>Ga0182742_1000845_pt1 | contig 44072 bp, 35 predicted proteins | sample eDN5th37CBELigMG_FD_128880 | JGI IMG/M metagenome (GOLD analysis project Ga0182742, IMG submission 128880) | Enriched Miracle-Growth compost microbial communities from Emeryville, California, USA - eDNA 5th pass 37_C BE-Lig MG (version 2)... ... | reverse complement strand
GGCCCGCATTGCCGGCCTGGACCGCATAGTCGCCCTCGACGTCCACGACGTCCCAGGTCACGTTGCCGGCTTCCACCATGGCCTTGATCTTGCCGTAGTCGGTCGGGCCGTCCTGGGTGACGGCGATGTTGCTCTCCGCCGTGAAGGCGTCGGCCCAATAGGTCTTCTGGGCGTCCTGCGTGGTCCCGCCCCAGCTCGTGAACACCATCTCCTCAGCCGCGGCGTTTCCCGCAAGCAAGAGCGTCGTCGAAAGAAGCGCGATTACCAGTCTGCTTTTCATGTTTCCGTCCTCCCGGTTCGGTTGATATCGTCGTCAGGCCGGCGCGCTGCCGCCAAGCGGCGAAAAGGCGGCCGGTGTCATGATCTTGTTGTCCGCGGTGACGATCAGGTCGCGGATCTTCGGCAGAAAGGCCTGCCATTCAGGGTCGGCGGCAAGGCGCGCGCGGCGCGCCTGCCGGTCGTCCAGGCTCGCAAAGCTCCAGATGTGGACGATCTCGTTGACCGGTCCGATCTCCGAGGAGAAGTAACCGACGAGATTGCCGAGATGCTTCTTCTGGATCGCGATGCCGGTTTCGCCGACCACCTTGAGGTATTCGGGAATGCCGCCGTTCTTCAGCCTGTAGGTGCGGATCTCGACAAACATCGCCGTCACCGCATCACGAAGGGATCGGGGATCGGATCGTCCGAGGTCCGCAGCCACACGGTTTTCGTCTTCGTATAGTCGAGCGCGGCAGCAAGGCCGCCCTCGCGCCCCTGCCCCGACTGGCCATATCCGCCGAAGGGCGCGATCGGCGAGACCGCGCGATAGGTGTTCACCCAGACGACGCCGGCACGAATGCGCTTGATCATGCGGTGGGCGCGGGCAAGGTCGCGCGTGAAAACGCCGGAGGCGAGCCCGTAGGGCGTGGCGTTCGCAAGCCGCACAGCCTCCTCCTCGCCCGTGAAGGAAAGCACGGAAAGGACGGGCCCGAAGAGCTCGGTCTCCACCGAGGCGGCGGCGACGCCGTCGCAGTCGAGGATGGTGGGGACATAGTAGAAGCCGTCCCCCTCTCCTGCCCGGCCGCCGGTCACAAGTTTCGCACCCGCCTCCAGCGAGGCGGCGACGACCGCCGCGATATGGTCGCGCTGCCGGCGCGTGCAGAGCGGCCCGACTTCCGTCGCCCTGTCGAGCGGTGCGCCAATGCGGATGGCTTCCGCCTTCGCCTTCAGGATGGCGAGGAACCGGTCCTTCACCGAAGTCTCGACGATGAGCCGCGAGCCAGCGACGCAGCTCTGGCCCGTCGCGGCGAAAATCCCCGCGACCTGCGCGTTGGCCGCGCTGTCGAGATCCGCATCGGCAAAGACGATGAAGGGCGACTTTCCGCCGAGTTCGAGCGAGGTCGTGGCAAGGTTTTCCGCCGAATTGCGCACCACCGCCGCCGCCGTCGCGGGACCACCGGTGAAGGCGATGTGATCGACGCCGGGGTGACGGGTCAGCGCACTGCCGCAGGCCGGGCCGAAGCCCGTCAGGATGTTGACGACGCCCGCCGGAAAGCCCGCCTCGTGCACGAGCCGCGCGAATTCGAGAAGCGGCGCGGGGCCCTCCTCCGAGGCCTTGACGACCAGCGTGCAGCCGGCAGCGAGCGCCGGGCCGATCTTTACGGCCGAGAGGAAAAGCTGGCTGTTCCACGGCACGACCGCGGCCACGACGCCGATCGGCTCGCGCCGCGTCCAGACGTCCATGTCCGCCTTGTCGATGGCAAGCGTCGCACCCTCGATCTTGTCGGCAAAGCCGGCATAATAGCGGTAGTAATCCGCGACATAGGCGATCTGCGCGGAGGTCTCGCGGATGATCTTTCCGGTGTCGCGGGTCTCCAGTTCGGCGAGCGTCCTGGCATTGGCCTCGACGAGATCGGCAAGCCTGTGGAGCAGCTTGCCGCGGGCCGTCGCCGTCATGGCCGGCCAGGCGCCGGTCCAGAGCGCGCGCTGCGCGGCCTTGACGGCACGATCGACATCGTCTTCTCGCGCTTCGGGCATCGCCGCCCAGACCGCGCCGGTTGCCGGATCGATCGAGTCGAACCGCGCCGCGCCGTCTTCGAAGGTTCCGTCTATATATTGCTGGAAGCTCTGCATGGCGGCCTCACCGGAATGCCGGCATGACATCGGCGATGAAGCGTTCCAGCGACGCCTTCTTGCGCGCAAAGCTCATGCCCGTGTCGATCCAGAACGAATATTCGTCATAGCCGAGATCCTCGTAGACCTTCAGCCGTTTGATCACCTCGTCCGCCGTGCCGATCGGCATGTTCTCGCGCATCTTCTGCGGCGCGAGGTTGGGATTGGCGGCAAGCTCCTCGTCGGAAAGGCGCTCGATGAGGCCCTGGCTGATCGGCCGCTCGTTCTTGAACCAGGCGAAGAAGTAATTGTAGTAGGTGCTCACTTCCTTCGCGGCCTGCGTGATGTCGGCCTCGTTCGAGCCGACATAGGTGTGCAGCAGCAGCATGATCTTCGGGCGCGGCACGCCCGTCGCCTTCCCGCAGGCCGCATCGAAGCGCTCCATGAGGCTGGCGATCTCCGCGTCGCCATTGGCAAGCGGCGTGCACTGCACGTTGCAGCCGTTGGCGACGGCGAATTCGTGGCTGTTGGGATCGCGCGCCGCGACCCAGATCGGCGGGTGCGGCTGCTGCACGGGCTTCGGCGCGGAGGTCGTCTTCGGGAATTTCCAGAACTCGCCGTCATGGGCATAATCGCCCGCCCAGAGACCCTTGACGGCCGGGATCAGCTCGCGCATCCGCTGGCCGGCGCCCCAGGCATCGAGGCCCGGCAGGAGCCGTTCGTATTCGAAGCTGTAGGCGCCGCGCGCGATGCCCACGTCGAGGCGGCCGCCGGTGATGATGTCGGTCATGGCCGCTTCGCCGGCAAGCTTGATCGGATGCCAGAACGGCGCGATCACCGTGCCCGTGCCGAGGCGCACATTCTTCGTGCGTCGCGCAAGGTCCGCGATGCTGACGAAAGGGTTCGGCGCGATGGTAAAGTCCATGGCGTGGTGCTCGCCGGTCCAGATGGCGTGCATGCCGCCCCTGTCCGCGATCTCGCACAGTTCGATGAACTCCTCATAAAGGTCCTGATGGTTCTGGCCGGCATCCAGCCGTTCCATGTGGACGAACAGGGAGAATTTCATGGCTTACCCCTTTGCGGCCACGGCGTGCACGCGGCCCTTTTCCTGATTTCCGAAATAGACGCCGAAATTGCCGAGCGTGCTTTCCTGCGCGAAACGCGTGACGATGTCGCGCACCGCGCTGTCGGCGATCTCGGCCACCGGCGGGGCCTGGACGGGAAAGAAGCGGCCGCTCGCTGGCGTCCCGTCTCCCAGTTCGGCACGGTAGACGACATGCTGCTGGCCGGTTTTCGTGTCCTCGTAGACGGAGTAGAGAAGCCCGGTCGTGAGCGTCAGCCCCACCGTCTGCGCGATATGCTGCTCCAGCGCCTCCATGCCGTCACCCTCGGCCTTTTCGACGAATGGCAGCGTCCAGCCCCCCTTGCCGTCATCGACCAGGAGGATTTCACCGTTGCGCACGGCGACCGCGCCGAGAAGCAGGCTTTCTGCCGAGGCAAGCAGGCTCTTTTCCGCGAGCGCCGGTGTGAAATATCCGCCGCGGGCATAGCCGAGGCCGGTCTTGCCGCTGTTGCCGAACCCCTCTACGCGGCCGATCAGGATCACATGATCGCCGGCGTCGACGACCTGATGCGTCGCGCAATCGAACCAGGCGGCGACATCGGCGAAGACGGGCGAGCCGTGCGGCCCCGGCCTCCAGTCGACGGCCGCGAAGCGATCCTCGACGGGACGGGCGAAGGTGTTGGAAACATCCTTCTGCCCCTCCGAAAGGATGTTGACGCCGAACCCCTTCGCGCCGGTCAGCGTCGCATAGTTGCGCGAGGTCTTCGCCAGGCAGACAAGGAGCAGCGGCGGATCGAGCGAAACGCTGGTGAAGCTGTTGGCGGTGAAGCCGATCGGCGCGCCCGCATCGTCGACGGCCGTGACGACGGTGACACCGGTCAGGAACGCGCCGAAGGCGTCGCGCAGGGCTCTCGCGTCTGGTATCATGGTCTCCTCCCATGGCCCGTGAGGGCAGAATGTTTCAGCTCGTTGCCAGCCAGTCCTCAAGCGCACCGTTCACCGCATCTGGCGCCGTCAGGTTCACCATGTGACGGTGCCCCTCGATTACCACGGCCCGTCCCCGGCGGGCGGCGGCGGCCATGTCCCGCGCCATGTCGGCGGTCGAGTTCAGGTCTCCGTCGCCCGTCAGGAAAAGCGCGGGGCATTCGACCCCGGGCCAGCAATCCGCATAGACCGCGTCCCCGCCGGCAAAGGCCGCGTAGGCCGCGGCATAGCCTGACGGGTCCACGGCCTGCAGCAGATCGCGTACCAGGAGATAGGCCTCCGTTCCCGCCTCGCCCGCAGAAAACCAGCGGGCCAGCGGCGCCGCCCGATCGAAGTCGCCGGATCCGATTTCCCGCGCCCGCGCCTCTACGGCTTTCCGTGCGTCCGGCGCCCGCCGATAAACGCCGTTCAACAGCGCGACGCGCCGCACCCGTTCCGGCGCCGTCGCGACGATGCCGGTTGCGATCAGCGCGCCCATAGAGTGGCCCGCGACATTGACCTCCCCGGCGTCGACCTCCTCCAGGAAACGTTCGAACCATGCCACATAGTCGCTCAGGTCCGGCGCGCCATCGAGCGCATCCGAAAGGCCGTGGCCGGGAAGATCGACCGCAATCACGCGATACCCTTCCGCCAGCCGCTCGATCTGCGGCCCCCACGCCTCGATGCGCATGCCGACGCCGTGGATGAGGACGAGGGCCTTATCCCCCTTGCCCCGCTCCAGATAGGCCGCCCCCGAAGGCGTCTTAGACCGCGGCAGGATTTGCAACATCGTGGCCCAGCTCCTTGAGGTCCTGGTATCGGTCGCCGATGCGGTGATGCGGACGGCCGCCGATGGATGCGCCGAGGGCGACGACGATCTCGTCGGCCGCCGGCGCATCGGGGATGGCGCATTGAATGGTCAGATAATGCGACCGTCGCCCCTCGTCGTTCTTGTCCATCAGGGGGATCATGACGGGTGCATTCGCCGGGCCGCGCGTATTGCAGAAGGCGAGATAGGATTTCGCGCCGACAGCGCTGCGATAATGGTTGCCGAAGCGGAGGGTATGGATGAGGGCCGAGGCGTGCTCGACCTCGCCATCAAGCCCGACGACGGCCGACTTGCCATAGGCCTCGACAGCCTCGCCGGAGCCCGCTTCCTCGATGATCATCCCGGTCAGAAGCTCGCCCAGGATCGGGGCGACGGCATGGACTTCCGGCTTCAGGTCCTCGACGAAGCCGCGTCCCGACCAGGGATTCTTCACGACAGCCATCGCCGCGATCAGCTTGAGGGGCTGTTGCGCCTGCCTGCCGCCTTCCACGAACGTCGTTTCCACATGCAGCAGCGTCTTGCGGACCAGCGTCAACGGGGCATCCACCTGTCTTTCATCTGCTCATATCTTGGTATACCATCGGACAAAGTGTCAACCCGTTGTCTGCGACTTTTTTTGCGGCTATGAATGAAGGCATGACAAAGAACGCCGAAAACCTCGCGGCTCTCCGCATCGAAACCCCGCCCGCCACCCTTCGGGAAATCGCGCTGGACCGCATGCGCCGCGCCATCATCGGCGGCCTGTTCGAGCCGGGCGAGCGGCTGGTGGAGCGGGTCTTGTGCGACCAGCTCGGCGTCTCGCGATCGGTCATCCGGGAAGTCATTCGCCATCTGGAGGCGGAAGGGCTTGTCGAAATGCTGGCCAAGCAGGGCCCGATCGTCGCGAAGCTGGATTGGGACGACGCGCGGCAAATCTACGAGATCAGGGCCGCGCTGGAATCGAAGGCGGTGGCCGACTGCGCGCGCGTCGCCGGCCCCGACGTGAAATCACGGCTGCGCAAGGCGATGAACGAGCTGGAGCGGACGTCGAAGCAGAATTCCCCCGTCGGCGTTCTCGACGCCACCACGGAGTTCTACAAGATCGTCTTTCAGGCGGGGGGCCACAACATCGCCTGGGAAATCGTCAGCCGCCTGAACAGCCGGATCTCCCGGCTGCGCGTCATGACGCTCTCGACGTCGAACCGCATGATGTCGGGACCGTCTCAGATCCGCGAGATCTTCGCGGCAATCGACGCAAACAATCCAGATGCCGCCGCCGCTGCTTGTCGCGCCCATGTCGGCGCTGCCGCGGCGATCGCAAGGACCATTCTCGCGTGAGAAAAGAAGCGCTCGCTGAGTAGATCCCGAGACGAAATCGTCCCTCAGCGGAGCTGGTCGGGATTGCTCCAGCCTTCGCCCGCGCTGTATTCGCCGCGCTCGTGGATGACATTGGCCCGGCCGACAAGCAGGTCGTCGACCCGGCCGATATTGTCGGCGATCTTGCCGGTATAGGGCATGGCGTGCAGCACGTAGCGCATGGCGTTCAGGCGCGCCCGCTTCTTGTCGTTCGACTTGATGACGGTCCAGGGCGTATCGGCGGTGTCGGTATGGAAGAACATCGCCTCCTTGGCCTGGGTGTAATCGTCCCATTTGTCGAGGGAGGCGAGGTCGACGGGCGAGAGCTTCCACTGCTTCAGCGGATGGACCTGGCGTTCCTTGAAGCGACGGTTCTGTTCGTCCCGGCTGACGGAGAACCAGAACTTGATGAGGTGGATTCCGCTGCGCGTCAGGTTGCGTTCGAAATTCGGCACCTGGCTGAGGAATTCCCGATACTCCTCATCACTGCAAAAGCCCATGACGCGCTCGACGCCCGCCCGGTTGTACCAGCTCCGGTCGAACATCACGATCTCGCCGAGCGTGGGCAGGTGCTGGACATAGCGCTGGAAATACCATTGGCCGCGCTCGACGTCGTTCGGCTTTTCCAGCGCGACGACCCGCGCTCCGCGCGGGTTGAGGTGCTCCATGAACCGCTTGATCGCTCCGCCCTTGCCGGCCGCATCGCGGCCCTCGAAAAGGATGATCACGCGCTGGCGGGCTTCCTTCACCCAAGACTGCAGCTTGAGCAGTTCGGTCTGGAGCGCGAACTTCTCGCGCTCGTAGTCGCGGCGCAGCATCTTGTATTTGTAGGGATAGCCGCCCTCGCGCCAGTCGCTCGACAGCTCGTCGCTGGTGCGGCGCGGCTTGCCGGATGGTTTCGGCAATCCGAGCGCCTGTCGCATGCGGCCGGCATCGTCCGGCGAGGCACCGTCGAGGATCGCATCTATCCCCTCGGCAATGGTGCCGGTCCGACTGGCGATCGCCTGGACCGCGGTCATTCCGTTCTCCTGCGCCGCCACCGCCCGCTCGTCGGCAAGACCGTTGCGCGCCGCCTCGGGCAGCACATCGGCCAGCGATGCATGAGCCGCTGTTTCTTCGATTTCACGGTTCTCCGTCACCATGTTCTCCCCCGACGATCTTGATCCTCGCAAGGATCGTAGGCGCCTTCCCCGGAACCGCCTTGATGAGAATCAAGTCTTTCAGGTCGCGTTGAAGGCGCGGCGCAGTTTTCCGCGAGACCGGATCCGTTCGTCGCCTTGGCTCTCTTGAAGACGGCACCCGGCGCGCCCCCTTGCAAGACGCGCCGGATGGCTTCTCTCCCGCCCGCTCAAGGCGAGAGGAAGACAACGCGATTCCGCCCCTTCGCCTTTGCTTCATAGAGCGCGACATCGGCGCGCCGCACGAAGGTTTCGAGTCCCTCCCCCTCGCCCGAGCCTTCGACGAGGCCGATGCTTGCCGTCATGTCGACGGCAACGCCCGGCCCGCCGGAAAAGGTGGTCGAGGCGATGCGTGCGCGCAGGCGCTCGGCCACCGTCAGCGCTTCCTTCCGACCGTTCAGCGATAGAAGCGCGACGAATTCCTCGCCGCCCCAGCGGGCGACCAGATCGTTTGCCCGAAGCGCCTCGCGCATGACGACGGCGACGTTGCGGATCGCCGCATCCCCGGCGTCGTGACCGTATCGGTCATTGACCTGCTTGAAGAAGTCGATGTCCAGCATCAGGAGGAAGAAGCGGCAATCTTCTCCCGGACCCTTGCGGATCGCCCTTTCGGCCGCCTCGGTGAAGCCCCGCCGGTTCAACAGGCCGGACAGCGGGTCGGTATTCGCCAGCCGTTCAAGCTCCCGGTTCTCCCGCACCCAGTCCGAGAGGTCGCGGATCACGGCCATCATCATCGACCCGCCGCGCAGGATGGAGATGCCGAGGGAAATCTCGCTGCCGTCGTAGCGCCGGCCGAGGATATGCGCCTGACGGTTTCCCATGCGGCGCGCCTCCGTCTCGCCGCGCGCGAAGGCGCGCACATGGAACTGATGGCGGATGTGGTGTTCCTCCGGCAGCAGAACGTCGATCGGCCGGCCGCCGAGCTTTCCGTCCGGCCAGCCGAACAGCCGCTCGGCGGAAGGGTTGCAGTAGAGGATCGTCGAACGCTCGTCGATGACGACTATCCCGTCCGCGATGCTTTCGACGATCGCCTTGAAGAGGCCGGGCGATGGCGAAGCCTCAAGGCTTTCCGGTCTGTGCAGTGCACGTGCCATGGCGCGCCTCATGCGCAGCGCGGCAGGGCGTCGCCGGACGCCACCAAGACGGGACGCCGCAGGGCTGGCGCCGATGCCCCCTTGCTCGTGACGAAGGCCTGAAGCATCGTGGCGATCTGGCCGATATCGAGCGTAAGCGCCTGGGTCGCGGCATTGGCCTCTTCCACCATCGCGGCGTTCCGCTGCGTGGTCCGGTCGAGGACATGGAGGGAGCCGTTGATCTCTTGCAGCGCGGCGGCCTGCTCGCGCGCGGCAATGACGATCGCCCCGACATGGCGCTCGATCTCTCCGACACGGCCGGAAATGTCGGAAAGCACGGTCGCGGTCTCCCCGACTAGCGCGACACCCTTATGCACCTGGTCGGCCGAGGCGCCGATCAGCGCCTTGATCTCCTTGGCGGACCGGGCGGAACGCTGCGCGAGTTCGCGCACCTCCTGGGCGACGACGGCAAAGCCCTTTCCGGCATCGCCCGCCCGCGCCGCCTCGACGCCCGCGTTGAGCGCCAGGAGGTTGGTCTGGAAGGCGATCTCGTCGATCGTCGCGATGATGTCTCCCATCTGTCGCGACGTCGCCTCGATCCCGCCCATGGCCTCGGCTGTTTTCATCATTACCGTACCGGACCGCTCGGTATCCGCCCGCGCCCGCCCGACCAGGTTGTCCGCCTCGCAGGCGCGCCGGCTGGTATCGGCCACCGTGGTGGAAATCTGCTCCACGGCCGCGGCCACTTCTTCCAGCGTCGAGGCCTGCTGCTGCGTGCGCCCGGCGAGATCGTCGGCCGATGTGCTCAGTTCCCGCGTGCTGGCGCTCATCTGCACCGCACCGCTGCTGATCTTCCCGATCGTTCCGGCAAGATGCTCGAAAGCGGCGTTGAAGTCGTCGCGCAGCGCGTGGTAGGCCTCCGGCAGGTCGCTGTCGATGCGATGGCCGAGATCGCCGGCGGCGACGGCGGCCATCGCGGCGCCGAACACGGTGTTGACCAGCTCGCGCTCCTTGGCGATGGCGGCGGCCTGCGCCGCCTGCTTGGCGCGCTCGGCCTCGTCGATATAGACGGAGATGGCAAGGTCCATATCGAGCAGAACCGCCTTGGCAAGGCCGCCCAACGCCCGGGCAAGACCCTCCGCGTCGACCGCCGGCCGCGAGAAGAGCCCGCCTTTGGGAAAGAGGTCGCGGACCGCCGAGGCGATCAGGTGATCGAGCACGATCGAATAGCCGCCGATATACCAGCGCGGCTCCAGCCCGAGCCGCGCATGGGTCGCGCCGATCCTTCTGACCTTGGCGGCGTAGTCGTCGCTGAAATCGCCATTCGCGATGTTGTTCCAGTGGCCGGCCTGCGCGCCTTTCGCGCGGGCCATATGGTCCTCGGAGGCGAAGATGCCGGACACCGCGGCGGTCACGCGCACCTGCGCATAGAACCTGTCGAGGGCGACGGGAAGCTCCCGTTCGACGATTGACCTCAGAGAGCGCAGCGCGGCGCAGGTCCCGGGCGAGATCTGCATGAAGGCGAGGCGCTCCTCAAGCCCTTTCGTGTCTGCCGCGCTGGTTGTGTTGGCTATGCTGTTCATGGCTTCCCCTGCTTGCGAAATCGATGGATGTCTTTGGAAGGTCGATCATCTTGCGGCGGCAGCGGCCGGCCTTACGCGACGGAGACGCTGCCGCCGGGGCTGCGCTCGCGCAGCGCCCTTTCCGCACGCATGATGAGATGCCTGGGGTCGGGGTGGCCGTCATATTCGACCACCGCGAAGGTGAGACTGTTGTCGAAGAAGGGGCTGCCCTCCACGGTGAAATGCGTGGCCGAATAGCGCTCCGCCACCGAGGATGCGAAGGTGGTCGCCCGCGCCGCATCCGCCTCGACGCGGATGACGAGGAAAGTCCCCTGCCCCATCCGGAACACCGAATCGCTGGTGCGGGCGAAGTTGAAGAGCATGCTCGCCGTCTGCTGGATCACTGAATCGGCGCCGGCAAGGCCGAGATCGCGGGTTATCCGATCGAGCTTGTTGATCTCGAAGAGGACGAGCGCGAACGGACGGCGCGAGACCTTCTGGATCTCGATCTCGCGCAGGAGCACCGTCGTCAGGAAACGCTTGTTGAGCAGCCGGGTGAGCGGGTCGCGCGTCCTGTCGGTCTCCGCGCTCTGATCAAAGAGCATGGCAAGCAGGCTGCCGATCCGATCGACCGTGACCTTAATCGACAGGATGGCCGCGACCCGTTCGGAGGGCGGCATGCCCGTCCTCAGCCGTTCGATCAGCGAATCCACCGTATTGATGGCACCCGCGATGGCGCCATATTCACCGGAATGGAAGAAGAAGAGGTTGGCGCGGTGCAGGAACCACAGGCCGAATTCCGATTGGCCGAGCGGAACCACCTTCGACATTTCGTGCGAGGTTTGCATCTCGAAGAAGATCTGCTGCGCCCATTCGGCGAGCGCGGCGCGCTGGCGTTCCCGCTCGGCCGCCAGGTCCTTGCCGAGGGCGAAGAGGCGGAAGGCCTCGTCCGAGCGCACCGACCGCTCGGACGCCTGCATGTAGGCGACCATCATCACCGCCAACGCAACGTCCATCAGGTTGGAGACGAAGCGGTAGGCATCGGCGATGTCGACCTGCGCGAGCCGGACATGGCCGAGACGCTCGATGATATCCGCCTTGATCTCCCGGAAACCCTTCATGATCAGCAGCACGGGGATCTGGATGCGTGCATGGATCGCACCGATGTCGAGAAGCGAGGCGAAGGTGCGCTCGATGTCGAGCGGTTCGGCCGGAAAAATGCTCACAAGCCAGCGCTCGAGTGCGGAATGCAGCCGCCGGCTCACCGTCTCCTGATCGAGATAGAACCGGGCGTTGGGTTGCTCCAGCATGACGTCGTAGAAACGCGCGGCATGGGCGCGCGCCGAGACGCGGACGACCTCCGATACCGCCTTGCGCGACTGCGGCGCAACGCTGCTGTCGAGGGCCGTGAGCTCCTGTTTCAACACAGCAAGATATTCTTTATCCAGCGCATTCTGTCTAAGCATTTATCCGGTCTCGCCAAATATTTTTGACTTTTTCACTTGTTTCACGCCAGCATTAAAATACGCTGATCCATGCTCTTTATTGAGGGTAACGATTGAGTAACCATTATTGATTTCCGTTAATCTTCCACCACACATCGCTCGTTTCAAGGCCGCCAGCCGTCGCTCGCGACGGCGGCAGGCCGCACATCCGCAAGTCCGAGATCACAATGTTGGAAAGTATAGGCTGGCGCCCGCCGGGCCGCATTGACCTGTGTCTGCCCTAGATGGCCTCGCCCGACAGGATCATGGATACGAACCTGCGCAGCAGCGCCGGATCGAACTGTCCGTGCGCCTGAAGCATCAGTTCTATCGTCTGGGCCGAGGACCAGGCCCGCTTGTAGGGCCGGATGGTCGTCATCGCCTCGTAGACATCGCAGATTGCCGCGAGCCGCGCGGCGAAGGGAATGCGCTCGCCCTTGAGGCCTGAAGGGTATCCCGCGCCGTCATAGCGTTCGTGATGGTGCAGGCAGACATCGAGGACGAGCGGGGGAAGCTCTTCGAACTGCCGCAGCATCTGGTGACCGCGAACCGGATGGGCCTTGACGATCGCCAGTTCCCTGCCGTTGAGCTTGCGCGGGCTGGAGAGGATCTCCACCGGCACTGCCATCTTGCCGATGTCGTGCAGTAGCCCGCCGACGGAGAGGGCGCGGACGGTTTCGTCCGCCAGTCCGAGAGACCGGCCGAAGGAAACCATGAGCGCGCTGACGGCGAGGGAATGGAGATAGGTCGTCTCGTCCCGGGTCTTCAGCCGGGAGACGCCGATGATGGCGACGATGCTGGACTGCGCCGTCTCGACGATATGGTCCGCCACCTGATGGGCGCGGTTGAGGTCGGGCAGTCCGGAAAGCCGGGCTTCGCTGAAAAGCTGGTGGATGACCGGCTTCGTGTCCTTTATGAGTTCCCTTGCGGAGTTGATCTCGCTGGAGGAGAACCGGCTCAGCAGCGCCGCCTCCAAGCGTGCCGCCGTTCCGTCGTCGGTGACATCGGCTCCCTGGGCCGTATCGATGACGAGGCTTATGATCTTGCTCTTGTGGATGGCGGCCAGTTCTTCGGGCGAGGCGATGAGGAAGCCCTGCCGGCAGGACGTGCCGTCCCCATGGCCTTCCACCTCCTCCACATACATGCCCAACCTGGCCTGGTGGGTGCGGATGCGCTTTCTCATGTCACCTCCGGACGGCGATCGTACCTGTCGCGCCGCACGGGCGCGGGCAGGCCTATTCTCAACGCCGCCGGTGGTAAATTCTATAAGGTCTCCCTAAAAACACGGCAAGGGTTTATTAAAGAACACTAATACCCGTTAAGGCACTATCGCAAGCCCCCATCAGGCGATTGACGCTGTCACCGTTCACACCGGACGACCATCTTCCCTCTGTGATTGGCCGCGTATCCTTTGCTCGCCTTCCGGCGCCCGAGCGAAGGTGGTCTTCGTATGTCACGCCCCGGTTGACGTTTCTTGTTATGTTTAGCGTCGGGGGATTTAGAGCACGTCCTTTGAACGCGGAATCGGATTGAGGATTCCTTTTTGCCGATTTCTGATTCCTGGTCCGCAATTCGCCACGCCGATAGACCGCGAATGCGAACGGTATGAAGGCGAAAACCACCTGGAGCAGGATGACCTGGAATACCGGAACCTGCCGGGTCAGCAGCTTCACGAGGACATCGCTCGAACTGAACAGGAAATAGGATGTCAGCGATAGCTGGATCCCCGCCAGGGCGGGATATCGGTGAGTTTCAAGCGCATGGTGGTTCCTCGGATAAGGACCACAATACGGAGCAGCACGCTGCAAACGGAGGCGCAAAAAATGCTCGGTCGATTGCAAAATTTGCGTTTCGACTGGCGTCGAAGGCTGCCGCCGCGGCTCGAGGACTTGAGTGGTTGCCGTGCTAGGCCTGTTCGTGGTGCATTCTGCGAAGACCTACTGAGTTCCGAAGGATCAGATCCACGGCGGCCACCTCTCGGACTGGCTCCTTGTCGCCGCCGCCGGCCTCGACTAGATCGATCAGGATCTCCGCCAGGTGTTCGCCCGCTTCACGCACCGACCGGAATGTCGCCGTCAAGGGCGGATCGAATTCTGCGGGCTTTATGCCCCGCAGGCCGTCGTCGTGACAAACGACGGAAACGTCCTCCCCGACACGAAGGCCGCGCTCGGCGACGGCGCGATAGACGCCCTGCGCAAGGAAGATCGACCCGCAGAGGAATGCAGTCGGAGGGGCTTGCGAGGATAGCAACGCGGTCGCCAGTTCGTATCCGGCCTGCTCTGTCATCGGAGTCTCGAACATCAGATCCGGGTCCATAGGACGGCCGCGCGCGGCGAGTGCCCTCATATACCCCTCCTGCCGTGCATGCGCATAGCGGAATCGAAGGAAGGAATTGAACACCGCAATCCGCTCGTGGCCATAGTCGAGCAGGAGACCGCCGAGTTTTTCGAACACGGCGGCATTGTCGATGTCGACGAAGGAATAGAGTGCATCGACGTCGCTGCGTCCATGCACGACGAAGGGAATTCCGAGATCGCGTAGCAATGGAATACGCGGATCGTCAACAAGCGGACGGGTAATGATGATCCCATCGACGATCTTCGATGTCGCCAGCTTGCGCAACACTTCCTGCTCGTTGTCGGAAAACGGCGTCAGGAGAAGACTGTAATTGCGCCGCGTGACCACGTCGCTGATGCCGGTCAACACGTCGACAAAATTCGTCTGCGCCAATTGCAGCCGTTCGAGCGGGAAGACAAGACCGATCGCTTCTGTCCGGCCCGTCGCCAAGCCGCGCGCACGCGCGTTGGGCTGGTAACCCAGCTTCTCCGCTGCTGCCATGACACGCTGGCGAGTCTTTTCGGGAATGGAATGGTGGGCACTCAGCGCGCGGCTGATGGTCGATTGAGCGACCCCGAGCTCGTCTGCCAAAGTTTTGAGATCGACCCGTTGCCGTTTGCGCAAGGGCTTGCTTTTTTCGTTCACTTTTCGCTCCCCGTTTGCGCAAATATTTTCAACACAGAGAAATCCTCTGCGACCCGATATTAGTAAAGATGCAAAACGAATCAACATATTGGGGCTCGAATTCGGCTATTTTAGCCACTTATTGACAAATTCATTCAATTCTGGCTTTTTACGCAAGCGCTTGCGTAGCGCTGTGGAGAGGTCTCAAAGGGAGGAATGACGATGCGGCACGCGTCGATTGGTAAGCTGTTTTCTTCGGTAAGAATGTTGTCGACCGGCGCGCTCGCGCTCGGCGTGCTCGCCGCCCATCCGGCCTCGGCGGTCGAAATCGAATATTGGCAATATGTCTTCGAAAGCCGCGTCCAGGCGATGGACGAGCTGATCAAGGAGTTCGAGGCGGAGAACCCGGACATCACCGTCAAGCAGGTGACCTTTCCCTATGCCGACTACCAGACGCGCGTCGTTGCGGCCAAGGCGGCCGGCAAGGGGCCGGATGTCGTGCAGCTCTTCTACGGCTGGCTCGACAATTTCGTCGCCGGCGGCCTCGTCCAGCCGCTTTCGAAGGAGAAATTCCCGGCGGCCGACATCGAGAAGGATTTCTTCCCGATCGTCTCTGCGATGAAGCGGGGCGAGGACTATTACGGCTTGCCGACCGCCGTGCGCTCCATGGCGCTGTTCTATAACAAGAACCTCTTCAAGGATGCCGGGCTCGACCCCAACAAGCCGCCTCAGACGCTGGACGAGATGATCGCGGCCGCCAAGGCGACAACCAAGCAGGACAGCGCCGGCAATTTCCAGACGGTCGGCATGGCGCTCGACATCGCCCGTCAGGACCATAACTGGTGGCGCGAGATCCTCATCCGCCAGTTCGGCGGCGAGCCCTATTCCGCCGATGGTTCGAAAGTGACCTATGACAGCGACGGCGGCCGCAAGGCGCTGGACTTCTACACCGGCCTGCAAACCGGCGAGAAGGTCGGCCAGGAAGGCTTCATGGACGAGGGGCAGGCGGCGTTCCGCGCGGGGCTTGCGGCCATGGTGATCGACGGCACGTTCCGGCTTGCCTCCTTCAACACGATCTCCGGCTTCGAATGGGGCGTGACGGAGCTGCCGGCCGCCGCCGACGGCACGCGCTCGAACTATGCCAGCTACTTCGCCAATGCGATCGGCGGCACGGCGGAGGGCGAGAAGCTGGAAGCGGCGGAAAAATTCCTCGCATTCATCTCCTCGGAAAAGGCCATGAATGTCTGGCTGGATAAGGTCGGCGAACTGCCGGCGCGCAAATCCGTCGCGCTTTCGGAAAAGAACCTCGCAGATCCGATCTACGGCCCCTTCATCCGCGGCCTCAACTACGCGCACACGACGCTTTTCGTGGATGAAGCCGCCCAGCGGCAGATCACCATCGACATGGTGAACTCGGTGCTGCTGCAAGGACAGTCGACCACCGACGCCTTGAACGCGGCCGCCGCAAAGGAGCAGCAGCTCATCGACAAGCGCAAGGCCAACTGAGGATCGAACAATGTTGCTCAACCAGACAGCGGCCGGTGCGGTGCAGAAGCCCCGCGCCTGGGACTGGCTATCCATATCGACAAAGCAGATCGTCTGGGCTTGGACCTTCCTCGCCGTGCCGATGCTGTTCTTCACCGTCGTCCGTTTTTACCCCACGGCAGAGGCCTTCTATCTCTCCCTGACGGACTGGGACTTTTTACGCCCGGCAAACTTCGTCGGACTTGAGAACTACCAGACCCTGCTCACCGATCCGGTGTTCTGGCAGGTATTTCGCAACACCTTCGCCTATCTCCTGATCGGCACGCCCATCAGCATCGTTCTATCCTTCGTGATCGCCTATTATCTCGATCGCATCGAATTCGGCCATGCCTTCATTCGCGCGCTCTATTTCCTGCCGTTCCTGACGACGGCCGCCGCCATGGCCTGGGTCTGGCGCTGGTTCTACCAGCCGCCGCCGATCGGCGTCATCAACAGCCTGCTCGGTGCGTTCGGCATCGGCGCGCAGCCGTTCCTGCGCTCCGTCGACCAGGCATTGCCAGCAATCATGGTCACGGCGATCTGGGCGGGTCTCGGCTTCCAGATCATCATCTTCCTGGCGGGCCTTCGGGCGATCCCGGCGACCTATCACGAGGCGGCACGCGTCGACGGGCTCGGCGAGTTCACCATCCTGCGCAAGATCACGCTACCGCTCCTCAAGCCGACCACGGTCTTCCTCGTCGTCTTCTCGTCGATCGGGTTCCTGCGCATCTTCGACCAGGTCTACAACATGACCAGCAACGACCCCGGAGGGCCGCTCAACACGACGAAACCGCTCGTGCTGATGATCTACCAGACCGCGTTCTCGTCCTATCAGATGGGCTATGCCGCCGCGCAAACCGTCGTCCTGTTCCTGATCCTGTTTGCGATCTCCATGGGACAGCTCTGGATCTTGAGGAGCCGCTGACATGACCACACAATCCGCACCCACAACTACGGCGGCGGGCAAGTACCGCTTCCGCCCCGGGCTGATCGTCGCCTGGACGCTGCTCTTCATCGGCGGTATCATCATGATCACGCCGCTGCTCTTCATGTTCTCGACCTCGCTGAAAACGGCGGGTCAGGTCTATGACCTCAGGCTCATCCCGGCGGCGCCGACATTCGACAACTATATCCGCGTGCTGTCGGACGGCCGTTTCGTCCGGTGGTTCCTGAACTCCAGCCTGATCGCCGTGGTCGTCACGGCGTCCTGCCTGTTCTTCGACAGCCTGGTCGCCTATACGCTGGCGAAATTCGACTTCGCCGGCCGCAAGCTGATCTTCCTGGCGATCCTCTCGACACTGATGATCCCGACCGAGATGCTGGTCATCCCGTGGTATCTGATGTCGAGCAAGCTCGGCTGGCTCGACAGCTACTGGGGCATCATGTTCCCCGGCATGATGACGGCCTTCGGCGTCTTCCTGATGCGGCAGTTCTTCGAGACCGTGCCGAACGACTTCCTGGAGGCGGCGCGCGTCGACGGGCTCAACGAATTCCAGATCTGGTGGAAGATCGCCATGCCGCTGGTGACGCCGGCGCTCTCGGCGCTCGCCATCTTCACTTTCCTCGGCAACTGGACGGCGTTCTTCTGGCCGCTGATCGTCACCACCGACAAGGACCTCTACACGCTGCCGGTCGGGCTTTCGAGCTTCGCCGTCGAGCAATCCATCCAATGGGAAATGATCATGACGGGTGCGGCGATCGCCACCATCCCGACTCTGCTCATCTTCCTCTTCTTCCAGCGCTACATCGTTCGCGGCGTCATGCTCGGCGGCGTGAAGGGATAGAACCATGACGACACCTCAAGCCAGGGACCGGACGAAATTCCCCGATCCCGTCTATACGAGCACGGTCCTCAAGCCGCTGTTCGACGGCGCAAAACAGCACCATGCGCGCGCCCTCCAGAAGATCGACCGCGCCCATCTGGTGATGCTGGTGGAGACCGGCATCGTCCCCGAAGAGCAGGGCAGCCGCATCGCGGCAGCACTCGAAGCCATCTCCCGCGAGATCGACCCGGAAGCGCTTTCCTATACCGGCGAGGTCGAGGACTTCTTCTTCCTGATGGAGAAGGAACTGAAGACGCGCGTTGGCCCCGATCTCGGCGGCCGGCTGCACACCGCCCGCTCTCGCAACGATATCGACCACACGCTGTTCAAGCTCGGCCTGAAGGAGCGCATCGATGCGCTTCTCGCCAAAAGCCGGGCGTTGCTGACCGCTCTGATCGAGACCGCCGAGCGGGACAAGGCCACGCTTATCGTCGCCTATACCCATGGCCAGCCGGCGCAGCCGAGCACCTACGGCCATTATCTCGGCGCGATAATCGAGGTGCTGGTGCGCGACATCGAGCGGATGGAAGCGGCGCGCGGCATCGTCGACCGCTCCTCCATGGGGGCTGCGGCGATCACCACCTCGGGCTTCCCGATCGATCGCCACCGGGTCGCTCATCTGCTCGGCTTCGCTGAGCCGCTGCAGAATTCCTATAGCTGCATCGCGGCGGTCGATTACGTGACCTCCGTCTATGGCGCGCTGGAGCTGATGTTCCTGCATCTCGGCCGCCCGATCCAGGATTTTCAGTTCTGGTCGAGCTTCGAGGTGGCACAGCTCTACCTGCCGAACGCCTTCGTGCAGATTTCCTCGATCATGCCGCAGAAGCGCAACCCCGTGCCCTTCGAGCACCTGCGCCATCTCGCCAGCCAGACGGTCGGGCGGGCGCGGGCCATGCTCGATGTCATGCACAACACGCCCTTCACCGACATGAACGACAGCGAGGGCGAGACGCAGGACATGGGCTACCAGGCCTTCGACGTCGCCGAGCGCGTGCTCGATCTTCTCGCGGCCGTGGTGCGCGCCGCCGAGATCGATCCGCGCCGGGTGGCGGTCAACCTGCGCCGCTCCTGCGTCACGATCACCGAACTTGCCGACACGCTCGTGCGCCGGGAGGGGCTTTCCTTCCGCCAGGCGCATGAGATCGCGGCCGTTGTCGCCCGCAGCGTCGTCGCCATGAACGGCGACCTGTCGGACGATGGCTATACACCCTTCGTCGCGGCCTTCACCGAGGCGACCGGCCGCGCGCCAGAGCTCGATGCGGAGACCTTCGGGCATATCGTGTCGGCGGAGAACTTCGTCGCCGTGCGCGAGCGCTTCGGCGGGCCGGGCGAAAAGGCGTTGGAGTCGGCGATTGCCGGCTACCGGCAGGACGCGGCCGCGTTCGCGGCCCGGGCGGAGGACCGCGCGCGGCTTGAAGCCGCCGCGGCAGAAGAACTCAATCGGAAAATTGCCGAACTTGCGGGAGGCGCGTGATGGCAAGCATTGAACTGAACAAGATCGTCAAGAAATACGGATCCGTCACGGCGGTTCACGGCATCGACCTCACGATCAAGGACGGCGAATTTGTCGTCTTCGTCGGCCCGTCCGGCTGCGGCAAGTCGACAACGCTCAGGATGATCGCCGGGCTGGAGGATATCTCCGGCGGGGAGCTTCGCATCGGCGGCGAGGTCGTCAACCAGCGCGAACCCAAGCAGCGCAACATCGCCATGGTGTTCCAGAACTACGCGATCTATCCGCACATGACCGTCGCGGAAAACATCGGCTTCGGCCTCTACACCTCGAAGCTCGGCAAGGCGGAGAAAGAGGCTCGCATCCGGGAAACTGCAAAGGTCTTAGGCCTTGAAAAGCTGCTCGAACGGCGCCCCGCCGCGCTTTCCGGCGGCCAGCGCCAGCGCGTCGCCATCGGCCGCGCCATGGTGCGCGACCCGGCCGTCTTTCTGTTCGACGAGCCGCTCTCCAATCTCGACGCGCAGTTGCGCGGCCAGATGCGGCTGGAGATCAAGCAGCTCCACCAGCGCCTCGGCACGACCATCGTCTTCGTCACGCACGACCAGGTCGAAGCCATGTCGCTCGCCGACAAGATCGTCGTCATGCGTGACGGCCATATCCTCCAGGTCGGCGCGCCGATGGACCTCTACAACCGCCCCGGCGACATCTTCACCGCCCGCTTCATCGGCAGCCCGGAGATGAACATCATCGGCGCAACGCTCCAAGATGGCCGTGCGGAATTCGGAGCCAATGCCGCCGCCATCCGCTGGAATGCTACAGCCGGCCTTTCTTCGGACGGCGACCGCAAGGTCAGCATCGGCGTACGCCCGCAGGAACTGACGCTGAAGACGGAAGATGATGGCCAAGGCGACTTCCTTATCGAGGGTACGGTACGGGTCGCGGAGCCGCACGGTTCGGAAACGTTCGTCCACCTGGACCTGACCGAAGGTTCCATCGTCGCCCGCGCGCCATCCGAGCGCGTCTACCGTCCAGGTGAGAAGCTTAGCTTCGTCGCCGAAGGAAAGAACGTGCGGATTTTTGACGCCGCCACCGAGAAGCTGCTGCATTAAGGCATTAACTGAGGCCTGTGGGTTGTTTCTCGCAGGCCCAACCATTGCCATTGATATCCCGCACCTTGACAGGATACGTCCGCCGGCCCACCGCGATCTAACTCCCTACTATCCCTGAATAATCCGAATGAAGCTGGCAAGCGAGACTGAGAAGCGTGAAATCGCCCGCGTCCGCAAGCCTGCGGCCGGTCAGCGCTTCCACCCGTTGCAGCCGCTGGTAGAGGGTGTTGGGGTGGATGTCCAATGCCTGTGCCGCACGCGCGGCCGACTTCCCCTCGTGAATATAGCGGGAGAGGGTTTCATATAGGGCGCGGTGCCTCGAGTCCTGAAGCAGCGGCTTCAGAATATGCCGCGTGAACTCCAGAATATCCTGTCGCTCGCGACCATCGAAGAGCAGTTCTACGCCCATGTCGCGATGCCGAAGGAGCCCCGAGCGTCCACGACGCGCCAAAGCCTCGGCAGCCTGGGCAGCCAGATCGCGCGCGACCAGATGACCTTGGTTCGCATTATAAATCTCGCTTGCTCCAACGCAGATGGCCTGCGCCGTCGCGACATCGGCGATGGCAAGAAGATTGCGCTCCAGCGGGGCAACGGTCGAACCGGATACCAGAATGATGATCTGGCCGTCGTGATGGAAGATCAGGGAATTGGCGGTGGTCATGCCCTGTTGCAGGTCCGACTGAGCCTTGTGAAGAGCCAGGCGCAGATTGCCGGACGCCTCGCTTCGAAGGCCCCGCGCCACGAACACTTGAGAATAGCGCTCAAGCCGAAATCCGTTGTTGCTGCGACGGCCATCGGATTCGCCTCCCGCGGCCAATGTCTCGAAATGCGCTTTCTTGCGCGCGTTCAGGACATCCATCCGCGACATGTCCCGTACGAAGTCGAGCGCGACGAATGTCGCCAGCGTGCCGAACAGGACCCGATGAAACCCTGCATCCTGCGACGTGTGGAACTGAAACCAACCGACGGGCGCTTCCGCGACTTCCACGACCTGGCGCAGCGTTTCACCGTCTTCGGTCCATCCTTCGGATCTGTGATGTAATCCCAATACGTTCTCGAACCTGAACTCGACGCTAAACAATTCGGATACCGCATCGAGCTGTTCCGCAAGGCCGTTACCGGTGGAGAAGATGCGCAGCAATGCCTCGTGCAGAGCGACGGAGCGATCGAGTTCCACATTCTTGCGGGCAAGATCATTGCGCATCTGCTCAAGCCGATGCGAGGTGGCAACGGCATTCTGATAGGCCAGCGACCGCTGATAGGCGACGGCAATCTGCGCTGCGAGGGATTCAAGGACAGTCCGGTCGAAAAGCGAAAAGGCCCCATCGCCGGAAAAACAAAGCATCGTCAGCGTGCCCAAAGGCTTCCCCTCGGTCATCACCGGGACACAGAGCAGCGCGTTGGCGATCTCGGACCGTTCCATGAAAGACTGGCTTTCCGGGCGCATGACACGATGGGCGGCGATGATGCTTTGCCGGCTGTTGTGAATAGCCGGCAGGCCGGATGCGAAGACCTCGCCGGAAACGGACTCGTTCGGGCGTACACGATAATGACTATACTCCTCCGCCAGCCCCACATGCGAGACGGGAACGAGAAAGCCGCTCGCTTCGTCGAATAAGCGAAAGACGCCGGCGTCACAATGTGGGAAGACATGCATCACCTCGCGCAGGACGTTGTGCACGATCTCCTTTTCATCCAGCGAGTTGATGACCGTGCTGTTCACGCCGGCGAGCATCTGAAGCGTTCTGCTTTGAAGCGCAATCACCGCGTCCTGAACGGCCTCTGCAATCTGCATTGCCGTTTCTGTTTTCTCATTACTGATCGTAAACACGGTCTGTTTTGCGGTGAAATACGAATGGTCGACGACAATCCGCAGGCCGTGTCCAGTTTTCTCAACAGCATGGGGGATCGAAGCGCAGCCGTGTGCAGGCTCGATCGTGTTTTCCTCACACCGCAAGGCGTGGGTTCGCGCCAGCTCTTTTAGAAGCGGATGAGAGAGCAGATGAATTTGCACTTAGGACGACCTGTGTGGATGTACACATAAATTTATCAACTGGCATGTGGAACGCAACATATGAATTTTTCGCGACGATGGCACAAAAGACGAAAATCAAAATAGATCGGGAACCTCCAAAATGCTTTCAAAGATAAGACGTCGTCACGTCATCATCGCCATGCTCTTCATCTGCTGGGTTGTCGGTTTCATCGACAAGACCGCGATCAATATCGCGATCATCCCCATCAGCGAAGAATTCGGGCTCAGCCCCGATCATCAAGGCATGATCATCAGCGCATTCTTCCTGGCATATTCGTTGACACAGTTGATCGGCGGCTATCTGGTGGACCGCTTTGGCTCACGCAAGGTTCTCAGTTCCGCCGTCGCGGTATGGTCGCTTGGCACGGCCCTCTCGGGTGCGGTTACCAACGCCATCGTGCTGGCAGCTGCCCGCGCCGCCACTGGAGCAGGCGAAGCAGTGTTTCCCGCCGGCGGATCGGTCGCCATCACCGAGCATTTCGAGAAAGCGCAGATGGCTCGCGCCAAATCGGTTCTGCAATCGGGCGCCTCAGTCGGCTTTGCCGTCGGCTCGATCGTCATCACCGCTCTCATCGCCGCGCATAGCTGGCGCATGATGTTCTTCGTGCTCGGACTTGTCGGGCTTGTTCTTGCGGTCGGCCTTTTCTTCATCATGAAGCCATCGGAGGCCGTGCAGGCCGCGAAAGACGTCGCCCCGAAGATTTCCGAGAAAAAGCGTATCGGCGGGCTTTTAAAGAATCCCCTCACCTGGAAGATCGCCTCGGTCTATTTCTTCACCAACATCGTCTTCTGGGGCCTGCAGTCCTGGTTGCCTTCCTATTGGGTGAAGGTGAAGGGCATGAGCATGGTGGAAATGGGCGCCTACTCCATGATCCCGCCGACGCTGGGCTTCATTTCTTTCCTCACCTGCGGCTGGTTGCTTGACCGCTTCTTCCACCAGAAAGAGAAATATCTCATCTGCATCGGTTCCGTGGTAGCGGCCATATTCATCTACCTGATGGCAAATGCCCAATCCATTCCGCTGGCCTTCGCATACCTATCGATTTCGAACGTTTTCCTCAACGCCATCTCGATCAGCGTATTCGTCAGCATCATGAAGCACTTCCCGCAGAATTCCGTTGGCACGGCCACGGGCCTGATCAACTCGCTGGCGCAGCTCGGATCGTTTCTCTCGCCGATGCTTATCGGAGCGGTACTGACGGCAACCGGCCAGAACTACGGCATCGCGTTCTCGGTCCTTGTCGGATGCGCCCTCGTCGTTTGCATCATCGCTACCACCTTCCCCGCCATCCACGGCAAGAAAACCGCCGAACAGACCGTCTGAGGAAGATAATGACATATATCGACATCATCGAGCGCACAGTCGCTGCCCATGCGGACAATCTGAAATCCGTATCCGACGCCATCTGGTCATTCGCCGAAATCCGCTATGAGGAGACCCGGTCGGCGGCGTTGCTGGCCGACGAACTGGAAAAAGCGGGCTTTTCCGTCACGCGCAACGCCGGCAAGATCGAAACGGCATTCGTCGCCAGCTATGGCGAGGGGCATCCGGTCGTTGCGATCCTCGGGGAATTCGATGCCCTGACGGGGCTGAGTCAGAAGGATGGGATAACGCACCACGACCCCATTGCCGCGGGTGGAAACGGCCATGGCTGCGGCCACAATCTTCTCGGTACTGGCGCGCTGGCAGCCGCCCTTGCCTTGAAGGCTTGCAAGGACGAGATGAAGTTGCCCGGCACGATCCGCTATTACGGTTGCCCGGCCGAAGAAGGCGGCGGTGGCAAGGCCTACATGGCACGCGAAGGTCTCTTCGATGATGTCGATGTCGCGTTCACCTGGCATCCGTGGGACGAAAACCTCGCTTACAACGCCCGGATGCTGGCGACCAACCAGCTTTATTTCACCTTCCGCGGCACCAGCGCCCATGCGGGTTTCGAGCCGCATCTCGGTCGCTCCGCGCTGGATGCCGTCGAACTGACGAATGTTGGCTGCAATTACCTGCGCGAACACATCATCCAAGATGGTCGCATCCATTACGCGATCACCGACACAGGCGGCAGAGCACCCAACGTTGTCCAGTCCAACGCGCAGGTGCTCTACAAGGTGCGCGCCCCCCACATGGACCAGGTGAGAGAAATCACCGAACGGGTGAAAGATGTCGCCCGCGGCGCTGCGCTGATGACGGGCACCCGATTGGAGATCACTTTCGACGCCGCATCGGCCGATCTCGTGCCGAACGTGACACTTGCGCGCATGATGCACCGTGAGTTTGAGAATCTCGGCGTGGCGAGCTTCTCGAACAGCGAAAAGGACTTTGCCGGCAGCATCCAGAAGACCTTTGCGCCCGAGGTTCAGGCGCGCATCGCCAAGCGCGGCAAGATCCTGTCGGAGGACCTGAACCCATTCGAGGAGACGCCGACCTTCCTGCATGGTTCGACGGATGTGGGCGATGTCAGCTGGCTGGTGCCGACCGGACAGGTCTATGTCGCGACCGAGGCTTACGGCACCCCGCCGCATACCTGGCAGATGGTCTCGCAGGGCAAGTCAGGGTATGCGCACAAGGGTATGCTGCAGGCCGGCAAGGTCATGGCCGCCTCGGCGGTACGGGCGCTGACCGATCCCGCATTGATCAGCGACGCGAAGGCCGAGCACCGCGAACGGCTCGGCAGCGAGCAGTACGTACCGCTGATCCCGGCCGACGCGATGCCGCAACGTTTGCGCTGATAACGAAGCGACGTGCGACGCCCCTCTTGCTCTTTCTTCAGGATCGAACCGATGACGTCTTCCGACAACGTCCGAACCGAACACGATCTGATCGGTGAACGCCCGATCCCATGCGAGGCCTATTATGGCGTGCATACCTTACGCGCCGTCGAAAACTTCCCGATCTCGGGCTCACGCATTTCCGATGCGCCCGACCTGATCGTCGCGCTCGCCGCGATCAAAGAGGCTGCTGCCCAGACGAACATGGATTTAGCGTTGCTGAATTCCGAGAAGGCAAACGCCATCGTGCAGGCTTGCCACGAGATTGGCGGCGGCGCTTTGCACGAACATTTCGTGGTGGATCTTATTCAAGGCGGCGCCGGCACCTCCACCAACATGAACGCCAACGAAGTCATTGCCAATCGCGCGCTGGAAATTCTAGGGCGTGCACGCGGTGACTATGGCTATCTGCATCCGAACGAGCACGTGAACCTCGGCCAATCCACCAACGATGTTTATCCGACGGCATTGAAACTGGCCGCGTTGGCCGCCATCACGCGGCTGATCGCTGCAATGGACACCCTCCGCGCCGCATTTGCCGACAAGGCTGCGGAGTTCGCCGATGTGTTGAAGATGGGCCGCACGCAGTTGCAAGACGCTGTGCCTATGACGCTGGGACAGGAATTCGGCACCTATGCCGTCATGCTGGCGGAAGACATGGCCCGCCTTTCGGAAGCCGCACATTTGATCCGCGAGATCAATCTGGGCGCCACGGCCATCGGTACGGGCATCAACGCGCATCCCGACTACGCCGCGCGGGTCCGTGAGCGCCTGTCGGCGATTGTCGGGATGGATTTGGTGACGTCGCCCGATCTGATCGAGGCGACGCAGGATTGCGGCGCTTTCGTGCAGCTTTCCGGCGTGCTGAAGCGGATAGCCGTCAAGCTGTCCAAGATTTGCAATGACCTCCGGCTCCTGTCGTCCGGCCCACGCGCAGGGTTCAACGAAATCAACCTTCCCGCCCGGCAGGCGGGATCATCGATCATGCCGGGCAAGGTCAATCCGGTTATCCCGGAAGTCGTCAACCAGGTGGCTTTCGATGTCATCGGCAACGATGTCACGATCACCATGGCGGCTGAGGCTGGCCAGCTCCAGCTAAACGCATTCGAACCGATCATTTTTTATAGCCTCGACCGTTCGATCCGCCACCTGACGGCAGCCTGCAGGACGCTGGAGGTCAACTGCGTCACAGGTATCACGGCTAACCGCGATCGATTGCGGGACTCGGTTGAGCAATCGATCGGCATCGTAACGGCACTGAACCCTTTTATCGGCTACCTCAACGCGACCACAGTAGCGCTCGAAGCACACCGCACAGGCCGCGGCGTCTATGAATTGGTACTGGAGAAAGGGTTGATGTCGAAGGAGCGGCTTGACGCTGTACTGCGGCCGGAGATGCTGACCCGGCCGCAAGCGTTTCTGAGCGCCGAAAGCGAAAGCACCTGACGCGTCTGCCGTCGCCTTCGGGAAGGGCAACCGACGTTTCACCTGCGCAACGTCCTGATCCAGTGCGCCTTCGATGGCCTCGTCGATGCACGCTGGACGGACGACATTCATGACAAGTGGATCCGCAATCTCGCAGGCAACAAGCGGCATTATCCATTGAACGCTTGATAGCGACACGAGACAGGATAAAGGCGGTCCTGCCGGACGCCGATGTGGCCGATTATCGCGGCTTGATCCCGGACCTTCAACTACCCGACCCTGACGACAGACACGTATTGGCCGCCGCCATCGCCGGGAAAGCTTCGCTTATCGTCACCTGGAACCTCAAGGACTTTCCGTTAAGGGACATTGCCTTTCAGGGCGTAGCTAGCCAGTCTCCTGATGATTTCCTCAACGGCCTTCATGCCACGTTTTCCGACGCGCTGATCTCCAGCGTCAAACGAGCCCGGAACAATCTCCGCAAGACGATGCCAGCCGTCGACGCCTTCATCGACGAACTTCAACAATGCGGCCTCAAGACATTTCCATCGCTGCTTCGCCAAGACCTCGACGGGCTGATCTGAACCGAAGGGTGCCTAAGCCCCCACGACTGATCACTGTCTATTCCTCCTCGCCCTCGGCCGTCTCCGCGTCGGGCTGCGCGGGCCTGAGGCGAGGAAATTGGCATTGCGCAGGCTGGCGATCGTATCGCGGCTGACCTCCTTGCCGAAGATTTTCGACAGGTCGCCGCGGGTGATCGGCTGAAATACGCGATGGCCATCAGCACCATGGCCTCGAAGTCAGACAGTGCCGGCGCCGCACTCCGCGTCGATGCTTGCGATGCCCGGATCGCGGATGCGTAAGCCGAATGGCTTCGGTGCTGCCAGCCGCCGGCGACGAAGACGCCACTGAGGCGATTTTCCATGCGCTATTGTATTAAATTGGTCGGAAGAGGAGACGTCCTTGGCTGTCAGTGGACGTCTATGGACGTTACAAAAAACTGGTTGCGGGGGCTTGAAATCGCAGAGACTTGCAAACTCAAGCCCGATCTCGCACGCTGGAGTTCAAATCGACGGATAGTGGCGACTGAAGCTTCTGGGCCAGAAGGGGCAATGCTCCAACTTCCAGCCGTTCCGACACTGTCACCAATCCCATCAACTCGCGGGACAAGAACCCGTCGAATTTCGCCAGCGGCGGCTGGACGAGGCGCATGGCGAGCGCCATGCCATCAGGCGGCGGCGCGGCGGCCATCGCGGCCAGTAGCTCGTAGACAGCATCCGGCCGGCAGTCCTGCAATTCGACGGCATGACCGAAATGCCCCGCCTTGAATTCCCTCGCCTGAAAGGCAAGCGTCAGCGTCCGCAGCTTTTTCGTCCCGGCCCAAGGAAAAACGAGGACACCGTTCCCAAAAGCGATACAGGAGTCAGACGCCAGCCCCATACCGGAGAACGCCGCCCGCGCCTCCTCCAGCAAGCCGGTGGCGATTTTGTCGAGGTAGGGCGGTGTGTCGTGCGATGCCAGGACTTTCCGCATGGTCTCCACGATACGGTCGTGAATATCACCGCCAACGCCGGAAAAATAAGGCGGCTTCCCGGCCTTGGCAGACCTGACGATGATGACCCGAGCGCGATCGTCGACCTCCATGACCTGCCATCGCCGGCCGGCAAAAATGATCGTTTCGCCATACGCCACCGTCGAATCCAGCGGATATGTGCCGAGCGTGCGGGTTTCGTGCACGATCCGGTATTCCCGCTCCGTCGCGAAAACGGGATAGAATTCGTGGGATTCGGCGATCTTCTCCCCCGCCTCGCCGATCATCAGCAAGCCCTCGGGTGATTGCTCGACAAGGCGATTTTCCGCCGACGCCATGACCCGAAGGAGATCGGCGAAGAGGCCCCTGTCGATCATGCGGAACGGACCGCGTTCGCAGAGCAGTTTCCAGGCAATGGGCGGGCGGATGCCGCCTGTTTGCAGGATGACAGCAAGGATTTGATGGATCAGGGTCGACAGGTGCAGCCCCGCCGGACGGGGCGGTTCGCACCAACCGTCTGCCAGGCATTCCACCATGGCGATCGATTGGACCAGATCGAGGTGGAGCCGGTCGAGGGGATGCTGCCCGCGGCCGGCGGCCCGCTCGATGGCGAAGATGCGCAGCACCGCCGGCTTGCCCGCCCGCCGCCCCGAGCGGCCGAGGCGCTGGCGTAGCGACGCCACGGAAAATCCCGGCCCGATCTGCGCGACGGTCTCGACATCGCCGATATCGACACCGAGTTCCAGCGTGGTCGTGGCAACCGCCGTCGTCGGCCGCGGGTCCTCGCGCAGGCGCAGTTCCACCTCCTCGCGCGCCGCCTTCGAAAGATTGCCGTGATGAGGAAAGAATTCGTTCGGAAGCTGGGCGGTTTCGCACAGGCCGCGCAGCGCATCGGCATAAAGTTCCACATTGGTCCGCGAGCCAGCGAAAAGCAGGTTGCTTCGCCCCCGAAGGAAACGGAAGAGGTCCGCGGCCACAGCCTCCGGCACTTGCGGGCGCTCCTTCGCTTCCGCCTCCTCCTCTTCATCTGGAGGCACGGGGCGAAGGTAGCCGCGAATCTGCAGGCGCAGGCCGTTGCCTTCGTCGATACCTTCCACCAGCCTCACCGAGGTTCCCCCACCGGGGCGAAGCGCCTCGGCGGCAAACCGCATGTCGCCCAATGTCGCGGAAAGACCGATGCGGTCGACCCTGTCCCGGCCGGCGGCGACCTCGATGCGGTTGAGGATCGACTGCAATTGCATGCCGCGCTCCGTGCCGATGAAGGCGTGGAGTTCGTCGATCACCACCGCATCGAGATTGCCGAAAAGCCGCAGAACCTCGCCGCCGCGGCGAACCAGCAGCGCCTCAAGGGATTCCGGCGTAATCAGGACGATGCCGGAAGGGCGTTTTCGCGCTTTCGACTTGGCAGTCGCCGCGACATCCCCATGCCATTTGTGAAGGAGCATGCCGCAAGTCTCGCACAGGCTTTCCAGCCTGCGGAACTGGTCGTTGATGAGGGCTTTCAGCGGGCTGACATAGAGGATGGAGAAACCGTCGGTCTGCCGTTCGGCAAGGCGCGTCAGCAGGGGCAGAAAGGCGGCTTCCGTCTTGCCCGCCGCCGTCCTTGCCGACACCACGACATCGCCGCCGGCAAGGATGGCCGGTATGGCCTTTTCCTGCACGTCGCGGAGCGACGTCCATCCCTGCCGCCAGATCCATTTGCGGACGGGCTCGCTAAGCCGGTCAAAGCCGGAGGGTGGCAAGCTCGTCATCCGGATCGCCTTCGCCCTCGACGATATCGTGGTCGGCCACGGCGCCGCGATCCTCCGCGACATCCACCGCCCCGAGCAGTGCACGCCAATCGGCGCCGGGGTTCTGTTCGATGATGGCGAGAAGATCGACGAAGGCTTTCACGGTGTTGCGCGGCGTGCGGAAATAAGCCTCGCCGATCCGGCTTGCGCAATGGTCCATGAAGGCATGCAGCGCCTCGTCCGGCAGCAGCCATCTTTCCGGATCGCCGGCGGCGAAGACGTCGCGCAGCCGTTCGAGGAGGTGGTAGAGTTCTTCCGGCGTCAGGTTCGGCAGGTTGACCACGGGGCCGGAATAATCGGCAAGCCCGTTCACGGCAAAGCTGTTCGCCGCCAGCCGCGATTGCAGTGCCTCGTAGGAGTAAAGGCCGCGGCGGGTGTCCAGCAGCGTATCGGGCGTGCCGCCCAGAATGAAGCCGATCCCCTCCGTCGTTCCTTGCAGCACATCGTTCAGGATGCGCAGGATCTGTTCATAATTCTGGTTGCGCGCCTGGGAATGCTGGAGCTTGTAGAGATTGACCAGCTCGTCGAGACAGACGAGAAGCCCGCCGAAACCGGCAAGGCGCGTGAACCGTGCCAGCAGGCGAAGCCCGTCGTAGAAGGCCGCGTCGTCGATGATCGTGCGGACGCCGAGATCGGCCCGCGCCTCGGTTTTCGTTGAATATTCGCCGCGCAGCCAGCGCAGGGCGGCATTCTGCAGGTCGTCATTGCCCTCTTCGTAGCCGCGCGCATAGGCCGCGACGACGGTGGCAAAATCATAGCCGCCGACCATCTCGCGCAGATCGCCCAGCCCCTCCTTGATCGCGGCCTCGATGGCGCCGCCGCTGCTGGCCGCGCGCTCGGCGGTTTTCTGGATGTAGCTTTCCAAAATGTTCTTCAGTGCCCCGCCGTCCGGCGCCGTGCGCGTGGCAAGGCTGCGGACGAGCTCCGCATAGAGCCCGCGCGCCTGTCCGCCGGTCGCATGGATGCGCCGGTCGGGCGCAAGATCCGCCTGGCAGACGGCAAGCTTGCGCTGGAGCGCGATCTGGCGGACGAGGAACAGGAAGAATGTCTTGCCGGCGCCGTAAGGACCGATGACGAAGCGTATGCTCGACCCGCCACTGCCGATACGCTCGATATCCTGAAGCAGCGCCCCGATTTCCCTCTGGCGGCCGACCTGGATGTGCTGGAGGCCGATGCGCGGCACGACGCCGGCGCGCAGGGCGCTGATGATAGTATCGCGGTCACGCGGCCGGATGGGCGATTTCGTCGTCATGCTTCTACTCTTTCGACACGGGCAGGAAGGATCGGGGGCGGCAGGACATGCGTATTGACGTGGATGGGGTCTTCGCCTTCGAGGAGGAGTTCGTCGAAGCGATCGAGCGACCAGTCGTTCAGGGTCTCCTTGGCGGCCCCCGGCATCAGGCCGGCCTCTCGAACGAGCCGGTCGAACTCCGCCGCCGGCCATTCGGCCCGCTCGCGAAGTTCCGAGACGAGCGCGCCGTAGCGCCGCTCCAGCCCGTCGAAGCCATCGGAAAGCGCATCCGCTTCGCGCACCGGCGGCGCGGGTTCGGCAACGGTCTCCTCCTCGTCGGCAAAGATCTCAGCGAGCACCGAGGCCGTCGTCCTTGTCTCGCGGCGGATGGCGTCGAGGCGGCCGAGATCGACCCGCGAGGCGCGAGGCGTTTGCGGTATCGGCACGCCGCGGTCGTTTCCGGCCGGAATGACGACGGCAAGGTCCTCATCCCTCTCGCCCGCAGCAAGGCCGCCATGCAGCCTGGAATAAAGCGCATCGCCCTCCATGCCCATCGGCTTGAAGAGCTTTTCCAGATACGAGACCTCACGCGCGTCGAGCGCGCCATCGGCGGTCGCCATCCCCACCAGGGCATCGGCCAATTGCCGGCGGCTGGCCTCCGGCGCATCCTTGATGCGCCTCGCCCAATCGGCGAGCCGTTGCGGGTCCGCTTGCTGCACGACGAGTTCGGCCTTCAGCCGCGCGCGCTCCTCGCCGGAAATGCCGGGCGCCGCCTCGATCATCTCGCCGAGCCGGCTTTGTTCCAGGGCGTGCACCCCGCCATCGGCAAGCGCGACCGTCAGGCCGAGCATGATCGAAAGCTGCATGGCACGGTACTGTTCGCCGGGCGTGGGAGCCTCTGCCGCCTCGCCTTCGAGCCGGAAGACGGCAACGGGGTCGTCCGGCTTCGCCGTCTTCAGGGAAAAGGCAGGATCGGCCGTGTTGCCATAGCCGAATGCGGCAAGCATGCTTGAAAACTCCTTCAGCCGCGCCCTGCCGGGCACGTCCCCCGCGTCCAGCCCCGCCTGCGACAGAAGTTGCCGCAGCGTGACGACTATTCCGGCCGCCGCCAGTTTTTCGATCGCATCCAATGGCCGTCCGGCAAGCGCCTCGGCCTCCCTGCGGCGATATCCGGCCGGCAATTTGGCGATTGCAGCAAGCGTCGGCGCTGCCCCTTCCGTGCGCCCGAGCTCGCGGCTATAGGCGTCGAGCCGGTCGGTGCAGGCATCGAGGATGCGCTGCCCGGTCGCCAGCGGCTCCACGAGCTGGGTGATATCCGGCAACGTGCCGCCCGCCGGCAAAACCTCGACCTCGAACGTGCCGCTCGCCGCCCGATAGCGCGCCTTCAGCCGCCGGACACGCGCGCCGGAAACGACGAGCCCTTTCGGATAATTCTCCCGCACCGCATCGGCGAACAGCACTTTGAGCATGGCCAGCGCCCGGCGCGCCGGTGTCCGGACCCGGGTTTCGGGATGGGCCATCACATAGGCCAGCAGCAGGTCCGGCTCGACGGGCTGGTGCCTGTCCATGCGGATGCCGAACGCGACCGTGAGCGAGAGGGGAACCTCGTAACCCTCGCCATCGCCCTCGGGAATAAAGCCGTCCGGAAAGTCCATCGCCTTTGCCCGGTAGGCCGACAGGAGTTCGCCGGCATAGCGGCGCATGGACCCGTTGCTACCATAGATCGCCAGCAGGCGGCGGACCTCCGCGGCAACGGCGGGCGCATCCGCCGCCTTCTCCTCCAGCATGAGCCGTCGTTCCAGGCCGTAGAGGTAGAGGAACACATAGCCGATCGGGGTTTTCGGATCGGATCGGGGGCCGGCGAGCCAGTCGAGATAGGTTTTCCGGGCAGCGGGCGAGATGCGGGAATAGGACGGCCAGTAGCCCATGCTCTCGCCGCCCGGATCGCCCCGCGCAGCGACCGGCAGGGACGGATCGATCAGGCAGTTTTCGTTTTCGCGCGACCCGTCGCGCCGCGGCAGATGCCCGCCGACATAGATCATGCCGCGCGCAATGCGATGGGAGCCGATGGCGACAGGCGTATGGGCCGGAATCCATCCCGTCGGTGCCGATGGGGCCGCCGCCCCGGAAGCGGGGATCGTGCGCCAGGACGATGAAGGCGCAACCACCGTGCGCGTCTTCACGTCGTAGACGACCGTCGGCGACGCCTCGCCCCACGGTCCTGCTGTCCGTTCCGCGCCGGTATCGGCGACAGCGGCCACGGCCCTGTCCTTGGCCGGCATGGATTTCCTGCGCCGCCCGCGGCGGAGGAACAGAACGGTGGCAAATACAGGAAGCACCAGATAGATCAGTGGCGAAAGCGTGCCAGATGCCGCACCGGACACCGCTGGCGGCGGCATGGCGTCGTCAGGCATTTCCCGATCAGTAGAGGCCGGCTCCGGCTGCCTTGCATCGCCTTCGACAATCGCCTCGGCAGGCGAAGCGGAGAGGAAGCCGCGCGCTTTTGCCAGCGCGGACCAGTCTTCGCAGGGGCGCACGGAAAACCGTGCCAGGGGCGGCAGGAAAGAATCGTCGGCCGCCGTGCCGACCGCGCCGATGCGCATCTCGACCATGCCGAGGTCTGTCGCGCCGATCTGACGCCGGAGGGTTTCGCGAATCCCGACACTATCCAGCGCCCGCAGCTTACAGTCCCCGATGCCTGTTATCGCCAGCCGCAGCAGGGTAACGGCCGCACCACTCTCCTCGTTCAGGAAGGGAAACGGTTGTATCGCGACCTCTTCCCCGGTCGCCGGAGACGCCACATCCTTTTCCGGCGTCTTGAGCAGACGCTCCCGAATGGCCGCGCGCAAGGGAAAGAGTTTTTCCGCTGTCGGCTTGTCCAACGCGCCGGACTGCGGCAAGCCCTCCGCCTTCTGAAAAGCTTTCAGCGCATTGGTCGACCGCCTGCCCCACACGCCGTCGACAGCACCTGGATCGTGCCCTCGATTGACAAGTTCCTGCTGGATTTCCCGCGCAGAATAGGATGAGTCCTGCGCAATCGCGACGCCGGCAAACGCCAGCACCGCGGCCAGAAACACCGCTAAACAACGGACCGAGACGCCCAAGCTTCCCCACCCCTTATAGGTTGCCGCCAGTATATGCACCGATAGGTGGAGATGCCAACCGATTGGTCGCCCAAAGCGCTTGAAAGGTTTTGGGGAGCATGGCCAGCGGGATCACGAAGATCCCGAAACAGAAAACGGCCCCCGGAGGGACCGCCTTATCTGGTGCAGGTCGAGGCTTGTTAACGGCCAGACCGCGTTTTCTGATTTGCTAAGCAACGCAAGATTGAGGAAAAGACGCGCGAAAGTCAAGCAATCCGGCCGAAATTATCCGCCATCCGGCCAGCAACATCAGGGGCCGTTGACACATATTTCGTTTCCCAGATACTCAACTCTGGATTTACACACCATTCCTTTTTGGAGCCCTGCGATTGAAGATAAGGTACGAGAATTTACTCTACTCATTCGACATCGGCACCAATTCCATCGGCTGGTGCGTCTTCTCCCTCGACGAACGGGGCGTGCCCATCCGCATCGTCGATGCCGGCACGCGCATCTATTCCGACGGGCGCGATCCCCAGTCGAAAACCTCGCTCGCCGTCGCACGGCGCGATGCGCGGTCGATGTCGCGCCGGCGTGACCGTACCGTGCGGCGCCGCAAGGCGACGCTGCGCGTGCTCACCGCATACGGCCTGATGCCCGAGGACAAGGCCGCGCGGGAAAACCTGCTGCGGGAAACCGAAGATCGCAAACCCGGTTCGGAGAGACCGCTTTCAGACCCCTACAATCTGCGCCTGCGGGCACTCGGCGAGAAACTGCCGCCCGCACATATCGGCCGGGCGCTCTTCCACCTCGGCCAGCGGCGCGGCTTCAAATCCAACAGGAAGACGGACCGCAAGGACAACGAGAAGGGTGCCATCGCGCTTGGCGTCGAGCAGCTGACGGCGGAAATGCGCGAGGCCGGCGCGCCGACGCTCGGTGCCTGGCTGACGATGCGGCGGGCCGAGGGCCATGTCGTGCGTATCCGCGCCGGCTCGGAGGCTTTCGACGAGGACGGCTATGCTTTCTATCCGGAACGCGGCATGTTGGAAGACGAGTTCCACCGCATTTGGGATGCGCAGGCCGTGTTCCATCCGGATCTGCTGACCACCGAGCGACGCGAGCATCTCTTCCGTGTCATGTTCTACCAGCGACCGCTGAAAAGACCGCGCGTCGGCAAGTGCTCTTTCAACCCGCTGGAAACGCGGCTCGCTAAGGCGCATCCGCTGTTCCAGGAGTTCCGGCTTTACAAGGAGGTGAACGAGCTGGAGATCGTGCGGCCCGATCTTTCCCAGGACAAGCTGACGCTCGACCAGCGCAACGCCCTGGTGAACCTCCTGCGCCAGAAGAAGAAGGTCGGCTTCGCCACGCTGCGCCGGCAGCTGAGACTGAACCCGGACGAAAGCTTCAACAAGCAGAGCGACAGCCGCATCGACCTGACGGGCGACGAGATTTACGCAGCCTTCGTCGACAAGAAATTGTTCGGTCCGCAATGGGCCGCCTTTTCCCTCGAACGCCAATGGGAGATCGTCCGGCGTCTCGGCGACGAGGAGAGCCCGGACGCGCTTTTCCGCTGGCTGGAGACGGATTTTGGCCTGACCGGCGAGCGCGCCCTTGCCATCGTCAATTGCCGGTTGCCCGAAGGATATGGGCGGCTGGGCGAAACGGCGCTTGCCGCCATGCTGACGGAAATGCAGGCGGCGGTCATTCCGGAAGCCGAGGCGGCGAAACGTTGCGGCTACGACCACTCCCGTCTGGCGCTGGAAGGCGGCGGGCTGGACAGCCTGCCGAACTATCAGGAAATCCTCGAGCGCCACATCCCGCCCGGCTCCGGCGAACCGGATGATATCTACGATCTGCGCAAGGGCCGTATCACCAACCCGACGGTCCATATCGGCCTCAACCAGTTGCGCATCCTCGTCAACGAATTGCTGACGCGCCATGGAAAGCCCGTCGAGATCGCCGTGGAACTGGCCCGCGATTTGCAATTGTCCGAGCGGCAGAAGGCCGAGGAGAACCGCAGGATCGCCAGCAACACGCGCGCCGCCGAGGCCCGCTCGACAAAACTCACCGAACTGAACCAGATCGACAACGGCTACAACCGGCTCCTCTTAAAACTGTGGGAGGAACTGAACCCGAAGCCGGAGGATCGCGTCTGCATCTATTCCGGCAAGCCGATCAGCGTGGAAATGCTGTTTTCCGGCGAGGTGGATATCGACCATATCCTGCCTTGGTCGAAAACGCTCGACGACAGCCAGGCCAACAAGCTGCTCTGCCTGAAATCCGCCAACCGGCAGAAGGGCAACCGGCCGCCGGCCGATGTGCCGGAATGGGCCGGCCGCTATGACGAGATCCTCGCCCGCGCCGCGCGCCTGCCGAAGCACAAGCGCTGGCGCTTCGCCACTGACGCCATGCAAACCTTCGAGAAGGAAGGCGGTTTCCTGGCCCGGCAACTGACCGACACGCAATATCTCTCCCGCATGGCGCTGGAATATCTGAGCGCGCTCTATCCCGCGGAAGAAGCGGACGCATTCGGCGTCTTGCGCAAGATCAACCATGTGCGGATCGTTCCCGGCCGGCTGACGGAATTGCTGCGGCGCAACTGGGGTCTCAACACCATCCTGCCCGACCACAATCTCGGTGGGCTGGCGCAGGAAAAAAACCGCAAGGACCACCGCCACCACGCCATCGACGCCGCTGTCGTCGGCGTTACCGGCCGTTCGCTACTGAACCGCATCTCGCATGCGGCCTCGCGGCTGGAGGGCGCGGACTTCGAAGACCTGGTGAAGCGGACGGTCAAGGACAATCCGCCCTGGCCGGGATTTCGCGAGGATTTGCAAGCCGCCGTCAACCGCATCACCGTCAGCCACAAGCCGGATCGCGGCACGGTCTCGCGCAGCGGCTATGCCGACGGCAAGGGGCAGACAGCCGGCAAATTGCACAACGACACCGCCTACGGCATCACCGGCGAACGGGACGCCAGGGGCAACACCATCGTCGTGCGGCGCAAGCCGTTTCTCTCGCTCGAACCGAAGGACCTTCCCGCCATCCGCGATACCGATCTGCAGGCCGAACTCTATCACGCCATCGGCGGCCTCACCGACAAGAAAGCGATCCAGGAAGCCCTCAGGCGTTTTCGTGCGTATCACCGGCTCTACAAGGGCATTCGCCGTGTCCGCATGACGGAGACGCTCGCCGTCATTCCGATCCGCGACGCGGAGGGAAAAACCTACAAGGGCTACAAGGGAGATGCGAACTTCCGCTACGACGTCTGGGAAACGCTCGACGGCAAATGGACCGCCGAAGTGGTTTCGATGTTCGACGCGCATCGACCGGGCTGGCAATCGGCTTTCCACGCATCGAACCCGACCGCGCGCCGGGTGCTCAGCCTCCAGCAGAACGACATGGCGGCCTATGAGCATCCACAGGATGGCTATACGATCGGCAGGGTGGTGAAATTCAACACGGCCGGCATGATCTACTTCTCCGCGCACAAGGAATCGGGCAGCCTCAAGGCGCGGGACGCCGACCGGGAGGACCCGTTCAAATATTTCACCAAATCGGCCAATGGCCTCAAGGAAGCCCGTTGTCGCCAGATCCGCATCGATGCGACAGGCCGCGTCTACGATCCGGGACCACAGGACCGGGAAGCCCGAAACACGCGCAAAAGTGGATAGGAGCACTCTCTGCGCTTTAGAATTGCTTCATCAATCCGGTTCATGCTCTACCCATGGACCGGATCGTGGACATAACGACAGACGGCCTTCATCTCGCCGTCCACCGCGGCTTTCTGACCGTCACGCAAGGCGGGCAGGAAGTCGGACGGATCGCGCTCGACGATATCGGCGCTCTCGTCGTCCATGCCCATGGCACGACCTGGTCGAACCATGTGTTCGTCAAACTTTCCGAACGAAACGTACCCGCGGTCGTTTGTGCCTCCAATCACGCACCGATCGCCGTCGTCTGGCCGATCGAGGGGCATCACGCGCAAGGCGCACGCCTGCGGGCGCAAGCCGCAGCGCCAAGACCCCTGCAAAAACAACTGTGGCAGCGGATCGTCGCCGCGAAAATCCGCATGCAGGGCCATGTCCTGGCCGCCAACGGCCAGGAGGCCGGCGCGTTCGATCTCCTGGCGCGCCGGGTGCGATCCGGCGATCCCGACAATATCGAGGCGCAGGCCGCCCGGCGCTATTGGAAGGCCCTGTTCGGACCCGATTTCCTGCGCGACCAGGACGCAGGCGGCGCCAATGCGCTGCTGAACTACGGTTATACGGTCCTGCGTGCCATCGTATCCCGCGCCATCTGCGCGTCGGGCCTGCACCCGACGCTCGGTATTTTCCACTCCAACAGGGCGAACGCCTTCGCCCTTTCTGACGACCTCATGGAACCCTATCGTCCGCTGGTCGATCAGCTCGTCTTCAATCTCGTGCGCTCGGGCGAGCGGGACCTTCTGCCCGGCACCAAACGGGCGCTCACTTCCCTTTCCACCTTCGATCTGCGAACGGAAATCGGTGTTTCGCCGCTTTCCGTCCAGATACAGCGCTTCGTGCATTCGATCGCCCTGAGCTTCGAGACCGGCACGCCTCTTCCAGACCTTCCGCCTCCGCCCTCCCCCTTGGAACTGCGCATGCTGGGCGTGAGCGAGCCCCAGGAGGAAGAGACTTCATGACAGCTTATCTTCACAAGGCCAACAACGGCCCCCGGCACCTTAGCGGATACAGGATCATGTGGATGCTCGTGACCTTCGACCTGCCCGTCGAAACAAAGAAACAGCGTCATGCCGCAACAAAATTCCGCCAGCACCTTCTCGACATCGGCTTCGAAATGAGCCAGCTTTCCAATTATCTTCGCTTTTACAACGGCAAAGAGCAGTTCGAGACCTATGTCCGCCAGATCGAGCGCGCTCTGCCCGAATGGGGCGATATCTACATCTTCCCGTTTACGGACAAACAGTATGAGAACATCATCCGATTTTCCGATCAGGCCCGGAAGAGGCAACGAAAAAATCCGGATCAACTGGCGCTTTTCTGAAACTCGCAGTGTTTTCAGAGCGCCTCCCTCCGGGGAATTCCTTGGTGAATTCAAGGGATTACCCGGAGAGGGAGCTTAGCAGATCAGAAAACGCGGTCCAGCCGCAACCTTCACTCCTCGGCGTCAGTGCGGTCGATGAGCTTAGCAGATCAGAAAACGCGGTCCAGCCGCAACCCTAGGAGGACGCGAATATGCGTAAGGATGAGCTTAGCAGATCAGAAAACGCGGTGAACGCCAGCGCATGCTGAATGGTATCGCGCCCGAGGTGGTGGAATTGCTCAAGGATAGGCTGGCGGAGCGCGGTGTGTTCCCCATCCTGCGCAAGATGAAGCCAATGAGGCAGATCAAAGCCGCCGAAATGATGATCGCGGCAAATCGCTTCACAATAACCTATGCCACCATGATCCTCTCGGCGACACGTCCCGAGCTACTTCTGGGGCCGAAGAAGCCTAAGCCGATAGAGGCCTCTGCTGAAGACATTGCCCGCATGGAGCGGGAGATGGAAAGGCTCTATCAGGACTATCGAACCGTTCAGGATACGCTTGGCGACACGATACCGTCCTCGTCGTTGCTAAAGGCTACGTTTCCCGCCAGCTAAGAAATGATGCTGTCGTGGACTATCTCTTGCGATATCATGCCGATTTGGCGGGAGAGCTCGAAGAAGTCATGGAAGCCATCAAGGTCGACGCCATGTCCTTCGAAAGAGAATGACTGTTTAAAAACCCGAGGGGCGATACCTCGATGTCGATCAGACCGTCTGACTCAATGCACCTTTGAGCGCGAGAATCGCGGATCTCATCGTGGCCAGCGGTCAATGACCGTGCTGACAGGCCGGACATATCACTGCACCGTCCGACGCAGATTCATGCTGCCAACACCTTGCTAGCCGGGCCGTTCCACATATGAGTCAGAGCCCCTTTGGAAGCCGATACGGGGTCCCGTTACAACGTCGATTGACAAGAATGGCTGGCCAAAGTCCAGGAGGCACGGCCATTTTCCGGTCCTGTCAGTCCGAATTGTGCGATTGTGTCAACCTTTGCCCATAAACCTCAGGAACCCTCCGACAGGTCTCCCGGCCTGCCTTAAAAAAGCGGCCCTGTCGCTATTGGCCGGACTCGACCCGAGGCGTCGCGCAGAAGAAACAGCACGTCGAGGCCAAGATGCTGGGCAAGCTCAGCCCGGACGTCGGGCCGAGGACCATCAACGCGGTCGCCCAGACGGCGGCTTCAGCACAGGTCTGCGCTACGACCGTGACCGAAGCGGGCGACGACAGCAGCGGCGCACCGCGGCGCGGATCCATGGTGTGCAAGAGATGGCGGCCGTTCACGAGAGCCCAATGCCGGTAATCGCCAGAGGTGGCGACCGCACCATCCTGCAAAGCGAGGATGGAGTGCGGCGCACGACGGGTCGCGTCGGGGCCTTCTACGGCAATGTTGCAAGGTTCGCCGTCGGGGCGCAGACCGAGCGCCCTCATCTCGCCGTCAATTCCCACGAGGCCGGAAGTTATGCCGAAGCGCGCGAGGATCGCGGCCAGCCGGTCGACGCCATATCCCTTGGCAATGCCGTTGAGGTCGATGGCGATCGGCGCGCACTTTCGCACCGTCGCGTGAACAGGATTGAGCTCGAGCGCCGCATGGGCGGGTTGGCGCGATGTCGCAAGTGCCTTCTGGATCAGGGCCCGGTCGGCCGCATGCGGGCCAAAACCCCAGGCGCCGACCGCATCGCCCACGCCGATATCGAAAGCCCCGCCGGACGCACGACCGATTTCAAGCGCCGAGCGCAGTACGTCTGCCAGACCGCCGGCACCTCGATCCAGTCGCCGACGGGACCAGCATTCAACCGCATCAGAGCGCTGTCGGGCTTCCAGATGGTCATCTGAGCGTCCACCTCGTCCATTTCCGCTTGAAGAGCGTGCTGAACCGGCTCCGGGTCGAACCCTGCCGCCGCGTAGAACAGCGCCGACCAGCGCGTTCCCATGGTCGCTCCGTTGAGCGTGTGCCTGATCGGATCAGTAGACATCTTCGACATAGCGTCCCTCTGCCTTGAGCAGGGCCGGCGTCAATCCGGCTGGCGCGAGAATCTTGGCGAGCGCCGCGGAGACGCCGCCGGCCATGTCGCGTCCACCACAGATCATGATGCGCGCGCCGCCGCGGATCAGGGCCGCGATCTGGGCGGCGTCCTCAAGAAGAGCGTGCTGAACATAGCGCGGCATCCGCCCGCGCGAGCAGGTCCCGACGAGCCGACAAAGGCGCCCTTCGCGGTGCCAGCGCGTCAGTTCGTCCTTGTAGAGGAAATCGCTGGCAGGATGGCGCATTCTGAAAAACAGGTGGATCGGACGGCGGTACGCATTGGCGCGCATGAAGCCCGCCAGCGGCCCTATCCCTGTTCCAGTTCCGATCAGGATCAGCGGTGTCCTGCTCCTGCCGGCATGGAAGCCGGGATTGGTTCGGATGAATGCACGAACGGCACATCCTGGCTCCAGATTGAAGGACTGCCCGGAACAGAGCCTCTGGGCAAAGGCGCAGTGGGCCGGGAAGCTGCGGTCGCCAAAGCCGAGCACGGCCACCGAAATAGCCGGTTCTGCCGGCGAGGTTTGCAGGCGATCGAGGAACCCCCGCGCCGAAGCGGGCGCATCGCCATCGCCATAGGTTGCCGCAGGGATGACAATGCGCCGGGCATGCTGGTAACGCTCAGGATCGAAAGACAACATCGGCGCGGTGTGAACCGCCTGCCCGATCTTCGTCAGTGCAGCATGCAGCGTCGCAGCGAAGCTCCATGTGCTGCCGCTTTCGCTGCCGACAAGCAGGATCGTTTCTGCACGCCCAGCCGTTGCATTGCCATGAATTCGGGGGCGCCCACGCCGACCCGCCAGCCACAGGACGAGACCGGCGCCCGCCATCGCCGGCACGCCGAGTCCCATCATGCCGAGCACGAGGCCCAAGGCAGCCGCGCCTCGACCGGTATGCAGCATATAGATGGTCTCCGAGAGGCGCTGCCACCCGGTCAGGTCGCTCCAGGCGAGCAGCACGCCTGTGCCCTGATCTAAAGTGTTTGATCCCATGGTTTGATGGTGCGATCCTTTCTTTGGAATGGAAGGATGCCCTATGGGACAAATTCGTCACGGAAGCGCCACAACCACGCACGCTGTCCGAGCAGCAATACAGCGATCGCAAGCTTCGCTCGCGCAACTGAGCAGGGAGTTGGGCATCAACCCCAAGACCGTTGCGAAGTGGCGCAAGCGTGCGACGGTCGAGGATATGAAGACGGGGCCGTCAGAGCCGCGGTCCACCGTCCTCACCGAAGCCGAAGAGGTGATGGTCGTGGCATTCCGGCGTCATACGCTTCTGCCCTTAGACGATTGTCTTTACGCCCTGCAGCCCTCGATCCCCCACTTGACACGATCCGCACTGCACCGGTGCCTACAACGGCATGGCATATCGCGCCTGTCTGATGTGGAGGGCGACAAGCCGAAGCGGTCGAAGTTCAAGCGCTACCCCATAGGGTTCTTCCATATCGACATCGCCGAGGTTCAGACCACTGAAGGCAAACTATATTTGTTCGTCGGTATCGACCGAACGAGCAAGTTCGCCGTGACGCAACTCATCGACAAGGCCGACAGGAAGACCGCCTGGGAATTCCTTCAGCATATGCTCGAAGCCGTGCCCTACCAGGTCCATACCATTCTCACCGATAACGGCATCCAGTTCGCAGAGCAGCCTCGGAACCGGAATACCATCTACTCCCGGCCAATGCGCTTCGACATGATCTGCGAGGCCAACGGGATCGAGCACAGGCTAACCAAACCTAACCATCCATGGACCAATGGCCAGGTCGAACGGATGAACCGCACGATCAAGGAGGCCACCGTCAAGCGCTTCCATTATGACAGCCACGAGCAGCTGCGAACACACCTCGCCGACTTCATTGCGGCCTACAACTTCGCACGAAGGCTCAAGACCCTCGGCGGTCTCACGCCATATGAATACATCTGCAAGGTCTGGACCTCAGAGCCAGATCGATTCATCCTGAACCCAATCCACCAAATGCCGGGACTGAACAACTAGATAGCCCGCGCCGCGATCGGTCTTGAGCGTGAAGACATCCGTCGCATCGGCCGGATCGGGAAACACCAGGCTGCGCAAATCAGCGACCGGTGTCCGTTTCAGCAGGTCCATTTGCGATGCGGCCATGCCGGTCCGACCGCTTGCCTCGATCCGGGCGGCGGGAGATATGGCCGCGTCGGGAAGGAGATCGAATGTCGACGCCGTCATCCACAATGCGGTGACCGAGGACAAGACGAGGCCTGCGGCGGCGACGCGCGCGATCTCGACATGCAATCGTCCGGGGAGCGGCCCGCGTATCGGCGCGAACCATCGCCGCCAGCCGCCGGCCCTGCGCGCGACGAGCATTGCGCCAGACACAGCCAGGACCAGCATGGCCGCAGCCCCCGCTGCCGCCGCGATGCGCCCGCCGTCATCGAGAAAGAGCGACCGGCGCAGGCCGGTAAGCCTCCCGTCAAACGGGTGGGGCGTGCTTGTGCTGACCGTGTGCTAGGCGCAAAACGCAAGAAAGCCCTCTCCGGAGAGAGGGCTTTCTATCTGATAAGTCTCGGTATCGGTGGTTGCGGGGGCAGGATTTGAACCTGCGGCCTTCAGGTTATGAGCCTGACGAGCTACCGGGCTGCTCCACCCCGCGTTATGGGTGTATATTGATGCAGGGTCCGCGTTGCGGGCGGCGTTTT
>Ga0182742_1000844_pt1 | contig 44088 bp, 42 predicted proteins | sample eDN5th37CBELigMG_FD_128880 | JGI IMG/M metagenome (GOLD analysis project Ga0182742, IMG submission 128880) | Enriched Miracle-Growth compost microbial communities from Emeryville, California, USA - eDNA 5th pass 37_C BE-Lig MG (version 2)... ... | reverse complement strand
GTCACATGACGACCTGGGCCGAGGTGGTGGAAGCAGTCTCCGACCTGCCGGAGGTCACCGAATCGACGTGGTACCGGACCCCGGCGCTGACGGTGCGCGGGCGCGGATTCGCGCGGCTGTGTTCCGAATCGGAGGGCGCACTGATGGTGCTGTGCGAGACGGCGAAGAAGAAGGCGCTGCTCGCCTCCGGCAATCCGGCCTACTTCACCACCGAAAGCTACGACGGCTACGGCGCCGTCCTCGTCGACCTCGACCGGGTCGACCCCCAGGAACTGCGCGCCCTGCTGTTCGGCGCGTGGCATCTCGCCGCGCCGGACGCACTGCGCGCGAGCGCACCGGCTGCACGGCAGGAAGATCGGACCCGACTAGACTAGGCCGACGTGGCCCACCCGATGATCGCTCCTTCCATCCTGTCCGCGGATTTCGCACGCCTCGCCGACGAGGCCGCCGCCGTCGCCGGTGCCGACTGGCTCCACGTCGACGTCATGGACGCGCACTTCGTTCCGAACCTGACGCTGGGCCTGCCGGTCGTGCAGTCGCTGCTCGCCGCGACCGAGATCCCGCTGGACTGCCACCTGATGATCGAGAATCCGGGCCGGTGGGCACCCCCGTACGCGGAAGCCGGCGCCCACAACGTGACCTTCCACGCCGAGGCCACCGACAACCCGGTGGCCGTCGCCCGCGACATCCGCGCGGCGGGCGCCAAGGCCGGGCTGTCGGTCAAGCCGGGCACCCCGATCGAGCCGTACCTCGAAATCCTGAAGGAATTCGACACGCTGCTGGTGATGAGCGTGGAACCGGGCTTCGGTGGTCAGTCGTTCATCCCGGACGTGCTCGGGAAGGCTCGCGCCGTGCGTCGCCTCGTCGACTCCGGGGAACTGACCCTGCTCGTGGAGATCGACGGCGGCATCAACACCGACACCATCGAGGCGGCCGCCGAGGCCGGTGTCGACTGCTTCGTCGCCGGCTCCGCCGTGTACGGCGCCGCGGATCCCGGCGAGGCCGTCCGCAAACTGCGCGCCCAGGCCGGCGCCGCCTCCGCTCATCTGACCCTGGCCCCGTGACCGATCCGGCGCTGGTCGAAGCCCTGCGGCGCGCCGTCGACGCGTCGGAGGACGTGCGGGGACGGACCAGCCCGAACCCGCCGGTCGGCGCCGTCGTCCTCGACGCCGACGGTCGCATCGCCGGGGTCGGCGCGACCCAGCCTCCCGGCGGACCGCACGCCGAGGTGATGGCGTTGCGCGCGGCGGGGGAGCGGGCCCGCGGCGGCACCGCCGTCGTCACCCTCGAACCGTGCAACCACACCGGTCGCACCGGCCCGTGCACCCGCGCGCTGATCGACGCGGGCATCGCGACCGTCTACTACTCGGTGCCCGACCCGAATCCGTCGGCCGCCGGGGGAGCCGCCGCGCTGCGCGCCGCCGGGCTGGTCGTGCACGAGGGTCTCGGCGCGGATGTCGTCGCCGCCGGCCCGCTCCGGGCGTGGCTGCACCGCACCCGGACCGGGCGTCCGCACGTGACGTGGAAGTACGCGGCCACCTTGGACGGGCGCATCGCCGCCGCCGACGGCACCAGCCAGTGGATCTCCGGACCGGAATCCCGCGCGATCGTGCACGCCGAACGGGCCCGCCTCGACGCGATCGTCGTCGGCACCGGCACCGTCCTCGCGGACGACCCGTGGCTCACCGCCCGGCTCCCCGACGGTTCCCTCGCCCCGCACCAGCCGCTGCGGGTCGTGGTCGGCACCAGCGAGCTGCCGACCCGGGCCCGGGTGCTCGACGACGCCGCGCCGACGCTGGTGCTGCGCACCCACGACGTCGAGGAGGTGCTCGACGCACTCACCGACCACCCCGACGTCCTGCTCGAGGGCGGTCCCCGCCTGGCCGGGGCGTTCCTCGCCGCCCGGCGTGTCGACCGCATCCAGGCCTACATCGCGCCGGTACTTCTCGGCGACGGATGGTCCGCTGTGAGGGACGTCGGAGTGCACACGATCTCCGAGGCGATACGGTTTCGTCGGGAGCGCGTCGAAACGGTCGGCGCCGACGTGTTGATGACCCTGGTCCCCGACCGGGAGCAAAGGAGCGGGTAGGTGTTCACCGGGATCGTCGAGGAACTGGGTGAGATCGTCACGCGCGAAGACCTGGCGGACGCGGCACGCTTCACCGTCCGCGGGCCGCTGGTGACCTCGGACGCGAAGCACGGCGAGTCGATCGCCGTCAACGGTGTGTGCCTGACCGTCGTCGACGTCGTCGAGGGAGACAAGTTCACCGCGGATGTGATGCAGGAGACACTGAACCGTTCGAGCCTCGGGCAGCTCGCCGCCGGCAGCCGCGTCAACCTCGAACGTGCCGCCGCGCTCGGCAGCCGTCTCGGGGGGCATCTCGTGCAGGGGCACGTCGACGGCACCGGCACCGTGATCTCCCGTTCCCCCTCCGAGAACTGGACCGTCGTGCGGATCTCCTTGCCGGACACCGTGTCCCGCTACGTCGTGGAGAAGGGGTCGATCACCGTCGACGGAGTCTCGCTGACCGTCTCCGGTCTCGGCGGCGAACCGGGAGCGGAATGGTTCGAGATCTCCTTGATCCCCACCACCCTGTCGCTGACGACCCTGGGCACCGCCGAACCGGGCACCGTCGTCAATCTCGAGGTGGATGTGATCGCCAAGTACGTGGAGCGCCTGCAGCACGCGGGCCGCTGAGTCGTACTGTTGAATGCGGCAGTTTCCGCGTGCCGCGGTAGTGCAAGCAGTTGTTGGAAAATCGAGATTTGGAGCCCAGGCAAGTGACGAGGTTCGACACGATCGAGCGCGCGGTTGCAGACATCGCCGCCGGTAAGGCCGTCGTCGTGGTCGACGACGAGGATCGGGAGAACGAGGGCGACCTCATCTTCGCGGCGGAGAAGGCCACCCCCGAACTGGTGGCGTTCATGGTGCGGTACACGTCGGGTTACCTGTGTGTGCCGCTCGACGGCGACGACTGCGACCGGCTCGGGCTGCCCCCCATGTACTCGACCAACCAGGACAAGCACGGCACCGCGTACACGGTCACCGTGGACGCGAAGGAAGGCATCGGCACCGGCATCTCCGCGGCCGACCGCGCCGCGACCATGCGACTGCTGGCCGACCCGAACACCCGCGCCGACGACTTCACCCGCCCCGGTCACGTCGTGCCGCTGCGCGCGAAGGAAGGCGGCGTGCTGCGCCGCCCCGGCCACACCGAGGCCGCCGTCGACCTGGCCCGCATGGCCGATCTGCGTCCCGCCGGCGTCATCTGCGAGATCGTCTCGCAGAAGGACGAGGGCGAGATGGCCCGCACCGATGAACTGCGCGTCTTCGCCGACGAGCACGAACTCGCCATGATCTCCATCGCCGACCTCATCGCGTGGCGCCGCAAGCACGAGAAGCACGTCGTGCGCGTCGCCGAGGCCCGTATCCCGACCCGCCACGGCGACTTCACCGCCGTCGGCTACCAGAGCATCTACGACGAGGTCGAGCACGTCGCGCTGGTCCGCGGTGACATCGCCGGACCCGACGGCGACGGCTCGGACGTGCTCGTGCGGGTCCACTCCGAGTGCCTGACCGGAGATGTGTTCGGCTCGCTGCGCTGCGACTGCGGCCCCCAGCTCGACGCCGCCCTCGAGATGATCGCGGCCGAAGGGCGCGGTGTCGTGCTGTACATGCGCGGGCACGAGGGCCGCGGAATCGGCCTCATGCACAAGCTGCAGGCCTACCAGCTCCAGGACTCCGGGTCGGACACCGTCGACGCGAACCTGCAGCTCGGCCTGCCCGCCGATGCCCGCGACTACGGCATCGGCGCGCAGATCCTCGTCGATCTCGGCATCTCGTCGATGCGGCTGCTCACCAACAACCCGGCCAAGCGGGTGGGTCTCGACGGCTACGGTCTGCAGATCACCGAGCGGGTCGCGATGCCGCTGCGCGCCAACGCCGAGAACCTCACCTACCTGCGCACCAAGCGCGACCGCATGGGCCACGACCTGATCGGGCTCGACGAGTTCGAGGCCGGTGACGCCTGATGAGCGGGGAAGGTCTGCCCGACCTGCAGCTCGCCGACGCGCGCGGACTGCGCCTGGCGATCGTCGCGGGTAGCTGGCACCAGAAGATCTCCGACGCCCTGATCGCCGGCGCGCAGCGCGTCGCCGACGAGGCCGGCATCACCGACGTCACCCTCGAACGCGTCGCCGGTGCCATCGAGCTGCCGGTCGTGGCGCAGCAGCTGGCCCGCACCCACGACGCCGTCGTGGCGCTCGGCGTCGTCATCCGCGGTGGCACCCCGCACTTCGAGTACGTGTGCGACGCCGTCACCTACGGGCTGACCCGGGTCGCCCTGGACGAGGGCACCCCGGTCGGCAACGGTGTGCTCACCACCGACACCGAGCAGCAGGCCCTGGACCGGTCCGGGCTGCCCGGCTCCGCCGAGGACAAGGGCGGCCAGGCGTGCGCCGCGGCTCTCGACACCGCGGTGACGCTCCGGCGCCTCCGGGAGACGGATCGATGACCGCACACACCACCAGCACGACGGAATGGGAGCTCGACGTCCAGAGCGTCAAGATGCGGCGCTGGATCATCATCGGTGCTTCGGTTCTGATGCTCGGTCACATCGGTGCCGCGCTGGTCCTGCGCGGTGGCGAGTACACCGGTGCGAATCTGCGCCTGGCCGATCAGATCGCGATGATCGCGATCGGCCTGGTGGTGTCCGGGTTCACCCTGATGTACGCCCGGCCCCGGTTGCGGGCCGGAGCGGCCGGGATCGAGGTCCGCAAGGTGTTCGGCGAACGTCGCCTGAGCTGGGACGAGGTCGGTGACCTCAGCTTCGATCACGGTGGCCCGTGGGCCCGCCTCGAACTGCCTCACGACGAGTACCTGCCCGTCGCGGCGCTGCAGGTGCGGGACGGGCAGCACGCGGTCGACGCCGTCGACTCGTTCCGTCGGCTGCGCGCGCGGTACGGCGGACACGTCGGCACCGGCGACTAGCCTGGACCCGTGCCCGACCCCTCCTCCTACCGCCCCGCTCCCGGATCCATCCCCACCGAGCCGGGTGTCTACCGCTTCCGCGATCCGCACGGCCGCGTCATCTACGTGGGTAAGGCGAAAAGCCTTCGCTCGCGCCTGAACTCGTACTTCGCGGATGTGGCGTCGCTGCACCCGCGGACCCGGCAGATGGTCACCACGGCGGGCAGCGTCGAATGGACGGTGGTCAGCACCGAGGTCGAGGCGCTGCAGCTCGAATACAACTGGATCAAGGAATTCGATCCGCGATTCAACGTCCGCTACCGCGACGACAAGACCTATCCGATGCTCGCGGTCACCCTGAACGAGGAATATCCGCGGCTGTTCGTCTACCGCGGTCCGCGGCGCAAGGGGGTGCGCTACTTCGGTCCGTACTCGCACGCGTGGGCGATCCGGGAAACCCTGGATCTGCTGTTGCGGGTGTTTCCCGCCCGCACCTGCTCGGCCGGGGTGTTCAAACGGCACACGCAGATCGGCCGGCCCTGCCTGCTCGGGTATATCGACAAGTGTTCGGCGCCGTGCGTCGGGCGGGTCGACGCCGCCGAACACCGCCGCATCGTCGAGGACTTCTGCGACTTCCTCGCCGGCCGCACCGACAAGCTGGTCCGCGACGTCGAGGCACGCATGCAGGCCGCGTCGGCGGAACTGGACTTCGAGACCGCCGCGCGGCTCCGTGACGACCTGGGGGCGCTGCGCCGGGCACTCGAGAAGCAGGCGGTCGTTCTCGGTGATGGCACGGACGCCGACCTGGTGGCGTTCGCCGGCGACGACCTCGAGGTCTCGGTGCAGGTCTTCCACGTCCGCGGGGGCCGGGTCCGCGGGCAGCGCGGGTGGGTCGTGGAGAAGTCCGGGGACGTCGTCGACCGTCCCGACGCCGCCGACCGGATCGACACCGAGTACACCGGCGAACACACGGAGGAGTCGCTGCTCGTCGAGCAGTTCCTCACCCAGTTCTACGGCGAAGAAGCCGCGCTCACCGAAGCAGGGCCCACCGACAGCGGCGACGCCGAACCGGCGGGAAGTGCCGTGCCGCGCGAGGTGCTGGTGCCGGCACTGCCCCCGGACCCGGAGGAGATGAGCCGCTGGCTCGCCGGGCTGCGCGGCGGACCGGTCCGGTTGCGGGTGCCGCAGCGCGGCGACAAGAAGGCCCTGGCGGAGACGGTGCATCGCAACGCGCAGGAGGCCCTCTCCCAGCACAAACTGCGCCGCGCCGGAGACTTCACCGCGCGGTCCGCGGCGTTGCAGGGCATCCAGGACGCGCTCGACCTGGACTCGGCGCCGCTGCGCATCGAGTGCGTCGACATCAGCCACGTGCAGGGCACCGACGTCGTCGCCTCGCTGGTGGTGTTCGAGGACGGCCTGCCCCGCAAGTCGGACTATCGGCACTACGCGATCAAGGAAGCCGCCGGCGACGGCCGCTCCGACGACGTCGCGTCCATCGCGGAGGTCACCCGCCGCCGCTTCCTGCGGCACCGTCGCGACGTCGCGGCGGCGGAGGGTGGCGAAGGTGGGGACGGGGGAGATTTCTCCACCGAGGCCGCGCTCGACCCGGCCACCGGCAAGCCGCGGCGCTTCGCGTACCCGCCGAACCTGTTCGTCGTGGACGGCGGCGCCCCGCAGGTCGCGGCCGCCGCGGAGGTCCTCGACGAACTCGGGGTCACCGACGTGTCGGTGATCGGCCTGGCCAAACGGCTCGAGGAGGTGTGGGTCCCGGGCGAATCCGACCCGGTGATCCTGCCGCGCACCAGCGAGTCGCTGTACCTGCTGCAGCGGGTCCGCGACGAGGCGCACCGTTTCGCGATCACCTTCCACCGCAGCAAGCGGTCGCGGCGGATGACCGCGTCCGCGCTGGACGGGGTCCGCGGACTCGGGCAGACCCGGCGCACCGCGCTGGTCAAGCACTTCGGGTCGGTGGCGCGGCTGCGGGAGGCGAGCGTCGAGGAGATCACCGCCGTCCCGGGCATCGGAGCGGCCACCGCCCGCGCGGTGCTCGACGCGTTGCGCGCGGACGATCCGGGGGCCGCCGACACGCCGTCCGTCCTGCCCGTCGCCGATGAGGCTGCGCAGGACACGCCGGTACGTGATGATGACATCGTCGGCGTGTCGGGAACGGGAGCGGAGCCGCAACTGTGAACCAACAATCTGCGATCGAGACGGAACCGGGCGGCGCCGAGGTCGTCCCGGGGGATCGACGTGCCGAGGTGACGCTGGTCACCGGGCTGTCCGGGGCCGGCATGAGCACCGCGGCCACGGCCCTCGAGGATCTCGGCTGGTACGTGTCCGACAACGTGCCGCCGCAGCTGGTCATCGCCATGGTCGATCTGGCGGTGCAGGCCGAACCGCCGCTCGAGCGGCTCGCCGTCGTGATGGACGTGCGCAGCCGGTTGTTCACCGGCGACCTCGGATGGGTCGTGACCGAACTCGCCGCGCGCCCGGTGCGCACCCGGGTACTGTTCCTCGAGGCCACCGATGCCGTGCTCATCCGGCGGTTCGAGCAGGTGCGCCGCAGCCATCCGCTGCAGGCCGACACCGCCGACCGCACCCTCGCCGACGGCATCGCCGCCGAACGCGCCCAGCTCGCCCCCGTCAAGGCCGCCGCGGACCTGGTGGTCGACACGTCCGCGCTGTCCGGGCCGGAACTGCGCCGCAAGATCGAATCGGCGTTCGGTGACGCCGCCGCCGACACCATCCAGGTCACCGTGGAGTCCTTCGGATTCAAGTACGGTCTGCCGATGGACTCGGACCTGGTGTGCGACGTGCGCTTCCTGCCGAACCCGCACTGGGTGCCGCAGCTGCGCGACCACACCGGGCAGGACGCCGACGTGCGCGACTACGTGCTCTCCCGCGACGGCGCGGACGAATACCTGCAGACCTATCATCGGGTGCTCCGATTGACCACGGCCGGCTACCGTCGGGAGGGAAAGCGCTACATGACGATCGCGGTGGGCTGCACCGGCGGCAAACACCGGAGCGTGGCGATGGCGGAAGCGCTCGCCGCGCGCCTCGAACAGGATCCGGCGTTGACGGTGCACGTCGTGCACCGGGATCTGGGCCGCGAATGACCGGGCCCGCGATCGTTGCACTCGGCGGCGGTCACGGACTGTACGCGACGCTCAGCGCGGTCCGACGCCTCACCGACCGGGTCACCGCCGTCGTCACCGTCGCCGACGACGGCGGCTCGTCGGGGCGCCTGCGCGCCGAACTCGGCGTCATCCCACCCGGCGACCTGCGCATGGCGCTGGCGGCGCTGGCCGCCGACACCCCGGAGATCCGGGTGTGGACCGAAACCGTGCAACACCGGTTCGGGGGCACCGGTGCGCTCGCCGGGCACTCGGTCGGCAATCTGATCCTCGCCGGGCTTACCGAGGTCCTCGGCGACCCGGTCGCCGCGCTGGACCGGCTGGCCGCCGTCCTCCAGGTCAACGGCCGCGTGCTGCCGATGTCGCCGATCCCGCTGGACATCGAGGCGGACGTCTCCGGTCTCGAATCCGATCCCCGGGTCAGCCGCGGCATCCGCGGCCAGGTCGCGGTCGCGACCACCCCCGGCAAGGTTCGCCGGGTCCGGCTCATCCCGGCAGATCCGCCGGCGTGCCCGGACGCGCTCGCCGCCGTCGACACGGCCGACCTGGTGGTGCTCGGTCCGGGCTCGTGGTTCTCGAGCGTCATCCCGCACGTCCTCGTGCCCGACCTGCTCGACGCGCTCATCCGCACCCCGGCCCACAAGGTGCTGGTCCTGAACCTGGCGGCGGAACCGGGGGAGACCGCCGGGTTCTCCACCGAACGTCACCTGCACGTGCTGGCGCAACACGCCCCGGGCTTCCACGTCGACCACATCGTGGTCGACGCGGCGACGGTGCCGCCCGGGCGGGAACGCGAACACCTGTGCCGGGCCGCGGCCGGCTTCGGCGCCGAGGTCGTCTACGCGGACGTCGCGGAGCCCGGCACCCATCGACACGACCCCGCCAAACTGGCGGAGGTTCTGGCAACACACCTGCCTGCCGCGTCCGGCACCGCCGGCGCACGCGACAGCAGCCGAAGGGAGAACGTCTCGTGGCAATGACAGCGGAGGTCAAGGACGAGCTGAGCAGGCTCGCGGTGACCCGCACCAGCAGCCGCAAGGCCGAGGTGTCCGCTCTCCTGCGTTTCGCCGGTGGCCTGCACATCGTGGGCGGCCGGGTGGTGGTCGAAGCCGAGGTGGACCTCGGTTCGATCGCCCGTCGACTGCGTCGCGAGATCTTCGAGCTGTTCGGCTACTCCGCGGAAGTGCACGTGCTCGGCGCCGGCGGGCTGCGCAAGAGCTCGCGGTACGTCGTGCGGGTCGCCAAGGACGGGGAAGCGCTCGCCCGGCAGACCGGTCTGCTCGACCTGCGCGGGCGTCCGGTGCGCGGGCTGCCCGCCCAGGTCGTGGGCGGCAGCATCTCCGACGCCGAGGCCGCGTGGCGCGGCGCGTTCCTGGCGCACGGGTCGCTCACCGAACCGGGGCGGTCGTCGGCGCTCGAGATCAGCTGCCCGGGTCCGGAGGCGGCCCTCGCGCTCGTCGGGGCGGCGCGGCGCCTCGGCATCACCGCGAAGGCCCGCGAGGTGCGCGGCGCCGATCGCGTCGTGGTCCGGGACGGGGAGGCCATCGGCGCCCTGCTCACCCACATGGGCGCCCAGGACACCAGGTTGACGTGGGAGGAACGGCGCATGCGCCGCGAGGTGCGGGCCACCGCCAACCGGCTCGCGAACTTCGACGACGCGAACCTGCGGCGGTCGGCGCGAGCCGCGGTCGCGGCCGCCGCGCGGGTCGAGCGGGCACTGACGATCCTCGGCTCCGACGTGCCCGACCACCTCGCCGCGGCGGGCTCGCTGCGTGTGCAGCACCGGCAGGCGTCCCTCGAGGAACTCGGGCAGCTCGCGGATCCGCCGATGACGAAGGACGCCGTGGCCGGCCGCATCCGGCGGCTGCTGTCGATGGCGGACCGCCGCGCCAAGGAACTCGGCATTCCCGACACCGAGTCCGCGGTGACGATGGAGCTGCTCGACGAGGCGTAGTCCGAGGCCCGGCGCGGGGTTCTTTCGACGCCGGTCAAATCCCACCTTCCTCGACTCGGCAGATTAGGGTGAGGGCACAAGCTGCACCACCATCGAGGTAAAGGAGCTTCATCGTGACTGTGCGCGTAGGCGTGAACGGCTTCGGTCGCATCGGGCGGAACCTCTTCCGTGCGGTGGAGGCGCAGAAGGCACTCGGCAACACCGACATCGAGATCGTTGCTGTGAACGACCTCACCGACAACGACACCCTCGCGACGCTCCTGAAGTACGACTCGATCCTGGGGCGTCTCGACAAGGACGTCCGCGCCGAGGGCGACTACATCTACGTGGGCGACCAGAAGATCACCGCCCTCGAGATCAAGGAAGGCCCGGCGACCCTGCCCTGGGGCGATCTCGGGGTCGACGTCGTCGTCGAGTCCACCGGCATCTTCACCAACGCAGCCAAGGCCAGGGGTCACCTGGACGCCGGCGCCAAGAAGGTCGTCATCTCGGCGCCCGCCACCGACGAGGACATCACCATCGTCATGGGCGTGAACCACGACAAGTACGACGGCACGCAGAACATCATCTCGAACGCCTCGTGCACCACGAACTGCCTCGGCCCCCTCGCCAAGGTGCTGAACGACGAGTTCGGCATCGAGAAGGGCCTGATGACCACCATCCACGCGTACACCCAGGACCAGAACCTGCAGGACGGGCCGCACAGGGACCTGCGTCGCGCCCGCGCCGCCGCCCTGAACATCGTCCCGACCGGCACCGGTGCCGCCAAGGCCATCGGCCTCGTGCTCCCCGAGCTGGCCGGCAAGCTCGACGGCTACGCGCTGCGCGTTCCGGTCCCGACCGGCTCGGTGACCGACCTGACCGCGACGCTGCTCAAGAAGGCCACCGTCGACGAGGTCAACGCCGCGGTCAAGGCCGCCGCGGAGGGCCCGCTCGAGGGCATCATGAAGTACAACACCGACCCCATCGTCTCCTCGGATATCGTCACCGATCCGCACTCGTCGATCTTCGACGCACCACTGACCAAGGTCATCGACGACCAGGTCAAGGTCGTGGCCTGGTACGACAACGAGTGGGGTTACTCCAACCGCCTGGCCGACCTCATCGACCTCGTCGGCAAGTCCCTCTGACAACGGCGGCAAGTCCCTCTGACACCATCGGCAAGTCCCTCTGACAACGATTGAATAGGACACTCGAACAGTGGCAGTTCAGACCCTGAAGGATCTGCTGGACGCGGGGGTCGAAGGGCGCGGTGTGCTGGTGCGCTCGGACCTCAACGTCCCGCTGGACGGCGCGACGATCACCGACCCCGGTCGGATCCTCGCGTCGGCCCCGACGATCAAGGCGCTCGCCGACGCCGGCGCCAAGGTGGTCGTCACCGCGCACCTCGGCCGCCCCAAGGGCGAGGCCGACCCGAAGTTCTCGCTCGCGCCCGTCGCCGCGAAGCTCGGGGAGGTGCTGGGCCGCAACGTCCAGCTCGCCGGTGATGTCGTGGGGCAGGACGCCCTGGCCCGGTCCGAGGGCCTGACCGACGGCGACATCCTCCTGCTGGAGAACATCCGCTTCGATCCGCGCGAGACCAGCAAGGACGACGCGGAACGCCTGGCGCTGGCCCGCGACCTGGTCGAGCTGGTCGGCGACGACGGTGCGTTCGTGTCCGACGGCTTCGGTGTCGTGCACCGCAAGCAGGCGTCGGTGTACGACGTGGCGACGCTGCTGCCGCACTACGCGGGCACGCTCGTCGCGGCCGAGGTCGACGTGCTGGCCCGCCTGACGGCCGATCCGGAACGTCCCTACGCGGTCGTGCTCGGCGGCTCGAAGGTCTCCGACAAACTGGCCGTGATCGAGGCGCTCGCACCGAAGGTCGACACCCTGGTCATCGGTGGCGGCATGTGCTTCACCTTCCTTGCCGCGCAAGGTATCTCGGTGGGCAACTCGCTCCTCGAGGAGTCGATGATCGAGACCTGCAAGGCTCTGCTCGACCGGTTCGGCGACGTCATCCACATCCCGCAGGACGTGGTGATCGCCGACAGCTTCTCCGCCGACGCCGAGGCGAAGACGGTACCCGTCACCGAAATCGAGGACGGGTGGATGGGCCTGGACATCGGCCCCGAGTCGGTGGCCCGGTTCGCGCACCACCTGGCGGGCGCGAAGACCGTGTTCTGGAACGGCCCGATGGGTGTGTTCGAGTTCGCGAAGTTCGCGGACGGCACCAAGGGTGTCGCCGAGGCCATCATCGAGGCCACCGGCAAGGGCGCGTTCAGCGTCGTCGGCGGCGGCGACTCGGCCGCGGCCGTGCGTCTGCTGGGTCTGCCCGAGGACGGCTTCTCGCACATCTCCACGGGCGGCGGTGCCTCCCTCGAGTACCTCGAGGGCAAGGAACTTCCCGGCATCGCGGTTCTGGAGGGCTGACCGGATGGCACGCAAGCCGCTCATCGCGGGCAACTGGAAGATGAACCTCAACCACCTCGAGGCCATCGCCCTGGTGCAGAAGATCGCCTTCACACTCCCGGAGAAGTACCTCGACAAGGTCGACGTGGCGGTGCTCCCGCCGTTCACCGACATCCGGTCGGTGCAGACCCTGATCGAGGGCGACAAGATCAAGCTCACCTACGGTGCGCAGGACCTGTCCGTCCACGACTCCGGCGCCTACACCGGGGAGATCTCCGGTGCGATGCTCGCCAAGCTCGGCTGCACGTTCGTCGTCGTCGGCCACTCCGAGCGGCGCACGCTGCACGGTGAGACCGACGAGATCGTGCGGGACAAGGCCAAGGCCGCGCTGCGGCACGGCCTGACGCCGATCGTGTGCATCGGCGAGGGTCTCGACATCCGCGAAGCCGGCAACCACGTCGAGTACAACGTCGAGCAGCTGAAGGGCTCGCTCGCGGGCCTGACCGCCGACGAGATCGCGAAGACCGTGATCGCGTACGAGCCGGTGTGGGCCATCGGCACCGGCAAGGTGGCTTCGGCCGCCGACGCCCAGGAGGTGTGCGCCGCGGTGCGCGCCACGCTCGGCGAGCTGGCCTCGCCGGAGGTGGCCGCGACCGTCCGCGTCCTCTACGGCGGCTCGGTCAACGCCAAGAACGTCGGCGAGCTCATCGCGCAGACCGACGTCGACGGTGGCCTGGTCGGCGGTGCGTCGCTCAAGGCCGACGAGTTCGCGCAGCTCTCGGCGATCGCCGCGGGCGGTCCGCTGCTGTAGCGGACGACTGTTCCCTCCGTGGGGCGCAGGATCGCACCGATCCTGCGCCCCACGGCATTTCATCCGGAAAGTGACTCGACACCGATGACCACCGCAGGTTCCGTCCGACGCGGCCCCACCCGCCGAACCGCACTGTTCGGCCTGCTCGCCGTGCTGATCGTCGCGGCGTGCCTGCGCCCGCCGATCACCGCGGTCGGCCCGCTGCTGGGGTCGATCGGGGCCGACACCGGCCTGGGCAGCACTGGGCTCGGGATCCTCGGAGCGGTCCCGCTGCTGTGCTTCGCGGTGGTGTCCCCGTGGATCCACCGGCCCGCGGCCCGCTTCGGTTCGCAACTGCTGATCCTGTTCGCCATGGGGGTGCTCGCCGCCGGGATCCTCGTGCGGTCGCTGCCGGGTGCGCTCTGGCTGTGGCCGGGCACCGTGGCGATCGGCGCCGGGATCGCGGTCGCGAACGTGCTGCTGCCCGCCGTCGTCAAACGCGATCACGCGGGCCGGCTCGCGACCGTGACCGGTGTGTATTCGTCGGTCACCACCGGTGCCGCCGGGCTCGGTGCGGGTCTGGCGGTGCCGCTGGCGGACGCGACCGGTGACTGGCGGACCGCGCTGGCGGTGTGGGCGATCCTGCCGTGCGTCGCCGCCGCGGTGTGGTTCCTGCGCGGCCGCGCGTGGCCCGCCGATCCGGCGACCGCGCCGGCACCGGAATCCGGGCCGGCCCGGTCGATGTGGCGCTCGGGTGTCGCGTGGCAGGTCACCGCGTTCATGGGCCTGCAGTCGACCACCTTCTATCTGCTGGTGACCTGGCTGCCGTCGGTCGAGGCGAGTCTCGGCGTCGACGCGGCCACCGCCGGCTGGCATTCGTTCGCCTACCAGGTCGTCGGGATCGCGGCCGGGCTCGGTGCGACCGTGCTGATGGGCCGGCGCGCCGACCAGCGCATGCTCGCGATCGTCGGTGGGGCGATCCTCGTGGTCGCGGTCGCCGGGTTGCTGCTCGTCCCGGATCTGGTGCTGCTGTGGGCGATCGTCGCCGGGATCAGTTCGGGTGCGACGTTCGTGCTCGCCATGGCGTTGTTCGGGCTGCGCACCCGCACGGTCGCGCAGACGGCGCAGCTGTCCGGGATGGCGCAGTGCGTGGGCTACCTGCTGGCGATGTGCGGCCCGATCGCGGCGGGCGCGCTCTTCGATGTCACCGGGACCTGGACGCCCGTGCTGATCCTGATCGCGGTGTGCGCGGTCGGGCAGAGCGTGGTGGGTGGGTTCGCCGGGCGCGACCGCTACACCCATACGGCGGCCGGATAGGGCGGGACGTCACGAGTCGGCCCAGGCGTCCGGCCGGGACCCGTCGACGTCGGTGACGCGATAGGCGCGGGCGAGATCGGCCGACGTCACCGACCGCTGATTCCAGCGGGCCCGCGCGGGGTCGGCGGCCAGCGCCGCGACGCCACGGCCGAGATACCGCGGTGATTCCGAGTTCGCGAAACCCGGTGGTGCCGTGGGCAGCTGATCGGGCCGGTCGGAGTCGAGGGCGTCGCGCCAGTTCTCCTCGGCGACGCCGTAGTTGTCGAGCATCATCTCCGAGCGCAGCCAGCCGGGCGTGACCGCGACGGCGGTGCCGCCGTGCGCGGCGAGTTCGTGCCCCTGCGAGAACGCCAGCCGGTTGACCGCGTTCTTCACCAGGTCGTAGAAGACGGAGATGCGGTAGTGGGCGGCGTTGTAACTCGCCGTCCCGTCGGTGACCTCGACCAGCAGACCGCCGGGCTCGGACACGAGCAACGGCAGCAGGTGATGCGACGTGATCAGATGGGTGTCGAGGCCGAGCCGCACGATCCGGAGCCCGGCGTCGAGATCGTGCTTCCAGATCGGGGTGTTCCACTGCGCCGGTGTGCCTTTGAGGATCTCCGCGCCCCAGATGTCGTTGACGAGAACATCGATGTGTCCGAACTCGGCACGGAGACGCCCGGCGAGCGCGGCCACCCGGTCGGGATCGAGGTGGTCGACCTGGATCGCGACACCTGTTCCGCCGAGTGCGGTGACGAGCTCGGCGGTCTCCTCGATGGTCTCCGGCCGGTCGTAGTCGGACGTCTCGCGACCGTGCGTCCTGCTGCTCCGGCCGGTGCAGATCACGGTGGCGCCGGCCTCACCGAGCCCGGCCGCGATGCCGCGGCCGGCGCCGCGGGTCGCTCCGGCCACCACCGCGATCTTCCCGTGCAGGGGTGCACTCATCGACTCCGATGATGCCCGGTGACGACCCTCACCGTCGATCACACTGCTCGGCCGGCTGGACCGCGGCCCAGCCGGCCTGCGCGTCGGTCAGCCGACGAGCTTTGCAGACAGCGCCGCCACGGTCTGCGGGCTCAGACCCAACCCGGTGATCAGGTAGTTGTGGACGGTGCCGTAGTCCTGCTCGAGTTGGGTGAATCCGGCCTCGAGGTAACTACGTTCGACGCCGAGGAGCGGCGCGTAGATCGCGGCCACCTCGGGACCCCGGGATTCGGCGAGCGCAGCCAAGGTCGCGCGGATGTGGTCGCCGGAGTATTCGTTCGACAGCAGATAGTCCGTGTACACGGTCTCGCGGTCGACGCCGACGAGGGACAACAGCAGGGCTGCGGTCCAGCCGGTGCGGTCCTTCCCGGCGGTGCAGTGGAACAGTTGCGGTCCGTCGGTGCGGGCGAACTCGGTGAACATGGCGCCGAGTTCCGCGCGGATCTCGGGATCGGTGACGAACGCGCGGTTGATGTCCTGCATGACCGCGCGCGCCGCCTCCGGTGTCCTCAGGCTCGCCAGGATCGATGTCGAGCTCAGGTTCCCGGACAGCAGCGGGTGCCGGATGTACGCGGCGCCGGCCGGGATGCGGTCCGGGGCATCGGCGATCTCGCCGTCGGTGCGCAGGTCGTACACCGCCGAGATGCCGAGAGAGTCGAGTACCGCGGCGTCTTCGTCGTTGCTGGTGAGGGCGTTGGATCGATAGAACACGCCGGGCTGCACCCGCAGCCCGAACGCCGCCGGGTAGCCGCCGCCGGATCCGGCGAGATCCCGGAAGTTGTCGACCGACGACAGCCGGGGGGTCTCGACGACAGTCGGTGCGCCGATGCCGGCGGATCCGGTCGGGAGATCGAAGGGGGCGGCGCCGACCGTGGCGGAGCCGGTGAACAGCAGTGCGGCACTCAGGGTGACCGTTGCTGCGAGCCGGGCGCTGCGGCGTCCGGCGAGGAGAACAGTGCGAGACAATACAAACCTTCCTTCAGGGTATGGTTTTTCTTGCGTCTCATTTAGATCACATCCCGCCGAATTGTGATCTCGTTTTCGAGAATCGCGTTTTCGTAGGGTGGGTACCACCGGCACGGACGATGCGGATCACCGGGTAAGCTGACGGCCGACGTCACCGACCATCGAAGGACACCGAGCGCCGCATGGAACTGTTCCTGGACATTCTGCTGATTGTCACCAGCCTGCTGCTGATCCTGCTGGTGCTGCTGCACCGCGGTAAGGGCGGCGGCCTGTCCAGCCTGTTCGGCGGTGGCGTCCAGTCCAGCCTCTCCGGATCGACGGTCGCGGAGAAGAACCTGGACCGCCTCACCATCTTCACCGGCATCATCTGGCTGATCTCCATCCTCGGCATCGGGTTGCAGATCAAGTTCAGCTGAACGGCTTCCGGTCGCGAGACCAGCGCCTTCCGTCGATACTGACCGGATGAGCGTCCCGACCGGAACAGCCGCCACCGAGCCGCTGCGCGACGACATCCGCCTGCTCGGCAGCATCCTCGGGCAGATCGTGCGCAGGCACGCCGGGGAAGCCGCCTACGAACTCGTCGAGAAGGCCCGGATCGAGAGCTTCCGGGTGCGCCGCTCCGAACTGGACCGCGCCGACCTCGCCGCCATGTTCCGCGAGGTCGCCACCGCCGACACCATTCCGGTCATCCGCGCCTTCAGTCACTTCGCGCTGCTCGCGAACCTCGCCGAGGACCTGCACCGCGAGCGGCGCCGCGCGCTGCACGTCGCCGCCGGCGAACCGCCGCAGGACAGCTCGCTGGCCGCCACCTACGCCAAACTCGACGCCGCCGGCCTCGACCCGGATGCGGTCGCGGCGGCGCTCGAACACGCGCTGGTATCGCCGGTCATCACCGCGCACCCCACCGAAACCCGCCGTCGCACCGTGTTCGTCGTGCAGTCACGGATCACCGATCTCATGCGCCGCCGCGGTCGCGCCGAGGACGCCACCGAGATCGCCGAGATCGACCGGCAGCTGTGGCGGCAGATCCTGACGCTGTGGCAGACCGCGCTGATCCGCCTGGCACGACTGCGGATCCAGGACGAGATCGAAACCGGTCTGCGTTACTACGAGGCCTCGCTGTTCGCGGTGGTGCCCGCGCTCGACGCCGAGGTCCGCCGCGAACTGCGGTCCCGCTGGCCCGGCACCGACCTGCTCACCGAACCGATCGTGCGGACCGGATCGTGGATCGGCGGCGACCGCGACGGCAATCCGAACGTCACCGCCGAGGTCGTCCACCGCGCCACCGACCGCGCCGCGACCACGGTCTTCGGCCACTACCGCACCGAACTCGCCGAACTCGAGCAGGAACTGTCGATGTCCGAGCGGCTCGTCCCGATCACCGCCGAACTCCGAGCGCTCGTCGAGGCCGCCGCCGACGACGTGCCCGCACGCGCCGACGAACCCTACCGGCGCGCGATCCACGGCATCCGCGGCCGGCTCGCCGCGACCGCGCGGCGCCTGCTCGACGATCCGCCGAACTTCGGCGTCCCCCTCCGCGAGCCCTACCCGGGCCCGGCCGAACTGCTCGCCGACCTGGATGTCCTCGACACCTCGCTGCGTGCCGCCGGCGACGACGTCATCGCCGACGAGCGCCTCGCGCACCTGCGCAGCGCAGTGGAGGTGTTCGGGTTCCACCTCAGCGCCCTCGATCTGCGGCAGAACTCCGAAGTCCACGGCCGGGTTGTCGCCGAACTGCTCGCCTGGGCCGGTGTCACCGACGACTACGAGGCGCTGCCCGAGGATCGCAAGGTCGAACTGCTCACCCGCGAACTCGCCACCCGGCGCCCGCTCAGCGCCCCCGGCGCCCGGCTCGGCGAGCTCGCCACCGCCGAACTCGGGGTGCTCCGCGCCGCATCCGACGCCGTCCGGCTGCTCGGCGCCCACGCCGTGCCGCACTACATCATCAGCATGTGCGCGTCGGTCAGCGACCTACTCGAAGCGGCGGTGCTGCTCAAGGAGGTCGGGCTCGTCGACCACACCGACACCGGCCCGCGCTGCCCGGTCGCGGTGATCCCGCTGTTCGAAACCATCGAAGACCTCCAGCGCGGCGCCGCCATTCTCGGTGCGGCCCTGTCGATTCCGGAGTTCCGCAGCCTCGTCGACTCGGCCGGGTCGCTGCAGGAGGTCATGCTGGGCTACTCCGATTCCAACAAGGACGGCGGCTACCTCGCCGCGAACTGGGCGCTGTACCGCGCCGAACTCGACCTCGTCGAATGCGCCCGCGAGCACGGCATCCGGCTGCGGCTGTTCCACGGCCGCGGCGGCACCGTCGGCCGCGGCGGAGGTCCCAGCTACGACGCGATTCTCGCGCAGCCCCCGGGGGCGGTCACCGGGTCGCTGCGGCTGACCGAGCAGGGCGAGGTGATCGCCGCGAAGTACGCCGAACCCCGCTCGGCGCGCCGCAACCTCGAAAGCCTCGTCGCCGCGACCCTCGAATCCACACTGCTCGACGTCGAAGGCCTGGGCGCCGACGCGCCCGCCGCCTACACGATCCTCGACGACCTGGCCGCGCGGGCCCGCACGGCCTACGGCGAACTCGTGCACGAGACCCCCGGATTCGTCGAATACTTCCGCACCGCCACGCCCGTCGGCGAAATCGGGCAGCTCAACATCGGCAGCCGTCCCACCTCACGCAAACCGACGTCGTCGATCGCGGATCTGCGGGCGATCCCGTGGGTCCTGGCCTGGACCCAGTCCCGCGTCATGCTCCCCGGCTGGTACGGCACCGGCACCGCCTTCGAATCGTGGATCGGCGACGACGACACCCGCCGTGCCACGCTCACCGACCTGTACGAGCGGTGGCCGTTCTTCCGCACCGTGCTGTCCAACATGGCGATGGTGCTCGCGAAATCCGACCTGGGGCTGGCCGCCCGCTACGCCGAACTCGTCCCCGACACCGACCTGCGCGACCGCGTCTTCGGCAAGATCGTCGAGGAACACGCGCGCACCGTCCGCACCTATCTGGCGATCACCGGACGACCGGACCTGATGGCGGACAACCCGGCGATGGCGCGGTCGGTGCACAACCGGTTCCCGTACCTCGAACCGCTCAACCACCTGCAGGTGGAACTACTGCGGCGACTACGCGCGGGGGAGGACACCGACGAGGTACGCCGCGGCATCCAGCTCACCATGAACGGCCTGGCCACCGCGCTGCGTAACAGCGGCTGACGCCCGAAACGGAGGTCGGTGTACCGAAAATTCGGTGCACCAACCGTCGTACGGGGTTCCTCTGTTCAGCGGTACGCCTCGCCGAGTTCCGGGTAGTCCGCCCAGCGCGGCTCCCGCTGCCCGGCCAGCAGCGCGTCGAGCCGATCGAGGTAGTACTGCCAGCCCGGACCGATCTCGGCCACCTCCGAACGCGGAACGTGCCGATGCGTGAACTCGAGGGTGGTGACCCGGCCGACCTGACGCAACCGCAGCTCGAGCCGCCACCCGTCCACGTCGACGGCGAGCAGCCGCGGACCCGCGCACTCGACGATCCTGACGTCCGTCGTCGCCGAGTCGTGCTCGTCGGTCATCGTCAACCGCACCCGGCCCGATTCCGGATCCCCGGTCCACCGTCCGTACCAGCGTGCCAGCACGTCCGGCTCGGTCAGCGCCGCCCACACCTCGCCGATCGGCAGAGCGAAACTGCGCTGGTAGTACAAGGTTACGAGGACCGAACCGTGCGGACAGTCGTGCTCGGGCCGGACCTCGCCGAGCACGGTGGACGGGGTGCTCATCGGAATGCTCCCTCCGGTCGTCGGATGCCGACACCGACAATTCTTCCGCGCGAGACACCCACCGGTGCGGTTTCCGGCGCGATCCGTGACCGACGCGAGACCGGCCGCCGTGGATACGGGGGAGAGCACCGCACCGGACCGGCTCGAGGCGATCCTCGAGCCGGGCAGTGCGTTGATCTACTCAGCGCGTCGGCGCTCTCGGACGGGCCCCGCGAGCGCTCGACGGCATCACTTCGTGGTCTTGATGTCGATTTTCTTGGCGGATTCGGTTTCCTCGGCAAGCCCGATCGAGACGGTGAGAATTCCCTTGTCGTAGGACGCTTCGACGTCATCGTCGTCGGCGGTGGGCGGCAGGGTCACCGAGCGATGGAACGAACCGTAGGAGAACTCGGACCGGCCCTTCTCGGCCTTCTCCTCGGTGCGTTCTGCGTGGATGTCGAGGCGGCCGCGGTCGACCGTGACGGTGATGTCCTTGTCCGGATCCACTCCGGGAATCTCGGCTCGGACGATGTAGCGACCGTCGTCGATGTGGTCTTCGACTCGAATGAGGTTGTTGCCGAAGACGGTACCGAAGGAAGGCCATCGGAGCGTGTCGAAGATCTCGGACAGCTCCGGGAAGACCGAACGGGGCTGGCGAGTGGGCACAGACATCGTGTTCCCCTTCCGTGTGTGTAACTGTCGCATCGATAATTTTCCCCTCCTGCCGTGCCGGTCGACACGGATAGACCGAGGAAGGGACGAAGGGCCCCTATCGCCGGGGGCGTGTGCCCTGGCTCAATGGAAGGTGAACTGTCGACGACCGACGCGGCCGACGGAGGAGCAGGCGCATGGACGGCGCACGCATCCCGCGAGTGGACGAACGCATCCTGGACCGCCGCGGTCTCGATCTGCTGATCGACGTACTGCGCGGGCGGGGATATCGGGTCGTCGGCCCCACCGCGAGTGACACCGCGATCGTCCTCGGTGAGCTGGAATCGGGGGCCGACCTGCCGGCCGGATGGGGCGTCGAGACCGGTCCGGGCCGCTACCGCCTGCACCGGCGCGGCGACGACGCCGTGTTCGCGCATTCGTCGGGTCCTCGATCCTGGAAGCAGTACCTGCATCCGCCGCGTCGGCAACTGTGGTCCACCGACCGCGACGGTCCGTGGGAACCGCCCGTCGTCGACGAGACACCGTATGCGTTCGTCGGTGTGCACGGTTGCGACCTGGCCGCGATCGCGGTGCTACGCCGCGTGTTGTGTCCGGATCCCGACGGCGATACACCGACCGCCCGCCGGTTCCGCAGCCTGTTCGTCGTCGCCGCGCACTGCACCGAACCCGGCGGGGTGTGCTTCTGCGCTTCCATGGGGACCGGGCCGGCGGCCGGGCCGGGGTACGACCTGGCGCTGACCGAACTCCTCGACGACCACGGCCACCGATTCCTCGTCGACGTCGGAACCGAAGCCGGTGCCGCAGTCCTCGGCGACGTCGAGTGCCGTGTCGCAGAAGCGGACGACGTCGACCGTGCCCGCCGCGCGGTCGCCGATGCCGCCCGGCACATGGGCCGCCACATGCCCGACACGGATCTGCGCGGGCTCCTCCGGCGCGCCCGGGACGCCGACGTCTGGGAAGACGTCGCCGACCGGTGCCTGACCTGCGGAAACTGCACCATGGTGTGCCCCACGTGCTTCTGCACCACCACCGAGGACACGACCGACCTGACCGGTGAGCACGCCGAGCGCTGGCAGCACTGGTCGTCCTGCTTCGAACTGGACTTCAGCCACCTGCACGGCGGCGATGTCCGCACCTCCGGCGAGAGCCGGTACCGCCAGTGGATGTCGCACAAACTCGGCACGTGGTTCGACCAGTTCGGCAGTTCCGGGTGTGTGGGATGTGGACGCTGCATCGACTGGTGCCCGGTCGGCATCGACATCACCGAGGAAGCGGCACGACTGTCGGAGCTGCTTCCGGCGTGGGGACAGGACGACCGGTGAACCCTCCCGAGCCTGTTCTCCCGGCCGCGCTCGCCGGGCTCTCCGAGCAACACCGCACTCGGCTCGGGAACTTCGCGGTCGCCGTCAGGTTCGCCCCCGGCGAGCCGGTCTTCCGGGAGGACGAGCCGGCCACCCGGTGCTGGCTGCTGCACACCGGCAGCGTCGTGCTGAGCACGGTGATTCCGGGGCGGGGCACCGTGGTCCTCGAAACCGTGCACGGTGGCGACATCCTCGGCTGTTCCTGGCTCGCTGCGCGTCCCCGGTGGCAGTTCACCGCGCACGCCGCGGCCGTCACCGAGGCCACCGAGCTGGACGTGGTCGCCCTGCAGGCGACGGCCGCCGACGATCCGGCGTTCACCTACGCGGTGACGCGTGCCCTGTCGGAGATGATCGTCGCCCGCCTCCATTCGACCCGGGCCCGGTTGCTCGACCTCTACGCCGGCCGTTCCCCGGAGTGACACCGTGACTCGGGACCCCGCGATTCCCCTCGGCTACCGGGTCGTCGCACGCGCGCACGAAACGCACGACACCGCCACGCTGACGTTGCAGCCCATCAAAGATTCGGTCGAAAGACGTTTTGCACCAGGACAGTTCATGATGCTGTACGCCCACGGCGTCGGGGAGGTGGCGGTGTCGGTCAGCGGTGACCCGACGCCCGACAGCGACACGCTCGTCCACACCATCCGCAGCGTGGGGGCCGTGAGCAGGGCGCTGCACGACGCACCGGTCGGCACGGTGATCGGTGTCCGGGGCCCGTTCGGGCGCGGATGGCGGATGCACACCCACCCCGACGGTGACCTGCTCGTCGTCGCCGGAGGGGTGGGGCTGGCGCCCCTGCGGCCCGTCGTGCTCGCCGCGCTCGCTGCCCGCGACCGGTTCCGGCGGCTCATCCTCGTCGTCGGGGCGCGGACCCCGGCGAACATCCTGTTCCGATCCGACCTGTCCGCCTGGGCGACCCGGGACGACCTCACCGTCGAGTTGACGATCGATCAACCGGTGTCCGGGTGGTCGGGTGCGGTCGGATTCGTCACCGAAGCCCTGCAGAGAATCGACGTCGACCCCGCCCGCACCATCGCACTGCTGTGCGGGCCCGAACCGATGATGCGGTTCTGTGCCCGCGCCCTGATGTCGCGAGGAGTTCCTGCCGGGGACATCCAGCTGTCCCTCGAGCGGAATATGCAGTGCGGCACCGGTCAGTGCGGCCACTGCCAACTCGGGGAGCTCCTGCTGTGCCGGGACGGGCCCGTCGTCGACTACACCGTCGCCGAACCGCTTCTGCGCGTACCGGAGCTGTAGATGAGTACACCCTCGAAACCGACGCCGACCCTCGCGGTGTGGAAGTTCGCCTCCTGCGACGGCTGCCAGCTCACCCTCCTCGACTGCGAGGACGAGCTGCTGCCGCTGGCCGAGGCGGTGTCGATCGCCCATTTCCTCGAGCTTTCCGACGCCGTCACGGGCGGGCCTTACGATCTGTCGCTGGTCGAAGGATCGATCACCACGGCGGCCGACCGCGACCGCATCCGCACGATCCGGGAACAATCCCGGTACCTCGTCACCATCGGGGCCTGCGCCACCGCGGGCGGGATCCAGGCGCTGCGCAACTTCGCCGACATCGACGAGTTCCTGTCGGTCGTCTACGCCAGCCCCCACTACATCGACACGCTCGCCACCTCGACTCCCGTCTCGGCGCACGTGCCCGTCGACTTCGAACTGCGCGGATGCCCCATCGATCGGCGCCAGCTCCTCGAGGTGATCACGGCCTACCTGGCCGGACGGAAACCGAACATCCCGAACACCAGCGTGTGTACGGAGTGCAAACGACGCGGTCTGACCTGCGTGATGGTCGCCGAGGGCACACCCTGCCTCGGCCCGGTGACGCACTCCGGCTGCGGCGCACTGTGTCCGGCCGTCTCGCGGGGGTGCTACGGCTGTTTCGGCCCCACGCCCGATCCCAATCTCGCGTCCATGACGGGGTGGCTGCGGACCTGCGGCATGAGCGAGGCGGACATCTCCCGCGTCTTCGCGACCTTCAACGTCGCGGCGTACGACACCGGCACGGCGGGAGCACGCGATGACCTCCTCCCGTAGGGAAATGACGGTGCGGGCGCTCGCCCGCGTCGAAGGCGAAGGCCGGCTCGACATCACCGTCCGCGACGGCCACGCCGAGCGGGTGGACCTCGCGATCTACGAGCCGCCGAGATTCTTCGAATCGTTCCTGCGCGGCCGGCACTACCTGGAGCCGCCCGACATCACCTCCCGGATCTGCGGGATCTGCCCCGTCGCGTATCAGGTGAGCGCCTGCAACGCACTCGAGGACGCCTGCGGGGTGATCGTCGACGACGACATCGTCGACCTGCGCCGGCTCCTGTACTGCGGGGAATGGATCGCGAGCCACGTGCTGCACATCTACTTCCTGCACGCCCCCGACTTCCTCGGCGTCCCGGACTCGATCGAACTCGCGCGCACCGACCGCGCCGCGATCGAACGGGGACTGGCCCTGAAGAAGGCGGGAAACGCTGTCCTCGACGTCGTCGGCGGGCGCCCCATCCACCCCGTCAACGTCCGGGTCGGTGGATTCCATCACGCCCCGACCCGGGCCGAACTCGCCCCGCTCGCAGCACAACTCGAAGCCGCCCTCGACCACGCGGTCGCCACGGTCGACTGGGTGTCGTCCTTCGACTGCCCCGATTTCGACGTCGGCCACGAATTTCTCGCGTTGCAGCATCCGTCGCGGTACGCCATCGAGGACGGCGACATCGTCTCCACATCCGGGTTTCATTGCACAGCAAGTGAATTCGCGCAACACGTGAGCGAGCATCAGGTGCCGCACTCGACCGCACTGCACGCCACGCTCGACGGGCGCCGCTACCTCACCGGCCCGCTGGCCCGGTATTCGCTCAACTCCGGGCAACTGACCGGGCAGGCCGCGGCGTCCGCCGCCTCGGCGGGACTCGGCCCCCGATGCCGCAATCCGTACCGCAGCATCGTCGTCCGTGCCGTCGAGGTCGTGTACGCGCTGGAGGAGGCGCTGCGGATCATCGACCGCTACCGGCGACCCACACCACCCGCCGCCGCTGTCTCGCCGGTTCGTCGCGTCGGGCACGGGGTCAGCGAAGCGCCGCGTGGACTGCTCTACCACCGCTACGAACTGGACGCCGACGACCTCGTCGCCGCGGCCGCGATCGTCCCGCCGACCTCCCAGAATCAAGCGGCGATCGAACACGATCTGTGCCGCGCCGTCGAGGCGAATCCTGCTGCCTCGAACGAGGACCTGACGACGATGTGCGAGCGGATCATCCGCAACTACGATCCGTGCATCTCGTGCGCCACGCACTTCCTGACACTCACGGTCCACCACCGATGAAGACCGTGCCGATGAGAACCGTGGTGCTCGGGTTGGGAAACGAATACCGCAGGGACGACGGGGTCGGCCACGTGGTCGCGCGCGAAGTCGCTTCCCGGGTGACACCGGACGTCGGGGTGTACGCGGTCGACGGTGAGCCGACGCGGATGCTCGACGCGTGGGACGGCGCGGATCTGGCGATTCTGATCGATTCCGCGGTAGGAGATTCCTCCCGTCCGGAAACCGTCCCTTCGGGCACGGTGCACAGAGTCGAATCGGTGCACAGAGTCGACTCTGTGCACCGATTCGACTCCGGGGACGTGACGCTGTCGCCGGGGGCGGCGACCAGCACCCACGGCTTCGGGCTGATCACCGCCCTCGAACTGGGGCGTCTGCTCGATCGCCTGCCCCACCGATGGGTGCTGTACACCGTCGACGCCGCCGACGTCGGCTTCGGATGCGGCCTGTCCCGCGCCACCGCGCGCGCGGCCGACCGGGTGGTCGCGGCGGTGCTGGAGGAAATCGCCCGTGGCTAGCGCACCACCAGCATCGGGCAGGTCACGTGGTGCAGCAGCGCGCGGCTCGTCGACCCCAACAGCAGGCCCGTGAACCCGCCCCGTCCGCGACACCCGACCACCAGCAACTGGGCGTGCTCGGCCTGGTCACGCAGGCTCCGGACAGGTTCGTCCATGACCACCACCGTCCGGACCGGTACGTCGGGGAACTCCCCGGAATACCCGGCCAGACTCTCGGCCAGCGTCGCCCGCTCGCGTTCCTGCACCTGGGACCATTCGAAGTCGCTGGGGAACGGAGCATGCAGGTCCACGTCGGACCACACGTGGACTGCGACCAGTTCGGCGCCACGCATGGCCGCCTCCTCGAACGCCATCGCGACCGCGTGCTCGCTGTGCTTCGACCCGTCGACGCCGACGACCACCGGACCGGAAATATCGTTGACGTCGACGTGCGGGAGACCCCGTACGACGGCCACCGGTGAATGGGCGTGGGTGACCACCGCGGCGCTGACCGAGCCGAGCAGCGCACGTTCGATCAGTCCGCGCCGATTCGCCCCCACCACCACCATCCGGGCGGACTTGGATCGCTCGATGAGCTCGCGCGCCGGTGCGTCCTGGGAGACGGCCTTCTCGACCTCGACGGTGTGTCCCTGCGCCACCTGCGCGACCAGGCTCTCGGCCTCGGCGAGCCGCCTCTCGGCCTCGAGTTGCTCCTCCTCGTAGAAGGTGTCCGGCATTCCGATGGGGACCACATAGCCGCCGGTCACGATCGCCGTGGTGACCAGCGTGAGGGGAGCCCCCCGTCGTGCTGCTTCCATCGCGGCCCACGAGACCGCTTGCAGAGACGACGGTGAGCCGTCCACTCCGACGACTATCGGTTGATGTGCGGTCACGTTGGCCTCCTGGGGTCGGCCGGCTGGAATCCGTCACTGCCTATCGTCGTTGCGGCAGCGCGCTCTGCCGTAGGGGAGAAGGTCCTCACCTTCGGACGTCCACATGCACACGCCCGCGTCGGAGCCGAGTTCGTTCGCCGGAACCTTTTGCTGGTCTCGCTCCTCCAAGTAGGTGGCGGGCAACAGGGTTCCGCCGTAACGAGAAGGATAGGACAGACCTCATGGGGACGAAGCTGATTCGTGGCGCGATTCCGGCGACCGCGACCGCCGGTGTCGCCTTGGCGGCGGCCGGTGTGGCCCAGGCGGGCGGCGCCCCCGACGGCTGGACGCCGGACCGACCCTACGTCGAGCCGGGTTACAGCCGGCCGTTCATCGACGAGGCCTGCATCCCGGTGCAGCCCGGCGTAACCACTCCCGGCCCTACGGATGTGCCCTGCCTGACACCCGGCGGAAGCCCCGGCGTCTTGCCGTCCCGGTAAGCGAGTCGCCGACCCCATATCCCGTGTGGCGAGCACGACCGGAGTCGGGGCGAGGACCCCGACTCCGGTAGCCGGCGACGCACGCGAACCGCGTGGAACCGGCGGGCAGGTCGACGCGTCGAACCGGGTAAGGACGAGCACTGTCGTCCCCGAGGGGGGAGGAACACCGACCATGGAACCACGCTCGACGCACTGCGTACGCACCCGATCGCGAACAGGCTTGCTGCGCACCGCATCCCGGCCGCGAAGCGCGATCAGGCTGGGATGCGGCATGCCGGCCCGGGATGGAACGCCGGGCTCGGACACCCGCCCGGACGACACCCGCAGCGACGGACGGGAACGATGACCGCCCGCGTGCTCAGGCGTCCGGCAGACCCGCCGCCGCCTCGGTGTCGACGAACCACACCGTCTGTTCGAGACCGCGCGCCCCGGCCGCCGGGATGTCGACCGGATCGGCGCCGGCCACCGCAGCCGCGACCGCGTCGGCCTTGGCCGCGCCGGTCACCAGGAACCACACCTGCCGCGACCGGCGAACCGCGGGCAACGTCAACGTGACCCGCGCCGGCGGCGGCTTCGGGGAATCGTCGACGCCGACGACGAACTTCTCGGACTCGCGCACCGCGTCGGTGTCCGGGAACAGCGAATTGATGTGGCCTTCCCCGCCCATCCCGAGCAGATGCACGTCGAACGTGGGCACCGTGCCGTCGGGGGAGTGCTCGGCCAGGACCCGCGAGTACGCCGCGGCGGAGGTCGCGGGGGAGGCGCCGCCCGGTTCCCCGAGCGCCGGCATCACGTGGATGCGCGCGGGATCGATCGGCACCCGATCGAGCAGCGCCGCCCGGGCCTGCACCTCGTTGCGGTCCGGATCGCCCGGCGGCAGGAACCGCTCGTCGCCGAAGTACACGTCGACCGCTGACCAGTCGATCCCGCCCTGCTCGCGGCACACCTGCTCGAGCACCGCGATGCCGGTGCCGCCGCCGGTCAGCACCACCGACGCGCTCACCCGCTCACGCTGCGCGGCGACCACCGCGTCGACGAACGCGGACGCCGCCGCGCGGACCAGCGCCTCGCTCGAGGCGAAACGTTCGACGCGGACCGGTGCATCAGACATATTCCACCTTCGAGATGCCGTTGAGTGCCGAGTGGTAGACCTCGTCGGGGTCGAGCCGCCGCAGTTCCTCGGCCAGGCACTCCCACGAGTCCCGGCGCGCCAGGGTGATCAGCGAATCCGGTTTCCCGGTGCGTTTGAGTGTGGCGACGCGTCCGTCCTGCGGACGCACCAGCTCGATCGTCTGCGACCGGGTGCGCAGCTCCACCCGCAGCTTGCCGATCGCACGCTGCACCGGCCCGTCGATCCGGCTGGCGAGCCAGCCCGCGAGCAGATCCAGCGCAGGCTCGTTCGCCAGCCCGGACACGCGCGCCGACTCGATCGGCTCGTGCGGGGCCTGGTCGAGCGCCGACACCAGCAGCGCCCGCCAGTAGGTGATGCGGCCCCACGCCAGGTCGGTGTCGCCGGGGGTGTATCCGGCGCGCCGGGAAGCGATCGCGGCCATCGGATCGGCGTCGTTGGTGGCATCGGTCAACCGGCGCACCGCCAGGCGACCCACCGGGTCCTTCGCGGGAACCTCCGGCGGCGACGTCGGCCACCACACGACGATCGGGGTGTCCGGCAGCAGGAACGGCACGATCACCGACTCCTGATGGTCCGCGAGCGGTCCGTGCAACGCGAGGATCAGCACCTCGGACGCGCCGGCATCGCCACCGAGACGGATCTCGGCGTCCATGCGCGGGACGTCGCCGTCGTTGACCCGGCCGACGACGATGACGCGACACGGATGTTCGCGCGCCGCGGCGGTCGCGGCGGCGATCGCCGGTTCGAGACCGCGACCCCCGTCGGTGCACACCACGAGCGTGAGCACGCGGCCCTGCGTGACGACACCACCGTTGCGACGCAGCTCGACGAGTTTCTTGCCGATGTCGATCGCGGTTGCGTTGCGCAGCTGAACCCTCACGGCCGCCTCCATTCGCGGCCGGAGCGGCGCAGCATCTCGTCCGCCGACGGCGGGCCCCAGGTCCCGGCCTCGTACGGCTCCGGGACACCGTGGGCGGCCCAGTGCTCGAGCACCGGATCGAGGATCTTCCAGGACAATTCGACCTCTTCGTCGACCGGGAACAGCGACGGTTCACCGAGCAGCACGTCGAGGATCAGGCGTTCGTACGCCTCCGGCGAGGACTCGGTGAACGCCTGGCCGTAGCTGAAGTCCATGTTCACGTCCCGGACCTCCATCGAGGAGCCGGGCACCTTCGACCCGAACCGGAGCGTGACGCCCTCGTCCGGTTGCACCCGGATCACCAGCGCGTTCTGGCCCAGCTCGGTGGTCATGGTGTCGTCGAACGGCAGGTGCGGCGCCCGCTTGAACACGATCGCGATCTCGGTGACGCGACGCCCCAGCCGCTTGCCGGTGCGCAGATAGAACGGCACACCCGCCCAACGCCGGGTATTGATCTCACAGGTGATCGCCGCGAACGTCTCCGTCGTCGAGTCCGGCGCGAAACCCTGCTCCTCGTGCAACCCGACGACCTCGCCGCCGTTCTGCCAGCCCGCGACGTACTGTCCGCGTGCGGTGGTCTCGTCGAGCGGTTCGGCGAGCCGCGTCGCCGACAGCACCTTGATCTTCTCGGCCCGCAGTTCGGCCGGATCGAAGCTGATCGGTTCCTCCATCGCGATGAACGCGAGCAGCTGCAGCAGATGGTTCTGGATGACGTCGCGCGCGGCACCGATGCCGTCGTAGTATCCGGCGCGGCCGCCGAGCCCGATGTCCTCGGCCATGGTGATCTGCACGTGGTCGACGTAGTGGGCGTTCCACAACGGATCGAACAGCTGGTTCGCGAACCGCATCGCCAGGATGTTCTGCACCGTTTCCTTGCCGAGGTAGTGGTCGATGCGGAACACCGAATCCTCGGGAAACACCTCGCCGACAACGGCATTGAGCGCGCGGGCGCTGGTCAGGTCGTGGCCGAACGGCTTCTCGATCACGACGCGGCTCCAGCGCCCGTTCTCCGAGCCGGCCAGACCCGAACGCGACAGCTGCGAGCACACCACCGGGAACGAAGCCGGCGGAATCGACAGGTAGAACGCGTGATTGCCGCCGGTGCCGCGGATCTTGTCGAGCTCGGCGAGGGTCGTCGCGAGCTGGGCGAACGCGTCGTCGTCGTCGAAGCTGCCCTGGACGAAGCGGATCCCCTCGGCGAGTCGTTGCCACACCTCCTCCCGGAAGGGGGTGCGCGAGTTCGCCTTGACCGCGTCGTGCACGATCCGGCCGAAGTCCTCGTCCACCCAGTCCCTCCGGGCGAAGCCGATCAGTGCGAACCCGGGCGGCAGCAGGCCGCGATTGGCGAGGTCGTAGACCGCCGGCATCAGCTTGCGGCGGGCCAGGTCGCCGGTGACCCCGAAGATCACCAGCGCACACGGGCCCGCGATGCGGGGAAGCCGCCGATCCCTCTCGTCACGAAGCGGATTGACCCACTCCGCCGCCGCGGGTTCGCTCACCGTCAGCCCTCCGCGCCGGCGGTGTGCGCCGAAAGCTGCTCGGCCGTGGCCGCGATCAGTTCGTTCCAGGACACCTCGAACTTCTCGACGCCCTCGTCCTCGAGCTTGCGGAACACGTCGTTCAGATCGATCCCGGCCTTCTTCAGCGCGGAGAACACGTGCTCGGCCGCGGAGGCGGTACCCGAGACGGTGTCGCCGGTGATCTCACCGTGGTCGGCGACCGCCTCGAGGGTCTTCTCCGGCATGGTGTTGACGGTGTTCGGCGCCACCAGTTCGGTCACGTACAGCGTGTCCGGGTAGGCGGGGTTCTTCACACCGGTCGACGCCCACAGCGCGCGCTGCGGCCGGGCGCCGGCGGCGGCGAGCTGCTCGAAACGTGCACCGGATTCGAAGGCCTTCCGGTAGGCCGCGTACGCCAGGCGGGCGTTGGCGACCCCGGCCTTGCCGCGCAGGGCCAGTGCCTCGTCCGTGCCGATCTCCTCGAGCCGCGCATCGATCTCGGTGTCCACGCGGGACACGAAGAACGACGCCACCGAGTGGATCTTCGACAGGTCGTGCCCGGCGGCCTTCGCCGCGGTCAGCCCGTCGAGGTAGGACTCGATGACCCGCTCGTACCGGTCCACCGAGAAGATCAGCGTCACGTTCACGCTGATGCCCTCGCCGATCACCCGGGCGATCGCGGGCAGGCCGGCGACCGTCGCGGGAATCTTGATGAACAGGTTCGGGCGGTCGACGATCTTCCACAGCTCGATCGCCTGCTTGACGGTGGCGTCCGTCTCGTGGGCGAGTCGCGGATCGACCTCGATCGACACCCGGCCGTCGACACCGTCGGTCGCCTCGTACACCGGTGCGAGCACGTCGCACGCGGCGCGCACGTCGTCGGTGGTGACGGTGCGGATCGTGGTGTCGACGTCGGTGCCGGCGGCAGCCAGTTCGGTGATCTGCGCGTCGTACGCGTGGCCCTTCGACAGCGCCGCCTGGAAGATCGACGGGTTGGTGGTGACCCCGACGACCGAACGGGTCGCGACGAGCTCGGCCAGGTTGCCGGACTCGATGCGCTCGCGGGACAGGTCGTCGAGCCACACGGACACGCCTGCGGCCGACAGTGCTGCCAGGTTCGCGTTCTGCTGCGTGGTGGTTTCCTGCGTCATGACGATCTATCCCTTCAGTCGCGTCAGCGAGCGGCGTGCAGCGTCGACGACAGCCTCGGCGGTGATGCCGAACTCGCGGTACAGGGTCTTGTAGTCGGCGGAAGCGCCGTAGTGCTCGAGCGACACGGCCTCGCCGGCGTCGCCGATCAGGCGGTACCACGGCAGCGCCAGCCCGGCCTCGACGGACACGCGGGCCTTCACCGACGGCGGCAGCACCTCGTCGCGGTACGCCTGGTCCTGCTCGAGGAACCAGTCGAGAACCGGCACCGACACGACGCGGGTCGGAACGCCCTCGGCCTCGAGGACCTCGCGCGCGGCGACGGCGAGCTGCACCTCGGAACCGGTGGCGAGCAGCAGCACCTCGGGCGTGCCGGTCGACGCCTCGGCGAGCACGTAGGCGCCGCGGGTCACACCCTCGGCGGCCTTCTCTCGGGTGCCCTCGAGCACCGGCACGTCCTGACGGGTCAGGGCCAGCGCGGTCGGGCCCGTCTTGTTCTCCAGCGCGGCCTTCCACGCGAACGACGTCTCGTTGCCGTCCGCAGGGCGGATCACCGCGAGGTTCGGGATCGCGCGCAGCGCGGTGAGGTGCTCGACCGGCTGGTGCGTCGGGCCGTCCTCGCCGAGACCGATCGAATCGTGCGTCCACACGTAGATCGACGGGGTCTGCATGAGCGCGGCCAGGCGCACCGCGGGACGCATGTAGTCGGAGAACACGAGGAACGTGCCGCCGTACGGGCGGGTCGGCCCGTGCAGCGCGATGCCGTTGAGGATCGAGCCCATGGCGTGCTCGCGGACACCGAAGTGCAGGGTGCGGCCGTACGGGGTGGCCGTCCAGTCCTTGGTCGAGATCGACTCGGGACCGAACGACTCCGAACCGGGGATGGTGGTGTTGTTCGAACCGGCCAGGTCCGCGGACCCGCCCCACAGCTCCGGCAGGATCGGGCCGAGCGCGGCGAGCGCGTTGCCGGACGCCTTCCGGGTCGCCGGGCCCTTCTCGGCCGGCTCGTAGGTCGGCAGGGCGTCGGCCCAGCCGGCCGGGAACTCGCCGGCCTGCAGACGGTCGAACAGTTCCTTGCGCTGCGGCTCCCGCTCGGCCCACGCGTCGAACGCGGCCTGCCAGTCGGCGCGGGCCTTCGCCCCGCGGTCGACGACGCGGCGGGTGTGCTCGATCACCGCGGGGTCCACGTCGAAGTTCTTCTCGGGATCGAACCCGAGGAACTTCTTGACCGCGGCGACCTCGTCGGCGCCGAGCGCCGCGCCGTGCACGTCGCCGGTGTTCATCTTCGTCGGCGCCGGGTAGCCGATGACGGTGCGCAGCAGGATCAGCGACGGCTTGTCGGTGACGGCCTTCGCCGCCTCGACCGCCTCGAGGATCGCGGTGACGTTCTCGCCGCCCTCGACGGTCTGCACGTGCCAGCCGTACGCCTCGTAGCGCTTGGCGGTGTCCTCGCTCAGCGCGATGGCGGTGTCGTGCTCGATGGAGATCTTGTTGTCGTCGTAGAAGACGATCAGGTTGCCCAGTTCCTGCACGCCGGCGATCGACGACGCCTCGGAGGTGACGCCCTCCTCGATGTCACCGTCGGACGCGACGACGTAGATGTGGTGGTCGAACGGGCTGGTGCCCGCCGCCGCCTCGGGGTCGAACAGGCCGCGCTCCCGCCGAGCGGCCATCGCCATGCCCACCGCGGAGGCCAGGCCCTGGCCGAGCGGGCCGGTGGTCATCTCGACACCCGCGGTGTGCCCGAACTCGGGGTGGCCGGGGGTCAGCGAACCCCACGTGCGCAGCGCCTCGAGGTCGGCCAGCTCCAGGCCGTAGCCGGACAGGTAGAGCTGGATGTAGAGGGTCAGGCTCGAGTGGCCGCAGGACAGCACGAACCGGTCGCGGCCGACCCACTGTGGGTCGGTGGGGTCGTGGCGCAGCACCCGCTGGTACAGCGTGTACGCCAGCGGCGCCAGGCTCATCGCGGTGCCCGGATGCCCGTTGCCGACCTTCTGCACGGCGTCCGCAGCAAGCACACGGGCGGTGTCGACGGCCTTGGTGTCCAGATCGGTCCAGTCGGCGGGGTGAACCGCCGCGGTGAGGGTGCGGATCTCGTCGGTGATCGACACGAGCTTCAAGTCTCCTGACATGGGTGTACGGGATGCCTGCGACCGCGAATGCGTCGCGCGCCCTCCCAGCCTAATGGCCGCGGCGGCCCCGTGCGGCTTACGGGTCGATTCGGCCGAGGCCTGTCCGCGGTCTACCATCGACCGTAGTAGTGCGCGTCCGTGATCGGGCGGCGGTCGGCGGGCGAGCGAAGGTGTGTATTCGCGTGGTGCAAGGAGACAGTGTGCGGGCAGGGCGACGGCCGGGAGGACACGGCTTCGGTGCCCCGGAAGCCCCCAGCGCCCCGCGGCCGGACACCCCGTGGGGTCGGATCTCGGGCACCGTGCTCGCCTACATCGCGCTGACCAAGCCGCGCGTCATCGAGTTGTTGCTGGTCGCGACCATCCCGGCGATGCTGCTCGCCGACCGCGGCAACGTCGATCTCGTTCTCATCCTCAGCACCCTGTTCGGCGGCTGGATGGGCGCGGCGAGCGCGAACTCGCTCAACTGCGTCGTCGACGCCGACATCGACAAGGTCATGAAACGCACCGCCCGGCGTCCGCTGGCGCGGCAGGCCGTGCCCACCCGCAACGCGTTCGTGTTCGGCATGGTGCTCGGCATCGCGTCGTTCGCGTGGTTGTGGTGGCGGGCGAATCTGCTCGCCGGGGCGCTCGTCGTCGCGACCATCGCGTTCTACGTGCTCGTCTACACGATGGTGCTCAAGCGTCGTACCTGGCAGAACGTGGTGTGGGGCGGCGCCGCCGGCTGCATGCCGGTGATGGTGGGCTGGGCCGCGGTGACCGGGTCGCTGAGCTGGGAACCGATCGTGCTGTTCCTGGTGATCTTCTTCTGGACTCCGCCGCACACCTGGGCGCTGGCGATGCGCTACAAGGAGGACTACAAGGCGGCCGGTGTGCCGATGCTCCCGGTGATCGCCACCGAGCAGCACGTCACCAAGCAGATCCTGATCTATACGTGGGCGACGGTGCTGGCCACGCTCGTGCTCGTCCCGGCGGCGGGTGTCGTGTACGCGGCGGTCGCGGTGCTCGCCGGTGCCTGGTTCGTGTTCATCGCCCACCAGCTGTACAACAGCGTGCGCGGGGGTGCGTCCGTCAAGCCGCTCAAGCTGTTCCTGCAGTCGAACAACTACCTCGCGGTGGTGTGCCTGGGCCTGGCCGTCGACTCCGTGCTGGACCTGCCCACGATCGCCTCGTACCTCTGATCTGCTGAACCGATCCGCCGACCGACGGCAACGGCGCCGCTCTTCCCGACGGAAGGGCGGCGCCGCTTGTTGCACGGTGCGTCTTTGTGGCGCCCAGGGGCGCCATCAAGGCACACGGGCGCCTACGGCGCCAGCACGATCGAGCCGGTGGTCCTACGGCCCTCGAGGTCGCGGTGGGCCTGCGCCGCGTCGGCGAGCGGATAACGCGCCCCGACCCGGATCTTCAGATCACCGGCGGCGATGGCCGCGAACACGTCACCGGAGCGCCACAACAGCTCCTGGCGGTCCCGCGTGTAGTGCACGAGGGTGGGGCGGGTCAGGAACACCGATCCGGCGGGGTTGAGCCGCTGCGGATCGAACGGGGGCACCGGGCCACTGGCCGCACCGAACAGCGCGAGCGTGCCGCGGATCCGCAGCGACGCCAGCGACGCCTCGAAGGTGTCCTTGCCGACCCCGTCGTACACGGCGGCGACCCCCTCGCCGCCGGTCAGTTCCCGCACCCGGTCGGCGAGGTCGTCGCCGTAGCGCAGCACCTCCGCGGCGCCGGCTTCGCGCGACAGCGCCTCCTTCTCGTCCGAGGACACGGTGGTGATGACCCGTACCCCTTTCGCGGTCGCGAGCTGGGTCAGGATCAGGCCGACGCCGCCGGCGCCCGCGTGCATGAGCACGGTCTCCCCGGGTTGCGCCGGATAGGTCGATTCGAGCAGGTAGTGCGCAGTCATGCCCTGTAGCAGCGCGGAGGCGGCCTGGTCGGCGGGTACCTCGTCGGGGACCGGCACGGCGACCGCTTCCGGCACGACGACCAGTTCCGCGTACGAGCCGGGGGCCGCGGCCCAGCACACCCGGTCGCCGACCGCGAACTCGGTGGTTCCGGGCCCGACGGCTTCGACGCGGCCGGTGCCCTCGGAACCGGGCACGTACGGCAGATCCGTCGCGTACAGGCCGGTGCGGAAGTAGGTGTCGATGTAGTTGACGCCGATGGCGTCCGTGCGGACCAGCAGCTCACCCGGCCCGGGAACGGGATCGGGGAGCTCGGCGGGAACGAGGACGTCGGGACCGCCGAACCGTGTCACTTCGATTGCGCGCATGGGCCCACAGTATTCTGCAGGCATGAGCGCTGAAACTCAGGTCGCGGCCGCACCCGCGCCCGCCGACGTCGTCTCCTCTCTCCGTTCCTTCGTCGCCGCGCACGGCGACACCGCGAAGGCGGTCCTGCAGCCGATCGGGGGAGTCGGGGTGCGCGTGACCGTCGTCGCCGCCGACGGCACCCTGGGCGATCGTGTCGTCGCCGACCTGGCGACCGCGCACGCAGTCGTCGAGGCGCTGCCGAACGTCACGGTCTCGGACTGGGACCGCGAGGTCACCAGCATCGCCACCCCGCAGCAGGGCCACTGGAAGAAGATGGCCGGCTGGGTCGCGAACCAGACCCGCTTCCCGAAGGCGCGCAACGAGCGCTGACGCCGCCGCCGACACGCGAAACACCGCGGGCCCACCTTCCGAATCGGAGGTGGGCCCGCGGCGTCGGATCGCTGTCAGACGGTGGTGACGGCCTCGGGTTGCGGGGCGGCGACGCGGACGCGGCCGGCGCTCCACACCGCTGCGGTCGCGGCCGTGCACAGACCGGCGCCGGCCACGTGCAGCACCACGAGCACCGCGGGCACGTCCGTCCAGAACTGGACGAGGCCGATGAGCGATTGGGCCAGGACGAGGCCGATCAGCACCTTCAGCCGCAGCTTCACCGGGGCCGGGGCGGCGACGGCGTACAGTGCGAACGCCAGGCCCACCAGGAGCGCCAGGTAGCCGACGAGCAGTTCGGCGTGCAGGTGCACGAGTGTGGTGATGTCGATGTCGAGCCGCGGTACCGCGCGTTCGACGCCCTTGTCGCCGGCGTGCGGGCCGGCTCCGGTGACCATGGTTCCGGCGATCAGGACGCCGGCCAGCACGGCCGCGGACAGTGCGGTCAGCCACCGGAGCGGCTGGGGGAGCACCTGCTCGACGACCCCCTCGTCGGGTTCGCCGACCTTGACGAACAGCACGACCGCGAGCCACACCATCAGCATCGAGGCGAGCATGTGGATCGCGACGGTCCACCACGCCAGCCCGGCGAGCACCGTGATGCCGCCGATCACGGCCTGCAGCACGGTGCCGGCGGGCATCAGCCACGCCCAGGCTATGACCTCGCGGCGGCGACGGGCGCGGGTCACCGCGAGGACGATCGCGGCGGAGACGGCGACGACGACGAACGTCAGCAGGCGGTTTCCGAACTCGACGATCTGGTGGAGCGTGTGCACGTTGCTGGACACGCCGACCGGTACCAGGGAGCCGGGGAAGCACTGCGGCCAGGTGGGGCACCCGAGGCCCGACGCGGTGACCCGCACGACCGAGCCGGTGACGGCGATGCCGCCCTGCACGACGATGGTGAGGAAGGCGATGATCCGCTGGGTCCGCAGCGACGGCAGCGGAAGTCGGTCGACGAGGTTCAGGTAGCCGCGATACAGCACGTTCACGATGGTACGGGTCCGTCCACTACGCGCTGTAGTTGGGCTGGGGCCGGGTCGTCACGTGAACCGGAAGAAGCGCCGGGCCAGCACCGCACCGACGACGGCCCAGGCGGCGAGGATCGTCACCGCGAGCCAGTCCATGCCGCCGAGCACGGCCTCTTCGAGGCCGAGAGCCAGCGCCCCGGACGGGGTCACCCGCGCCAGATGCACGAGAGCGTCGGGCAGGCCGTCCCCGGCGAGCACGACGCTGCCGATGCCGAGCAGCACGAACCAGATGATGTTCGCCAGGGCGAGCACGATCTCGGCGCGCAGGGTGCCGCCGAGCAGCAGCCCGAGCGTCGCGAACATCACCGTGCCGAGCGCGATGACGACGGCGCCGAGCAGCAGTCCCAGCAGGCTCGGACGCCAGCCGAGGGCCACTCCGATAGCACCGAGCAGAATCGTTTGCATCGCCACTACGATTGCCACCGCGGCGCTCTTACCTGCGATGATGCCCCACTTCGGCAGGGCGGTCGCGCCGATCCTTTTCAGTGCACCGTATCTGCGGTCGAATCCGACCGCGATGGCCTGGCCGGTGAACGCGGTCGACATCACCGCGACCATCATCACCGCCGGCAGGACCCGTTCCACGCGGGGATCGCCGAGATCACCGATCGGCAGCAGGGTCAGGCCGATGAGCAGGGTGATCGGGATGAACATCGTCAGCAGCAGCTGCTCGCCGTTGCGCAGCAGCAGCTTGAGCTCCATGCGCGTCTGCGCCGCGAGCATCGCCACCGGCGTGTTCGGTCGCGGGGCGGGCGCGAAGGTCCCGGCCTCGAACCGGTTGCTCGCCAGCCGATCGTGATGCGTCACGCTCACCCTCTCAACTCCCGTCCGGTCAGGTCGAGGAAGACGTCCTCGAGGCTGCGCTGGTACACGCGGATCTCGCTCACCAGCGCCCCCTGGTCTGCGCACCACGACGCCGCCGCGGTGACCACCGCAGGATCGATCGCGCCCTCGACCAGATAACGGCCCGGCTGCGGCTCCCGTACGCGGAACCCGTCGGGCAGCACGGTCCGCAGCGGCGCGAGGTCGAGGCCGGCGGATGCGGACAGCCACAGCTGGTGCTCGGACCCGGTCCGGGCCACCTCCTCGGGCGTTCCCGCGGCGACGACCCGCCCGTGGTCGATGATCACGACCTCGTCGGCCAGTTCCTCGGCCTCGTCCATCAGATGCGTGGTCAGCAACACCGAGACGCCGTCGCGGCGCAATGCGTCGATCAGTTCCCACACCAGCAGCCGGGCCTGGGCGTCGAGACCCGCGGTCGGCTCGTCGAGGAACACCAGTTCCGGGCGGCCGACCAGCGCGCACGCCAGCGCCAGCCGCTGCTGCTGACCGCCGGAGAGCCGGCGGTAGGGGGTGCGGCGGGCCTCGTCGAGACCGAGGCAGTTCAACAGCCACGCCGGGTCGATCGGATCCGCCGAGTACGAGGCGACCAGGTCGAGCATCTCGCCGGCCTTGGAACCGGGGTAGGCGCCGCCGCCCTGCAGCATGACCCCGATCCGGGGCCGCAGCGCCTCCGAATCGGCGACCGGATCCAGGCCGAGCACGCGCACGGTGCCCGCGTCGGGGGTCACGAAGCCCTCGCACATCTCCACGGTGGTGGTCTTGCCGGCACCGTTGGGGCCGAGCAGGGCGAGCACCTGGGCGCGCTCGACCGTGAGGTCGAGCTCGTTCACGGCGATTGTGTCGCCGAACTTCTTGACGACGCCGTTCAGGCGCACAGCAGGCGCCGTACCGGCAGGGGATCTCGAGGTCACGGGTTTCCAGCGTAGGCGTCGGGGGATTCGGCGGGGCGCGGTGGTGTGCGGTCCTCCTCGCGCCACGGCAACCGGTTCCGGGTGAACACGATGAGCAGCCCGACGACGACGACCGTCGCGATCGCGGCCTGCACGATGATGAACGGCTGGTACTCGCCGCCGTTGGGCATCAAAATGACGCTGACCAGCGACGAGAAGGCCACGGTGGGGATCCGGAAGATCGGTCGGGTGGCCCACGCGGCGAGCGGGATCACCGCCCACAGCAGGTACCAGGGCTGCACGACGGGGAACAGCAGCACGATCGCGCCGAGCGAGACCCCGAGCCCGCCGACGGGGTGGATCCGCCCGACGAGCACCGCCAGCAGCATCCGGATTGTGACGAATGCCGCAATCATCGCGGCGATCGGCCGGGTGATCGACAGGATCGCGGTGGTGTGATCGCCCAATCCGAGCAGCACCCCCGCCAGGCCGGTCCCGACACCGAGCAGCGTGGGGATCGACATCCAGCTGCGCACCTCGGTCGCGGTGCCCAGCGTGTTCGTCCAGCCCAGTCCGAGTCCGCTGCCCCAGCTCACCACGGTGATCACCGTCAGCGACACCGCCGCCAGCAGTGCTGCCGCCGCCAGCACCGCCCGCGCGGTGGCGCCCCAGCGTCGTGCCAGTGCCATGCCCACGAATCCGAGGGCGAGCAGCGACGGCACCTTGATCATCGACGAAAGGGCGATCAGGGCGGCGCCGGCGAGGAGCCACGCGAGGTAGCGGCCTCGCAGCGGTGTCCCCGGTCCGCCGGCGTGGATGCCGCGCAACGCCAGTTCGAGCCCGGCGAGCATCAGGCCGAGCATGAGCGCCTCGTTGTGGATGCCCGCGACCAGGTGGAACAGCAGCAACGGATTGGCGGCGCCGAGCCACAGGGCGGTCACCGACGCGACACCGCAGCGCCGGGCCAACCGCGGCAGCGCCCACACGATCAGGGCGACACCGCCGAGCGCGAGCAGCCGGTGCAGGAAGATGCCGAACACGATGTTCTCGCCGGTCAGGAACGTGATTCGTTCCCCGATCCACAGGAACGCCGGCCCGTAGGGTGCGGAGGTCTCGCGCCAGATGTTCGGCACGGTCCGGGTGAGCACGTGGTCGACGCCGAGCGCGCCGGCCGGGCCGATCGCATACGGATCCAGCCCGCGCGCGGCGATCTCGCTCTGCGCCAGATAGGAGTAGACGTCCTTGCTGAACATCGGCGGCGCGACGGTCAACGGAAGGATCCACAACAGCAGCGTGCGGTCGAGCTGCGAGCGGGACAGCCGTCGGGGCTGACCGTCGGGGTCGCGCCGGCCGACGGCGAAGCGGCCGAGCAGCAGCCAGGCCAGCACGACCAGGACGGTGCCGGTCATCGCGAGGGTCAGGGCCGCGCTCGGCATCCGGGCCGGCAACCCCAGCAGCCGAACGCCCTGGACCGGGTTCTGCAGCACCGGCTGGGCGCCCGCGCCGAGGGCGCCGACGCACATCAGGACCGCGCCGGTCGCGCCGAACAACCGAATCCGGTGCAATTGGGTGGTCTCGGTCGCGTCGAGGCCGCGGCCTTCGCGTTCGTCGCCGTGCAGGACGGTCACCACGTCGGTGTGGTGACCGCGACCGTCGAGCCCGAGCGCGCGCTTGCCCAGCGTGACGGCCCGGATGCCGACGGTTTCGAAGGCACGGGCGGTCTCGGAGCGGCCCGTTTTCGGGGCCGGGCCGGCCGTGCTGGGTTCGTCGATGGTCGGCGGCACCCGAGCAGCCTATCGGGCCGGTCACGGGCCTATTCCCGGTCCGGCCCGGGGTGTGGGGAAGGGCACCCTTGGTGGACCGGGTTTCCGAATTCCGTCACACTGGTGTTGTGAAATCAGCGACCGAACACCCCGTCGACGAGAAATGCGCAGGTCACGTGCCTGACGCAGCGCTCGCCGCGTCGCGTTCGGGCCGCGATTCGTCGCCGCAGCAGGCGCAGCACGAGGGTCAGACCCGCGCGGCGGTCGTGCAGTTGCTGCTCGAGGAGGGCCCGATCACGGCCCCGGAGATCGGAAAGCGGCTCGGACTCAGCGCCGCCGGGGTGCGCCGGCACCTGGACGCGCTCATCGACAGCGGTGAAGCCCAGGCAGCGGCCCCGCCGCGCCGGCAGGGCCGTGGTCGCGGGCGTCCGGCCCGCCGGTTCCAGCTCACCGCCGTCGGTCGCGCCCGGCTCGGGCATACCTACGACGACCTCGCCGGCGCCGCGATGCGGCATCTGCGCGAGCTCGGCGGCGACGCCGCCATCGAGGACTTCGCGCGCCGCCGGGTCCGGTCGATCCTCGCCGGTGTCGAACCGGCCGCCGGATCCGACGAGGTCGAAGCAACCCTCGAGGACATCGCCGAGGCGTTCAGCGCCGCCGGATTCGCCGCGTCCACGCGGCGGGTCGGCACCGGCATGCAGGTCTGCCAGCATCACTGCCCGGTCTCGCACGTCGCCGAACAGTTCCCCGAACTGTGCGAGGCGGAACAGAAAGCCTTCGTCGAGATCCTCGGCACCCATGTCCAGCGGCTCGCGACCATCGCCAACGGCGACAGTTTCTGCACCACCCACGTGCCGCTGCTCCCGGACCCGGCGACCCGCGCCCGGACCGACAGCGACCCCTGACCGCCGCGAGCGGTAACCCCCAGCAGCCCAGCCCGTCGGTATCCCAGTCCGTGCCGACAACGAACAAGACTCCGGAAGGAGCTCGCATGACCCTCACATCGGACCAGGCGTCCGGCGCAGGTGCGCCGCTGACGCAGGAGGAGACCATCGCGTCCCTCGGTCACTACGACTACGGCTGGTCGGACCCGGATGCGGCCGGCGCTGTCGCGCAGCGCGGTCTGTCCGAGGCGGTCGTGCGCGACATCTCCGCGAAGAAGAACGAGCCCGAGTGGATGCTCGACATCCGCCTCAAGGCACTGCGCACGTTCGACAAGAAGCCGATGCCGGTGTGGGGTTCGAATCTCGAGGACATCGACTTCGACAACATCAAGTACTTCGTCCGCTCCACGGAGAAGCAGGCCACCTCCTGGGAGGAACTGCCCGAGGACATCAAGAACACCTACGACAAGCTGGGTATCCCGGAGGCGGAGAAGCAGCGTCTCGTCGCCGGTGTCGCCGCCCAGTACGAATCCGAGGTGGTCTACCACCAGATCCGCGAGGACCTCGAGTCCCAGGGCGTGATCTTCCTGGACACCGACTCGGGTCTGCGTGAGCACCCGGAGATCTTCAAGGAGTACTTCGGCACGGTCATTCCGGCCGGCGACAACAAGTTCTCCGCGCTGAACACCGCCGTGTGGTCGGGTGGCTCGTTCATCTACGTGCCGCCGGGCGTGCACGTCGACATTCCGCTGCAGGCCTACTTCCGGATCAACACCGAGAACATGGGCCAGTTCGAGCGGACCCTGATCATCGTCGACGAGGGCGCGTCCGTGCACTACGTCGAGGGCTGCACCGCGCCGATCTACAAGTCGGACTCGCTGCACTCGGCGGTCGTCGAGATCATCGTCAAGAAGGGCGGCCACTGCCGCTACACGACCATCCAGAACTGGTCGAACAACGTCTACAACCTGGTCACCAAGCGCACCAAGGTCGAGGCCGGCGGCTCCATGGAATGGATCGACGGCAACATCGGTTCCAAGGTGACGATGAAGTACCCGGCCGTGTGGATGATGGGCGAGCACGCTCGCGGCGAGGTCCTGTCCATCGCCTTCGCCGGCGAGGGCCAGCACCAGGACACCGGCGCGAAGATGCTGCACCTGGCACCGCACACCTCCTCGACGATCGTCTCCAAGTCGGTCGCGCGCGGCGGCGGCCGGGCCTCCTACCGCGGGCTGGTACAGGTCAACAAGGGCGCCCACGGCTCGAAGTCGACGGTCAAGTGCGACGCGCTGCTGGTCGACCAGATCAGCCGCTCGGACACCTACCCGTACGTCGACATCCGCGAGGACGACGTGACGATGGGCCACGAGGCGACCGTGTCGAAGGTCAGCGATGACCAGCTGTTCTACCTGATGAGCCGCGGCCTGACCGAGGACGAGGCGATGGCGATGGTCGTGCGCGGCTTCGTCGAGCCGATCGCCAAGGAACTCCCGATGGAGTACGCCCTCGAGTTGAACCGACTGATCGAACTGCAGATGGAAGGGGCAGTCGGCTAAATGGCTGCGAATACCGCTAACACCCCCTCGGGGGTGCAGGACGCCGTGCGCGGCGAGAACAACCCAGTGCCGGCCGTCAACGCGCAGGCGGCGCCTGCAAAGAACAAGGGTGAGCTGTTCACGTCGTTCGACGTGAATGC
>Ga0182742_1000842_pt1 | contig 44163 bp, 37 predicted proteins | sample eDN5th37CBELigMG_FD_128880 | JGI IMG/M metagenome (GOLD analysis project Ga0182742, IMG submission 128880) | Enriched Miracle-Growth compost microbial communities from Emeryville, California, USA - eDNA 5th pass 37_C BE-Lig MG (version 2)... ... | reverse complement strand
CTTCAGTCCTTCGCGGACTCACCTGAGAACTGGCAGCTCTCGGGTTCGTTCCGATCCAGATACGAGCATCTCGATGGTCAGCCGCGTCCAGGGCTCGACGCGTCACCGGACTTACTCAGCTTTCGGACCACGGTCTCGGCCGCGTACACGACGGGCGCCTTTCGGTTCGCCGCCGAGATCTACGACAGTCGCGCCTACTGGGGCGACTCGGGAACGGGCATGGGCACCGGTGAAGTCAATGCGCTGGAGCTCGTGCAGGCCTACGTCGGTGCAGATCTCGCAGACGTGTTCGGGGCCGACACCCACGCCTCGATCCAGGCGGGCCGATTCATGTTGAACTTGGGGTCGCGCCGCCTGGTCGCGGCGGACGATTACCGCAACACGACGAACAGTTACACCGGCTTGCGGGTGGATCTGAACCGAAAGGCAGGCCCATCGACCACGCTCATCTACACCCTTCCGCAGCGGCGGCTGCCGGACGACCTGCCATCGATTCTCGACAACGAGATCGAAATGGACAGCGAAAGCTCGGCGCTGGTGCTCTGGGGTGGCATCCTCACCTGGCCCAGGCTCATCGCGCAGGAGTCGCTTCAGACGAGCTTCTTCCGTGTCACTGAGGACGATGAACCCGATCTGGCGACACGCAATCGTCGATTGAACACGGGCAGCCTACGGCTGTTTCGCGATCCGGCCGCGGGCGCCTGGGACTACGAAGTCGAGGCGGCCTATCAATGGGGTTCGGTTCGTGCGAGCACCGCGAGAAACGCACCCGAGCTCGACGTGTCCGCCTACTTCTACCACCTCGAGTTGGGCTATCAGAGCGCGGGCGCATGGGAGCCACGTGTTTCACTCGAGTACGATGAAGTGAGCGGCGATGACAGCGACTCGGATTACGGGCGCTTCGACACGCTGTTTGGGATGCGTCGCGCAGACTTCGCCCCATCAGGCATCTATGCCGCCGTCTCACGTGCGAACATCCGCTCTCCCGGCATTCGGGTGGATTTCGTAGCGAGTTCCCGGCTCGATGGGTTCATCGGCTATCGCGGCCTGTGGCTGGACTCACGAACCGATAGCTTCTCGACCACCAACGTGCGTGATGCCACGGGACGTTCTGGCCACTTTGCAGGACATCAGCTCGATATGCGCGCTCGTTACTGGTTGGTGCCTCGCGCTCTTCGTTTCGAGGGCACTGCGGTGCTGCTGTTCAAAGAGCGCTTCTTGGAGGACGCGCCAAACGCACCGGCCACTGGCGACACGCACTACGTCTCAGCGAACCTGACTGCGACGTTCTGATCGGGGCATGCCGGTCAACGCACCGGTAGACCCAGTCAACACCCTCACGACCCTCCGCCTGCGTTGCGCAGACTCCAAACGGATCACATCCGTTATGGCAAAAACGGCCTAAGCTTGCGGCATGATGAAGGGGACAGTCTTGAATCTCGCCGCGGTGCCGGCTTCGCCGCATGCGGAGGAACTGCTGCGCGCCCAGCGGGACCTGCGGTTCAGTCCCGAGTTGGAGGCGGAGTACGTCCGCGGCCATCTTCTCGGCAGTCGTCTTCTCATTCGTGCGACGTGCGCCCTAGCTCTCGTGCTTGCTGTTGTCCGCGGTATCGACCAAGCGGCGAGCGGCTTCGCAGCGGGCGACTCGGCGATCGCACTCGCGCTCGTTACCATGGCCTCGGCGCTGTTGGCGGCCCTGGCGTGGAGCCCGGCTTTCGAGCGCCTCTACCTTCCCGTCGCCAGCATCCTCGTTCCAAGCAGGAACGTGTTGGTTGCCGCCTGCGTAGCGGCGGTCGCGGCGGATGGTCAGAGCGAAATGCTGATGCTTCTGCCGCTGGTGGTGTTCGGCCCTTTCTTCTTCCTGGGGCTGAGCTACCGCACGGCGCTGGTCACGAGCGTGCTGACCGCAGGGTCCTTCGTCGCTCATGCCGCGCTCTACGAACTGGCGTTCCCGGTAGCTTTGCGCTCCACGGCCTTCCTGCTCACTGCCTTGGCGGGCTGCGCCGTTGCCGCCCGGCACCTGGATCGATTGTCACGCACGTCGTTCCTCGAAACCCGCCTCATATCGCAGCTGGCTCAACACGACACGTTGACCGGCACCAAGAATCGCCGTGTGTTCGATGAGCACCTGGCGCGCGTCTGGCCACAGGCTGTCGCGGAGAAACGCTCGGTAGCCATCCTGTTGATCGACGTCGATCATTTCAAAGCCTACAACGATCACTACGGACACCAGGCCGGCGACGGCACGCTTCGCCAGATCGCCGAATGCCTGCAGTCGATCGTGCGGGGGCCGCTCGATATGTTGTCGCGTTACGGCGGTGAAGAGTTCGTCGCCCTGCTCTTCGACGTCGACATCGATCGGGCCAACGCCATCGCCGATCACGTGCGCCGCTCCGTCCACGATCTGGGAATCGAACATCGCGGCTCCCGAACATCCGCAACCGTCACGGTCAGCATCGGAGTCGCAGTCATCGAGCCCACGCCTGAGCGAAGCCCGTCCAGCGCATTGCAGCTCGCAGACCAGGCGCTCTACGCCGCGAAGATCAACGGCAGGAATCGCATCCGCTTGATGGATGAGTCCGATTACGAAACGCTCGTCACCGGCGTATTCACCAAGCAACCCTGCGCGGAGAACGCTTAGGCAGGTCCGGGCGCCTTGGCGCTCGCCGGCGACTGCGAGGTCAGCGATGTAAAGGTGGCGACGAGCTGATGCAGGTTGCCCGGATAGGTCAATCGCACGAACGTAATCGGCTCGAGCAAGTTCCGTGTAGTGCGCTCGATGACCAGGCATGGGCTGCCCGACTTCACTTCCAGATGCTCGGCCACCTCCCGATCGGCGCCCACCGAACTGATGAGATGCCTGGCCATGCTCCAGGGCACCTGCTGCAACAGCCATGCGCCCGGAGACTTCTCGGTGAAGCTTTCCGCGGCGGCTCCCGCCACAGCTTTCAAGTTGATCAACCGATATTCCAGACAGAACGGCTGGTCCTTGGCGAAATGCCGGCACACCAGCTCCAGCACGGGCACCGCTTCTTCGGTGCTCAGCAACGCGCGATCGTCACGGGTGGCGCGTCGCTTGTGTCGCTCCAATACTTCGAATCGGTACGGCAGGCCGAGCGTTTCCACCTCGGTCTTGATATCGGGAATCGACAGCACCGCCGATTGCGAGTGCGGCTGGCAGACGAAGCTGCCGGACTTGCGCCTGCGCTCGATGATCCCTGCGTGTGCGAGCTGCGTGAGCACCTTGCTCACGGTCATGCGCGAGCAGCCGTATTGCTCCATCAATTCCAGTTCGACCGGAATGCGCCGACCCGGCTCCCAGCGTCCGGACAGGATGTTGCCCTGGATGTCCGATAAGATGCGTTGGTGCAACGACTGAGCGACCGGCGCGCCGCCATGGCTCGCCACGGCTCGTTTCTTCTTAGCCTTCGAATCAGCCTTCAAGCACACAGCTCCCGCAGCGTCTTCTCATAAACCTGGCGCACCGAATCGCGCGACCGGTGCCGACCGCCTTCCACCAGCTTGTTGCCGCCGATCCAGACACAATCGACGACGCTGTTCGCGGCGGCGAACAGCCACGAGTCGATCAACGCGTCCCCGGCACGGCACAGCATCGCGGGATCTCGTCCCGACAGACTCACCAGATCGGCAACTCCCCCTTCGATGACTTCGGCCGCCGGCGCACCGAGTGCCTGCGCTCCTCCGACCAGCGCGCGACGGAACAATGCCATGCCGGTCGAATGACCTTCGAGGCCGATTACATTGCGCGACCGATGCGACAGCCGCTGAGTGTACTCCAGCAACGACAACTCTCCGGACAAACCGATACATACATTCGAGTCGGTCCCGACGCCGAATCGACCGCCGGCGGCGATGAACTGCGCCGCGGGAAAGATGCCGTCGCCAAGGTTGGCTTCCGTCACCGGACAAAGCCCCACCGTCGCCCCGCTTCGCGCCATGCCATCGATCTCACCGTCATCTACATGCGTCGCATGCACCAGGCACCAGCGCGAGTCCACGTCTGCGTGGTCGAGCAGCCAACGTACCGGGCGCAGCCCCGACCACGCCACGCAGTCGCGTACCTCGTTCATTTGTTCGGCGATGTGAATGTGCACCGGCGCCTCTGGCAACAACTGCACTACTTGGGTGAGCTCCACAGGCGTTACCGCTCTGAGGCTGTGCGGCGCCACGCCCACAACACTCCCCGGCAGCGGCCGGGTGACGTCGTGACAGCGTTCGAGCAGGCGCGCATAGCTGTCGATATCGTGAATGAAACGTGACTGTGCCTCGTGAGGCGGCTTACCGCCGAACGACGAGTGTGCGTAGAAAACCGGTAACAGAGTCAGCGACAGGCCCGTTTCGGCAGCGGCGGCGGCGAGGCGGCCTACCATTTCGCCCGGATCGGCAAAACGGCGCCCGCCGATATCGTGATGCACATAGTGAAATTCGCCAACGCGTCCGTAACCCGCCTCGAGCATTTCTACGTAAGCCTGCGCGGCGATCGCTTGCAGATGTTCAGGCGACATGCGCGAAGCGAAGCGATACATGATGTCGCGCCAGCTCCAGAAATTGTCTTCGCTTGCGCCGCGAGTCTCGGCGAGACCGGCCATACCGCGTTGAAAAGCATGACTGTGCAAGTTGGCCATCGCCGGCACGATCACAGTGTGTCGTTCATCGCCCGACTGAGGGGCAACGTCACGCTCGATGGCGGCTATGTGCCCGTCTCGTAGATGCAGCCGAGCGGACTGCGACCATCCGGTCGGCGTGAGCAGATGCTCGGTATGCAGAGTAGTCATCGTCGAGAACTCCGATCTGGACCGCCGCAGCCCTTGCTTTCCCGGCGTCGGTTATATGACTATACATTAACACTTCGACAACGCGACCCCAGAACCCGTCATGCCCGCCGCGTCCGTCCAGCAGCAGCCTTCCCCTGAGCGCCTGTGGCGCAACGCGCGGCTTGCCACCATGGCGCCGGGCGCACCTGGCATCGGGATCGTGGCGCAGGGCGCAATCCTGGTGCGTGGCGAGCGCATCGTTTACGCAGGTCCCGAATGTAACTTACCGCCGGCGGGTACGGCGGCGCGCGATGAAGTCGATTGTGGAAATCGATGGATCACTCCGGGCCTGGTGGATTGTCACACTCACCTGATACACGCCGGCCATCGTGCCAATGAGTTCGAAATGCGCCTGCGTGGCGCGACCTATCAGGAAATCGCAGCGGCCGGCGGCGGCATCATCTCGACATTGCGAGCCACACGCGCCGCGACGATGGAACAGTTGATCGCCGAATCGCTGCCTCGCCTCGACGCCTTGATCGCCGAAGGTGTCACGGCAGTCGAAATCAAATCCGGCTACGGCCTGGACCTGGTCACTGAACGACGTTTGCTGCAAGCAGCGCGCGAGCTGGGCCGGCTCCGCAGAGTTCACGTCCACACAACCTTTCTCGGCGCGCACGCTGTACCGCCGGAGATGTCTGGAGATGCGGATGGCTACATCGCGAGCGTGATCGAGACCATGCTGCCGACGCTAGCGGCCGAAGGATTGATCGATTCGGTCGACGGTTTTTGCGAGCACATTGCGTTCTCCCCCGCCCAGATGGCCCGCGTATTCTCGGCTGCCACCGCACTCGGGCTGCGCGTGCGACTACATGCCGATCAGCTATCCAATCTCGGCGGTGCGCGGCTGGCAGCGGAGCACGGCGCGCTGTCGGCCGATCATTTGGAACATTCCGATGAAGCAAGCGTGGAAGCACTGGCACGCGCGGGAACCGTAGCGGTGTTGCTGCCTGGCGCATTCTATTTCCTGCGGGAGAAAGTCTTGCCGCCAGTCGAGGCGCTGCGGCGGCATGGGGTGGCGATCGCCATAGCGACCGACTGCAATCCCGGCACGTCCCCTCTCACTTCGCTGCTGCTCGCCATGAACATGGCCGCAACTCAGTTCCGCCTCACTGTCGAGGAATGCTTGATCGGCGCCACGCGTGCAGCGGCCCGCGCTTTGGGCTTGGAAAACGACCTGGGCACCTTGGAGGCCGACAAGCTCGCCGACCTGGCGGTGTGGGACATCGAAACTCCCGCCGAGCTCGTCTACCGGATGGGTTTCAACCCGTTGTATTCGCGTATCTGGAGAGGTCGATGACTGCGATCGTATTGCAAGCCGGCGCCGCTTCGCTGGAAGACTGGCGCGCGGTTTATCGAGGCGCCAAGCCACGACTGCACCCCTCCTGCCATGCGGCTATTGAAAGCGCGGCGCTGGCGGTCGGAAGAATCGTGGCGCGCGACGAGCCCGTCTATGGCATCAACACCGGCTTCGGCAAGCTTGCGACGGTCCGCATCGACAATGCCGATCTGAACCAGCTGCAACAGAACATCGTGATGTCTCATGCCGCCGGCACCGGCGAGCCGCTGCCAACTCACATCGTGCGCTTGATGATGGCGCTGAAGCTCGCGAGCCTGGGCCAAGGCGCTTCGGGCGTGCAGACACGAACCGTCGAATTCCTGGAAACGATGCTGTCGGCCGAGATCATCCCGGTCGTTCCTGCGCAAGGCTCGGTGGGCGCCTCGGGCGACCTCGCACCGCTCGCTCACATGACCGCTGCGATGCTCGGGGTTGGCGAGGTCGACACGCCGTCCGGTCGCCTGCCGGCCACCGAAGGTCTGGCGCTCGGCAACCTGCAACCGTTGACTCTGGGTCCGAAGGAAGGCCTCGCACTCTTGAACGGCACACAGTTCTCCACAGCTGTCGCGCTAGCCGCGCTGTTCGAAGCGGAAGTGTTGTATCAGTCCGCGTTGGTTACCGGTGCGCTGTCGACCGATGCGGCTCGGGGAACAGATACAGCATTCGACCCTCGCATTCACGCGCTCCGCAAACATCGAGGACAGATCGAAGCGGCCGCAGCGTTGCGTGAACTGATGGCCGGCAGTGCGCTACGCGCGTCGCATCTGGTCAATGACGACCGCGTGCAGGATCCGTACTGCCTGCGCTGCCAGCCTCAAGTGATGGGCGCATGCTTGGATATGTTACGCAACGCCGCCACCTTCCTGGCGACCGAAGCCAACGGTGTCTCGGACAACCCGCTGATCTTCCCCGACACCGATCAGGCGCTCTCCGGCGGCAACTTTCACGCCGAAGCGGTCGCGTTCGCGGCCGACATGATCGCCATCGCAGTGTGTGAGATCGGATCGATCGCCGAGCGGCGCATCGCCATGCTGATCGATCCAGTGTTGTCCGGTTTGCCGGCGTTCCTCACGCCGCGGCCGGGCCTCAACTCAGGTTTCATGATTCCGCAAGTGACGGCCGCGGCACTCGTTTCGGAAAACAAACAACGCGCGTATCCGGCGAGCGTCGACTCCATTCCCACGTCCGCCAATCAGGAAGATCATGTCTCGATGGCCGCGCATGGCGCTCGCCGTCTGCTGCCCATGGTTGAAAACGCGACTGCAATCATCGGCATCGAGCTCTTAATGGCGGCGCAAGCCTGCGACTTCCGCGCGCCGCTGAAAACGAGCGTGCCCCTCGAATCGGCCCGCACCGCGTTGCGTGAGCACGTACCGATGCTCGACAACGACCGCTACATGTATCCGGACATGAAACAAGCGACCGCGCTCGTGCGCAGCGGCGCGATCGTTGCAGCCGCTAACGTACCGTTGCCGCAAGTTCTTCGCGAGCTGCACTGAAGATGCAATCGCCCATCGCTCTGAGACCGGTCACCGGCTAACCGCAGGTACACTCCATGCGCAGAATCGACAAGTCACGCACCATCCGCGCACCGCGCGGGCAGACACTCAGCGCTCGCAGCTGGCTGACCGAAGCGCCGCTGCGCATGCTGATGAACAATCTCGATCCGGAAGTGGCCGAGCGTCCCGAAGAACTGGTGGTCTATGGCGGCATCGGTCGCGCCGCGCGCGATTGGGAGTCATTCGACCGCATCGTCGCCACGTTGCGCCGGCTCGAGGACGATCAAACCTTGCTGATCCAATCGGGCAAGCCGGTCGGTGTGTTCCGCACGCATCGCGACGCGCCGCGCGTGCTGCTCGCCAACTCCAATCTGGTGCCGCACTGGGCGAGCTGGGAACATTTCAACGAGCTGGACCGCAAGGGCCTCGCGATGTTCGGTCAGATGACGGCTGGCTCGTGGATCTACATCGGCTCACAAGGCATCCTGCAAGGCACCTACGAAACATTCGTCGAGATGGGCCGTCGCCACTATGGCGGCAATCTCCGAGGGCGTTGGATCTTGACCGCAGGCCTGGGCGGCATGGGTGGCGCGCAGCCGCTCGCCGCAACCATGGCAGGTGCGAGCTGCCTTGCGGTGGAGTGTCGTCAATCGAGCATCGACTTTCGTCTGCGCACCCGTTACGTCGACGTGTGCGCGAAGAATCTCGATGAAGCATTGAGCATCCTCGATGACTCTCGTCGCACTGGTAAGGCGATATCCGTGGCGCTACGCGGTAATGCCGCAGAAGTTCTGCCCGAACTGCTGCGTCGGGGCGTGCGTCCCGACGCCGTTACCGATCAGACATCCGCCCACGATCCCGTCAACGGCTACCTGCCCATGGGATGGACCGTGGAGGATTGGGACGAGGCACGGGCCAAAGATCCGGACGGCGTCGCCGACGCCGCCAAGACTTCGATGGCCGTCCACGTTCGCGCGATGCTGGAATTCCATCGGCTCGGCATTCCGACCTTCGACTACGGCAACAACATTCGCCAGGTCGCTTTGGAGCGCGGCGTGAGCGATGCGTTCGCGTTTCCGGGCTTCGTGCCGGCATACATCCGGCCGCTGTTCTGTCGAGGCGTCGGACCGTTCCGCTGGGCCGCGCTGTCCGGCGATCCGGAAGATATCTATCGCACCGACCAGAAAGTAAAGGAGCTGATTCCCGACGATCCGCACCTGCATAACTGGCTGGACATGGCGCGCGAGCGCATTCATTTCCAGGGCCTGCCAGCACGCATCTGCTGGGTGGGGCTGGGTCAGCGCGACCGCCTCGGCCGCGCGTTCAATCAAATGGTCGCTTCCGGCGAACTGAAGGCGCCGATCGTGATCGGCCGCGATCATCTCGACTCCGGCTCGGTGGCTTCGCCGAATCGCGAGACCGAAGCGATGCAGGACGGCTCGGATGCGGTGTCCGACTGGCCGCTGCTCAATGCGTTGTTGAATACCGCCTCGGGCGCGACCTGGGTTTCGTTTCATCACGGCGGTGGCGTCGGCATGGGCTTCTCGCAGCACGCCGGCATGGTCATCGTCTGCGACGGCACGAAGGAAGCCGACGCCCGCCTCGCTCGCGTGTTGTGGAACGATCCCGGCACGGGCGTCATGCGGCACGCCGATGCAGGTTATGAGACCGCGATCGACTGCGCACGCGAGCGCGGGCTCGATCTCCCCGGCATAACGGATCGCTGAAAGGGAGACGGCGCTTGAACGTGCTGCGCGCGGCATCGTATCGGCGGATGCCATGGAAAAACGGCGGTGGAGAAACATCCGAGATCGCGGCTTCTCCGCCGGGTGCAACGCTCGACACGCTGGACTGGCGGATCAGCATGGCCGTCGTCGCACAGGATGGACCGTTCTCGATCTTCCCAGGGATCGATAGAACGCTGTGCATTCTCGAAGGGCACGGCATGCAGCTGGACTTCGGCGAAGACGGCGGCAAGCGCACCATCACACGCGACACCACTCCTTTCCATTTCCCCGCCGACCTCCCGGTGCAGGCGCGGCTGCTCGACGGCGCGATCACAGATCTGAACGTGATGTCGCGCCGGGGTCGTTATCGTCAGAGCGTCGATCGCCTGGTGATCGATGGACATCTGACGCTAGACATCGCCGCCCCGCAATCGTTGTTATTCTGCGAGCACGGCGCTGTGAGCTGCGCTATCGATGGCCAGACCGCAGTTCAACTCGGCGTCCGCGACGCTGCCTCGATGTCCGCGCCGCCAGGCATCGTCAAGCTTTCGACGTCGCATTCCTCCGCGGCCGTCTATCTGATTCAGCTGTACCCGGCGGCGAGCGCCTAGCGCAATCAGCCGATCTCGAGCAACTCGATGAGCTCGCCTGCGTAACCACGCACCGTCCCTGCGCGGCGTCCGCCATATAGCGGCCCATCACGCCGCACCGGCGGTTGAATGAAACTCACATCGAGCGCATCGAGATCATCGACAGCCAGCGTCACCAGCGAGTTGCCCGGCGGCAGCAAGCCGGGATTGCCCTGCCGAGAGGTCGCAGCCGGCGGATAGTCGTCGACTTCGATGATCGGCAGGCGCCCCTTCTGCATCATGGTCAGCGTGGTTCGGTAGTCGCTTCCCAGGCCGAACGCGTTGTTGATCATCGAATACGCCAGCGTGTGGCTCCCGCCGATATCCAGTCGCAGCTCGCGCTCGTACCAATCGACCGTCGCTTTGCGATCGGGCGTAGCGAGGATGACGATGAAGATATGGTCCGTGAGCGAGCGCGCTTTCGGCAGATCCGTGTCCGGCATGTCTCGCGCGACTTCGTTCAGATAGATCATCTCGCGTCCGCGCCCGAGGACTTGCATCGGCACGAAGTACGGCAGGCCTTCCAGGACCTTCGGCGGCCCGACTACTTCGAAGCCACTGTCGGCGAGCCGTTCGGGCCAACCGAATACGTCCTTGACGGTCAGCTCGTACGCCGCCCATCCATAAGTGCGAGTCGGGCGGAAATCTCGAGGCAGCGGCGCTTCGACGAGGCGGATGAAACAATGCGCGCCACTGTCCGGCTGTAGCATCGCATGCCGTGCGCCAGCGCTGCCGGGGCAGCCCCAGCTGGCAGCGAGATCCGGCGCGAGCCTGCCCTGCTCGACGATCGAAAGACCCAGCCTGCCGTGATAGTCGCCTAACGCGGCATCGAGGTCGGGCGTCGAAACGGTGCCGCTGACGATGCGGCCATGCGTGAGGAATTCGTTCATTTGAAGCGTGCTTTGCGCTTCTCCAGAAATGCCGCGACGCCTTCGGCGAAATCCTCGCCCAGGAAAGCATCGGAGAACAGCTGGCGGGTCTCCGCATCGTCGTCCGCCTGCCCATCGAGCACGCGACGCACGACACTCTTCACTCCGCGTACCGCATGAGGTGAGTTCTCGGCGATCACGGCCGCGAGTGCATCACCCTCGCTTTGAACGTCGCTGCTGACGATTTCAACCAAGCCGATACGCTGCGCCTCCGCTGCGTCGAGCAGTTGGCCGGAGAACAGAATGCGCTTGGCCTGTGCCGGGCCGACCAGATCGACCAGCAGCTTGGTGTCGTGAAGCGAATAGACCAGCCCCAGCTTGGCTGGCGTGATTCCAAAGCGTGCACGCGGGCTCGCGACGCGGATGTCACAAGCGATGGCCAACCCGCAGCCGCCACCCACGCAATCGCCGTCGATCAATGCGATCACGGGCTTCGGTGCACGCGCCAGTTCGAACTGCGCCGCACGGATCGACGCTTGATTCATCGCTCGCCATTCGGGATCGAGCGCACCCGTGGAGAACTCATGGATGTCGGCGCCGGTGGAAAACACTCCCGCCGCCGCCGACTGGACGACCAGAACTCTGATCGCAGGATCCGCCATCGCCTCCGCGAGCAACGGCGGCAATGCTTCCCACATCGCCTGGGTAAAAGCATTGCGTTTGGCCGCGCGATCGATCGTCAATCGCGCGATCGCACCCTGCTTCTCGAGTCTCAGGCTCATGGGGGATCCATCTTGGCCAGGTGCTGGGCGATGGCATGACGCGTGGTGATCCAAACGTCCCGTTTCGCAGCCACATGCCGGAAGAACTCTTCCAGCGCCCAGATGCGGCCGGGTCGACCGATGATTCGAAGGTGCAGCCCCAGCGACATCATCTTCGGATTGCCCGCCTCACCCTCGCCATACAACTGATCGAAACAGTGCCTGGCGTACTCCAGCCACTGCGTGGGCGTCATGGCCGGATCGGTCCACATCTTCATGTCGTTCGTGTCGAGCTGATACGGCACGATGGCGATCGGCTTGCCCGGGACAGTGTCGCGATCCCAGAACGGCACGTCGCCGGAGTAATCGTCCATGTGATACGCGAAGCCTTCTTCGATCAGCAGCCGCCGCGTGTTGTCGGTATGAAAATAGCGGCTGAGCCAGCCATACGGACGTACGCCGACGGTCTTCTGAATCGAGCTGACGGCTTTGCGAATGAACTCGCGTTCCTGGTCCTCGGTCATCTTGAACTGATGAACCCAGCGCCAGCCATGGCTCACCGGTTCGTGACCGAGCTCGGCGATTGCCGCGGCAATTTCAGGATGGTTCTCGAGACTGAGGGCGGCGACCGTCCAGCTGGCCTTGATGTCGTACTCACGCAGCAGCTTCACGATGCGAGGCGCGCCCGCCTTGATGCCGTAGCGGTAGTTCGACTCGTTGCCGTAGTTGCGGATGGGCGACTTGATATGAATGCCCAATTCGTCGACCGGCTCCATGCCGCGATCGCCGCGAGCCACGGTCATCTCCGAGCCTTCTTCCACGTTCACGACCACCGACAACGCCAGCTTCGCGCCGTTCGGCCAATCGATTCGTTCTTCGCGCATCAATGCATTTCCTCGCCACCCGAAACATTGAGTGCCTCGCCGGTCACATAGACCGCGTCATCGGAGGCCAGCCAGGCGCAAGCCGCGGCCGTGTCGCTGCCCAGACCGGGGCGTCCCAACGGGTTCTTGCGCTTCATGTTCTCCAGATACGCATCGACGCTCGGGAAGCCGAGCAGCTTGGAGAAATATTCATTCTGTCGCGCGCCCAAGCCTGTGGTTACATGATTGGGGCAAACCGCATTCACAGTGATGCCATGCGCGCCGAGCTCGATCGCATTGGAGCGGGTCAGCCCGATCATGCCGTGCTTGGAACTCGTATACGGCGCCATGTGCGGAAAGCCCGACTTCGCGGCCTGGCTCGCGATATTGATGATCCGACCGCCGCGGCCCTGAGCGATCATCGCACGCGCCGCCGCCTTGGTGCCGTAGAACGCGCCGGACAGATTCACTCCGATCACCGCTTCCCATTCGCTCGCGCTCGTTTCCAGCAACGGCTTCATGATGTAGCCGATGCCCGCATTGTTGACCCAGATATCGAGCGAGCCGAACGTTTCGATGGTCTTACGTACCAGCGCTTCGCAGCTCTGCTCGGAGCGAACGTCGCAGGCGATCACTGCCGTCTTGGCGCCGCGAGTGCGGAGTTCTGCAGCGACCGATTCCATCTCGGCGGTGGTGCCGATGTCGCTTGCGCCCATGTGTTCGGCGGGTGAGCCCAGGTCGGACACGACGCAGTTCGCGCCCTCATCCGCGAAGCGTTGCAGAATGGCCTGGCCCAGGCCCTTCTCGCGACCCGAGCCGGTGACGACGATGGTCTTGCCGGTGAAACGCCCCATTACAACGCCTCCGTCAGCACGAACTGCGGATTATCCGCGAACTGCTGGAACTCGGCCGCCACCTTCTGCACCGCCTCGGTCGAAACATCCGCACCGAACGTCTGCATGTCCGGCACGTCGATCACTTCGATGTAAGCATAAGGAGGTTTGGCGTCGGTGCCGAGCAACGCAGTGGCGCGGTAGACCTGGAAATCGCTCACCGAGCCCAGCGCACGCACTCCGGGGATATCGGTGGTTCGCGCCCATTTCTCGTACGCAGCCGCATCGACGCCGGGTTTGAGGTTGAACAGAACGATGATTCGCATGGACCCTCCTTCACTCTTTTATATAGGGCGGCACGTAACCGCATAGACCCACGTCGAGCACGCGACCCAGGTCGATCAAAGCTGCCTCGCTGCCGGGCGGGCCGACCAGCTGGACCGCAACGGGCATGCCGCTCGAATCCGTCCCCGCGGGAATGCTCAACGCGGGCAACCCGGCGATATTCGCCAATGCGGTGAAGGCCGACTGTGTCACGGGTGGTCGGTTGGTGTGCGCGAACGCCGCCTGAGGTGCGGTGGGCATCACCAACACGCCATCCTCGCCGATGCCATCCCGTAACGCTGCGCGAGTACGCGATAGCACCGCCTCCGCTTCCGCCACCTCGGCGCTCGAACGGCCTTCCGCATTACCGAGCATGAACTTCAGTTCCGGCGACAAGTCATCGGCGCGCTCGCTGCGCATCGGGCCCAGATGCTCGATGAGCTCGCGTGCCGCGACGATGAAACCTCCCGATCGAATCGCACCCGCGCTGTCGGTGAGTTTGAGCTGACTTCGGGGCCACTCACTCAACAGGCGCAGCGCGCGTTCGCAGGCGGCGATCACGGCCGGCTCACAATGCAAGCCGTCGAATGTTTCCAGAACCATCAGCCGCCGCAGGCGAGTGGCTTTGGGAAGATCCATCAGCACAGCCAGTACGGTTTCCAGATCGTCGAGGGAACGGGCCAGTGGGCCGATGCTGTCGAGCCGATCGCTCAAAGGCACCAGGCCCACCGAAGACACCGCACCGTGCGTGGGTTTGATGCCATAGACACCGTTGTACGCGGCAGGAATACGCACCGAGCCCATCGTGTCGGTGCCGAGCGCCGCGACGCAAAGCCCGGCGGCAACCGCAACACCGCTACCTCCCGATGAGCCCCCGGGAGTGTGCCCTTCTCGATGCGGATTCTGAGCGCGGCCAAACCATAGATTGTCGGTCGTCGCACCCAACGCTGCCTCGTGCATGTTCAAGGTGCCAAGAACAACAGCGCCCGCTGCGCGCAACCGCGCCACCGCTTCCGCATCTGTGTCTGCGATGATTCCTCGGCGTGCAGCCATCCCCGCATTCCATTCGAGCCCGGCGACGGCAATGTTTGCTTTGATCGCTACCGGCACCCCTTCGAGCGGTCTTTGCTCGCCGTTCGCGTAGCGACGATCGCTCTGCGCGGCGGCCTGCATGGCCCGCTCGCGATCCACTTCGATGTACGCGCGAAGCGTTGGATCGTGTCGATCGATTCTCGCCAGGTGCTGCGCAATCACTTGCGCAACAGTCGTTTCACGCGCCGCATAGGAAGCGCGCAAACCCGCGATATCGAATTGACGCCAATCGCTCATGATTTGCGCTCATCGATCAGCCGGATCGGCTTCTGACGCACGTCGATCTGAGTCAAAGAGGCGGTGCCGCCAACATCGACCAGCTGCACGAGCACCTCGACCCCGAGCCCCTGACGTAACAGCCCGGCGAGCTGCTTTTCATCGGTCCCGCCGCGGGATTCGAGCACCACCACCATGTCATCGCGGCCGGTGACGGCATCGCGAGATACGCGGCAAACGAATTCGCCCGTGAGATCCGGCCGATTCTCGATCAACGCGCCAATGGCGTGCGGGAAGACATTGATGCCACGCAGCTTCACCATGTTGTCGCTGCGGCCCTTGAAGCCCGCGATGCGTTTGAAGACCATGCCGGTCTGATTCGCGCCGGTCAGCTCGTGCGTGATGTCATGCGTGTTGAAACGGATGCAGGGCGCAATGTCGTCCTTGAACAAGGTCGTGACGACCATGTCGCCGGTCTGGCCTTTGCCCACCGGGGAGCCGCTGTCGACGTCGAGCAGCTCCAGGTAGTGCGCGTCTTCCCACACATAGAGCCCATCGCGCTCGGGGCCTTCGCCGGCAATCGCGCCGGTATCGCCGACGCCGTACCAATCGAACGCCTTCGCACCGCCCCATGCCTGCTCCACTCCCGCACGATCTTCGGTCCCCAGGTGACCCGAGATCATCCGGATATGGATCTTCTCGAGCAGACCTTCGGCGCGCGCCACGTCGGCCAGCTTGCGGATGTAATCGATGAACCCGACCAGCACGGTGGCGTTGAAGTCCTTCATCAGCGCGACCTGGTTGGCCGAACGCGTTTCGATACCGGTGCCGGCGGAAAGAAACATCGAGTTGGTGAAATGGATCACCGCTTCGCGAATGTAATGGCCGCCGTTGATCATTCCGTGCCCGTACACCGACTGCACCACATCGCTCGGCGCCAGCCCCTGCCAGCGATACATGCGACCGACCAGCAGATTGGTGATCTCACGGCCCTTCGGGCCGAACAGCAGCGCCTGCGGCCGGCCGGTCGTTCCCGAGGTGGTGTGAAAGACGGCGGGCGGACGATCGGCGCCGCCCAGTCCCGCGAAGTCGCCATAAGGAGGATGCTCCGCGATCGACGCCATCAGATCGCTCTTGTCGTAGACCGGCAGCTTCACGATATCTTCGAGGCTCTTGATGTCGCCCGGCTCGATGCCCTGTCGACCCCACAGCCGCTGATAGAACGGAATCTGCCAGCCGCGCTTCATGAGTTTCAGGAAGCGCTGGTTCTGCACTTGCTGCAGCTCATCGCGGCTCATCGATGTGTAACGCTTCACGAAGGCCTCGCCGATCGGATACTCCTCGAGCATCTCTCGGGCGTCGAAGGCTTCGAAATAAGTCGGGAAAGTCATGCGGGCTCCGGCCGTACGAAATAGGACAGCGGATCGTCGAAGATCCGCGGATCGGGAATGTGCCCGCCGAGCTCGAGCGCCAGCTCGCGCTTGGCCTGGGTCTGCGCCGCGCTCATGGGCGCGTTCGGATGACCCAGCACATTCGGGATAACTTGTTCGATGGTGCTGCCATCGGTGAGTGTCACGACGATACGCTGTGGCGCCAGCGCGTTTGGATCGTCGTTGCCATCGAGCGTGAGCACGAGCTTATCGGCCAGTGCGCCAATCGCCGGATCGGCAAAAACCTGCGGCGTGAAGCGTCGCGGATCGATGCGGCCATCGATCAGCATGAGCGCACTGAGCAGCGGCAAGCACAATCGCGCATACGCCGGAGTCATCGCCGGCTGCAATGCACGCCCCACCAGGCGATGCACCAGCGGTGGCACGAACGCTTCGATCCGTGCGATGGACGCGGCGTCGATGCGACCTTCGCTTCTCAAAGCATCGAGCGTCGCGAGCACGCCATGGCTCGCGCGCCCGGATGGAAATGGCTTGATGCTCACCTCGGCGATCCGCCAGACGCCGCCAAGACGATCCGTGTAGCCGCTGAGATCTCCCTCATCGATCAGCTTGAAATATCCGTACGGCCCTTCCAGCGCATCGTGAGGTCCGCTCAAGCCGGCATTGACGAGATCGACAGCGGCAATCGCGGCACGCGCCGCGCCCGCGATCTGCAAAGGCAACGCGATCGATCCCTCGACATGCGCCTGCATGGTGCCGGCACATTGCGAATACGCCAGCCCGAGCACGTCCTCGACGTTCTCTACCGCGTCGATTCTGGCAACAGCGAGCGCCGCGCCGATGCAGCCCGCCGTCGCCGGCCGGAAGAAACGCAACGGACTGCTCGCCGCGATACCAAGCCCGCTCGCGATATCGACGCCGACAGCAAGCGCTGCGAGCGCCGTGTCTGGATCGCAGCCGCCGCGTCGATCGATCGCCGCCATCACCGCAGCGGTAACTGTGGAAAGCGCGTGAACCACCGCAGGCTCGTGCACGGCATCCCACTCGAGACAATGAATCTGAAACGCGTTGACGAATGCTGCCCCGGCCGCGGGCAAGCGCTCGTGGCGAGCCAGCAGACGCGAGTCGGTACCCTGTCCCCAGGCTTTCGCCGCATCGAGCACACCTTTCGCACCGGGCGCAGTGGCGCCCGCCGCCCCCACCGCCAACGTATCCGAGAGCAGATACAACGCGGCATCACGAACGGACGCAGGCAATCGATGCGGTGCTCGCGCGAAGTCCAGTAACTTGCGGGTTGCGTTCACAGCCAGTCCTTCAGCAATGAGGCGATATCGCCGACTCGATCTGTTTCCAGCACGGTATGGATCGCGGCGTCGGCGCTCGAGGGTGACAAGCCGCCCCACTGCATCAGCGCTCGTGCCTTGCTTACCAGACCCTCTCGCGACAATGGGCGCTCGGGATCGCCCAACGTATCGCGCAATGTCACTTCACCTGCGGCCGAGATAACTCGTGCGCCGAAGTGAGAAGGATAAGCCGCGGTGAACTCAGCACCCTCCGCGACCGAAACCCGACTGCGCGCTTCAGCGAGAGCCGCAATGGCATCCGGTTCGAAATCGGCCAGCTGCGGGATCCCGCGCTCCATCACGATCGCGATCGCGTGCTGCAGTGAGAACTTGGCCTGAATGCTGCTAGCCGGATCGGGGCGGTCGCAGAAAACCAGTGCATCTCGGTAGGTGTGAACGATGACCGGACCGTGCAAAGCCCCTTGCGACTTCAGTTCGAGCGCCGCGTCGATCGCGGGATGCGCGTGCCGGCAGGCGCCCCACGGCTTGAAACTCACTTCCTCGATTCGCCATGTGTCACGCAAATCCAGCGGCTTCGGCGTCTCGCAGGTCGCTGCAAACAATCCCTGCGGCCCTTCGAGAATGAAACGAGGCCCGGTTACGCCATGGCGTGCATGGCGCGCCGCGAGGGTGCCCGTCGTCATGGCGTGCGCGAGGTGCCACTGCTTCGCCATGACCGGTTCATGACGCATCTGCCAAAATCCGCCCGTCACCGATCCTGCCAGGCCAAGTGCGGCGACGAGCTCATCTTGGCTGGCGCCGAGACGGCATGCGGCCGCGACGGCCGCGCCGAACGTTCCAGCCGTTGCAGTGTTGTGCCAGAACGCATAATGCCGCGCGTCCAGCATGGAACCGATCGCGATGATCGCCTCGTAACCACGCACGGCCGCATCGAGGGCATCGTCCATTGCCTCGCCGCCGATGTTGAGAACGGTTGGCCAGACGACGGGGCCGGGATGTAGGATCGCGGCCCGATGGACATCATCCATCTCGAGCACATTGCCGAGCCAGGCCGCGCGTTCCAGCGGCGAGGCGCCCGAGATGCTTCGTTGAATATCAGCTACCGGCGACTTCAGCCCGCCCGCGACACAGGCCACCCAGTCCAGCAGATGAAGGCGCGCCCGTTGGTGCACGGCGCGTGGCATCTCACGAAGGATATGCTTCGCAAGCCGATCAGTTTCGCTATGCTTGCCGCCGTTCATCGCGGATCACGCCCGGCCGCGCAGGCTCGGAGAATGGAGTAAAGGAATTGACAGCTCACACCAAGAAAACGCAGCGCAAGTCCTCGCACAAGCCGCTCTATCAGCAGATGGCGGCCGAGCTGCGCGAGGGAATTCTGCGAGGTGATTATCGCGACCTCAAACAATTCCCCACCGAAAGCATGTTGTGCAGCCGCTACGGCGTGAGCCGTTACACCGTGCGTGAAGCGTTGCGCTCGTTGCAGCTGGAAGGATTGATCGCGCGTACGCGTGGCTCCGGCACGACGATCCAGCCCACCACGGCACGCGCCGGATCGCTGTATCAGCTTTCCAGCATCGCCGAGATTCTTCAGTACGCGCGCGATACAAAGTTTGCCTTCACTGCGATGGGCACGACGGTGTTGCCGAAGGCGATCGCGGCTCAGGCGGGCGTGCCCTCGAGCGAACGTTGGTTTCACTTCCGTGGCCTGCGCACGCGGCCCGGCCAACCCGAACCGATCGCATTGACGGACGCCTACGTGCGACCGGGTTTCGACAGTCTGATCGACAAGATCAAACCCAACGGCGCCGCCATTTTCCGGCAGCTCGAACGGCTGGCGCGCGTCAAGGTGACGCACGTCACCCAGGACATCAAAGCCGTTGCCGCCAGCGGCCCGGTGGCGAGCGAGCTGAAGATTCCACGTCGCAGCTCGTGCCTGCACATCCTGCGCTGCTATGTGGATTCCGAGGATCGATTGCTGGAAATCTCCTCCAGCTATCATCCGGGCGAGCGCTTCGTTTATTCCATGCGCATCGACCTGGACAAATGACCTCCCGAGGGGGCTCGCCGCGTCATTCATGGGCGTCCAGCTCCGGCGCCGGCGAGGCCGACCAGGCGGGTTCATTCGCAAAGCGGATCGGCGGCGCGATCTGGTGAGCGCCGTCGGCTTCCACGAGCAACCCGCGCTCGGCGATGTGCGGCTGAGCAAAAGCTTCGCGGAAGTCGAGAACAGGTGCGAAGGCAACGTCCTTGTCCGCCATCCACGCGACCCACTCGTCGCGTGAGCGGGTAAGAAACATCGCCTGCAGGAATTCGATCAGCGGCGCCTGCGCGGCACCCGCAGGCTCATTGCCCAGCGGGATCAGATCGGGACGCTCCAACGCCTCCAGCAGATTCTTCACGAACTTCGGTTCACGACCGCCGAGCGCGACGTGCCGGCCATCGGCCGTCTTATAAACATTGTAGAAAGCCGCGCCGCCCAACGAACGCTGGCTCTGCGAACGCGGCGGTTCGCCGCCACCCAGCGCGTTGCCGGCGATGTGAGCACACCAGGGAAGCAGCGAATCGAACATCGCCATGTCGATGTAGTCGCCGCGCCCGCTCTTTTCACGCCCGATCAACGCCATGAGCACCGCGGACAACGCAGTGAGACCCGCCGCCATATCGGCCGAGGGAACGCCTGGAACGACCGGTGTGCCATCGGCGCCATCGTTGACGGAAAGAAAGCCACTCAGCGCCTGTACCGCCAGGTCGTGCGCCGGATGATGCGCGAGTGCGCCGGTTTGCCCGAACGCAGAAATCGAGCAATAAACGATGCGAGGATTACGCGCAGCCACGGCGTCATAACCGAAGCCGAGCCGCGTCATCACACCGGGACGGAATCCTTCGATGAACACATCGGCGGTCTCGATCAGCGACCACAGCCGCTCGCACCCTTCGGCGCTTTTCAAATCCAGCGCCATGCTCTGCTTGCCGCGATTCAGATTGCGAAACCAGATCGACTGCCCCGCCTCGAACGGCGCTTGCTCGCGCGCGGGATCGCCCTTCGGCGGTTCGATCTTCACGACCTCCGCGCCGTGGTCGGCCAACATCAGCGACAGCATCGGGCCGGGCAGGAACTGCGATAGATCGAGTACCTTGATGCCGGACAGCTTGCTCATGTCTTCAGACCACCCGATTCGATCGCAACCGCTCGATCTCGGCCTCGTCATAACCTGCTTCGGCCAGCACCGCATCAGTATCGCTACCGAGCAGCGGCGCCGCGCGATTCGGCAGACGTTGGCCATCGAGCCGGATCGGATTGGAGAGCACGCGCATATCGGGGCGGTCCGGATGCGGCGCGTTGCCGATCATCTGCGTGGTCTGCAGATACGGATTGTCGAGCGCTTGATCGAGGGACAGCACCGGCGCGACCGGCATGTGGCCGCCGAGCAGCTCGACCCAGTGCGCGGTGGGATGTTTGCGGAACTCGGCGTCCAGGATGGCGACCAGTTCGTCGCGATTGCGGAGCCGGTCCGCGGGCTTCAAGAAACGCGGATCGCTTGCGAGCTCAGGCCGGCCGAGCTTTTCGACCAGCACCGTCCAGAACTTCGGCAGCTGCGCCATCACGAAGAACCAACCATCCGCGCTCGGGAACATCTGGCTCGGAGTCACCGAAGGATGCGCTGAGCGCGCCGTGCGGCCGGTGATGTCGCCGGTATTCAAATACCACGTCGCCGGATAGCTGGTCTGATGAACGGCCGTCGACAACAGGTCGACGTCGACATCGCGACCTTTGCCGCTGCGTTGAGCATCCACCAGCGCGGCCAGCAGACCGATCGCCATCATCGTGCCGGTCATGAAATCCACCATGGACAGGCCGAAGCGCGTCGGCGGTCCATCGGGCTCGCCCGTCATCGAAAGAAAGCCCGCTTCGGCCTGCATCAGATAATCGTAACCCGGCCAGCGGGCGCGCTCGTTGTCTCGTCCATAGGCGGACAGGTGTGCGCAAACCAATGCCGGATTGGCCGCCTTCATCTGCTCATAGGTGAGACCGATCCGCTGCGGCAGATCGCCACGCAGATTGTTGACCAGCGCGTGGCTGGACGCGGCCAGCCGATGCAGGACCGCCTTGCCCTCGGCACTGTTCAGATCCAGCGTGATCGAGCGTTTGTTGAGATTGAAAGTCTGGAAATACAGGCTCTCCTTCTCGCGCAGGAAATGAGGACCGACGGCGCGAGCGCTGTCGCCCTCGCCCGGCGGCTCGATCTTGATGACTTCGGCGCCCAGCTGCGCCAGGAACATGGTGCCGTAGGGGCCGGCGCCATATTGTTCGGCGGACAGGATGCGGAAGCCCTTCAGAGGAAGCTGCGCTGTCACACCGGATTCCTTTTCAGCCATTGCTTCGCGATGATCATTCGTTGCATTTCGTTGGTGCCTTCGCCGATGCACATCAGCAGCGCGTCGCGATAGTAGCGCTCGATCTCGTACTCCTTGGAGTAGCTGTAGCCACCGAAGATGCGCATGGCCTCCTCCGAGTTACGCACGGCGGCTTCGGAGGCGAAGAACTTCGCCATGCCAGCTTCCATGTCACAGCGCTCACCGCGGTCGTATGCCTGCGCGGCATTGTTGACGAGCAGGCGCGCAGCCTCCGTCCGTGTGACCATTTCACCCAGCTTCAGCTGGATAGCCTGGTGGTGCGCGATCGGCTTGCCCATGGTTTTGCGAACCTGCGCATAAGCAGTCGCGAGCCGCAGCGCGCCTTCGGCGAGACCCACGCCGCGAGCCGCGACGTTGATGCGCCCCAGTTCGAGCCCGCCGGTTGCCTGGAAGAACCCTTCGCCCTCGACACCACCGATCAGGTTGGCGGCCGGCACCCGGTACTGATCGAACACCAGCTCGGCGCTGTCGATCGCTTTGTATCCAAGCTTGTCGAACTTCTTGCCCACGCTGAAGCCCGGGCCCTTGGGCACGAGGAAAAAGCTCATGCCTTTGTAGCGCGGCTCGGCCTTCGGATCCGTCTTCACCAATACGGCGAAGCAGCTGCCTTGAATGCCGTTGGTGATCCAGGTCTTGGTGCCGTTGATGATGTAGTCCTCGCCATCGCGAACCGCCGTGGTGCGAATGCCCTGCAGATCGGTGCCTGCATCCGGTTCGGTCAATGCGAGCCCGCCGCGAATTTCTCCGCTGGCGAACTTCGGCAGCCATTGCTGCTTCTGCTCCTCGGTGCCGAAACGTTCCACCGCAGCAGCCATGATCAGGTGTGAATTGACGATGCCGGTGATCGCCATCCAGTACGAGGAGATTCGGGTGATGATCTTGCCGTACGTCGTCGCCGGCAGCCCGAGCCCGCCGTACTCCTGACCGATGGTTGCGCCGAACAACCCCATCTCTTTCATCTGCTCGACCAGTTGCGCCGGCCAGATGTCGTTGTGGTCGTGATGCATGACCACCGGGCGCACTTCGCGATCGATCCAGCGATCGATGGCCGCGAGAAACTCCTGCTCCGCCGCAGGGTCGATGCTTCTTTGCACGTGTTCGGACATTCTCGTTCTCAGTCGTTGACGGGGCCGAAACCGCGCTTCCAGATCAGCATGGTGCGATTGAAGGTGCAGACGACGTCGCCGTGCTGGTTCTTGCCGGTCGATTTGACGGTGACGATGCCCTGCTGTGGGCGCGACGCCGACTCGCGCTTCTCGATGACTTCGCTTTCGGTGTACAGCGTGTCGCCGGCAAACAGCGGCTTCAGCAGCCGGATGTTGTCCCAGCCGAGGTTGGCGACTGCCTTCTGGCTCACGTCCGACACGCTCATCCCGACCATCAGCGCCACGGTGAACGGCGAACACACCAGCGGCCGTTCGAACTCGGTCTTTTTCGCGAACTCGTAATCGAAATGCGCCGGGTGCGTGTTCATCGTCAACAGCGTGAACCACACGTTGTCGGTATCGGTGATGGTGCGACCGGGCCGGTGCTCGTAGATATGACCCACCACGAAATCTTCGTAGTAGCGGCCAAAGGTTTCTCGGAAGCGGCCGGGGCTCACTTCCACCACTGCATCACGCATCGCTCTTGCTCCGCATTGCCAATATTCTTTGATAGCGCCGCATGATCGGTGCTTCGAGCATGCGGCCTTTGAAACGAACCGCGGCGCCAGCGGCCTCGGCAAAAACTTTCGCGGCTTCCTCGGCTTCGGCAATCTCCGCCGCCGTCGCTCGCAGCACTGAATCGATAGCCTCCAGCTGGGCCGGATGGATGGCCGCTTTGGCGCAGAAGCCCAGCGCCTTGGCCGCTCGAGTCTCGGCGAGCAGCCCTGCTGTTTCATCGAGCACGATGTAAGGCACATCGATCGCGGGAATGCCCGCTTCGGCGCAGGCAAGGACGATGGCGCTGCGTGCCGCCAGCAGCGGTTCCCACGCGAGCTCGACACCAAGCTCGGCGGCGAAGTCTCCACCGCCAAACATCATCGCGACCACGCCGGGCGCCGATGCAATCTCACGCGCGGCATGCAGGCCCTTGACCGTCTCGATCAGCGGCACGATCCCGGGAGCTCGCTCGCCCAAGACCGCAACGACGATGCCAATCTCGGCGGCGCTGTTCACCATCGGAACAAACAACAACTCCGGCAGCGCCTTCGCATCGGCCAGCGCGAGCAGATCTTCGAGACCCGCACGTGTCGCAACGCCGTTGATACGCAGCGCGAGTCGGCGATCTCCCGTGGCGATGGCGGCAAGTGCGGCGGTACGCGCCTGCGCCTTCTGCGCCGGAGGAACCGAATCTTCGAGATCCACGCAGACGACATCGGCGCTCGAGGCCAGCGCCTTGGGCGTGCGTTCCGGCCTGCTACCGGGAACGAACAAAACCGTGGTCAGGCCGGTAGCGGCGTTCAAGCGATCTTCTCCTGTCTCGCGTGTCGGTATAATTTGTCCGGACAACTTAGTCAAGCGGACCCCAGCGGCCCGCCCTGTTGCAACCTCAGAATGGCTTCACTGCGCCCAGATACGAGGTGACGACGAGCAGCGCATACACGGTCAACACCCAGATGCGCGTGCGATCCATGGTGGCTCGCAGCGGAATCTCCGTGGCGTCGCTCGAACCTTCCTTCAGCAGCCGGGCCAGCTGCGGACCGACCGGCTTGTAGGCCACGTCGATCATGATGGCGGCAGCGAAGATCAGACCGAACAACAGCGCCTTGGTCGCAAGCCACGTCGGCACCAGCGGCCCGCCGGTCACCAACGACTGCAGCCCCAGCCACAAGTAACCCACCGTGATGAAGTTCTTCAGCCAGAACTCGATACGGCGATTGCGGGCGGCGCGCGGCGTCATGTCATGAAAGTGCGCATCCCACACCAGCCAGATCCAGGCGAGGCCCGCCACCCATGCCGCGACGAGCACCGCACCGGGCACGGCCCAGTAGCCCCCGAGTGAAACCACCGCGAGCGATACCGGCACCATGAGAGCCCACGCCGTGCGCGGCGTCAGATCGATCAGCACCAGCAGTTTGAGCAGCGCGATGCGCTGATCCAGCGTGTAGACGTGACGCCTGCGGAAGTTCTGCCCCGCCAGGAACACGCCCACGTCGGCGCCCAGCCACAGCACGAACAGCAGCAGGTGGAAATACACCATGCTCGGGTAAGCCAGATTGCTCAGTGTCATCGGTCCTCGAGCTCCACGAAATGTTGTCTGGCGCCGGTCGCGACGCGCGGGCATGATAGACAATATTGGAGTTGTCCGGACAAAATAAAACGCCACGCGCGGGCTTGACAAACGGCGCGTTTGATGCGACTTGTCCGGACAACTTTCGGCGGCGCAGCGCGCCGCAGTGAGGCGTGTCATCATCACCCCGCCGCGGCGGACAGCACCTGCGTGGAACTGCCGCCACCGGCTGGCACGGCTTGGCTATCTGCAACGACCCGGATGATGCATACGAGGCTCGACTCCTGATGTCTGGACAGAACGCGGCGATGGATGGACGCTTGGAATTCAAGGGCGGCGGCAAACCATTGGCGGCCGCGCTGCTGGGCGTGGCATGCGGAGCGTCGCCCCTGCCCTTCAACGTCCTGCCGCTGGTGATGGGGCCGATCAATCAGGAGTTCGGCTGGGACTTCGCCGCGATCAGCGCCGGCATGACCATCTTCGGCATCATCGCCTCGCTCATGGCGCCGGTGTACGGCGGACTCGCCGACCGATTCGGCGTGCGCCCGGTCGCACTGATCTCGTTGTTCGTGTTCGGCGTGGTGTTCGGCAGCTTGTACTTCGTGCCTGCTTCGCTGATGGGTTACTGGCTGCTGTGGGGGCTGCTCGGCGCCATCGGCATCGGCTCGACGCCGGTCACGTGGAGCCGCGCCATCAGCCTCTGGTTCAACCGCAATCGCGGACTGGCGCTCGGCATCATGCTGCTGGGTACGAGTCTCGCCGCGCTCGTCGTGCCGCAGATCGCGCAGAGGGCGATTGCAGCCGGGGGCTGGCGCATGGCGTTTCCAGTCGTCGCGCTGCTACCCATTTTCGTAGCACTCCCCATCGGACTGCGATGGTTTCGCGAGCCGCGCCCGCACGAGCGTCCACCGGGCTTGTCTGGCGCCGATGGCAAAGTCGCCGGCATCTGCCTTGCCGAAGCGGTGCGCGGCTATCGCTTCTGGTTGCTGCTCAGCTCGATCCTGATGATCTCGCTCGCTTACGGTGGCGCGCACATTCACATCGCGCAAATCGTCGGCCTGCACGGCTTCTCCGCGCAGGTTGCGGCCAGCGTGCTCGGAGTGGTGGCCATCGGCATTCTGAGTGGCCGACTGATCGTGGGTTTCCTGTTCGATCGCTTCTGGGCGCCCGGCATCGCCTTCCCCGCGCTGTTGCTGCCGGCGCTGGCCTGCTGGTTGTTGATGGGCACGCAGGCGAGTCTGACGATGGTGATGATGGGCGCGTTCCTGCTGGGTTTCGCCGCGGGCGCCGAGTCCGATGTGATCGCCTATCTCGCGGCCAAATATTTCGGCATGGCGCACTATGGCCGCATCTATGGCGTGCTCTACATGCCGTTCGGCATCGGTTCCGCCATTTCACCTATCATCTACGGCGCGGTGCGCGATCAAACGGGCGGTTACGATCCGATGCTGATGGTCTCGATGTTTCTTTTCGCTGGCGGCGGTGCGCTGCTGCTGCCGCTTGGCCGGTATCCGCAAACGCACCCTGCACCTGTTTCCGATGCTCAACCCGCGGGAGCTCATTGAGATGGCCCAGACGGCAGCCAACGACACACCCGCGATCAAACCCTTCGCGGCCCTGGCGCTGCAGATCACGGCACGCTCGGTGGAGCGCACCGCCGATCGAGCCGAGGCCAGCACGCAGATGCTCGGGATGATCGAGCAGATCGGCGTCAAACTGCGCTCCTCGAGCGTTTTCATCCAGCAGTACGGCGGCAGCCCGGTGAAGCTCGCGGTGCTGCCGGAATATTTCCTCACCGGCTATCCCGGACGGATCTCCATCCCCGACTTCGCGGACAAGGCTGCGCTCGACATGGACGGTCCGGAATACCAGGCGCTCGGCAAGATCGCCGAAGCGCAGCAGCTGTTCCTCGCCGGCAACGCCTACGAACGCGATCCGCACTTTCCCGGCCTGTATTTCCAGACGAGTTTCATCCTGTCGCCGGACGGCCGGGTGGTGCTGCGATATCGCCGGCTCAATTCCATGTTCGCGCCGACACCGCACGATGTCTGGTCCAGGTATCTCGACATCTACGGACTCGATGGCGTATTCCCCGTTGCGCGCACCGAGATCGGCAATCTCGCAGCGATCGCCTCGGAAGAAATCCTCTACCCGGAAATTGCACGCGCTCATGCGCTGCGCGGCGCCGAGATCTTCGTCCACAGTTCGTCTGAGATCGGCTCGCCGCTCGCGACGCCCAAGGCTATCGCGAAACGTGCACGCGCCTTCGAGAACATTGCCTATGTGATCTCGGCCAACACCGCCGGCATCGAGGGCACCACCCTGCCGCTCGCCTCCGGCGACGGCAATTCGATGGTGGTCGACTACAAAGGCAATCTGCTCGCGGAGTCCAACAGCGGTGAGACGTTCACGGCGTTCGCCGATCTCGATCTGAACGCCTTGCGAACGCACCGTCGCAAGCCCGGCATGATCAATGTCCTGGCGCGCCAACGTCTCGAACTGTTCGCACCCGTTTATGCCGGCAAGACCGTGCAGCCCGCCGACAGCCTGCTGGAGAACGGCGCGCTCAAAGTGCCCGATCGAGATCATTTCCTGCGCGTGCAGCAGCAGGTGATCGAACGGCTGGCGAAGGACGGCTTGATATAAAGCGTCGCCTGTCGCCAGCCGGACCGCGGGCGGCGCTTTCAGCCCCGAAGCGCCTCCTCGCTATACGCCGCCAACGGTAGCGCCGCGCCGGATTGCCGGATGATTGCCTGCTTGCGAAAGAATCGCAGCAAGCCACTGTCACCCATGCGAGAGGGACCCAGGCCACTGTGGCCGAAGCTCGATTTCTCGGCTTCCCACACCAGTCCGGTCAGCGAACCGTCGTTGATCGAAACAGCTCCCGCATTGATGCGCGCGGCGACGGTTTCAGCCTCTTCCACACTCCCCGCCAGCACCGCGGCCGACAGGCCGAAAATGCCCGAGTTCGCGTGCGCGACAGCCTCCTCGACCGTATCGAACAGCGTCACCGGGATGACGGGGCCGAATGTTTCTTCCGTCATCAGACTCATATCGGTCGTGACGTCGACGAGCACGGTGGGCCGCAGATACTTTCCGCCTTCGATGGTTTCGACGCGCCCGCCCGCCAGCACGCGCGCACCTTTGGCAACCGCATCGTCGATCTGCGCCTGCACGATCTCCGCTTGTTTCGCAAAGATGAAGGGACCGATGTCGCCGCTTCGAATGTCTGGAACGTTGAGCCGCACGGCCTTGGCTCCAGCGACCAGCGCGGCAAGGAAGGGCTCGGCGATTGCACGCGCCACATAAACACGTTCGATGGACTGGCACGCCTGCCCGGTATTGAGCACGGAGGCTCTCAAGGCCGTTTCGGCCGCCTTCACTGGATCGGCGCTGGCAAGCACCAGCATCGGGTCTTTGCCGCCCAGTTCGAGGCTGGCGGGAATGAAAGCTCGCGCGGCGCTCTCGCCTACCTTGCGCCCCGTGGCGACCGAGCCGGTGAAAGCAACGAAATCGATGTGTCCCAGCATTGCAGCGCCGGTTCTTCCGTCGCCCTCGATCAGCGACAACACTGCGGCGACCTGCGGGACTTCCGCGATGGCACGCATGAGAGGACGAATGAATCGCGGCGTCACTTCCGAAGGCTTGATCAGCACGGAACAGCCCGCAGCCAACGCGGGAATGGCATCGATGAGCGCCAGCGTCAGAGGAAAATTCCATGGACTGATCACGCCAACCAGTGCGTAGGGCACGAGCCGGGTCGAGGTGGTGATCGTGGCAATCGCGGTGGCATCGCCCGAGGTCTGCTGCTGTCGAATCAGTTCCGGCGCCGTGCGCGCCCAACGGTTCAGCGTGCGGATCACGCTTTCGACTTCGATCACGGAAATGGCCGATCGACCGGTATCGGCGGTCAACGCCGCTGTCAGCGGCTCGCGATTCCGTTCGATGGCCTCTGCGAGACTGCGCAGATGATTCCCGCGCTCCTCGGGCGCCATCGCAGCCCATGTCTGCTGGCCCTTGCGAAGAGATTTCGCGAGCTCCGCGATCGCCGCTGCATCGAGCGGTTCGATCGTATAGTCGCTCTCGCCGGTGCGAGGATTGAAGACAGCGAGACTCATTGCCGCTCCTGAAGATCGATGACGTGCGCGACCCTCGGTGACTGCCGAAAAAGTTGTCCGGACAACCAGGGGCGCGGGGATCTTCCGACATTTGCCTGGCGTCGGCAAGTGTGCGCTATCTCGTACTCGGGGATCGCCGCGGCGAGCGCAGCGAGGGAAATTCAAACGCCGCCATCCACTCCATCGGCTTCCACGGCCTGCGGCACCGAATTTCGCAACGCCTGCAGCAGGCGGTGCACTGGTACCGCGTGAGGCTCGCCATCGCGGCTGTAGGCCACGATCGGGCGCTGCCAGCTGAAGCCAGGTGCATCCAGCCGTGCCCATTGACCCGCTTTCAACTCGGCCTGCACCAAGCGCGACGGCAGCAGACAAAGATAGTTGCCGTCATGAACCAACGCGCGCAGAAATTCCAGCGAGGTGGTTTCCATATGCTGTGACGGTGGTTCCAATCCGGCTTCGAGAAAGCGCGCGCGGAAGGCGTCCTGCACGGTACCGAGACGGCGCCCGAGAACCCATGAGCATTGCAGGAGCTGCTCTGGAGTGACATTGCGTTGATCGGCCAACGGATGCCGCGCGCTGGCCATGATCCGGTATTCGTCGTGCATCAGCGTCTCTGCATGCAGACGCGAATTGGCGGCGGCCTCCTCGTCCGTCATCGTGTTGATCGTCACCACGACGTCCAGCTCGCGCGTCAGCAGTGCGGGCATGAGCTCAGGCAGTATTCCGGTGGTGACCTTGACGCCGATCTTCGGCCAGAAGCGGCGCAGAGCCAGGACGGCGGGCGCCACCAGCGAGCCAGCGGTCGTCGGCCCCGTGCCGATGCGGACTTCGCCCTCGTCGCCGGTCTGCAGCTCGATCAGTCGCCCTTCGAAACTGCGGACCGCATCGTCGGCGGTGCGAGCGTGCTCCATCAGCAAGCGGCCGACCTCGGTCAAGCGCGCTTCGCGTGCACCACGTTCGAACAGGCGTGCACCGAGTTGATGTTCCAACGCGTGGATGCCTTTGCTCAGCGCCTGCTGAGTGCGGCCAGTGACCGTCGCGGCACGAGTGAAGCTGCCAAGCTCGGCAACGGCGAGAAAGTAGCGAAGCTGTCGAAGGTCCATAGGTCGCAGCCAAGCTATCACAACCCGAGGTTGTAGCGAATCCTCGAATTGGTTGGCGCGCTTGCGCAGTAGAACGCCATAGTTCGCAGCCTCATCATGCGAAGGAATTTTGATGGCGAGTCTCGCATCCGTCTCCCAATGGGACCAGAACTACGACCTGGTGATCGCCGGTTTCGGACTGGCTGGAATGTGCGCGGCGATCGAGGCACATGATCTCGACCCCAACATAAGCATCCTGATTCTGGAGAAAGCCCCCGAGGCCGAAACTGGCGGCAACAGCCGCGTGGCCGGTCAATCGCTGCTGATCTCCAAGAACGCCAAGGCGCTGGCCGACTACCAGCGCAAGATGAGCGAGTTCAGCCCGATTCCCGAAGACATGCTGCTCGCCTGGGCCGACGCGATGACGCAGCTCGAGCCGTGGATCCAGGAGCGCGCGCAGCAGGCTGGCGCTCAGTTCATCCAGGGCACCGGCTTCAGCGAGCGTGATGCGGTGCTGGAATTTCCAGAGTTCGGCGCCCGCGAAGCGGTTCACTGCACGGCCACCATCCTGCCGATTCCAAGCGGCGTGTACCTGGCGTTTCGCGAAAACATCCGCCTGCGTCCGCGCATCAAGATCGCTTACGAAACCCCGATCCGCGACCTGGTCCAGGATCCGGACACGCTGGAGGTGTTCGGCGTGATCGTCGAGAGCAACGGCCAGCGCAAGGCGATTCGCGCCAATCGAGGCGTGGTGCTCGCCGTCGGCGGCTTCGAAGCCAACCCGCAAATGCAGCGCGACTACTTCGGTCTGGCCGACGTGGCCCCACTGGGCACTCCGCACAACACCGGCGACGGAATCAAGATCCTGCAGAAGGCCGGCGCCGATCTCTGGCACCTGCGCAACAAGGGACAGTCCGGCGGCATCTGGCCCGGCTTCCGTCCCGATGGATACGTCAACGGCTTCCTGCGCAACTTCTTCTGGCAGAGCTTCAGCTGGCTGGAGATCGACGCCAACTGCGAACGCTTCTACAACGAAACCGCCGAGCTGCAGCTCACCCACTACAAAGAGAAGAAGCACGGCCAGTACGTCGAGACCCCGCACTATCGCGCCGGTCCCGTGCACATGATCTTCGACGCCATCACCTGTCAGTACAACAAGCTGGTCACCGAGGTGATGAGCTGGAATCCAGTGGTGCGCGGCTACCGCTGGAGCGACGACAACAGCGCCGAAATCGCCAAGGGCTGGATCGTCCAGGCCAACAGCATCGAGGAGCTGGCGTCGAAGATCGGACGCGACCCGGCCAAGCTTACGGCCACGGTGGAGCGTTACAACCTCGCCTGCCGCCAGCAGCGCGACGATGACTTCGGCCGCAACCCCGAGACGCTGATGCCGATCGCGCAAGGCCCCTTCTACGCGATCCGGATCGATCCGGTCATCGTCTGCACCGGCGGCGGCGCCCGTCGCAACATCCGCTCCGAAGTATTGGGTCACGACGGCCGGCCGCTGCCGCGACTGTACGAGGCCGGCGAGTTGGGCTCGATGTTCTCCGACCTGTACCAGAACGGTTCGTACCTCACCGAAGCCATGATCTCCGGTCGCGCTGCCGGTCGCGAGATCGTCGCGCTCGCACCGTGGCATCCCGCGGAGGGCGCGAAGTGAAAGTCGCCACGCCCGCGATGAAGCTCGACGTGCGCATCGACAAGGTCAAGGCGGAAGACGGCCTGCTCGTCATGGACGGCGTGGCCGGCATGCTTCCGTGCAAGACGAGCCTCAGCCCCGCGGAATTTCGCAGTTTGTTACGCATGGCCCTGCGTCCCTCGGTGCTGTCCCTGTTGTTCAAACGCTGAAGCCGCGGCGACCACCCGCGTCGCCAGCTCAGCCATCCCGATCGGAGCAAACCCAGATGTCCAATGTGAAACTCAACATGCCGTACCTGGCCCGCCACGAGGGTGTATGGGATGGCAGCTACCGCTACTACGACGCGGCAGGCAACAAGGTCGACGAGCACCGCTCGCGCCTGATCTGCCGCTTCACCGACGATCCGCAGCACCCGTATCACCAGACCAATCACTACAGCTGGGCGGACGGCAAGAAGGAAGTGCGCGACTTCCTCACCCGCTATCAGTTCGGCCGCGTCATCTTCGACAACGAGCTGATCTACGGCTGGTGCTCGGAGATTCCCGAGGACGACCTGCATCGCACGCTCATGCTGTACTGGAATCGCAAAGGCGAGGAAGGTCTCGAACTGTACGAAATGATTCAGCTCTCCGACTGCGGCCAGTATCGCCACCGCGTCTGGCACTGGTACAAGCACGGCCGGCTGATTCAGCGCACGCTGATCGACGAACAGCGCGTGAGCACACAATGGCAACAGATCAAAGGCGAAAGTTTCGCCGGCGATCCCGTCTAAGATCGCAACAGCAGAGCACATGAGCATGGGGACTGTCGGAGCATCGAGAATGAAAAACTACTATCCCTGGCTCATGGCCCTGCTGGCCATGCTCATGCTGCTGGTGTCGAACGGGCTGACCATTCCAGCGGTCACCGCGTTCGACACCACGCTGCTGGATGAATTCGGCTGGTCGCGCGCGGAGCTGAAGTTCCGCGACCTGGTGACGCTGCTGCTGGCCGGGCTGCTGGCCCCGATCATCGGCATCTTCATCGATCGACTGGGGCCACGCAGATTGGCCAGCGTCGGCCTGCTGCTGCTGGCGGCGCTGTACTTCGCCTACTCGAAGATCGCATCGATTCAGCACGTGTACCTGATCCACGTCGGCTTCGCCGCCGTGCTGGCGGCGTCGGGATTGAACGTCGCGGTGATCATGGTGTCGCAATGGTTCGTCGCCAAGCGCGGCACCGCCATCGGCATCGCCCTGCTCGGCACCAGCCTCGGTGGCATGGTGTTTCCAAAGCTCGTTGTCGCGCTGCTGCCATCGCTCGGCTGGCGTGAAAGCTTTGTCTGGCTGGCTTTCGTACCGCTCGCGATGTTCGCCGTGGTGTTGCTGCTCGCACGCGCGCCTGGGCCGAATCAGGCGCTCGGCGCCGACCAGCGCGCTGCTGACCCGAAGGCGGCCGCTGGTCCCAACGTCGGGTATGCCGCCGCCGTGCGCACCCGCACTTTCTGGGCGCTGGCAGTGATCGCCATGACGACCTACTACAGCCTCATGTCGGTGATGTCGCATCTGTTCCTGCACATGCGCGACATGCAGTTCGATCTGGCCACCGCCGGTCAGGCGATGGCGGTCATGTTCGGGCTCGGCATGGTGGGCAAGTTCATCTTCGGCATGCTCGCCGACTATTTCTCGCCGAGCTTCGTGCTACGAACCAACATCGTGATCATGAGCGCGGGTGCGCTGCTGCTGGCAACGCTCAAGCCGGGGCTGATCTGGTATGCGCTGGTGCTGTTCGGCCTGGGCTGGGGCGGCATGTACACCATGATCCAGTTGCTCGCCGTCAGCTCGTTCGGTTTGTCCTCCGCGGGCAAGATCCTGGGCACCATCACCATGCTCGATGCAGCGACCGCGGGATTGGGCATCTGGTTCACCGCCCTGCTGTTCGACCGCTTCGGCAACTATCAAGTGGCCTTCAACATGATCTGTGGGTTGATGTTGCTGGCGCTGATCGCTTCGACGCAGATTCGCAGCCCCCGTGGGCAGACCCTCACTACTCAGCCGGTGGCAGCCGGCTGATCGACTCTCCCGACTTCCAGCGCAACGAAAAAAGGCGTCGCCTCATGGGCGACGCCTTTTTTATTGCGGTCTCCGCCAACCGCGCGATCCCGGATGCGGCCCCGATCGCGGCTCGCATCCGGTCTCGCGCAACCGTTACATCTTGAACTCGTAACGGAACTCGACGCCGAAGGTGCGGCTCTTACGCAGCGCTCCGGTGAAGCCACGAGGCGCACCAGTGTCACCGCCACCCACCGTGCCCGGCGCCACATCCGTCGGGATGCAAGGCGGCGCATACGCGGAGCAAAGGCGAGCCGAGCCCGTGCCGAAGTCGAACCAGCGTTGACCCAGCGGGATGGTGTCGTCGTCGGTCAAGTTGCGGCCGAACAGCACCACCGACCAACCGTCGTCGCTGCGCACGCCCAGGCGCATGTTCACCACGGTCGAATCGCCGGTCTCCGCCAGGTTGTGCAACTGGATGTACTTGCTGCCTTCGTACGTCGCACCGAGCGTGCCGACCAGCGACAGACCGGAGCCCCACTTCAGAGGCGCGTCGTAGTTGAACGTCAAGCTGCCGGTATTCTCGGCGCCCAGCGGATAGCGATTGCCGACCACGCTGCACTCCTCGACCGAGCCCAGCGCCGGGTTGTAGATGCGACCGCCAGACTCCAGCACGTACTGGAAGTCGTCGCAGCCCTTCACGATCTCGGTGTGCGCATACGAGTATGAAGCAGCCATCGAGAGCGCATCGGTGAGCGCAATCTGCGTCTCGATTTCAGCGCCGCGAATCTCACCCTCGCCCTGGTTGGTGGCGACCGTGGAGATGGCGCCGGTCGCAGCCGTCAGCGCTTGCGTGAACTGCACGTCGGTCGAATCGATAGCGTAGATGGACGCATTGACCTGCATGCGATTGCTCGGGCTGGTCCACTTCACGCCCAACTCGTAGTTCTTCGACTCTTCCTGCGCGTACGTAGGCACGCCCAGAGTCGTGCCGAGGATGCCGTTCAGACCGCCTGGCTTGGCGCCGCGCGCATACACGCCATAGAGCAGCGTGCCATCGGCAAGCTTCCAATCCAGGGTCACACGCGGTGTGGTCGAGCTGAACTCGGTCTTGCCGATGTACATCGTCTCGCCGGGCAGATAGTTGTAGTACGTCGGGCTGCCTGGCTGCACGGCGAAGCCAAGGTTGGTGCACGTGTCCGTGAAGTAGTTGTAGTCGGAGGTGGAGATGTTCGGCGCGCAGTAGTCGTGGCGCTCCTTGGTCTCCTCGGTACGACGCACTTCACCGGTCAAAGTCAGCCGATCGGTGAGGTCGAACGACACCAGGGCGAACACCGCCTCGTCTTCGACGACTTCGCTGTACGACTTCAAGCCCGTGCTGGCCGACCAGAAGGTCAGGTCGCTGCCTCGATCCTGCAGTTTGAACTTGTAGACGCCCAGCATGCCGCGCAGGCGCTCGTCGCTGGGGCTGGCGATACGAAACTCCAGCGAGTGATCGCCGTAGTCGTTGCGAACGGAATTGGAGAACAGCGGCTCGGAGTCATCCGGATAGGCAAAAGCGAAGGTCCCCGGATTGAACTGCGGAATGAGCGTGAACGCCTCGGAGTAGTCCTCGACGCCGATCTTCTTGGTGGAATCGCGGTAGCCGCCCTGCGCCGTGGCGATCCAGCCCGAACCGCCGAGATCCCAATCCATACGCAACGCGGTGAAGAACTCTTCCTTGAAGGCGCCGTCGAATGCGGTCGCATCGCGCATCTGCATCACGCCGCCCACGTCCACCAGCATCGGCTCGGAGTTGATGCGAATGACGCCGGGACGCAGCTTGCCGCAGTAGTACTGAAAGGGATTGTCGCCGGCCGTGGCGGCGCCCGGAGGGTCGCGATACATCGTCGAGCGATAGCCGGGGTAGCAGTTGTTGGCCGTCGCGGGCTGCTGGAACTGGGCGATCAGGCCGTCACGATCCTTGCGATACAAACCGGTGAACGACACATCGATGTTCTCGACCGGCTCGTACTTGACCGACAGACTGACCGACTTGGTGTTTTCCTGACCGACCTTCTTGCCCGTCAGCGTGTTGACATACTCACCGTCGTAGTCGTAGCTGCGCGCGGAGAGGCGTGCGCCGAGACGTCCGTCGAGGATGCTGCCGCCCACCGCGAAGGAGAACTCTTCTTCGCCGAACTCGGCCATGCTGGCCTTTACGCGAGCTTCCGGCGCACCGGGCTGGCGGGTGATGAAGTTGATCGCGCCCGCGTAGGTGTTGCGGCCATACAGCGCGCTCTGCGGACCCTTGACGACCTCAATGCGCTCGAGGCTGCTGAAATCCAGGCCCTGGATGTCTCCAGGATAGTAGACACCGTCGATGAAGTACGCGGTGCCGGACTCGACGCCGAACTGGAAGCCGGCGAGCACGTTGGACTGACCGCGGATGATGGGACGATCCGTGGTTCGGCCGAAGGCCTGCGAGAAAGACAGACCGGGAGCGAGCTTCGCCAGGTCATCGACGGATCGCATACCTTGCGATTCGATGGCGCTCGCGGTGAACGCGGAAACGGCGACCGGAGCATCTTGCAAACGCTCCTCGGTCTTGCGCGCCGTGACCGTGACGACCTCCAGCTCCTGTGCTGTCACCGTGGTCGTGAGATGCGTCAGCGCAAGGGCAAAGCCCATCAGCGCAGGCCGTGAACGATAAGACATGTAACCTCCCCATTTATTTTTTGCGCCGACAGGCGCACACCAGTGGCGGCTTGCAAGCCGCCACCGGTCGTCAACGAAGAATTGCGAAGTCTGGGACTAGCGCTGCAGCGCCTTGACCTCGTCGAGATCCTTGGCCGGCTCGCGGAAATCCGGATACTGCGCATCGATGACGCTGCGCACTTCCTGCGGCAGCTCCGAGTAGTTCTCGAAGCGAGCGCCCGACATGGACATGTAGCCGAGCTTCTGGCCATCGCCACCCGCCCAAGGCGCGAGCGGGCTGACACCGGACTGATTCCACTGATAGCGCGGCGTGGCGCTACAGTTGGCTTCGCAGGTGATGAACAGAGACGTCATCGTGTGCGAGGACACCTGATCGGGAATCTCCGGCCTGCGAGTCGTGAAGAAGCCGGGGAAGGTGACGTGCGCGAAGTTGCCATAGCGATCGATGCTGCTCTCCGGGAACTTGTGGGTGCGGAGAAATTCGCCGGCGCCCTGACTCACGGTGAGCATCACCTTGCCGTCCTTGTACTCCAGCTCGAGCAGCTGATACGGGAACACCCAGGACTGGACCGGCTTGCCGTTGAAGGTCTTGAGAACCTCGTTCGTGTCCTTGTCGCGGAACAGATCGAGTTTTCTCACGATGCCGAAGCGGCGATTCGGATTCTTGGGATCGATGACGTGGCGGACCGTGTCGTAGTACTCGAACACGTAGATCGCCTTGCCGGTTTGCGGGTCGCGAACCGGTCCCTTGCCATACCAGTAGCGCGCCTTGCCGTCGGCCGGCCCGAAGCGCGATTCGGCGAACATCTCGAAGTCCTTCTGGGTCAGTTCGGCTGCCGCTGCCGAGAACGTCGAAAAGAGTGCCGCCGCCGACACAACAAGTGTTGATGCAAGAAGCTTCATGAATTCCCTCTACTGATGGTCTATTGAATCGCCGATACAGCTGCAAGTCGCTCTCTTCGCAGACGCGGGACCCGTGGCAGCTGTGCCACGGGTCGTTGCCAAAGAGAGTTGTCGTAGCAACTAGCGCTGCAGTTCCCGAACTTCGTTCAGATCCTTTGCAGGCTGACGCCACTGCGGATACTGCTTGTCGATGACTGCGCGCAGGTTCTGCGGCAGTTCCTCAAAGGTCTCGAAGCGCGAGCCGGAAATGTGCATGTATGCGAGCTTCGTGCCATCGCCGCCTGCCCAAGGCGCGAGCGTGCTGACACTCGACTGGTTCCACTGCGGGGCTGCGCTGCACTTGCCGCCGCAGATCATGAAGAGCGAGCTCATCGTGGTCGTCGAAACCCGATCGGGGATTTCCGGCCGCCGGGTTCGATAGAACCCCTGGAAAGTGACGTGCGAGAAATCGCCATGCCGCTTGATCTCGCTGTGGGGAAACTTGTGAGTGCGCAGAAACTCGCCTGCACCCTGACTGACAGTGAGCATCACCTCGCCGTCCTTGAACTCCAGTTCCATGAGCTGATACGGGAACACCCAAGGCTTGACTTCCCGCCCTTCGAAGGTTTGCAGCACTTCGCCGGTATCCTTGTCGCGGAACAGATCGAGCTTCCTCACGATTCCATAGCGCTTGTTGGGATTCTTGGGATCGACGATCTGGCGCACCGTGTCGTAGTACTCGAACACGTAGATCGTCTTGCCCGTCTCCGGATCGCGGACCGGCCCCTTGCCGTGCCAGTAGCGCGCTTTGCCGTCTGGCGGGCCGAAGCGCGCATCGGCAAACATCTCGAAATCCTTCTGCGTGAGGCCGTCGGACCATGCCGTCGCCGTCGAAAGCAGCGCCGCGAATAGAACAGCTGTCGCTGAAATGAACTTCATTGAACCCTCTACTTCTCTTGAATTGGGAACACCGGGTATCTCTGGAGGTGGCCGGGCCGTCAGCGCTGCAGCGCTCGCACCTCGTCGAGGTCCTTTGCCGGCTCGCGAAACTCGGGATACTGCTTGTCGATCACGACGCGCAGTTGCTCCGGCAACTCCGAGTAGCTCTCGAAACGGGCGCCGGAGGTGGAACGGTAGCCAAGCCGGCCGCTCTCGGTGGTCGCCCAGGGCGCGAGCGGACCGACATCCGACTGATTCCACTGATAGCGAGTCTTCGCATCGCAGTTCTTCTCGCAGATCATGAAGAGCGACATCGTGCTCTGCTTGGAGACATGATCGGGAAGCTCCGCACGCCGCGTTGTGTAGAATCCCGGGAAGGAGATGTGCGCGAAATTGCCGTGGCGTTCGATGCTGCTCTCCATGAATTTGTGAGTGCGCAGAAACTCTCCTGAGCCCTGCGAGACGGTCAGCATGACTTTGCCGTCCTTGTACTCGAGCTCCAGCAGCTGATAAGGAAAGGTCCAGAGCTTCACGGGCTGACCGTTCATGGTCTCGATCACCGCGTTGGTGTCCTTGTCGCGGAACAGATCGAGCTTTCTCACGATCCCGTAGCGCTTGTTCGGATTCTTGGGATCGACGATGTGGCGAACCGTGTCGTAGTACTCGAACACATAGAGGGTCTCGCCAGTCTGCAGATCGCGCACCGGCCCGTGGCGGTACCAGTAGCGCGCCTTGCCGTCCGGCGGCCCGAAGCGCGCCTCGGCAAACATCTCGAAATCTTTCTGCGTCAGCTCGCCAGCAGACGCTGGCAACCCCAGAAGTAGCGCCGCGGACGCGGCAAGTATCGCTAAAGCAAGTTTCATTTCGCTCTCTGCCTGGTTTGTTGGAATCGAAGATTCCGGATGCGAGCCGATCGCCAGCCCGCATCCGGTATTGCACCGTCAGCGCCGTTAGAGATTGAAGTCGTAGGTGAACTCGATGCCGTACGTACGGCCCTTGCGAAGCGCCCCATTGACGGTTCGCGGCAGGGCGGTATCCGCCCCGCCCGGCGTGCCGGGAGTAATCGTGGTCGGCACACAAGGCTGCGAATACGTCGTGCACAAACGCGCGCTGCCGGCGCTCCGATCCGTCGTGCGCTGGCCGAGGGGGATGGTGTCCTCGTCGGTCAAGTTGCGTCCGACGAGAGTCACCGCCCAACCACTGTCGCTACGCACGCCCAGACGCAGATTGAGCAGCGTCGTATCGCCGGTGTGCGCCAGGTTGTGCAACTGCAGGTACTTGGGGCTTTCGTACGTGCCGACGAGATTGCCGAACAGTGACAGTCCCTTGCCCCAGGCAAGCGGTGCTTCATAGTTCAGCGACAGGCTGCCCGTGTTCTCCGAGCCCAGTGGATACTGCCGGCCGACGACGCTGCATTCGGGCGCCGCGCCGAGTGCCGGGTTGTAGATGAGTCCCCCGGAATTCAACACATACTCGAAATCGTCGCAGCCCTTGACTACTTCTGCATGCGTGTACGCGTACGCGGCGGCGAGCGTGAACGCCTCGCTGAGCGCGACCTGCATCTCCACTTCAGCGCCGCGGATCTCACCTTCACCCTGATTGGTGGCTACGGCGGCGACCGCAGTCGCAGAGCCCGGTGGGTTGATCGACTGGGTGAACTGCACATCGGTGGCTTCGATGAGGTACACCGAAGCGTTGACGCGCATGCGGTTGCTCGGGCTGGTCCACTTGACACCCAGCTCGTAGTTGTCCGACTCCTCCTGCGCGTAAGTCGGCATGTTCACGGTGCGGCCGACGATGCCGTTCAGACCGCCCGGCTTCGCGCCGCGGGCATAGACACCGTAGATCAGCGTGCCATCGGCCAATGTCCAGTCCAGCGTCACGCGCGGCGTGGTCGAACTGAATTCCATATCGTCCGAGAACATCGTTGTGCCGAGCGAGTAGTTGTAGTACCTCGCGTTGCCGGGCTGCACCGTCGCGCTTAAGTTCGTGCAAGTTCCTGTGAAGTAGTTGTAGTCGCCGCTGCCGACGCCCGGCGAGCAGTAGTCGAGGCGGGTCTTCGATTCTTCGGTGTAACGCAACTCGCCGGTCAGCGTCAGGTTGTCCGTGATGTCGAACGCCACGAGACCGAACGCCGCCTTGTTCTCGACCGTCTCGGTGTACACCGCCGGCCCCTTGCGCGGATCCGCGAAGATCAGATCGCTGCTGTCGGCATCGTAGTCGAAGGCATAGAGTCCGACCATGCCACGCAAGCGACGGTCGCTCGGGCTCGCGAGCCGCAGCTCGAAGGAGCTGTCGACGTAATCGGTGCGAGTCGTGGTGGTGCCCGCCGGCTCCGAATCATCGGGGAAGGCTGTAGCGTTGATCGCGGGATTGAACTGCGCAGCGACGGTAAAGGTGTCTGCATAGTCGTCCACGCCGAGCCACTTCGCAGCGTCGCGATAACCTCCCATTGCGGTGGCAACCCAGCCCGAGCCGGCGATGTCCCAGTCGACACGCAGCGCCGTGAACCATTCATCCTTTTCCACTCCGTCGAAGGCGGTGCCGTCACGAACCTGCGTCACGCCGCCCACGTTCACCGGCAGTGGATCGGTGTTCATGCGGACGACGCCCGGTCGGACGACGCCGCAGAAGTATTGATAAGGACTGGCTCCGGAGGTCGCGGCGCCGGGCGGATCGCGATATTGCGTCGATCGATAGCCCGGCATGCAATTGTTGTAGTCCGCCAATTGCAGGAACTGCGCCAGCGGCCCGTCGTCATCCCTGCGATACAGCCCCGTGAACGACACCTGCACGTTCTCGGTGGGCTCGTAGTTCACAGACAGACTGAATGAGTCGGTGGACTCCTGGCCGACCCGCTTGTTGGTCAACTGGTTGACGTACTGGCCGCCATACTCGTAGCTGCGGCCGGACACCCGTGCGCCCAGCTTGCCGTCGAGGAAGCTGTTGCCCGCCGCGAAGGAGTACTCGCGTTCGCCGAACTCCGCGACAGTGGCCTTGACGCGCGCTTCAGGCTTGTCCGGTCGACGAGTGATGAAGTTGATCGCGCCGGCGTATGTGTTGCGACCGTAAAGGGCGCTCTGCGGCCCCTTGACGACCTCGACACGCTCTAGGTTGCTGAAGTCCAGACCCTGGATATCGCCCGGATAGTAGATGCCGTCGATGAAGTACGCGGTGCCGGATTCCACGCCGAACTGGAAACCGGCGAGCACATTGGACTGACCACGGATGATGGGACGTTCCAGCGTTCGGCCGTAGGCCTGCGAGAAAGACAGGCCCGGCGTGAGCTTCGCCAGGTCGTCGACCGAACGCAGGCCTTGCGATTCGATGGCGGCGGCAGTGAATGCCGACACGGCCACTGGCGCCTCCTGCAACTGCTCCTGCGTCTTGCGGGCAGTGACCGTGACCACTTCGAGCTCCTGGGCTGCAAGAGGCGGCGTGAATTGGGTTAGCGCGACAGCCAGCCCCGTCAGAGCGGGCCGTGAACGATGAAACATGTGATCTGAACCCCTGGAAAATTTTTACTGCGCCCTCGGCGCGCCGATCGCCAGCAACCGGAAAATCCGGTCGATAACGCGTGTTTGATTAGTAGAAAAGCGCGCCCTCGACGTTTAGCGGCAGCGCTCGACCTCCCAAGACCCCTTCTGTCGGTGGGCATATTCATGGCAACGGATCAGGCAGTCCAACAACCCCCCATCGCTGCAACAACTTCCGGTTGTGCTGTTGACATCGCCAACGACGCGAGCTGGCCGATAGTGGTGCGAGCCCGGTGCGGGCCGCACTATCCTCGTGCCGGCCACCTTGACAAACTCACGAATTAGTGCAATTTGTCCGGACAACTTATGGCTGGCGGCCGCCGCCAGTCCCCTCAACTGCAACAGCTCGATAACATGACTGAGACAGCAACCGGCGCGCTCGCCGCGATCACTGAAGCGGTGGGCGCACAGGCCCTGATCACCGATCCCGCCGAACTGCGCTACTACTCGCAGGACGTCTACAGCACCGGTGCAACGGTGCTCGCGGTCTTCCGGCCGACCGACAAGGAAATGCTGGCGCGTGGCGTTGCCGCTGCAACCCGGGCCGGCATCGCGATCGTTCCCCGCGGCGGCGGCATGAGCTATACCGGTGGCTACCTCGCTCCTTCCAGCGCCGCGCTGCTGATCGACACCGTCTCCATGAATCGCGTCCTCGACATCAACGAGGCCGACATGACCGTGACCGTGGAGGCCGGCTGCAGCTGGGAGCAACTGCATCGTGCACTCAAGCCGAAAGGCTTGCGCACGCTCGCGTGGGGCACGCTCTCCGGCATCAAGGCCACCGTGGGCGGCGGCATGAGCCAGAACGGAGTGTTCTGGGGCGCCTCCGGCGGCACCGTCGCCGACGCCGCGCTCAGTTTCGAAGTGGTGCTCGCCGACGGCTCGATCGTTTCCACGGGCAGCAACTTCTTCCGGCCTTTCGGTCCGGATATCACGGGCCTGTTCGCAGCGGACTGTGGAGCGCTCGGTGTGAAGGCAACGATTACGTTGCAGCTGGTGCGCGACGGCGCCGCGTTCGCCTACGGTTCATTTGCGTTCCCCGATGCGCCCGCCTTCTTCGGCGCGATGAGTGCAGTGGCGCGCGAAGGGCTGGCCTCCGAGTCTTTTGGATTCGATCCTTTTCTGCAGGCCCAGCGCATGAAGCGCGACAGCCTCGGCAAGGACGCCAAGTCGCTGGTCAACATGATGAAGGCGCAGGGCTCGGCGTGGAAAGCGTTGAAGGAAGGCGCCAAGGTCGTCGCGGCCGGCCGTTCCTTTCTCGACGGCGTGCCCTTCTCCCTGCACCTGATCTGCGAAGGTCGTTATCAGGATGCGGTGGATGCGGATCTGCAAGCGATCGAAGCGATCGCGCGCAAATTCGGTGGTCGTCCCATCGAGAACACCATTCCGAAAATCATGCGCGCCAATCCCTTCCCCGCCGTCAACTCCATGGTGGGCCCGCAAGGCGAACGCTGGGTGCCGGTGCACGGCTTCCTGCCGCACAGCCGCCTGGTCGAAGGGTGGAATCGCATCCAGGCGCTGTTCGCGGAGCACGCCGAAGCGATGACAGCCGAAGGCGTCGGAGCCGGCGCCATGCTCGCTGCCGTCAGTCGCTCGACCTGCCTGATCGAGCCGGTCTTCTTCTGGCCCGATGCGCTGGAGGAGATTCATTGCCGCTCGCTCGAGCCGGATCATCTGGCGAAACTCAACCGCTTCCCCGCCAACGAGAACTCCCGTGCGCTGGTTGGCAAGCTGCGCGCCGCGATCATCGGCATCTTCCGCGAGCTGGATGCCACCCATCTGCAGGTCGCTCGCACCTATCCGCTCGCAGCGGCCAGCGATCCACGCGCCTGGGAAATGCTCAAGGCCGTCAAGCGCACGGTCGATCCGGGCAATCTGATGAATCCAGGCAGCCTCGGACTATGATGAGATTCGATAGATCCGTGATCG
>Ga0182742_1000839_pt1 | contig 44186 bp, 38 predicted proteins | sample eDN5th37CBELigMG_FD_128880 | JGI IMG/M metagenome (GOLD analysis project Ga0182742, IMG submission 128880) | Enriched Miracle-Growth compost microbial communities from Emeryville, California, USA - eDNA 5th pass 37_C BE-Lig MG (version 2)... ... | reverse complement strand
TCCGGCTTCCTTCAGATCCAGCCTCACGGCTGACACCCTTGCCATTGGCTAATGGTAGGCGCTCGCCAGCCCCCATTCCGGACTTTCACCGTAAAAATGACGCCCATGCTGGGCGTACACGAAATACATCCGCCGGCTATTACAGCCGGCGGATGTATTTTTTTATTAGTTATCGCTCTTTAGCTTTGCCAGCAATTGCTCCACTTCGGCCGGTACGGCCGCTTTGCGGTTCAGCCAGCCCATACCGGTAAAGACAATGAGCGAAACGAGGAGCGGCGCGGATACCGATATCGCCTGGCTGACCCCGGTAATTCCGTATTTAAACAGGACGAACGTCAGCAAGCCCGCAATGACCGAGGTGATCGCCGCCGGCGAGTTGCTGTGCTTGAACGCGGGAAGCAAGCCAAGCAGCATGGGGATCGACACCGGTCCGACAAGCGCGCCGAACCAAGAAATGATGAGCCCTAATACTCCGCCGAAGGCATCCGAAAAAATGCCGATGACGAGCGTCAACGCTGTGAAGATTAACGTCGTCGTACGTGCCAGGGTGAGAGCGCCATTTTCGCTGATGGTTCTGATCTTCGCTGAAATTTTCGGCAGAATATCGCGCGTGATGACAGCGGACACCGCGTTGATATCGCCTGACGTCATCGACATGGTCGCCGCGAACAGTCCCGCAAGGACGAGGCCGACCAAACCGACGGGCAGGAAATCCTGCGCCATCATGGAGTACACGGTATCCGGCTTATCCAAGCTCGGGTAGAAGATCGGAGACGCCCACATCGGGAAGAACATGAACAGCGGGAAAATGAGATACAACGCGCCGGAAAAGAGTGCGGACTTCTTGGCCTCTTTGCCTGTCGGGGAAGCGATGTAACGCTGCGCGAGGTTCCATGTGCCCCCGTTGTAGCTGAAGAAGGAAATGAATATGTACGCGATGAAGAAGCCTGCCGTGTAAGGGCCGTTGAACAGGGACGCGTTGCCCTCCGGCAAGTCCGCCCACATGGTGAAAATCGAGCCGACGCCACCGAGCTTCGTGAGCACAACGACAAACATGACGAGCGCGGCGATGAGCTGCACGATAAATTGCGCAAAGTCGTTCCAGACGTCCGCCCAGATGCCGCCGACGGTAATGTACAGGAGCGAAATGCCGCCGGAGATGAGAATGCCGGTGAGCAACGGTGTGCCGGTGAAGGCGTTGAGGAGAATCGCGATCGCGGTCCATTTGGCGCCGACGTCGAACAGTTTGAGGATGACCCCGCTCCACGCGATCAGCTGCTGCGTCGGCATGTTGTAGCGGGTGGCGAGATATTCGAGCGGAGATTCAATGTTGAGCTTCATTCGAAGCCGCGCCCATCTTGGGGCGATGAGGTGCGCGCCGACAATCATGCCGATCGTAATGGCGAGCGCCCACCACATGTAGAGAGTGAAGCCATAGGTATAAGCGAGTCCCGCGTAGGCGGAGAATGCGACGGCGCTATACCCGGAGACGTGGTGCGATGCGCCGGACAGCCACCAGGGCAGCTTGCCGCCGGCGACGAAGTAATCCTTGGAGCCTTTGACCATGCGGAAGGACCAAATCCCGATGCCTACCATGAGCAGAAAGTACAACACCATGACAACCCAATCTGCTGCAGCCATGTTCGATGACCTCCATCAGAGAGTTTATCAGCACAGTTCGCTCCACTTTTTATCTGAATGGTTGGGACTAATTATATTGCTGCCGGCCGGGATTTAGTACAAGATAATAAGCTGGCGGCTGTAAGACGAATTTTCTTCTTACAGCGGCGGTTCCCCCAATCTCTGCGTGCTGTAAGAAGAATTTTACTCTTACAGCATCCCGTGGGTTCACGGGCCTCTTACGGAAAAATTTCCGCTACAGAAGCTAATCCCGCGGATTCGCGAGCATCCAACGGTAAAATTTCCGTTACAGCGGCGAATTCCACTGATTCGCAGATCTCCAACAGAAATTCTTCCGTTACAACGCGGATTTAGCGAATTTGCAGCCGCCCCCCTACTTGCGGCGGCGGCGGAGCTGGTTCTCGCGCATGCGGGCTTCGGTGCCCTGCTCCGATGCGGTAAAGAAGACGGCGTCCTTGATCGCATCGGGCAAATACTGCTGGTCCACATAATGGCCGGGAAAGTCATGCGGATACTTGTAGCCGACGTGGCCAAGCAGCTTCGCCCCTTTGTAGTGGCCGTCGCGCAGATGCAGCGGCACTTCCGCGGAGCCGATCCTCTCGAACGCGCTGTAAATTCGCTCCATGGCGGTGCCCAGCGAGTTAGACTTCGGGCTCTCCACCGCGAACAGAATTGCCTGGGCAATATTGTACCGCGCCTCCGGCCAGCCGATCTTATGGTAGGCGTCCATGGCGGTAACCGCCTGCACCATCGCCTGCGGGTTCGCAAGCCCGATGTCCTCGCTGCAGGCAACGATCAACCGGCGCAGGAACACCATCGGGTCCATGCCCAGCTTCTCCACCGCATAGAGAAACCAGAACAGCGCGGCATCCGATGAGCCGCGAACGCTCTTGTGAAACGCGGAGAGCACATCATACTGCGTTGACTCATCCGCCGCGACCGTACGCTCGCGGATCGATTCTTCAGCGGCAGCCAACGTAATATGCACGCTGCCGTCCTTCTCCGGCGGCGTCGTTAGCGCCGCCAGCTCCAGCGCATTCAAAGCTCGGCGCATATCGCCTCCGGCGACGGAAGCGATGTGCGCAAGCGCTTCTTCATCCGCTCGGATCGGGAGCAGCCCGAGTCCGCGGTCCCGCTCCACCAAGGCGCGGCGCATCGCCTCCAAAGCATGCTCCGGCGTCAGCGGCTCCAGCCGGAACAGCGTAGAACGCGACAGCAACGCCCCGTTAATCGAGTGATACGGATTCTCCGTCGTCGCCCCAATAAAAATAATCGTGCCCGCCTCCACCGCCGGCAGCAGCGCGTCCTGCTGCGACGTCTTAAAACGGTGCACCTCGTCCAAGAACAAGATCGTCTTACGGTCGTACAACGATCGCAATTCCTTCGCGCGCTCAATCGTTTCGCGCACATCCTTGACAGACGCGTCCACCGCGTTCAGCCGCACAAACTCCCCCTCGGTCCGTTGTGCGATAATATGCGCGAGCGTCGTTTTGCCGCAGCCCGGCGGCCCGAACAAAATAATCGACGTCACCTGATCCGCCTCGATCGCGCGCCGAAGCATTTTGCCCGGTCCAACGATATGCTCTTGCCCGATAAACTCGTCCAGCGTACGGGGGCGCATCCGCTCCGCTAACGGCTGACGCCCCGGCGCCGCCCCCGATTCAGCCCGATATGTAAATAAGTCCATGTCGTCCCATTACTCCTAATCTCCGAAATGCGTTATCTTTCATTATACCGCTCTTTCAAGTTTCATGAAACAGATGTTCGAATGGTGGGCGAAAGCATTTTTTCCAATACCGGGATGCCGGTCCCAATCGCATTCGCCTGTTCCGTATATGCTGAGGTGAAGGACTCATATGGGAAAAAGGATGTGTTGAACATGAGCAAACCGCGTCGTCCAAGACCGATGATCCGAGCAGCTGCCGGCAAGCGTCCTTTGCAAGCTAAGGCGCAAGTCAAAGGCATATACGGAGGAGGGAATCTGCTGACTCCCTTCGGCGGATGGAACGGCATTCTCGCCACCATGGATCAAATCCAACAGCTCCTCACGATGGTGAAACGAATGGAACCCATGTTCCGCATGCTCAATGAACTGGACAATGCCGCCAACGTCTCCCAACAGAGCAGAATCCCCCGACGATAACAACAAAAGCTCCTTCTTCAGGAACTCTTACGTCCTGAGGGAGGAGCTTTCGCACATTACACTTCTATACCGTTCTTCTTCAAAATGTCGTTGACCGCCACACTCACCATGAACAAACCTGCTACCGGCGGCACGAACGAAATGCTGGCCGGCGGCATCTGCGCCTTCCGGATTTCGGGCGCGTTCTCCGGCACGATCCGTTGGGTCACGTCCTTGCGGGGCTTCTTCGGCTCCTCAGTGGAGAAGACGACCTTGACCCCCTTCTTGATGCCGTTCTCCCGCAGCTTCCGCCGGACGACTCGCGCGAGCGGATCGGTATGCGTCTGCGAAATGTCCGCAACTTGAAACTTCGTCGGATCCATCTTATTCGCGGCGCCCATGCTCGAGATGATCGGAATGCCGCGCTGCTTGCACTGCAAGATGATGTGCACCTTGTACATAATCGTATCCGACGCGTCGATGACGTAATCCAGGTCGTATTCGAACAGCCTCTCGTACGTCTCCTCCGTGTAGAACATGCGCAGCGCAACCGCGTCGCACGCGGGATTGATCAGCTTAATCCGCTCGAGCATCAAATCCGCCTTCGGCTGGCCGACCGTCGTGGTCAGCGCGGGAATTTGCCGATTGATGTTCGTAATGTCCACGACATCTTTATCGATCATGATGACGCGGCCGATGCCGGCGCGAGCCAACGCTTCCGCCGCGATGGAGCCGACGCCGCCGATGCCGAGCACCGCCACCGTGCTGCCTTTTAATACTTCAAGCCCCTCGGGGCCGATCGCTAATTCCGTTCGGGAAAATTGATGCAGCATCCTTATCACACCCTTGCCCAATTAGAATAACGGAAGCGGCAGTCCGCTATTTCGTGGAAAGTATCTCTTCCCGGCCAAATAACGGAACCCGCTGTCCGTTAAAACAACACTATATCCCCGATTACCTCATAATCGCGAAAATAACGGACAACCTCTACCGCTATTCGGAACTTTTCACAGAAAACCGCCAAAATAGCGGAAAGGCAGTGACGTTATTTGGAGTCGCCCGCTGCCGCGGCTGCACCCGCCGGAGCTTGCTTCTGCGGCAATGCCAGCTTAATCGACAGTTCACGCAGCTGCTTGTCGTCCACTTCGGACGGCGCGTCCGACATGACGTCCGTTGCGCTCGCTGTTTTCGGGAACGCGATCGTCTCCCGCAAGTTTGTGCGTCCGGTCAGGAGCATCACCAGACGGTCGAAACCGAAGGCGATGCCGCCGTGCGGAGGCGTACCGTAGTCGAATGCTTCCAGGAAGAAGCCGAACCGCTCGCGCGCCTCCTCCATTGTAAATCCGAGCGCGGAGAACATTTTCTCCTGAACGTCCCGCTTGTAAATCCGCATCGAACCGCCGCCGACTTCGTAACCGTTCAGCACCAAGTCGTACGCTTGCGCGCGAATCGCGCCTGGATTCGTATCGAACAGCGGCAAGTCTTCGTCCACAGGACGCGTGAACGGATGGTGCTCCGCCACCCAGCGCTTCTCTTCCTCGTCCCAGCCAAGCAGCGGGAAGTCTACGACCCACGCGAACTTGAACTTGCTCTCATCGATCAAGCCGAGGTCGCGGCCGAGCTTCAAGCGCAGGTTGCCCATCACATCGTGCACAACCTTCGCCTTATCCGCGCTGAACAAGAGCACGTCGCCCTCTTCCACGCCAAGACGCTCCGTCAACGACGCGATCTCCGCCTCGCTCAAGAACTTCACGATCGGCCCTTTCCACTCGCCGTCCTTCACAACGATGTACGCCAAGCCCTTGCCGCCATAGCGCGCCGCGAACGGAGTCAGATCGTCGAGCTCCTTCCGGCTCCAGCCGGCGCAGCCCTTCGCATTGATCGACTTCACGATGCCGCCGCCGGCGACGACGTTGGCGAACACCTTCACTCCGGAGTTCGCCACAATATCGGATACATCCACTAGCTCCAGCCCAAAACGCAAATCCGGCTTATCCGAGCCATATTTGCCCATCGCTTCTGAGTATGGCAGACGCTGGAACGGAGTCTCTACCTCAACGCCGATCGTTTCCTTGAATAGGCGAGCGACAAGCTTCTCCATCATCGTGAGCAGCTGATCGCGCGACAGGAACGACGTCTCGATGTCCACCTGCGTGAACTCCGGCTGACGGTCCGCCCGCAAATCCTCGTCGCGGAAGCAGCGAGCGATCTGGTAATACCGCTCCAGCCCGCCGATCATCAGCAGCTGCTTGAACAGCTGCGGCGATTGCGGCAGCGCGAAGAACTCGCCCGGACGCACCCGGCTCGGCACGAGGTAATCCCGCGCGCCTTCCGGCGTGCTCTTCGTCAAAATCGGCGTTTCCACCTCGATGAAGCCTTCCCCGTCCAAGAAGTCGCGGAAAACCTTCGCCGCCTTCGAACGGAGCATCAGCGTGCGCTGCATCTCCGGCCGGCGCAAATCCAAGTAACGGTACTTCAAACGCACCGACTCGTCAACGTCCACGCCATCCTCGATAAAGAACGGTGGCGTCTTCGCGCTGTTGAACACTTCGATTTCCGTCACCTGCACCTCAATCTCGCCTGTCGGCAGGTTCGGGTTATACGTCTCCGGATCGCGCTCAACCACTTTCCCTTTGACCGCAATCACATACTCGTTCCGGCACCGGTCCGCCACACCGAACGCGTCTCCCGAGAACGCCGGATTAAACACGATCTGCACAATCCCGCTTCGGTCCCGCAGGTCGATAAACAATACCCCGCCCAGGTCGCGGCGCCGCTGCACCCAACCGTTCAGCACCACCGTTTCACCAACATCCGCCTTCGTCAACGTTCCGCATTTATGCGTCCGCAGCATCATTTTCAAACCACTCCTCTATTCTTAAAAATGTTCTCGCCCTTCATGCCACTTCAACCTTCTAGCAAACGATCCATCAACCCATCCAGGGGAACCGTCTGCTGCTCGCCGTCCGCGAGCGACTTCAGCACAATCTCTCCGCGCGCCAGCTCGTCGTCCCCGAGAATCGCCGCGTACCGCGCCGACAGCCGATCCGCCGATTTCAGCTGCGCCTTCATCTTGCGGCCGCCGTAATCCTTCTCGGCCACAATGCCGCGCCTCCGCGCCTCATTGAGCAGCGTCACAATCTTCGCCTCCGCCGCTTCGCCCAGCGCCACGAAATACACCTCCGGCGACACCGCCGCCGGCAGCTCCACGCCCTGCTTCTCAAGCACCAGCAGGACCCGCTCCAGCCCGATGCCGAAGCCGATGCCAGGCTGGTCCGGACCGCCGATCTCCGCGACAAGCCCGTTGTACCGCCCGCCGCCGCCGATCGTGTCGATCGAGCCGATGCCCGCCGCCTTAAACTCGAACGCCGTGTGCGTGTAATAATCCAGTCCGCGCACCAGCTTCGGATTGATCGTGTACGCGATCCCCATTGCGTCGAGATGCGCCTTCACCTGCTCGAAATGCGCCGCGCTTTCCTCGTCTAGGTTATCCAATAGCGACGGCGCGCCTTCAAAGTGCTGTTGGTCCACCTTGCAATCGAGCACCCTGAGCGGATTCCGCTCCATGCGCGAGCGGCAATCCTTGCACAACACCTCGCGCTTCGGCTCGAGGAACGCCAGCAGCTTCTCGCGGAACGCCGCGCGGCTTGCCGGAGTCCCGACGGAGTTCAGCTCCAGCGTGAAGCCCTTCAGGCCGATCGCCTCGTAAAACTGATACCCAAGCGCGATTACCTCCGCGTCGAGGCTCGGGTCCGTGGCGCCGAAAGCTTCGATTCCGAACTGGTGAAACTGCCGGTACCGGCCCGCCTGCGGCTGCTCGTACCGGAACATCGGCCCGATATAGAACAGCTTTGTGACATCGGGGTCGCCGTACAATTTATTTTCCACATACGCCCGCACGACGCCAGCTGTCCCTTCCGGGCGCAGCGTCATGCTGCGGTCGCCTTTGTCGAGGAACGTGTACATTTCCTTCTCGACCACGTCCGTCGTCTCGCCGACGCCGCGCTGGAACAGCTCTGTCGATTCGAAGATCGGCGTGCGGATTTCCCGGTACAGAAACCGGCGGCACACTTCGCGCGCTTTCTCTTCGATGAACTGCCAACGCTCTACAACGCCCGGCAGCAAATCCTGTGTGCCTTTCGGCTTTTGAAACGACATGCTCATCATCCTCCTTAAAACTAAAAAATCTCCCGCCCCCGACAACGCCGTGTCAGGGACGAGAGATGTGTAAATCACCCGTGGTACCACCCAAATTCCGAGAGCACGCTACATCCGCTCCCGCTCCAGTACGATTAACGCTCGCCACACGCATAGGGCTACTGGGGCGCGGTTGACGCCAGGTTCGCCGTATGTTCTCGGGGATGTTCTTCGTCCGCTCGTCAGCCAAGACGCTTGCAGCCTATGGCGTCTCTCTCTGGGTGCCGCGATAGCGGATTACTCTTCCCGTCATGGAATCAATATTGAAACTATTCTAAGCATACCCGTTCCGAATGTCAAGCTAGCCTCAACATACACGCGATCAAGAAAAGAAAGAGGCCTGCGGCGATGCCGCAGGCGTAAGATAAATATATGTCAAAAAAGGGGGTCAACTACATTGTAGGTGATGAACATTAAACGGACATGAAGATCACATTACATTACGGTTACAAAATGGGAACCGTTTCCACACACTTACTCTACCGTCGAGACAGGTGCCCGGTATCCGAGCGCCAGCGCCACATCGCGGAACAGCATGTACGTATCCCCGAAGGTCAATACGTCCTTATTTTTGATCCCGTCGATGATGACATCGCGCAGATGGCCTGTAGCTTTCAAAGCAGGCAGCGCTTCTCCAGGCTGTACCTCAAGCCCAAGCGCCACAGCGGCGATATGCGCGGCCTCTTCGAGAGAAAGCGTCTCTTTTCTCAGCTCCGCCTCCAGCGCGAGATCCTGCGGCAGATACGCCGTTTGAGGCGTCGGCAGTTCGTCGCCGAAATAACCGCGGGCGTTGGCGAACATAAGCGCAAATTCAACCGGGTTTGCCGGCTCGTCGTAATGGAAATTGTTGTCGTATTTCCCCCAGATGAGACCGAGCGACAGCACCGTCTTCAAGCCCGAATACGTCGGGTGCTTCTGATACTCCTGCAGCTGAATCGTGTACGGCTCTAACTTCATCCCTTGCTCGTTCAACCGTTTTTGCAGCTCAGCGACGGCTTCGCGGCTCTGCGACATCTCGCGGAACGTCAAATCTCGTTCCAACGCCACCTTGACCGCGGCGCCTGCGGCCTGCCCCGCCGCCATCCCGACCGGAATCGTCCGCGCGCTGCCGTGCGGCAGCGTATCGAAGGACGCGGCTCTGCCGACGGCAAGGAGTCCGTCCACTTCCTTCGGAACAATACTGCGGAATGGAACCGCGTACTTGACCGGCTTAAACAAAACCTGTCCGTTATCCGTCGGCTTCGTCGGCTGCAGGTCAACCGGATAGGAGCCGAAGGCGATCCTGTCCCACTTATCCTTGTTTTCCAACAGATCGATAATATTTAACCGGTATTCCCCGATCATATGGCGGGATTCGCGCACATACAGCTCGGCTGCGTGCCCGCCGTAGGTAATCGTCGAAAACTCCGGATACGTGTTCCGCAGATGCGAAATCACATGCGGCAGCTCTGCTTCCGCGGCTTTGATGCCCGCTTCGATCGAAGCCGGATTCAGCGGGTCAACATCAAACACCAGCAATGCGTTGATCAATGCCGTGTTGTCGTTCTGCCGCCCGATATTGAGCCCCCGCATCTTGACCTGCGTCTGGGTCGGCTTGTAGCCGTACATGTCCGAGTAGCCCCACGCGGACATCTCGTTCGAGCCGTAGCCCGGTTTTCCCCGTAAACTTTGCTGAATGCCCCTCCATACCTCCGGAGTCACATCGTTCAAACGGAATACGAGGGTAACCGCCATCTTGGCATCCTTCTGCCCAATGTCTTCCCGACCGAACGTATAAGGCACGCCGGCCGCCGCATAGACATCGCCGTCTTGTGTCGCGTCAATGACCGCCTTAGAACGTATAGTCAGCTCTGCGCCGCTCTTCGTCTTCAGCTGCATGCCGGTGACCGTCTTCGCACCGCCTGCCGTTTCGACGATCGGCTCCATCGTCTCGACCGGCATGAGGACGTCAATATTCGGTTCGGCTTGGACCAACTTGTCAAAAGCGGCAGCCGCCGTACGCACGTCGAAGGAATCGCCCTCCACCATGCGGTACCATTCCGTAAAGATGCCCTCGTTCAAAATATCTTTGTTATTTAACCGGTTCATGTCGATCGTATTCAACCATCCGATCGTCATTAAGCCGCCGAGTGTCGTCCGGTTTCTGCCGTCGACCAGCAGCACGGTTAACCCGTTGCGCGCCGCCGACACCGCCGCGGCCACCCCTTCCGGGTCGGTTCCAGCCACGATAACATCATATTCCGTGCGAAGACCCGCCATCTCCTCCGGCATCTGGAGCGGGACCGGGCCGGCCGGCTCAATGCCGAGCCATTCTCCGTACTGCGACCACCCTGCCGCCAGTACCGTGCCTCCAAACAAAGCCGTAATCGCAATCATCGCGCTAATGACTAACAGCGTGCCTTTGCGAATGTTTCTCACTATAGAATCTCTCCTAGTTAGCAATAGTTGTTGTTGTTGTTGTTGTGCAGCCTCCATAGGCCGATGCCAGTAAATCTAACTTTTTAGCTGTGTACTCTTTATATGCTTGGTTATAATGAAACGGCTCCTTCGGGTTCGGCATCCGTTCGATTTTCGCCGTTTCCCCTTCCGCTTCAGGAAACACGACCTTGCTGACCGCGCCGCAGCCTAAGCCGATGACCGTCTGCCGCTCCTCCATCATCAAGATGTTATAGAGGCTCTCTTTGCCCTCCAAGCTGTAACCTACATTTTCTAAATTGCCCAAAATGTTCTTCTGACGATACAAATAATACGGAACATACCCGTGCCGTTTCGTCCAATTCACCGCCTCCTCCATCATCTCGCGAATTTCTCCGCGATCCGCCACTTCGTAGCTTTCTTTGTTCTTCGTCATCTTAGACGCGCGTTTGAACGATAAAGTGTGCACGGTTAACGATTCCGGAAGCAATTTTTCGGTTTCTTCCAATGAATGGCGCAGCTCCTTCAGCCCTTCGTTCGGCAAGCCGATGATTAAATCCATATTAATGTTGCCGATTCCCATACTGCGGGACAGCTTAAATTTCTCGATCGTTTCCTCTACGGTATGATGCCGGCCGATCGTGTCGAGCGTCTGCTGTGTGAAGCTTTGCGGATTGATCGAGATGCGGTTCACCTTCCACTTCTTCATCACTTCAAGCTTCTCCGGGGTAATCGTGTCGGGACGCCCGGCTTCCACCGTCAGCTCCCGCACCCGGTCCATACCGGGGAACGATTCATGCAGCGTTACGAACAATGCGTCCATCTGTTCCGCTTCGATGCTTGTCGGCGTGCCTCCGCCCCAATAGATCGTCGTAATGCCTAGCCCCGCGTCCTTTAGCCATTTGCCCGTCTCGCGGATTTCATAATGCAAGCCGTCAAGGAAGGACTCGACCGAGCCGTTGTTTCCTCGGATATCGTAAGCCGGGAACGTGCAATAGGCGCACTTCGTCGGGCAGAACGGAATACCGATATAGATGCTGACTTCCTTCTCGTTGATCGTATGCAGATCGGGAATGACCTTCAGCTGCCGCACCGCCACGTCCGTCAGCAGCTCCGCTTTCTCTTCCGTCACGAAATATTCGTCCTGAATGATCCGTTTGGCCTCTTCTTCGCCAAACTGCAGCAGCAGATTATGCATCAGCTTCGTCGGCCGCACGCCCGTCAGTGTTCCCCATGGCTGCTTCAGTCCCGTCGCCTGCTCCAGCGTCTTGACGAGGGCCGCGCCGATCGCGCGTTTCAGCACCCGTTTCCGGTCGTCTCCGGCCCGGCTTGTGAGCGGTCTGGCATAGGTGTCCTCGTACGTTGCTCCGTTGGCCTCCTTCGCATGCACCGACACTTCTGCCCGGTCCTCCGCTTCGTCGACGGCGAGCTCCAAGCGGATGGTTACATCATCCCCGTATTGCTCTTGAGTATCTATGCGGATGTCCGCTTCATCGTAAAACAGCTTGCATAAATGCATTAATTCCATATCATAATCGGCAAAGCCGATGCGCTCGATTCGGATGTTCATCGCGATCTCCTCCCGCTACAGAATACCATATTGCTTAGTGCTTTCGCACCCGGGGATTTCCGATTCGCCCATGAACAGCCTGGAATCCCAGCTCCGACGCAAACTCCGACGCATGCTCGTCCGACGCTTCAGGGGCTGCGCCTTTCCGCCCGCGGCCCGCCTCGAATTGCGCGCCTTGCCTCATCAATTGCTCCTTCTTTGTTTGCCGCAATGTGCCGCACGCTCCTGTGGTTGGATTTGTTTCCATTGTCTCCAACCATAGGGTAGAATAGTCCTCCACCGAGGTGTGGGCGGGGCGAGATGGTGTGGGCGGTGGCGGGCAGACGGTGGTGGGCGGGTGGTATTGAGCGGGTGGTGTGAGGCTGCGCAACGTTGGGCGGTGCGAGCTGGGCTTGGCGCTAACGGTCACAGGAGACGCTTAGAGGCCAATTTTCGCGGATCGCGACTTCTAACGGACACACCTGCTGCTTAAACGCGAATCAGGAGGGATTTCGGCCCAGCCTGGGCTGCTAAGCATACGTTGTGTCCGTTAGAGCCGGAGAGCTTCCTTTTTCGGCCTCTAAGCGTTCGATATGTCCGTTAGACTCTAACGGTCACAGAAGACGCTTAGAGGCCAAATTTCGAGATCGCGACTTCTAACGGTCACACTTGCTGCTTAGACGCGGATTAGGAGGGTGAATTTCGGAACCCGGCACCCGATGCGCTAACAGTCATGCGCGGCGCTAAGAAGACAGCAAACTACTGCCGCCGCAAACCAAAAAAACGCCTTTCGGCGTTTCCTGATTAACCCTTGCTGTCCAGCATCAGCGTAACCGGACCCCAATTGACGAGGGAGACGTCCATCATCGCCCCGAAGCGGCCGGTTTCCACCTGCAAGCCCTTGTCGCGCAACAGCTCGTTGAACCGCTCATACAGCGCAAGCGCCTCCTCCGGCCGAGCCGCCGCCATATAGTTCGGACGCCGGCCCTTCCGGGCATCCCCGTACAGCGTAAATTGCGAAATCGACAGCACCGAGCCGCCGATCTCCTGCACGGACAGGTTCATCTTGCCGTCCGCATCATCGAAAATCCGCAAGCCCGCGATTTTATCAGCCAAATACGCCGCATCCGCTTCCGTATCCTCATGCGTCACGCCGAGCAGGACGACGAGTCCGCGCTCAATCGCGCCTACCGTCTCTCCGTCTACCGTTACGCTTGCCGCTTTGCTTCGTTGCAATAACGCGCGCATTTTTACACTCAGCACTCCTTCAGCTTCTATTGCATGATGCGTTGCACGGAATATACGTCGCGCACGCGTTTAATCTTCTCCACCACAGAATGAAGATGCTCCGTGTTCCGGATTTGAATGGTGATGTGGATCATCGCCACCTTATTCTTGTCGGTGCGTCCCGACACGGCGGACATGTTCGTCTTGCTCTCGGACACGGCTTGCAGCACTTCGTTTAAGAGCCCGCGCCGGTCGCTGCCGGTAATCTCGATATCGACGCTGTAGTTGGCTTCGACCGCATCGATCCATTCCACCTCGATGATCCGGTTCGCCTCTTCCTCGGCTTGATCCTCCGCAAACACCACATTCGGGCAGTCCATCCGGTGAACGGAGACGCCCCGGCCCCGCGTGATATAGCCGATAATTTGGTCGCCCGGCACCGGATTACAGCATCTCGCGAAGCGCACCAGCAAGTTGTCGACGCCCTTCACCCGCACCCCGTTCGTAGCGCGCGAACGCGGTTTCTGCGCCGGCGAGGCGGCCTTTAATTCGCGCACTTCATTCGTCAGCTGCAGCGACGGCGCTTCAGCGGCTTCCTTCCGCAGCTTTTCCGTTAATCTCGTGACAATCTGCGCTGCGGTAATGCCGCCGAACCCGATCGCGGAAAGCATATCCTCGACGTCGTTAAAATTAAACTTCTTCGCGACCTCAAGCAAATTGTCTTCCGTCAGCACCTCTTGGATGCTGAAGCCAAGCCGCTTGACCTCCCGCTCCAATCCTTCGCGGCCCTTCTCAACGTTCTCTTCGCGCTTTTCCTTCTTAAACCATTGCTTAATCTTCGATCTCGCATGGGAAGACTGGGCGATTTTCAGCCAGTCTTGGCTTGGCCCGTAGGAATGCTTAGACGTCAAAATTTCCACGATATCGCCGGTTTGCAGGCGATGGTCGAGCGGAACGATGCGTCCATTTACTTTCGCGCCGATCGTGCGGTTGCCGATCTCCGTGTGAATGCGGTACGCAAAGTCGAGCGGTACCGATCCGGCAGGAAGCTCGATGACCTCGCCTTTCGGCGTAAACACGTACACGAGGTCCGTGAAGAAATCCATCTTCAGCGATTCCATAAATTCCGCGGCATCGTCCGTCTCATGCTGAAGCTCCAAGATTTCGCGGATCAATGTCAGCTTCTCCTCGAAGGTGCCGAGGTTCGCCGCCGCCCCGGAGCCGTCTTTGCTCTCTTTGTAAGCCCAATGCGCCGCGATCCCGAATTCGCTCGTGCGGTGCATTTCCCACGTGCGGATTTGCACCTCCGTCGGCTCCCCGTTCGGGCCGATCACCGTCGTATGCAGTGACTGGTACATGTTCGGCTTCGGCATCGCGATATAATCCTTAAACCGTCCTGGCATCGGCTTCCAAAGTGTATGAATAATACCAAGCGTCGCATAGCAATCTCGTACATTGTCTACGATAATACGGATGGCCAGCAGATCGTAGATTTCGTTAAACTGCTTGTTTTTGCTGACCATCTTTTTGTAAATACTATAAATATGTTTCGGCCGGCCGCTAATATCGGCTTGAATGCCCATCTCCGCGAGCTTCTCGCGGATCGTGTCCATCACTTCGCCGATCTGGCGCTCCCGTTCAGTGCGCTTCTTCTGCATCAGGTTCACGATGCGGTAGTACTGCTGAGGATTTAAATACCTGAGCGAAATGTCTTCCATCTCCCAGCGGATGGCCGCCATACCGAGGCGGTGCGCGATCGGACAGAAAATTTCCAGCGTCTCTTCCGCGATGCGGCGCTGGCTTTCTTCGGACTGATACTTCAACGTCCGCATATTATGAAGCCGGTCGGCGAGTTTAATCAGAATGACACGGATGTCCTGCGCCATGGCGACGAACATTTTGCGATAGTTTTCGTTCTGTGCCTCTTCCTTGGACTTGAAACGGATTTTCTCGAGCTTCGTCAAGCCGTCCACCAGCTCGGCGCAGGTGCGTCCGAACTTCTTCTCCAAGTCCTCGGTCGTCACGTTCGTGTCTTCCACGACATCGTGCAGCAACCCGACAATGACGGTGGTTGCGTCCATCTGCATGCCCACCAAAATATCGGCAACCGCCAACGGATGAAGAATATAGGGTTCTCCGGATTTGCGGGTTTGACCACGGTGAGCGGCTTCGGCGAACTCATAAGCTTCCCTGATCCGTGCCAAGTCGGCTTCTTTAATATATGAAGATGCCTTCTCGAGCAGTTGCTCAATACCTGCGGGCTGCCGTTCTTCCATAGTTGATCTATACTCCTAAAAACGAGATTTTGCTTAACATTATCCCCTTGTTCCCTGCTTCCGTCAAGAATCGTCAAGGTGCGCAAAAAAGAGACTGACAAAAGGAATCATTATTTGTTAATATATCCGTTGGGCAAAAAATGGACGAATTTTGTCGTCTAGTGTCGTCATTTCATCGAAAGGGGCTAACATGCCACATGTCTAATGTGCCAAGAACGATTGGAGTTCAAGAAAGACCTTCCCTGGTCACGGCTTTGCCGCTCTCCCTCCAGCATCTGTTCGCGATGTTCGGGTCGACGGTGCTGGTGCCGGTACTCCTCGGAGTAGACCCGGCTACGGTTCTGTTAATGAACGGAATCGGGACGCTGTTTTACCTTATCTTATGCAAAGGGCAAATCCCCGCGTACCTCGGAAGCAGCTTCGCCTTCATCTCCCCGGTTCTGCTCGTAACCGGAATCGCCGGCGGCAGCTATGCGAAGGCATTAGGCGGCTTCGTCATCGTCGGGGCCATCTTCATCATCGTAGCGCTCATCATCTGGGCGGCAGGCACCAAGTGGATCGACGTCGTATTTCCGCCGGCGGCCATGGGTGCAATCGTTGCCATCATCGGGTTGGAGCTTGCTCCTACCGCAGCGAATATGGCAGGATGGGTCGGCCCGGCCGGTGACGCGACTTGGACACCGGATCCGAACGCCGTTGCCGTCTCGATCATTACGCTCCTCGTCACATTAATCGGCAATGTCATGTTCCGCGGCTTTATGAAGATTATCCCCATCTTGATCGGCTTCATCGTCGGTTATATCGTCGCGATCCCCTTCGGTCTTGTGGATTGGACACCCGTTCAAGAAGCCGCATGGTTCCGCGTCCCTACGTTTACTACGCCGGAATGGGATCTCACGAGCATTATGATCATCGTACCGGCCGCGCTCGTCGTCATTGCGGAGCACGTCGGACACTTGATTGTAACAGGGAATATTGTAGAAAAAGATTTGACGAAAGAACCCGGACTTGGGCGCTCGCTGCTCGGTAACGGGATCTCTACATTCGTATCCGGTTTCGTCGGTTCGACACCGAACACGACCTATGGTGAGAATATCGGCGTCCTCGCCTTGACTCGTGTGTACTCCGTATGGGTCATCGGCGGCGCAGCCGTCATCGCCGTTGCGCTATCCTTCATCGGCAAGCTTGCCGCGATCATCTCTGCGGTTCCGACCGCGGTGCTCGGCGGGCTGTCCATCCTGCTCTTCGGCGTCATCGCCTCCTCCGGGGTGCGGATGCTGGTGGAAGCGAAGGTAGACTATTCGAAAGCTTCGAACTTAATCTTGACCGCTGTCGTGCTCGTCATCGGCGTGAGCGGCGCGGCACTCAAGTTCGGTGAGAACTTCGAATTGAAGGGCATGGCCCTCGCTACGATTGTCGGCATCCTGCTCAGCTTGTTCTTCAAGATCATCGAGAAGCTGAAGCTGATAAACGAATAAGCCGTATAACAAAAAAGGCTGCAAGGGAATAGGTCCCTTGCAGCTTTTTTTGTTATTTCCCGTTGTACCGATCGAAGGCGGTTTGATAAACCCTCATGTAATCTTCCACGCCCATGCGGTGAACCGTCTCCACGTATTTATCCCATTCAGAGAACGAGGCGGAGCCGTTCACGAATTTCGCTTCCATCTCTGTGATGTACGTATGAATATCCGAACCGACGGTGCTCATAAACTCCGTCTCTTCCGGCGTATAGTTGAAGTTGTACCACAGCTCTTCAATTTGATGCGGCTCCGCTTTTTCCCCGGCTTCAATCGCCGAAGGCAGTGATTCCGAACCTTTAAACCACTTCACATTGACATAGCCCGGGTAGCTTCCGCCCATCCAGCTGACGTAGTCGGTAAGCGCTTGGTCAAGCGTTAACCCGTTCGGATTGTTCTTGATGTGATCCATAAACTCTAATGTGCCGTCCGGCTGCACCGTGTAGCTCTCTCCTTCTTTCCCCATGAAGAACAGCGTAGCGCCTTCTTCGCTGAAGAAATAATCCATCCAACGAACCGTCGCTTCCGGATGCGGATTTTTATTCGTGATGGCGAACGCTCCCGGCCATACCATCGGCACCTTGATATGTGTGTAAAGCTGGTCGCCGTGCGGTCCCTTCAGAGCGCCCAAGCCCACATAGCCTTCGCCGTTAAACTGCGTAATCGGGTTCGGGTTAATCGTCGAGGCCAGCAGGTTTTGCCCGCCCTTCGCGTATAGCGTTTTACTGTCTTGCGTAAAAATATCTTTATCCATAAGTCCTTCCGTATAAAGCTTATTGATGAATTGCAGCACTTCTTTGTACCGGTCGGTGGTGCGGAAGAAGCGCAGCTCGTTGGTCTCGGGATCAACGTCTACATACTTATGCCCCAACCCGCGGGTGCCTACCCCCCACGCGCCCTTGATTTGATCGATGAAGGGGCCAATCCCGCTGCCGCTGTATGGAATTTCATCCAGCTGCCCGTTGCCGTTCAAGTCCGTCTCCTTCACAGCTTTCAAGAAGTTATAATATTCATCGATTGTTTGCGGTTCCTTCATCCCGAGCTGATCGAGCCAGTCCTGCTTAATCCACAGCGGCGTGCCGATCAGCATTGGAAGGAATTCCGGGTCGTAGAAGGACGGCATGGAATAAATATGCCCGTCCGGCATCGTCAGCGCTTTCTTCAACGCCGGGTATTTCTCCATCAATGCCGTCAGGTTCGGCGCATAATTCTCAAGCAGTCCTCCGTCCAACTGAACGAACACACCTTCCGCTCCGTACTTCATCAAGTCGGCGGCCGGGATTCGGGCCGTGAAGAAGGCATCCGGATAATCGCCGTTGGCAAGCGCCAGATTGCGCTTCTCCGTCAACGCATCGAAAGGCACGAACTCAAATTTTACGTTGATGTTCGACATCTTCTGCATTTCTTTGTACACCAGCCGCTCCTCGAACGGGGTGCTGCCGTTCGTCCCCGCAAGTCCCGTGAAGAACGTCAACTGGATCGGTTCATTGACGATCGGCATGCCCGTAGGATTGAAGTTCTCCGTCTGGGCCGCACCCGAGTCGCCCGAGTCGCCCGAATTGCCTTTACCGCCGGTGTTCTCCGATTGGGTACACCCTGCAATCAAGCTCGCGGCAAGCAGCAATGAGACACCTGCCCCTAACCATTTCTTTTTCAACGTCACTAATCTCTCTCCTTTGGCATGAAAATTGATTTCATAGCATGTATGCCTTAAAGGGTCACCCCTTTATAGCCCCGATCATAATTCCTTTCACAAAGTACTTTTGCAAGAACGGATACAGCAGAAAAATCGGCAAATTTGCCACAACAATAATGGCGTATTTCACCGCTTCCTCATCCATTATCGTCTGAGCGTGCGAGCTGTCGGCCGCGTTCACCATTTCCTCCATCTGCCCTTGGATCAAAATTTCCCGCATAAATAGCTGCAACGGGTAGAGCTCTCGGTCGGTCAGGTAAATTAAGGCGCTAAAATAGGAGTTCCAGTGCCCTACAGCGTAAAACAGCACCATCACCGCGATGATCGGAACCGATAAAGGAAGAATGATGCGAAAGAGCGTCCGGAAGTCCGAGCTTCCGTCAATGGCTGCCGCCTCCAATATTTCACCGGGAATACTGGATTGATAATAAGTGCGCATGATGAGAATGTTGTATACCGATACCGCATTCGGAATGATTAACGCCCACATCGTATTGGTCATGCCAAGGTCTCGGACAACCATGTAGGTTGGAATCAATCCGCCGCCGAAAAACATGGTGAATACAATCAACGCCATCATGAGATTGCGCCCGGGGAGATCCGCGCGTGCAAGCGGGTACGCCGCGAGAACGGTCATGATCAGGTTGACGGTTGTACCTATCGCCGTGTAAAGAATCGTATTCACGTAACCCGTCAAGATATCGGAGTTGTGAAACACCCGTTCATAGCCGTACCAAGTAATGTCTACCGGCCACAGCCACATGTTGCCGGACAGCACTTCCGCCGGATTGCTGATCGAGGCGCTGATGACGAACAAGAGCGGGTACAAGACAATCAGACAGATCAGCGTCAACATACTGCCGTTGATGAGATCAAACATACTCACATTTCTCAGTCTCATACGGTTCCTCCCTTCCTACCAAAGACTGGTCTGATCCAATCTGCGGGCAATCCGGTTCACGGAAATCAACAGAATGAAATTCACAACGGAGTTAAAAAGGCCGACCGCCGCGGAGAAGCTGTATTGCGCACCGAGAATACCGCTTCGGTATACATAGGTTGAAATGACATCCGAGCTCTCCATATTCAAGGAATTTTGCATCAGGAAGATTTTCTCGAAGCCAACTCCCATGACGGATCCGACATTCAGAATGAGCAATATGACAATGGTCGGCCGTATGCCCGGAAGGTTAATATGCCAGATCCGGCGCAGCCGCGATGCGCCGTCGACACGGGCCGCTTCATGAAGATGCGGATCAATGCTTGTGAGAGCGGCCAAATAGATGATGGAACTCCACCCCATCTGCTGCCACACGCCGGAGAACACATAAATACTCTTGAACCATGCCGGTTCTGTCATGAAATAAACGGCCTCGCCGCCGAACGCTTCAATGGCCTTATTCACGATTCCGGTTGACGGCGACAAGAAAATCACAACCATGCCGACCAATACGACAGTAGATAAGAAATGCGGAGCGTATGTAACGGTTTGAACGATTCTCTTGAAAGCGCCTTGCCGAAGCTCGTTCACCATAAGCGCCAGCAAAATCGGAATGGGGAAACCGACGGCAAGCTCGTACAAACTGATGCCAATCGTGTTTTTCAATAATCGCCAGAAGAAGAAACTGTCAAAAAACCGTTCAAAATGCTTCATCCCTACCCAAGGGCTGCCCCAGATGCCTCTTGTCCCGATAAAATCCTTAAACGCAATCTGCACGCCGTACATCGGCAAGTAATGAAACACTGCGAAATAGACGAGTACCGGCGCAATCAGCACATAGAGCCGCCAGTGCCGTTTCACCGCCAAATAAAGCTTTCCTTTTTTCTTGCCGGTCGGTTGAATCGGTTTGAGCGCCACACCTTCGATCCCTGCTGTTTGGCTCTGTCCCATGCTCCCCCTCCTAGGTTAAATCGTTATACTCCCTACAGCTTCCTCGAATCATGAGATCCGTAGGCAGAAAGCTGTTCATCGGCAATGTGATGTTCCCCTCCATTCGCTGCAGCAGCATTTTCACCGCAATTCTCCCCATCTCTTCCTTGTGAACGCGGACCGTCGTTAAGCCCGGGCTCATAAATTCCGACATCTCAATATCATCGAAGGATGCGACGGAGATATCGTCCGGGATCGAGAGCCCTAATTCTTGTATCGCTTTGTATGCGCCGTACGCCATCTTGTCGCTCGCGGCGAACAAGGCCGTAGGACGCTCTTTCGCTTGAAGCATATGAACCGTAATTTCATAGCTCTTACCGATATTGAAGCCCGCGTCGTGAATCCAATCCGAAACCAACGGAATGCCATGTGACTGCAGCGCTTCTTTAAACCCTAGAAAACGTTCTTCTTGATCCATGGATGCTCCTACTCTTGAGCTTCCGCCGATGAAGGAAATCTTTCGGTGTCCGAGGCGAATGAGATATTGAACCGCTTCTCTGGCCGCGCCGCGGAAGTCGACCGTCACGCAATCGATCTTCCGATGCGGCAGCCCTCCCACCGAGAGGACGAACGGCACATGCTTGGATAATTCATTGAGAAAGGCGGATTTTACGGGTCCGACACAAATGACGCCCAATCCATCCTTGTTCATATCGGAGAACGCGTTTGACGTTAACACATCCTGTACCTCGAACGTGAAGTCCAATACGCATCCATGTTCGATCAATTCGCTTTCAATACCGAAAATAATTTCAGAAAAATAAGGATCATGGTACTTATCCTTCACAAGATGCAGCACTAAGCCGATCCTCTTTTCTGCAAATTTTTCAGCAGTTTGCATTGGGCTAATGATCTTCGTGTAGCCCAGTTCCTTCGCCGCTTGGATAATCCGTGACCGTGTCTGGTCATTCACCGGAGCGTTGGCTTGAGATCCGTTAAGCGCCCTGGAAACGGATGAAATGGAAACTTGCGCGCGATCCGCGATATCCTTTAAGGTTACCTTCATGCAGCACAACACCTGTCTAAGATTTTATGTTTTTTAAACGCTTTCATGGGATAATTCTACAGTAGAGGAAATACAAGGTCAACCATTCTTTAGCAAAATTTTTCATAGGATTGCAAATATTTTACTGTATTTTTCAGTCAGTGAATAAAAATAAGCCCCTTCATCTCTCGCAAGGAGAAATGAAGGGGCTATGCGGTACTTCCTATCTATTTAATACGAAACCAGTGAAATGATGTCGGTACCCGCGATCTTGCCGCGGCCGTTAAGCTCGGTAAGCTCAATGAGAAACGCGGCGCCGACAATATTGCCGCCAAGCTGCTTCACGAGATTCATGCAAGTCGCGATGGTTCCTCCCGTAGCGAGCAGGTCGTCCGCGATGAGCACGTTCTGGCCCGGGCGGATCGCGTCGCTGTGGATCGCAAGCACATCTTTGCCATATTCCAGATCGTACTTCGCTTCAATGGACTTATACGGGAGCTTGCCGCTCTTGCGGATCGGCACGAAGCCGACGCCAAGCGCGTACGCGAGCGGCGCGCCGATCACGAAGCCGCGGGCTTCCGGTCCGCAAATCACGTCGATCTTCTTATCTTTAACCATTTCCCGCAGCGCTTCAATGGCGCTGCGATATACGTCCCCGTTGCCAAGAAGCGTTGTAATGTCTTTAAAGCTGATTCCCGGCTGCGGGAAATCTTCGATGACCCGAATATGTTGTTTGAAATCCATTCCTAGTGCTCCTCCTGCCTTGCTTAGGCCATTAAATGATTGAGTTGAACCTCATTCTGTTTCACATTCTCCAGCAGGCGCTGCCGCAGCGTTGCGACCGAGCTTCTGTCCCACTCGTCTCCGAAGTGCTCCACGCGCTGCGCCGCCGCGAAGGTTGGCGACTCGGTAAGCTCTCGCTTCGCCGGCGTTGCCACGGGACGCCATGTTCCCGCTGCGGCGCCCGGTTCTATAAACTGAAGCTCCTTACAAACTTGTATGGAAAGGCGTACTCCTTCCGGGCCGACACCAGTCGACGCCGCCAGTTCGCAGCACCAATCTTCTTCCGGGCCTTCCGGCAGAGAGCGAACCGCCACATAAACCCGCTTCATCACCTCGCGGTTCACTGCCGCCTCCCCTCCAAGGGAGAGGGCGTAAAGCCTCGCAATGGAAGAATACGAATTAAGTATAAGATAAAAAGGCTCGTACGGAAATGGACAATGTACGAGAAACAGATCCGTCACTTGCTCGAACGGTTGTTTCCTGGCCGCCGCGTTAGCACAGGTAAACGGCTCCCCGCCAGCACATGAAAGCCGATAAGCGGGAACGCTCGACCACCAAGGCGCAAGAGCATACGGCACCTCCGTATAGGCCCCAAGCAGAAACGCGGGTCGCCAGCCTTCGTACGCCGCTTCGTCCCACCGTTCCTTGAACAGCTCCCGGCTTGCGGCCCGCCGCCAATCAAACAGCTGCCGATGCGTGATGGAAGCGTCCTTGACAATAATCTGCGGCTTCCTCCTATTATTCCACTCATTCACAGAGAGCTCTCCTACAATTTCAAGGCGCGAGCCTTCGGCAACATGCTTTACCGCGTCGCCGAAGCCGAAGGCTACGGCATCGAGCTCCTCCACTCCGTCCGTCAGCCGGAACTTTGCGTGCCGCTTATCCTTTCCGATGACAGAAGCCTCCTGCACAACCGAGCCGCGGAATACGAACTTCGGTGCAGGATGCGCCATGCCGAAGGGCGCCAGCTTCTCCAGTTCAAGAATCGCATCTAGCGAAATATCTGACAAGGTGAGCTCCGCATCGGCCGTTGTCACCGGCACCTTCAGCTCGGGCGTCAATCGCCTGGACGCTTCGGCAATGAACGCGGCCTCGAACGCTCCCAGCCGATCCCGATGCAGAGATAAGCCCGCCGCGGATTCATGGCCGCCGAAATGCTCGAACATGTCCTCGCAGCTCTTCAAGGCATCGTACAGATGGAATCCTGGAATGGATCTGGCTGAACCTTTGCCCATCCCCGTCTCCGGATCAACGGCGATCACGACCGTCGGGCGGTAATACTTCTCTACAAGCCGAGAGGCGACGATGCCGATGATGCCCGGATTCCAATTCTCCGATGCAGCTACAATTGCGTCCTGTACGCCGCCGCGGCGTTCGACCATCTCTAGCGCTTCAGCAGCCGCTTCCTCCACCATCCGCTGCCGCTCCTTGTTCAGCGCGTCCAGCCTGCGGGCGATGGTATCCGCTTCGTCCGCGTCGTCCGTGATGAGCAGCCTAACCGCGTCATCCGCGCTCTCTAGCCTTCCAACCGCATTCAATCTCGGCCCGATCGCGAAGCCGATCGTGTTCGCGGACACCTCGCCGGGGTTTACGCCGCACACGCGGAGCATGGCGTTTAACCCTGCGGACTCCGCCGCCCTAAGCCGTTCAAGACCGAGCTTTACAATAGACCGGTTCTCGCCGGTGAGCGGCATCAAATCTGCCACCGTACCTAGAGCCGCATACGCCGCAAGCTCCTCCGGCACGCGGCCGAGCAGCGCATGCGCCAATTTAAACGCCACCCCTACCCCCGCCAACCCTTCGAAAGGATAAGTGCAGTCCGATTGTTTCGGATTCACGACCGCGAGGGCATTCGGCAGCACCTCCGGCGGCTCGTGGTGGTCGGTAATTATCAAATCCAAACCGATGCGGCGAGCCTCCTCAGCTTGCTCTACAGCGGTAATACCCGTATCTACCGTAACGACGAGAGATACCCCTTCCGCCTTCGCCTCTTCGAGCAGATGCGTATGCAGCCCATATCCGTCTCTCACTCGATGCGGAATGCGGTATATGAAATCTGCGCCAAGCGATTGGAAAAGCCGGATCAGCAAAGATGTGCTGCTCACGCCATCCGCATCATAATCGCCGTAGATCAGCAGCTTTTCCTTATTTCCCAGCGCCTCCCGGATCCGCTCTACGGCTTGGCGCATCCCTTTCATCAAATACGGATCATGAAATTCAGGCGACTCTGAAAGAAAAAACTCCGCCTCCTCCAGCGAGCAGCCTCTAGCGGCTAACAACGCGGCGAGCAGCGGACGGATGTGAAGCTTATCGGTGAATGTCTTAACGAGCGCCGGGTCGGGCGTTCCGACCGACCAGCGCGTCTTCGGCAGAAGCATCGATGAGGCTCCCCCTTACTTGTAGTTAGTGCAATAAGGATGATCGTCCGTCCTGCGAACCTTCCCCCATGCCGTTATATGGAAACCCAGGATCATACGGATTCACGTGGACAAACACATCCGAAACATGAGAGAAACGGGTCATCAATTCATGCTTGACCGCCTTGGCGATGTCATGGCCTTCAAGCACCGTAATGCCGGGATCAACACTGATTTTCGTATCGACAATGACGTAATGCCCATGCTCGCGCGCGCGCAGGTCGTCGACGCTGATAACACCTTTCACGTTCTGTGCGGTGTAAACCAAGTCTTTCGCATCCTCTGCATGAAGCACGTGATCCAATGTCGAATGAATCGATTCCCTGATCGATTGATAGCCCATACGCAGCACGAGACAAGCGACCAGCAGGCCGGCGGCGGGATCCGCGTAATAAAGCCATGGCATATTGAGCCATTTCCCGAGCAGTGCCGCCGCAACACCGATCAGTGCCGCGAAGGATGCGAATACATCGCTCCGGTGATCCCATGCGGTGGCGATCAGCGCATGAGCCTTCAATTGTTTGCCGACCCGGAACGTATATCGAAACAATATTTCCTTGACGATCATCGAAACGAGCAGTGCCCAGACGGCAAACGTCTCAGGCGCGGCAATCTCATTGCCGGAGAAAATAGTAATGACCGCGTTCCTTGCCACTTCAAAGCCGACAAGCAAGAGCAGCACAGAAACGATGATTGCGGCAACCGATTCCGCCTTGCCGTGCCCGTAAGGATGATCGCGATCCGGCGGCCGCTTGGCGGCGCGGAATCCGATCAATACGGCGAATGAACTGGCAACATCGGAGGCTGAGTTGGCCGCATCGGCGATCAGCGCTTGGCTGTTTGCCAAGAAGCCGACGATTCCCTTCATAATAGCCAACGCCAAATTCCCGAAGATACCGATCCAAGCGGTAAACTCCGCCTTAGCGAACCGTTGCTCCGTCATGTGTTGACCTCCTGTTGCTTGTTATCGTTATGTATTTGGAAAGATAAAGACACTTTTCTCATTATACCCGCCTAAAAAAAACGAGTCAAAAACGAAGAGGCGCTTGCCCGCCGCGCCCCAGTCTGCTTTACAGCCCGCCGCCTCGCTCGGACTGCCTCCATACGCTTAAAGTCATCCAGTTCATAAAAGCGGTCGGCTTCAGCGATAAAATATCGTTCACAATCCGGTGCAGCGGAGGAATTTGTTTGTACTGCGCGCTGACGCAATCCCAGATGTCCTTGCCTGTCACGCTTTCATAACCGAGCATATGAAACTCCTCAGCTTTGCTGCAGCAAATTTTTTCAATCATCTCATTCAGCTCTTGATCGTTCAGTGCATCCGCTTTCACGGCTTCGGGTTCAGCCGCACTGGCGGCACCTTCCGCCGCAGCTGCTTCATCACCCGCCTCCGCGCTGGACATTGCAGCATCTATTTCAACATTCGCCGCTTCCTCCGCTTCATCATCTGCGTCTGGCGGCATCGCTTCCATTGCTTCTTGTTCCTTCATACTTGTCCCCCCTGAGACGGTCTGCTGACACTATTGTACCACAAAACGTTGGCATGTAGATGGGACACGCCTCATAACCATGGTAAAGAGGCATCCACATTAGTCTGTTGTGCGAAAGGACGCGTTCCGCTTATGACCAAGCAAAGCTTTATACGCGGCACACTCGTGCTGCTTGGCGCAGGATTATTCAACAGAATTTTAGGTTTCGTCCCGCGGATTACGCTGCCGCGCGTAATCGGTTCGGAGGGCGTCGGGCTGTACCAGCTTGGTTACCCGCTGCTGGTTGTACTGCTTACAATCATTACCGGTGGAATACCGCTCGCCGTGGCGAAGCTCGTCGCCGCCGCCGAGTCTGAAGGCAATGAACGCAAGGTGAAGGATGTGCTGCGCGTCTCCCTCGCGATTTCGATCGGATTGGCAGTTCTATTTACAGGTGTGCTGATTCTCGGCGCAGAATGGATTGCGGCCGAGCTTCTGAACGATACACGGGTGTACTATACTTTGCTCGCCATGAGCCCCATGCTGCTGATCGTCGGCGTCTCCTCCGTGTTCCGCGGTTATTTCCAAGGCCGCCAAAACATGGTCCCTACGGCGGTGTCGCAGATGACGGAGACCGTCTTCCGGATTATCGCTATGCTCGTGCTTGCTTATATCCTATTGCCTTACGGACTTGCCGCCGCGGCCGCCGGCGCGATGTTAGGAGTCACGATCGGAGAGGTATGCGGCCTTGCCGTCATCCTCGCACAATACCAAAAAAATCGCTCATTCTATAAAACGTACCACAAAGCCATCATTGGCCGCGAATCGCTGAAAAGCCGGTTTTCTTCCGCCTTCCGGCCTTTAATGGGCATCGCCGTACCCGTTACGGGGAGCCGTATGGTCGGTTCCGCATCTTACTTCCTTGAATCTGTGATGACGGTCAAAGCCCTCGCGATCGCCGGCGTGGCCGTGAACGTCGCCACCGCCCAATACGGCATGCTTCAGGGGATGGTCATTCCCCTCCTGCTGCTTCCCGGCGTATTGACCTATGCGCTCTCCGTCTCGCTCGTGCCTTCCTTATCCGAGGCTGCTGCGCGCGGCGACACGAAGACGATTCATAAGCGGCTGCACCAAAGCTTGCGTCTCGCTTTGGTCACCGGCGTGCCGTGTGCCGTCCTGCTCTATGTATTGTCCGAACCGATTACTTATTTCCTCTATCATGACACCGAAGTCGGGATCATCCTGAAACAGATGGCACTCGTAGCCGTTTTCCATTACTTTCAAGGGCCTCTGAACGCGACGCTGCAAGCGCTGGACAAACCGGGTACCGCGCTGCTTAACACCTTCTACGGCGCGGCCATAAAGCTCATTCTTATTTATATCCTTGCCACCCAACCGCAGTTGGGCATCTACGGCGTCGCCGCCGCCATCAGCATCAATATGTTGTTCGTCACACTGCTGCACTGGAACAGCGTCGTTCGCCTGCTTTCCTACCGTTTTCCAATCATGGACCTTGTGAAAACCGCCGCTGCGGGAGCAGCATCGGGATTCGCCGCGCATTTCTTGTTCAGCCACGAATGGCATCCTTCTCCGCTGCTCCGGTTTACAGCCGCCGCCCTGGCGTCTGCACTGCTTTACACCGCCTCGGTCTTCGCATTGAAGCTAGTAGATAAAGACGATTTTGACCGGCTGCCTTTTTCAAAGAAAAAATAAACTACTCCCGCTGCCGATCGATAAACAGCCTCCCGCGGTGATCAAGGGTGCACAGAAATACTTCCTTTGCGCTTTTGATCCCGCGTTTTTGCAATTCGCCGTTCAGCCAGAACCGGTTTTGCCCGATCTTCGCCAGATTGTCGTTCATCACCTTGCCGTCCATAATGAGCGGAATCGGGAGTCCCTCATATCGAATCTTGAGACGCTCTCCATCTACGCCCGCGCCGTCAAGCTTTTCTTGCTGGAACTGCTCCTTCGTCGTCACCGAGAGCTTCCCCGTTGACTCCAGCACGGCAAACTCCACGTCCGCCACGTTCATCACTTTATTTTCTCTTAACTGGAGCATCAAGTCGTCCAACGAGTAGCGTTGTTTCTTCATCTCTTCCTTGTTCAGCTTCCCGTTCTCAATCAAATAGCTCGGTTTTCCGTCGAACAATAGACGTGCTTTGCGGCTCTTCAGCGTAACGAGCGCCAGCACAATCTGGGTGGCGGCCAGCACGACCATCGGCAGAAAACCTTGCCACATCGGCATCTCCGCGTCCTCGATCATAATCGCCGCAATTTCTGCAATCATGATGGAAATGACCAGGTCAAAGACGGACAGCTTCCCAATCTCGCGTTTCCCCATCATGCGCATGATCAGGTACATGACCACATAGATGATCAGGGTTCTGAGAGCCAGCGACCAAGCTTCCATCTTCATCCCTCCTGAAACGTGACGTTACCGAAGAATGTGCGGCATTGGGTATTGTCACCGCCAAAGGAATCGCCCATGCAAAAAAAAGCCGTTACTTTTTGGCAAGGTTGTTCTTTTTTCACGGGCTTGGCCATATGGTTGTATAAAAATGTTTTCCGATTCGAAACGGAGGTTAGCGCAATGAATCCGATTAGGAACGTATCGTCCGGCGTAAAGCGGGGGTCTCCTGTGTTGACGGGGCTCATTTATTCACTCGTATGTATGGCTCTCGCCACCGTAGCGGCATCGCTCATTTACAAGTTTTCAGGGTTGAAGGAAAATACGATGGAAACATCCGTCTATATCATCCATAGCGCGGCGCTCTTTATCGGGGGATTGGCCGCGGGCAAACGGTCCGGCAGACGGGGCTGGTACTATGGCGGTCTCATGGGGATTTTGTACAGCGTCATTATCGTCTTAATCGGCTTCTTAAGCTATGACGCCGCACTTACCGTCTATACGTTAATCCTCTTCGGGCTTTCCTTCGTGTCCGGGGCGATCGGCGGGATGATTGGGGTAAACATGAAGTAGCGGACACGGGCATGGGACATACCTCCGCCGCTCCGATTGCATGAGCCGCTTCCCCGGTATGATCCTGCCCTTTGTCGTAAAACCAAAAGCACCCGCTCGCGGCATATCATGCCGCGAAAAGCGGGTGCTTTGTTTTGATCATACTTATGCTTCCGCCGGCGCGCTGGACACGATATTGTCAATCGCGCTGCGGTTAAACGTAAGCTTCGTCGCGTCGTTAACCAACAAAACTACGGTGTCGTCGGTAAGCTCGACCACTTTGCCGTGAAGTCCGCCGATCGTTGTAACTTTGTCGCCCTTCTTGATGCTTGCGAGCATTGCGTTCCGCGCCTTCTGGCGCTTCTGCTGCGGACGGATCAACAAGAAGTAGAAGATGGCGAACATCAGAATAAACGGAATCAACGTCATCAACATGCCGCCGCCGGCTGCCGCATCAGTCGTTTGTGCCAAATAATGCATATGTATTCCTCCTTCGTCTATGTAAAAATCAGAAACCACGCTCATTATCGTTCAATCCGTACTGCTCGAAAAATTGCTCCTTGAAATCACGCAGCCGATCCTCCGCGATCGCTTGCCGCACCTGCTTCATCAGCTCCAGTAAGAAATGAAGATTATGATAGGTAGTGAGCCGAATGCCGAATGTTTCATCAGCTTTAATCAAGTGGCGCAAATATGCCCTCGTATAGTTCCTGCAGGTGTAGCAGGAGCATTCCGGATCGAGCGGGGTGAAATCGCGTTCATACTTGGCGTTGCGGATATTGACTCTGCCCCGGCTTGTCATGGTTGTCCCGTTGCGGGCAATCCGTGTCGGAAGCACGCAGTCAAACATATCGACGCCGCGCATAGAGCCCTCGATCAATGCATCCGGAGATCCGACGCCCATGAGATACCTAGGCTTATTTGCCGGAAGGAGCGGTGTCGTCACCTCAAGCATCTCATACATGATCGGCTTCGGTTCACCGACACTGAGTCCTCCAATAGCATACCCCGGGAAATCCATGGAAGTCAAATCCGCGGCGCTCTGCTTGCGCAGCTCCGGGTACATTCCGCCTTGTACGATGGCGAATAACCCTTGGTCCTCCGGCCGGCTGTGAGCCGCTAAGCAGCGCTCCGCCCAACGGGAGGTCCGCTCCGTCGACTGCTTCACGTACGCTTCCTCGGCAGGCCACGGCGGGCATTCGTCGAAAGCCATCATGATGTCGGAACCAAGCGCATTCTGGATCTCCATCGCTTTCTCCGGTCCGATGAAGAGCTTATCGCCGTTCAGATGCGAACGGAAGTGAACGCCCTCCTCCGTAATTTTCCGCAGGTCGCTCAAGCTGAACACTTGGAAGCCGCCGCTGTCCGTCAAAATCGCGCGGTCCCAATTCATAAATTTGTGAAGTCCGCCCGCTTCTTTCACAATCTCATGCCCGGGGCGCAGAAAGAGATGATAGGTATTGCTTAGAATGATCCCCGCGCCCATTTCCTTCACTTCTTCGGGGCTCATCGTTTTGACGGTCGCTTGTGTGCCGACGGGCATGAAAGCCGGTGTATCGAAGCTGCCGTGCGGCGTGTGTACCCGGCCGAGCCTCGCTCCCGTCTGTTTGCACGTTTTGATCAGTTCGTAAGTAATTGCCGCCATTTTGCCGTTGCTGTCCCCCTTTCCCTTTTTTAATGAATAAACATGGCGTCGCCAAAGCTGAAGAACCGGTATTCCTCCTTGACAGCCTCCCGGTATGCGGCAAGCACGGCATCTCTTCCGGCCAGCGCGCTAATCATCATAATCAAGGTCGACTTGGGCAGATGGAAGTTTGTCAGCAGCGCATCGACTAACTTGAACGTATAACCCGGATAGATGAAGATTCCCGTCCAGCCGTTAATGCCGCCTTTCCCTTCCTGCCAGTCCAAAATACGGTCCGCAGCGGTTTCCAGCGTTCGGGCCGACGTCGTGCCCACAGCAATGATACGGCCGCCCTTGCTTTTGGTTTCGCGGACGAGACGAATCGTTTCTTCAGGTACTTCATAATATTCCTCGTGCATCACATGCTCCTCGACCGTCTCGGCGGAGACGGGGCGGAACGTGCCGAGCCCGACATGCAGCGTCACTTCCGCGACGGTGATGCCCTTAGCGCGGATGGCCTCCAAATATTCCTCTGTGAAATGCAGCCCCGCCGTCGGCGCGGCGGCCGAGCCTGGATGCTTCGCATAGACCGTCTGATACCGGTTCTGATCCTCAAGCTGCTCATGAATATACGGAGGCAGCGGCATCGTCCCGAGTTGCTCTAATATTTCAAGAAATACTCCTTCATAACGGAAGGCGACGATTCTCGCGCCGCCCTCCGTCGTCTCAACTACCTCTGCTGTCAGCAGCGGCGGCTTCTCCGGCGACTCCCCGAAATGAATCACCGCTCCTTCTTTAAGCCGCCGTCCCGGCTTAACCAGCGTCTCCCAACGGTCGTTGCCGAGCGGCTTCAGAAGCAGCAGCTCCGCCTTCGCGTGCGTGTCCGCCTTCCAGCCGAATAATCGCGCCGGCAGCACCTTCGTATTGTTCATGACGAGCAGATCGCCGGGATGAAGATATGTAATAAGGTCCGAGAATCGCTTATGTGCGACGGTTCCGGTCGTCTTGTCAAGCGTCATGAGTCTCGAAGCGGTGCGCTCCTTAAGCGGCGTCTGCGCAATCAGCCGTTCGGGCAGATCGAAATCGAATTGGTTTACTTCCAAAGCGTTCAGTCCTTCACAATCGTGGCATCTTTATAGTAGTATTGCAGAATTTCCCTGTACCCATACCCGAGCTCCGCCAAGCCGAAGGCGCCCCACTGCGACATCCCGAGGCCGTGGCCGTTGCCTGTTCCGTGAATACGGAACTCAGGTGCTGCGGTAGCGACCCGCGCGTCTCCGCTTCCGTCGGCGATGAGATAAGCGCCTTGCGTGATCGAGCTTACTGCGCCTCCCGCTCCGGCCACTGCCAGTTGAGACGTCCCCGCCGCCGTTGGCAGTTCGGTTTTCCGCCCTTGAGCGCCAAGAACGGTCACCTTCGCCGTCTCCTCAATCTCGAACCGGTTGCTCGGCAGCGAGAACATGTTCCGGTAATGATCAGACCGCTGCGCTTGGAGAGGCGTTCCGTTCACAGACACCTCCAGCACCCTTCCGCTCTCCGTGCTGCGCTTCGTTACGGAGGCGGTGTAGATCGCCGGAATGGCGGCGGCACTCTCCGGCGCAGCCGAGCTGGATTGCAGCTTCGCGAGCAGCTCGCTGCCCGTAAAGGGTCCGCGAACCCAGCGATACGATGTCGATTCGATATCCTCGCCAATAATCGTCACCTTCGCCCCCTGATTCAGCTGAGCGATCGCCGGATTCGTATCATTATTGACGTATGGCGCTTCCCGAATGTTCACGCCGCTGCCTGTGATGACGGCGGTACGGAATCCGCCCGCGTTCACCCCGCCGGTCACGGACACTAAATCGGAGCGCACGTAGCCGATTTGCCGGTCCGGCGTCACAATGCGGTACCACGTCAGCTTATTCCGCTCCGCGGCATCGTCAGGGCTAGGCACCGAGGTAATCCCCGCTACGGGGAAGCCCCACGATTCGAACGGATCGGCGGTGCGGTCCCCCGCGTTGGAGTGATAGAAGGCGTCCAGCAGCGTACCGTCCGCAAGCACCAACCGTTCGCCCGCCGTTGCTTTCGCGGCCGCGACAATCGATGCCGCCTCCCGTTCGACGCCGTAATACGCTTGATCGGCTGTCGTGTCAGTCACATTCGCGATCCCGTATTTCCACCCTTGCTTTAACGCATATGTGCGTGTCGCAACCGCTTGCGCCTTCAGCGTCTCCGCAGGCCAAGTGTCGTTCAGCTCCGACCCGACGACGGAAGCGACATAATCTTCAAGATCCACCCGATTCACAACGGCCAGCGCTCCGTTGTGCGCGAAGATATCGATAGCGCCGCGGTACGTCCGATTCGACCGCTCCGCGACGCGAACGGCTCCGTCCGCCGCGGCCGGTGCGAAGATCAGCTTGCCTTCCGCACCGCCGACGGCGACATGCTTCCATCCGCCGACGGTCGTCCGGAGCAACGCGTACGGCTTGTCAGCCGGCAGCGGCGTAAGCGTGCCGCCAGAAGCTGCGATAATCGCATCCAGCGCATCCGCGTTCGTGGCCGCCCCCGCGAGCAGCGCATAGGTGACCGCTCCTGCGTCATTGACCGTCAGCGCAGGCGCGGCGTAGATGCCGGCATCCCACAACGAAGCCGCCGCAGTAAGCGCCGATGCCTCTGAATCATAAATCCCCGCCAGCGCGTGGTAAGGGCCTGCCAGCTTGCCGGCGGGCGCCAGGCTCAGCCGCGCCGTTTCCGCCTCGGAGCCAGTTGCGTACGGGCCCGCTTCGACACGGTACATCGTCTTGCCGTTCACGCTGTATGTAAACACGCCGTAGAGCGGCTGACCGCGGGTCGTTACCGCCGCGGCGAGCGAATCCGCCGCGGCTGCGTCCGATGTGTCCGTCACGATGACCCGATAGCCGTCAATACTCGCTTGAAGGCGTTCCGCCGCGGCCGCGCGCAGCCATTCCTTCCCTGACGGATCGGTGACTCTTAAGCCGGTGTCTGACGACAACGTCACAGCTTCCTCGGCGGAAACGTAGCCGTCTGTCTTCATAAAAAGCCCCACATGAATCTCGGTTCCTGTTCCCGCGGCAAAGGCAGGCCCATGCGCGCCGGGCAGCGGCGAGGCCGCCAGCGTCATCGCAAGAAGTGCCGTCCAAAGGAGCTTTCTTCGTGGTTTGCGCATCAGTCCTCTTGTCCTTTCGGAGGGATTCCCAAGTGTTTATAAGCAAGCGGCGTAACGACGCGTCCGCGCGGCGTCCGTTGTAAAAACCCGATCTGCAGCAAGTATGGTTCATAAACATCTTCGATCGTCTGACTTTCTTCCCCAATGGACGCCGCAATCGTATCAAGGCCCACTGGACCGCCGTTGAACGCCGTAATGATAGAGTGCAGCATTTTATGGTCAATCGAATCGAGGCCAAGCTGATCCACTTGGATCATCCTTAACGCCGTATCCGCGAGCTCTCTCGTAATGACCCCGTCCCCTTGCACTTGCGCCACATCGCGCACCCGCTTCAGCAGGCGATTGGCAATCCGCGGCGTTCCGCGGGAACGCTTCGCGATCTCTTCCGCGGCCGTCGAATCGATCTGGACGCCGAGAATTTCCGATGCGCGCGAGACAATATAGGTAAGCTCGTCCACCGTATAATATTCCAACCGGCACAATACCCCGAACCGGTCCCTGAGCGGCGCCGAGAGGAGTCCCGCCCGCGTCGTCGCTCCGATGAGCGTGAACGGCTGCAAATCCAGCCGCACCGAGCGCGCGCTCGGACCTTTCCCGATAATAATGTCCAGCGCGAAGTCTTCCATCGCCGGATACAGCACTTCTTCGACGGTTCGATGCAGCCGGTGGATCTCGTCGATGAACAGCACGTCGCCCGGCTGCAGATTCGTTAAGATCGCAGCCAAATCCCCGGGGCGCTCGATCGCCGGCCCCGACGTCGTCCGTACATTCACGCCAAGCTCGTTGGCGATAATGTTGGACAGCGTCGTCTTTCCGAGTCCCGGCGGTCCGTAGAGCAGCACATGATCCAAGCTTTCCCGGCGAAGCTTCGCCGCTTCGATATAAATTTTCAGGTTTTGCTTTACCTGGTCTTGTCCGATATATTCGTCCAAGTACCGCGGGCGGAGGCTGTATTCCACCTGCGTGTCTTCCATCATCAAGTGAGCCGAGATGATGCGGTCCTCCATATGCCTCTCTCCCGTTTCGTTCGTTATGCTTGATAGAGCGCCTGCAGCGCAAGCTTAATCAGCTTATCCGCGCCGTCGCCCGGCTGCGCCCGATCCCTGACCTCGCGCCATGCCCTCTCCGTCTCGGCATCCGAGTATCCAAGGGAGATGAGCGCTTCCTTCGCTTCCCGCCAGGCCGCGGTCAGACCCATCGCAGGCGCGGCCGCCGCTGCAGCCGCACCGTCCGCATGCGACGGCTCTCCGCCAACACCCGGAGGCACCGCGATGCCGATGCCGTCCAGCTTATCCTTCAAATCAAGAAGCACTCTCTGCGCCGTCTTCTTGCCGATGCCCGGCAGCCTCGTCAGGAATGTAATATCCTCGCTCTGAATGGCCGCTACGATCCGCTCCGGAGCCGCCCCGGACAAGATTCCCAGCGCGACGCGCGGACCGATGCCGGAGACGTCCAGCAGTTTGCGGAAGAGCGCCTGCTCCTCCCGCGTCGCAAACCCGTACAGCGTAATCGCGTCTTCCCGTACATGATGATGAATAAAAACCATTACCGCTTGATCCGACTTTCCCGCAAATACGTACGGATTCGGACAAAACACACGGTATCCTACATCTCTAACGTCGAGCACAACCGCTTCCGCGTCTACGAAAACGGGCTTCCCCCGCAAAAAATCGATCATCTCCGTCGTACCCCGTTCCCATCTGTGTTTCCGTTCAGCCTCTCCGTGAACGTGGACGTATGCGCATGGCAGATCGCGATCGCCAGCGCGTCCGCGACATCGTCAGGCTTCGGCACGGATACTAAATTCAAGAACATGCGCACCATTTCCTGCACCTGTCTCTTCTCCGCCTTCCCGTAGCCGACGACGGATTGCTTCACCTGCAGCGGCGTATATTCCGCCACGGGAATTCCCCGCTGCACCGCCGCCAAAATGAGCACTCCCCGCGCTTGTCCCACTTGAATCGCCGTCGTTACATTTTTGTTAAAAAAAAGCTTCTCAATCGCCACCGCATCCGGCTTATAGGTATCTATCAGCTGCACCGCGGATTCGTACACCTGCTTGAGCCTGACGCCCTGGTCCGTATTCGCCTCCGTCGTAATACACCCATACTGGATCGGCTGTAATTTGCTGCCCAGCTTATCGATAAATCCGAAACCGACAATGGCGAAGCCGGGGTCAATCCCCATAATCCGCAAGAGCTCCCTCTCCCTGCTTGCAAGTTACGAACATATGTATTCCTAGAAGGTTATCATACCATACAAAAAACCGTCAGGAAAACCTCCTGACGGTTCATTTTTTGTCGGATCTCACTCTTGCTTCATCACTTTTTCCGTTTCATCCACCGCATAATCGCTGAAAGTAGACAGCACACTGTTGTATTCGGCGATGTCCGTCACGCGGATGCCCTCGCGCAATTGCTTGACGACCGTAGCCGGCAGCGCGCTTTCCAGATGTTCAATATCCAACTGGAAGAAGGTTCTCACCACACGTTCTTCTTTCGGCGGCCCATCGTACAGCGTCAAGTTCCCCAGCTTGTCCAGACCGAAGTAGCTGTTCAGCTTGCAGCTTTCCGACAGATCGTCCACATGCTCGGTAAACATGACCGACTGCTCTTCCGTAAACGTGAACTCCCAGTCCGGGTTCGCTGCGGCGAGCGACGTAATTTGCTCCGGAGTCATGATCCCGAGCATCTCTTCCTCGGAGCCGCAAACAAATTTGCGCTGCAGTGTGACAATCGCATCCTTCGTAATCTCCGACGGCGTTTGCGGATGCTCATCGATTCCTCTATGGTTAAATACGGACAACGCGAACTTATCACTAGCTTCATCGGGGGATATCACGCCATAGCCAACATAACCGCCGATTGCGAGCAGCAGCACCGTACCGAGCGAAAGCAAGCGGCGTTTCATCCGGATTTGTCTTTTAATTCTTTTTCTGAAAAGCCCAAAAAAGCCCATCGTCTCCAATCACCCCTTAAAGACTTGTTTGGCTACATTCCCTATTCTAGCCAGGCAGGGAATAGACTATACGCTTTGCCGGGGGCGGGCGATGGGCTGTTTCAAAGCTTTTAATCGTTAACCCAAGGGGTTGAGCCGCGGCGCGTCCTTTTTTTCTGCTCCTTCGCTCGTTTGAGGAGCGCCTGCAGCGAGTCGGTGCGGGAGTTCCCTTTCACCTTTGTAGAAGACTTTGCTTTGGGAGCGGAGTTGGATTCCGACTCCGGCTTTGCCGCCGTCTCCGATTCGGATTCGAATTCGGCCGGTACGCCGGAGATCACAGCACGGGATGCATCCTGCTGCTGCGCGGCAACCGGCTCATCGTACCGCTTCGGCAGCGCGTAAGGAAGCTGAACCTGCGGTCCGCCGCAGCCGCAATCTCCAACAGGCGCTCCGTACGGTGCCGGGATCGGCATTCCGTAGGCGCCTGGCATCGGCACCGGAACCCCGAATGGAGCATATGCCGCCGGCATGCCGAAGGCGCTTGGCGCCGCGTTCACGCCAGCTCCCGGCCCGTAGCCGCCGAGCGGAATTTGGGGCACGAATGGTTCGGGAACGACCATTCCGTACGCTCCTGAAACGTTTGGCTCCTGATAAAAAGCAGGCATCTGTTGTTGGAACGGAGCTGCCGCTCCGGCGGGAACAGCCGGTGTCGGAACTTGCTGGAACGGATTTACGGCGTTGTCGTCGTCGTACATTCCCTTCCATTTGACGTAGAGAGGCGACGGATTCCCTACCGCAGGCTCCGTTTTGTAATATGCTGGCGCTGTCCCTTGCTCGAGGACACCGGCGTTGCTTGCATATGGATTGACCATATTCGGATAATCCGATTCCTGCAGCCCGAGCGGGTACATCGGTGCCGCTTTCTTCTCTGCCGCGTTTGAATATAAGTACGATATCGGCGGGGTGGTGGCGTTAGGCATAGCCTGCTCATTCGCCGCCGGAGCCGGCTGAGCCGCTTGCGCCGTCTCGTCGGTTTCCATCGTCACCGGTTTCGCGTGCGCGTTTGCCGTCATATTGGCTTCGGCTTCCGCCGCCTCGTTAGACGGCTGCGGCGCTTGCGCTTGTGTTTGCGCTGGCGCCTGCGCCTGCACATTCGCCTGCGATTGGGCCGCCATCGTCCCTTCGTTCGGCTGCCCCTCCGCGCGGTGCGCATTCAGCATCGACACGGGACCCGACGGGATCCTCACCTTCGCGCCTCTCTCCACGATTCCCGTTTCCGCAATCTGCGGGTTCAGTTCCAGGATGCGATCCGGAGATACGCCGTATTTGTCTGACAGGGATATGATCGTATCCCCTTCCCTTGCAATATGGAGTTTCATACGTCCCCTCCTCGTTAACATAAGCTGGCATTACTATGTACTACATCCTATGCAACGACTGGGCGTTTGACATCATTTATTTTTTCAGAACCTCCCGTTCCCCGAGCAGGCCTTTCCGATGCGTCTGTGGGCAGCCCCCGCCTCGAAGTGCTGTATGAAGATTTTTCGTGTTACAGCGGCGGATCCCCCCACTTTGACGCGCTTCTACGGAAAAATTTCCGTTACAGCACAAAAAAAAACGGAGCCGGTTCCATCAGAACCAGACTCCGTTCACCGGCTTACTCCTCAAGCGAGGCCGACTGGCGCTGCGACGCCTCCGGCTTCACCACATGCCGCAAATCATCGCGCACACTCCGTTTCCACAGCGGCACACCCGAGCGATAGGCGGCGCGCCCTGTGACATGCCCCGCCACCGGCGAGGTGATGAACACGAACACGATCGCCAGCAGCAGTTTAACGCTCGTAATCTCCAAGTAAACCAGAAAGTATAAAAATGCCCCCAGCAGCACAAACAAAATACTTAACGTGGAGCTTTTGGACGAGGCGTGGGACCGGGTGTAAACGTCGGGGAACCGCACCACACCAATGGAACTCAGCAGCCCAAGCACCGCGCCCAGCAGGATCAATCCCGCTATGACCGGCTCAATGATCGTCTGAACGTTCACGCTCGATCACCACCCCTTTTTCGAGATATTTGGCAAACGCCACTGTCCCCAAGAACGACAAGATGCCGATCAAGAGCACAATATCCAAGTAAGCCTCCGTCCGCAGCATCACCGACACCAAAGTAATGATTCCGATGATTTGCACCCCGATCAAATCAAGAGCGACCACCCGGTCGGACATGGTGGGGCCTTTCAGGATGCGATACAAGGAGCCCAGCATGGACAAGGACAGCAAGAGGAGAGCAATCAGGACCGCGGTATCCAGCATTACCTTGTCACCTCCATGATGGCACGCTCGAACGACTGTTTGATTTGTGCCCGCAGCTCATCAGCATCCTCGATATCCAGAGCGTGCACGTAAATCTTGTCCTGCTTGGGCGCAACCTCCAGCGTTACCGTCCCCGGCGTGAGGGTGATCAGAAACGACAGCAGCGTGATCTCCCAATCGGATCTCAGATCGGTTTCGATCTCTACAATGCCGGGGCGGATGGCCAGCCGGGGCGATAAGATCGCCTTCGCCACCGCCAGATTGGAAAGGAGCAATTCCCGAAAAAACAGCGCCAGCAGCTTGACCGCCGCCCACACCTTCCGGATATACAGCCCTCCCGGGAAAAACCGGCGAAGCAAGAGCAGCATCGCAATTCCTAATACATAACCGGCGAAAAATCCGGAAAAAGAAAAATTCCCTGACAGGAACATCCATGTAAAGGCGAGCAGCAGATTGATTACGAGTTGAAACGCCATACGCACACACCTACCCTTTCAGCACGGCTTCGATGTATCTCGACGGATTGAGCAATACATCGCTCGCGCGGGCTACATAATCGCCGAGCCATTCCGCCCCGACGCCAAGCAGCACAACGATCGCCAGCAAGAGCGCTGCCGGGACATACAAGCCTGCTTGGAACGAACGCCCGGTCGGAGCGGCCGACGCTTGCGGTTCGCCCCAGAACGCGCCCATGAACAGCTTCAGCATAGAGAGCAGCACGAACAAGCTCGAAGCAAGCGCCACAGCCGTCATCCCGTACTGCTCGGCTTCAAATCCGCCTTGCACGACGAGAAGCTTGCCGATAAACCCGCTGAGCGGCGGAACGCCGACGAGCGACAACCCGGCAACGAACGTCATCCAGCCCAGCGCGGGATAACGGGCAATCAAACCGCCCATGCCGCTGAGCTTCTCTGTCCCGGCAGCGGTGGCAAGCATTCCTCCCAGCATAAACAAGAGCCCTTTGGCGATCATGTCGTGAATAAGGTAGTAAATGACGCCGCTAAGCGCCGCAGCATTCGCAAGCGACAACCCGAAGCAGAGAAACCCGACAGCAATCACGATGTTATATATTAAAATTCTAGGCACATCCCGGTATGCGATCGCCCCGAGCGAGCCGAGCACCATCGTAATCCCGCCGAGCCATCCGATCAGTGTATGGGTAAAGGCGGGATCATAAGCGAACATTAACGTGAAGGTGCGGATCAGCGCATACACCCCCACCTTCGTGAGCAGAGCGCCGAACAGCGCCGTCACCGCCGCGGGAGGCGCCGAGTAGGAGCCTGGCAGCCAGTAGAACAGGAACAAGCCCGCTTTCAGAGCGAACACGAACAACAGCAGCACCGCAATCACGTTCAGAATGCCGGCTTGATCCGCCTCTGCAACACGGACGGCGATATCCGCCATATTGAGCGTCCCCAGCACAGCGTACAGGTACGCCATCGATACCACAAACATCGTAGAGGAGACAATATTGATCAGCAAATATTTGATCGATTCCCTCAATTGACGTTTCTCCCCGCCAAGCACCAGCAGCGCGTAAGAGGCGATTAACATGACTTCAAAACACACGAACAAGTTGAAAATGTCACCGGTTAAAAACGAGCCGATCACACCTACCGTAATCAGCTGCATGAACGCGTAAAAATAGTGCTTCGTACGGTCCGCGCCGATACTGGCGGAAGCGTACAATACACTCGCAAATACGATGACCGACGTCGTCAGCACCAGCAAGGCGGACAACCAATCCGCCACAAACACGATGCCGAACGGCGGCTCCCATCCGCCCATATACAGCGTTAAAATCCCTTGCTCCGAAACCTGGTTCACCAGCAACGCGGATATGATCACATTCAGCAGCGCGCCAGCCCCGCTGACCCAGCGCTGCGCGGAAACGTTCCTCACAAAGATCAGCAGGATGCCGGTCAAAATCGGGGTGAGCAGCGGCAAGACAACAAGGTTACTCATGATCCCCTCCCCTTAACTGTTCCGGATCGTTCGTCCCCAAATCTTGGTACGTCCGGTACGCCAAGACAAAGAAAAACGAAGTGACCCCAAAGCTAATGACAATGGATGTTAATATGAGCGCTTGCGGCAGCGGATCTATGTACTTGCCGGCTTCCTCGCCAAGCAAGGGCGGGGCACCTGTCTTGAGCCCTGACATCGTCAGCAAGAGCAGATGCACGCCATGAGTCAGCATAGCCGTTCCCAGAATGACGCGGAGCAAGCTCCGGGTTAAAATCATATAGGTTCCAACTGCGAACAAAATGCCGATCATCACAGCCATCCATGTTTCCATGTTACTGATCCTCCCCAATGGTCAGAATGATCGTCATCGTGACGCCGACGACGGCCAAATAGACGCCCAGATCGAACAGCGTCGCCGTCGCGAGCTCCGCATCGCCCAGAATCGGCAGTTCGAAATGGCCGAAGGCATGGCTTAAAAACGGCGCACCGAACAGAAACGATCCCGCACCGGTGAGCACCGCGATGAGCAATCCGGCGCCGATAATCCACCGGTAATTGAACGGCACGGCTTTCAACAGCGTCTTCAAATCGAAGGTCAATGCCAGAAGCACCAATGCGGAAGAAGTCATAAGGCCTCCGATAAAGCCGCCGCCCGGCGCGTTATGTCCCGCCAAAAACAGATAGACGGAGAATAGGAGGACGATAAACACGATGACCTTCACGGCCGTCCGCAAAATAACATCGTTAGCCTTCATGCCGGTCGCCTCCGTTCTGCTTCGGTTGGTTCAGCCGCAGCTTAATCATGCCGTATATCCCCAGCGCCGCAATCCCTAGCACCGTTATTTCGAGCATCGTATCAAAGCCGCGGAAATCAACGAGAATGACGTTAACGATATTTTTGCCGCCGGCGGAAACATAGCTTTCTTCAACATAATAGTCGGATATCGATGGAAACCAGCGCGAACCGTTGGCGGACAGCGCCACCATTGTCACTACAGCACCCACTCCGGCGGAAATCAGCACATTGGTGAAGCGGTGCCGGATTTTCCCCTCTTCCTTCTTCAGCTTCGGCAGATGATAGTAGCATAGCAGGAACAACGCAACGGAGACAGTTTCGACGATCATCTGCGTCAGCGCCAAATCCGGCGCCCGGAACAAGACGAAGAACAAGACGACCATATACCCGACCGCGCCGACGACGATAATGAGCGTGATCCGGTCACGCACGAAGGGCGTAACCAAGGACGCGATCAGCATCGCCGCCATCAGAACTGCCTCATAGGCGGTGATCGGCGCATTTCCGTTCCCGATGCCTTCCCAAGCGCCGAAACGAACGAAGGTGTAGCCGGTCACCCCAATGAAAAATACAAATATGTAGATTAAGTAATGGCGAAGTGAGCCGGTCATATAACGGTTGGTCAACCGCGCGGAGAAGCGGTCCAGAAACCTTAACCCGCTGTCGTACACCGCATTCAGCGCCAGACGCTTCGGCCATCTCCCGTACAATCCTTTCCAGTGACGAAGCAGCCAATACATGAGGGCCCCCATCACCACGACGCCGATCGTCATAAAGAGCTCCGTCGACCAGCCGTGCCAGAAAGAAATATGGACGTGGTAGTGATCTCCCAAAGACGGCAGCACGGCCGCAAGGGCCGGTTCAATGAGCGCATAGGAAGCAACGTTCGGGAAAAACCCGATCACGATGACAAGCGCGGCCAATACCGCCGGAGGAATGAGCATGCCAAGCGGCGCTTCATGCGGGCGCTTGTCCAGCTTTTCCGGTTGAAGCTTCCCGCCGAACGTACGGAATACAAAGAGCATGCTGTAAATAAACGTAAACACACTAGCAACCCAGGCGATGGCCGGGAACAGCGCCCCCCATGTCTCCATCCGGAAGAAATCCATCCCGGATGCGCGCAGCACACCCGTAAAGAACATTTCCTTGCTGAGAAATCCGTTGAAAGGCGGCAAACCGGCCATCGAGAACGCTCCGATGACCGCAAACGTAAAGCTGATCGGCATAAGCGCTGCAAGTCCGCCAAGCTTGCGGATATCGCGCGTTCCGGTCTCGTGGTCGACGATGCCCGCCACCATAAACAACGCTCCCTTGAAGGTAGCGTGATTGATCAAGTGGAAGATGCCCGCTGCAGCGGCAACGGCATACACATTCGGCGATATGCCCGCATCCGGCGCCAGCGCGGCGGAGCCGAGTCCGAACAGCGACATAATGAGACCGAGCTGACTGACGGTGGAGAAGGCAAGGATTGCCTTCAGATCGGTCTGCTTCACAGCGTTCAGCGAACCCCAGAACAATGTCAGAAGGCCAATCCCCGAGACGAGCCAGAACCATTCGGCGGCGCCTCCGAATACGGGAGTCAATCGAGCGACCAAATAGATTCCTGCCTTTACCATTGTCGCGGAGTGCAAATAAGCGCTGACCGGCGTCGGCGCCTCCATTGCGTCCGGCAGCCAGATGTAGAACGGGAATTGCGCCGACTTCGTAAACGCCCCAAGCAGCACAAGGACAAGGGCAGGCACAAATAAATCGTGGCCATGAATCAAATCCGTTGATCCGATGAACTCGCGCACGCTAAAGCTGCCTGTCATTAAATAGAGCAGCACGATGCCCGCGAGCATCGAGAACCCGCCGAACACCGTAATGAGCATCGATTTCTGTGCTCCGTAGCGTGACTTGCCCCTTCGATGCCAGAACGCAATTAATAAGAACGAGGAAATGCTCGTCAATTCCCAGAACCCGTACAACACAATCAAGTGATCTGACAAAACGACGCCGAGCATCGCCCCCATAAACATAAGCAGATACACGTAAAAGTGATGGATCGACTCTTTGTCCTTCGATAAATAAAAGATGGAGTACAAGACAACCAAGCTGCCAATCCCTGTGATGAGGAGCGAGAATAGCATACTAAGCCCATCCAGGTACACGGTAAAATGCAGGTCTAGGGACGGCACCCAGGGGACGGATTCCACCATCG
>Ga0182742_1000838_pt1 | contig 44202 bp, 39 predicted proteins | sample eDN5th37CBELigMG_FD_128880 | JGI IMG/M metagenome (GOLD analysis project Ga0182742, IMG submission 128880) | Enriched Miracle-Growth compost microbial communities from Emeryville, California, USA - eDNA 5th pass 37_C BE-Lig MG (version 2)... ... | reverse complement strand
TCATCTTAAAAAAAATGCCCCCCGTCAGGAATGGAGGGAACTTGGCTCTTTCCGTCTGATTCTTTGTTGCAAAAAAACAAGGAACCGATGCGACATCGGTTCCTTGCTGCGGCTTTCAGATTCGGATTACTTTCTTTCAGCTTCGATCGCTTGATCGGCGCGCTTCTTCATCGCGGCTGCCGCTTCATCAGCCGTCTGTTGGCCCATGAAGTATTTCTCCGCTTCTTCCTTCGTAATGTTCGTAATCTGCGGGAAGGCCGTCGCGTTCTCGCGCACCGCGAAGGTGTAATCCCCTCTCAGTACGTAGGCGAGAGACTCTTCATCGATGATATCCTTCGCGTCTCCAACAATCATCTGTGTCACTTGGTCAAAATCGGCTTGCTTGTTCGTCGGAATTCTGCCGCCGGGGATCATATCAATATTCCCTTCTTGCAGGTACCAAGCAATAAATTTGAAGGCTTCTTCTTTGTGCTGACTGTTCTTGTTGATGGACATGAAATCATTCATGCCGCCGTTATTCACGTTCGTGCCTAGCTCGTATTGCGGTGCCGGCGCGAAAGCGACGGCAAAGTCGCGAGGCCACTTGCTCGTGTCTTTCAGGCTTCTCATCATCCAAGCGCCGCCATATACCATGGCCGCTTTCCCGGTCAACAGCTCGTTCGCCGGGTCAAGCTTGTTCGCAAGCGCTTCGCCCCAGCCGACCATGACGCCGTTGTCATACAGCGCTTTCTGAATTTCCAAGCCTTTCTTCATCGCCGGATGATCCAGGTTGGACAAGCCGTCCTCCGTGTAGAACGCATCCTTCGGCTGGGCCGAAACGAGGGTGAACTTGCCGATCAGCATGTCGGCGCCAGGCGTGACGAATGCGCCTTTGCGTGTACCGTTATTCAGCTTGCCGGCAAGCGCCGCGAATTCGTCCCACGTCCATGACGTCGGCGTCTGCACGCCTGCTTCATCCAAAGCTTTCTTGTTCAGCACGACAAAGTCGATGTTTTTGTAAGCGGGAAGATAATGAATTTGATCTTGGTATTTAATCAGGTTTTCCTCGCCGATGATGCCTTCTACGTCAAAATTATTCTTTGCAATCAGCTCGTCAAGCGGCTCCGTCATGTTTGCGTTCTCACGGCGGAACAAGTTGTTTTCCCCGTAGCTGAAGAAAATATCTGGAGCGTCGCTTTTCGTCATGAGTGCGGTATCGAGCTTGGTGTTCCCCGAATCATCATTAATATAGCGGACATATTCCACTTGAATGTCCGGGTTCGCCGCATTCCATTTGTCCACAACGGCTTTCGGCCCGTTCTCCTCCGGTACAGCGCCCCAAAGCTTCAATGTCACAACTTTGTTATCTGCAGCGCCGCCCGCGGCATTGTTCTCTGTATTCGAGCCGCCGGCGCCTGCGGAACAGCCTGTGATGGCTAGCGTTGCTGCCAGCATCGCAGCGAATGTCCCTTTGTGCCACTTTTTCATTTGTACCCCTCCGTAGAAATGTAATTGCTTTCTTTCAATGAAAGCGTACCAAAGCGCGGCATCGAAAGAACATGGTTTATTCCTGCAGAAAACAGGGCAATTCTATGTTTCGTGTTTACCCAGGTAATGCTTGCGAAATTCCAGGGGATACACCCCTTCCATCTTTTTGAATTGCTTGCTGAAATAATTGGGATCTCCGTAGCCGACCAATTCCGAAATTTCGTACACTTTAATCTGCTGATCCTTCAGCAATTCCCTTGCTTTATCCATTCGGATGCGGGTGAGGTAATCCATAATGGTAACGCCGGTTTCTTTTTTGAATAAGACGCTTAAGTAATTCTCCGTAAATCCAACCTCTTTGGCCAGCTCCGATACCTTCAATGGCTGATGGTAGCGAGTCTTAATGATTTCGAGCACCGCTTGAATTTCAGGGCGAAACTGCTGCTGGGAAAGCTGCTTCAGATAATCCATATACAAGGGAAGCCAGCCTTTGCACCATCGGTAAATATCGTGAAGCGTTTCTAAATTCCTTACGGCATGATTCGGATACAGCCCTTCGAATAGCGGAACGGCGTACAGATGTCCCCCGAGCCTCCGGGCGAAGCTTTCCATCATGAAGATCCATTGGACCCACAGATCCCGTTCGCTCTCCGGGTCCAGCTTCGGACCTTTGAGGACGGTTTGGTACCGATGATCCAGCAGCTGTATTAATCCTTCCGTGTCTCGAAGGTCGATCAGCTTGTTGATTTCTTCTTCAGGCCAACCGTCGGACACGTCCGTCGGCTCCAAGTAGCTGAGTTGAGCAAAGTAAACCAATGAACCGGCCCCGGCATAAAACCGGTCGGCAAGGGCCGTGTCCGCCTGTTCATACGCGGTGTGAAGCTCCCTCATGTCTTCGAACGGCAAGGATACTCCGATGCTTAAGGAGAGCTTCAGGAATCTCGCGGCGGCCTCCCGCATTTCCACGAGCATAGCTTCTTGGAATCGGTCCGTAATCATCGCAAATTTGCCGTTTCCGATTTCTAACAGTTCGCCGTCCGAATACTTCTTGAAGATTTCCGTCAGCAGGTTGGCAACCGTATAATTGAGCAGATGCTCGCTTCGGAACTTATTCTCATCAAGAACCTTCTGATAGTTATCCAATGCCGTGACGGCCACATAGATCGGTGGTGTGAACGGACGCATCTCATACTCCTTCATCACATCCTCCACCTCGGTTCGGGAAGCACTCTGCTTCACAAGAAGCTCCCGCAGCTTCTTCTCCTTCGCTTCCTTGCCGTATTTGTGGACTTTGTACTGCAGCCGGTGATCCTCGAACGTTTTGACCGTTTCGCGTTCAAACGTTTCCTTCAGTACCCCTAACTTGTCCAGAAGCTCAGAGGGCTCCATGGTCAGCTTCAGAATATAATCGACTGCCCCGAGCCTTAACGCCTTCTGTACAAATTCAAAGTCATTGTGGTTGGATAAAATCAGGCATTTCGTCGACGGCGAAATTTTTTTAATTTCCTCGATTAATTGAAGACCGTCCATCTCCGGCATCCGAATATCGGTCAATACAATATCGCAATGCTGTTGCTTCACAAGATTCAGCGCTTCCAAGCCGTTCGACGCCTCGCCGATCAGCTCGAAGCCGTTCTCCTCCCAAGGAATCATCGTCTTCAAGCCGATCCTCACCAAGATTTCATCATCGGCAATCAACACTCGGATCATGTACGAAATTCCCCCCCTCGCCCGTCTATCTCCTTCCGAGGGAGAGTAATCCGAACCGTAATGCCTCCCTCTGGGTTGTTGCTGATTTGAATGCCATTTCCCGCACCGAAGTGCATTTTCAGCCGTTCATTCACGTTATAAAGGCCGATTCCGCTGTACCGCGCATGCTGATCGCTCAGCCCCGCACGAAGCTCCGCCAGTTTTTCCTCCGGAATGCTTTCCCCATTATTGGACACGTTAACGATGAGGCTCTCCTCCTGTTCGGCCGCATGGATCTCAATCTGAAGCGGTGTCCGCTTCCCGTGAATCATCGCGTTCTCCACAATGGGCTGCAGCGTAAATTTCAGAATCGCGTTGGACATGAAATCTTGCGGAACCGATATCCGAACGTCCACATTCTCATGGAAACGAATTTTCTGCAAATCTAAATATGCCTCTATATGAGACAATTCATCCTTCAGCGTGACGACCTCTTGCTTTACTCTCATCGTATATTCGAGCAGCTTGCCGAGCTTTGTAATCATCTGGCTGACATGCTCGGAGCCGGACAGCATCGCCATCCACTTGATTGAATTCAACGTATTAAAAAGAAAATGCGGATGAATTTGGGCCTGCAGCGCTTGAAAACGTGCCTCTTCCTTACGGCGCTGCTCTTCACGCAAACGGGCGAGCAATTGTTGCAGGCGGTCGAGCATTTCGTTAAATCTGCGGCCTAATACCGCGATCTCATCCTCCCCGTGAACGTCCACATAAGAATGAAAGTCCCCTTGGCCCAGCCGATTCATGGAACGGACCATATCATTGATCGGCTTTGTGAAGCGGAACATCACATAAATAAAGACCAGGGTGAAAACGAGGAACCAACCGCAAAGCCACAGAATGGATTGATCTCGTATGCCGCCAAGCTGCTGCCATAGCTCCTGCTGCGGAACAATTTGGACGATACGCCACCCCAAACTGGGGAGAAGCTCTGTGGTGATCGAATAGCCTTTGATGTTTGCGGTATCGGCCTCTTTCAGCTGCCGCAATAAGGCGCTAGTCTCCTCAGGATTCAGCGGGGAACGTCCCCCAAGCATATTGCCGGCGCTGTCTGTCAATAAGAAGCCGATCGTCCCTTGACTAACGTTCGCCGTATTGAGGAAGACAGAGGCGGGGATGCCGATGAAGATGGCGGCCGATCCTGTCCGGTCCTCGCTTCCGATCCAACGGCTCAATGCAAAATAGGGCTCTTTCGAGCCCGCAAATTGTTGAAGCTTTCCGGTATAAGGAAATTGCCAGACCGGCCAGCCTCTCAGTTGCACCGTCTGCTCATACCACTCCTCCTGCCGCGCAGTATGGATCAGATCGAATTGCACAGCACGCTCGATCGGACCGGAAGCGGTAGTGTACACGTAACCCCTTTCATCTAAAACCGTGATCACTGCACCGCTGTGAAGCAGAATATCTCTGATGCTTGCAAGCTTCTGCAGTACGCTGTCATAACGTCTAAGCGATTCATAGTTTGTGTACCAGTCCGGATCTGTTGCCAGGAGGGCAATGAGTTCCGGGTCATACATGATTAGATTGGAAGCTTTGAGTACCCGCTCAGTAAGATCATTCATATTTTGCGTTAGGCGATGCAACGCTTCCTCATTGGTTTGCCGCACCTCTTCGGTAACCACATCCCGCAGCGATATATAATAACTGTAGAACACTGTAGTAACGGGAATAATGATGCAAATAAAAAAAGCCACTAACATTTTCGCCCGGAACGACCGGTATAAGAAACGGAATTGCTTCATTGAAAAGCCCCTTTGTCACTTGACTGACAATATAACATATCACAAGAGCGGGTAATTTCCATGAACAAATATGGCCAATTTCTTTCTTATTCTTGGTTGTTGAGGGGAAATTCATGTAACCGGCTTACATACACAATAAAATAGCCGGCCAGGAATCCCCCTTGCCGGCCGGCTATTTCTCAAATCCGTGCACTTTCAACTACTCTCGGACAGTCCCAAATGCTTCCTTCAATCGTTCCAAGCTCAGCTGCGACGTATTGTCCAATCGGAGATCGGCCGCATGCATCTGCTCCGGCGTACCGACGCCGACGGCAAACATGCCGGCACCTTTAATCGCGCGGATTCCCGCCTCCGCGTCCTCCACGCCGATGCAGTGCTTTCTCTCTACGCCAAGCAACTCCGCCGCTCGAATGAAGATTTCCGGATCGGGCTTGCCTTTCGCCAAGGTCGTCACGTCGACGATAACGTCAAAATATTCGCCGACCTGCAGCCGTTCAATCACCTTCGGCGCGTTCTTGCTGGCGGAGGCGAGGGCGACTTTGATCCCGTTCTCCTTCAATTCCTTCAACAGCGAAGCGATGCCGGGGAGCAAATCTTCCGGTTTAATATTGTCGATCAGATCGACGTAGTATCCGTTCTTTCGGGCCGCCATCGCTTCCTTCTCTTCCACCGAATACCATTGTTCACTGCGCTCCAGGATAATATCGAGGGAGGCCATCCGGCTGACGCCCTTCAGCCGTTCGTTGATCTCCCGGTCGAAATAGACTCCGATTTCATCCGCAAGCCGCTTCCACGCTTGATAATGCTGCTCCGCCGTATCGACGATCACGCCGTCCAGATCGAAAATAACAGCCTTCAACGCGGACTCGTTCGACATTGCGGCGCTTTGTCCCTGTTCTAGCGCCACATCGTTCTGATGATGCTGAATTGTGATTGACTCACCTTGTACCAATGTATACCGCACCTCTTTCTTTGAAACATAAACTTCTATAACTCTGTTGCGATACGTGACTTTGAACCGGTATCCTTCCCACGCGGGAGGGATGGTCGGTTGAAACCGGAGGACGCCCTCGTGCTCACGCATGCCCGCGAACCCATACACGATGGACAGCCAAGTACCGGCCATCGCGGCGGTGTGAACGCCGTCCTTCACGTTGCCGTTCACATCGTCTAAATCCATCCGCGCGGTTTGCTTGAAGTAATCGTAAGCCTTATCCCGGTATCCGATCTCCGAAGCAATAATGCTGTATATACACGTAGACAGCGACGAGTCATGCGTTGTGATCGGCTCGTAATAATCGTAATTTCGCTTCTTCTCCGCCAGCGTAAACCGATGATGCTGCAGCAGCAGAGCCAATACAACGTCCGCCTGCTTCAACACTTGGTGCCGATAGATGACTAACGGGTGGTAATGCAGGAGCAGCGGATATTTGTCTTCCGGCGTATTGGCGAAATCCCATACTGCCTTCTCCAGGAACGTATCGTCCTGCGCAACGATGCCGCGCTCCTCGTCGTACGGCACGTACATTTCGTCGGCAGCCCGCTGCCATGCCATGATTTCCGACTCGTCCATACCGATCTTATCCGCCAACTCGCGGTACGCTTGGGGAGCTTCATCCCGCAGCCTGCCGGCCATCTTCACCGCATATTCCAGATGATCCTTAGCCATCAGATTGGTGAAGGCGTTATTGTTTACGATGGCGGTGTATTCGTCCGGCCCGGTGACTCCGTTGATGCAGAAGCCTTTGCCGGCAATGTAATCTCCGAGATCTTCCCAGAACCGCGCCGTTTCAAACAACATCTCCGCGCCTTTCGCCGCGAAAAATTCCATATCGTCCGTCGCGTTCATATACTGCTTCACCGCATGGATAATATCCGCGTTGATATGATACTGCGCCGTTCCGGCAGGATAATAGGCCGACGTCTCTTCCCCGCCGATCGTGCGCCATGCGTATAGCGCACCCTTCTGGCTCAAGATCCGCGCCCGTTCCCGCGCATGGTCCAATATACTGTAGCGGTATTCGAGAAGCGACTTGCTGATCTCCGGATTGGTGTACAAGAAGAATGGGAAAATGTAGATCTCCGTATCCCAGAAATAATGTCCTTCGTACCCTTCCCCGGTCAAACCCTTCGCTCCGATATTGCTCGTTCCGTCGCGGCCAACCGATTGCAGCAATTGAAACGCGCTGTACCGGATGCTCTGCTGAAGCAGCGGATCGCCGAAAATTTCGACATCCGTCCGCGACCAGTAGTCCTTCAGGTATTGTTCCTGCTCGTCCACCAGCACCGCATATCCGTCGCGCTTCGCTTCTGCGAGCGTCCGCGCCGCGTCGTCGGCAAGCCGCAGCGTGCCCGGAGCCTCCGGCGCCTCCTTCGAGGTATGGTAAGCAAGGAACTTTGTGATTCCTACCGTCTGTCCCTCGCGGGCGTCGAAGGTAAACCGGACGAAGAGCCGGTCGCCCTCCCCCCCGCCTTCGATTCGGCAGGCCGCTTCCGGCTGAACGGCATGCTCCATCCCGGTCACAATCGTAAACCGTGTATTCTTCGTCTGTTGGCGCAGCATGCCGAACGTATCGCGGTACGATTGCTCCACAGTCGTCAGGACCTGACCCGCCAGGGCTGAACCGACGCGCGGATCGTCAGCGGAAACCTGATTCCGAACGGCGCCGTCCAAGCGGGAGACCAGTTCCAACGTACCGGAGAAATTGACAGGCTTTACTTCATACTCGATTGCCGCTATGTGCTTTCGCGTAAGGCTGACCAGGCGGCGAATCCGAATGTCGACCGTTCGGCCCGCGGAAGATTGCCATGTCATCTCCCGGATGAGCACACCCCGGCGCAAATCGAGCGTCCTCTTGTACGCCAGGAGCTTGCCGGAGAGAAGATCAAACTTCTCTCCGTCCACGTAAAGCTCGATGATCTTTCCGTTGGTCACATTGATCATCGTCTGGCTGTTCCGGGCGTACCCGTAGGCGCCTTCCGGATAATGAATCGGCTCCGATTCGTAGAACGCGTTAATGTACGTTCCGTTCACCGTGCGGCCTTGCTTTCCGTTGAACCCTTCCTCCAAGTTGCCGCGCATTCCAATATATCCGTTGCCAAGGCTGAAGATGGTCTCATCCTCGACATTCGTGATTTCGTCGAATTGATCCTCAATAATTGCCCACTCATCTGTGCCGTACAGCGGCTTCGTCACCTTGTCTCTCATCCTTTTCTCACCTCATCGCGCCGCAAACTGGACAGGAACGCGGACCTCATGGTCTTGCTTCAAAACATGGGGTTCTCCGTAAACATACACTTCTAGAGGGCCTTCCCCGTCAACCAATCGCAAGCGGATTTCGTTCTGGGTGACCGCCGCTTGAATCAGCTGACCCTTCCATTGAATGCGATACGAGAACTGCTTCCAGTGCTTCGGCAGCCATGTCGGGGCAAAGCCGATGCCGCCGCCTTGCTCCATCCGCATGCCGCCGAAGCCGTTCACCGCCGCCTGCCACGTTCCGCCGGTGCTCGCGGCGTGCAAGCCTTGAGCCGTATTGCCTTGATTATCGGCCAAATCCACCTTCGCGGTGCGCATCAAGTAAGCGTACGCCTTGCTGAAGTCGCCGACAACCAATCCCATAATGCAATAAATTCCCGGGCTTAAAGACGACTTATGCATCGTTCGCCGCTCGTAATATTCGAAATTTTTCTTCTTTGTGCCCAAGTCGAATTCTTCGCCGAACATATGCAGCAATTGGATAATGTCCGCTTGTTTGATTAACGTGTAGTTATTCAGCGCAACGGTGTTTACACCCTCCGGCCACACCGGCATATTGTTCTCGTCGTACTCAGTAATGACTTTGTCGATCAAGTTGAAATATCCCTCATGCTGCTCGAGAAGCGGTTCACCTTCGCCGATCGGCACGTACATTTTCTCCGCAACATCCCGCCACTTTACAAGCTCTTGCTCCGTAAGACCAATGTTCGAAACAAGGCGGTCATGCGCGCCGCGATGCTCTGTCTTCAACCAATCGAGAATTTCCAGCGCCTTCGTCAAATTCCAGCGCGCCAGATAGTTTGTGTACAGATTGTTGTCAAAATGCTCATGGAACTCATCCGGACCGATCACTTCATTAATTTCGTAGCGATCCAGCTCAGCATTGTACTCGCCTCTGGAACTCCAGAACCGCGCCGTCTCCAAAAACATCTCCGCACCGTAATTCAAGAAAAATTCTTCATCACCCGTAGCGCGGTAATATTGCCAGATCGCATAGGCAACGTCTGCGGTGATGTGATATTCAATATCGCCCGTCCAAATCCGCACTCGGTTGCCTTTATAGTCAAAGCCCCATCGAGGAGTTTCCTCTAAGCCGGAATCGGCCGACTCCCACGGATAGCGCGCGCCCAAATACCCGCCTGTTCTTGCATTCGTCCGGGCCGCGTCCAACAAATGATATCTGTACATCAACATCGACCTTGCCGCTTGCGGATACGTGTACACAAAGAATGGAATCATGAAAATTTCCGTATCCCAGAAGACATGTCCCTTGTACCCTTCACCGTGCAATCCTTTCGCGGCAATGCTGACCCGCTCGTCCTCCGGATTCGCGCAATTCATCAAGTGGAACAGGTTAAACCGAAGCGCCTGTTCCGCCTCTTCGTCGCCGTCCACCTCGATATCCATTCCTCTCCAGAGCAGCGAATACTTGCGAATGCTTCCTTCCAGTTCTTGACCGATCCCCATCGCTGTGAATCGGTTCAACGCTTGTTCCGCTTCCGCCTGCAGCCGATCCTTCTCGACTTGTCTGGAGTGCACCACCGCAACGTATTTTTCAACCGCAACAGCTTGTCCTTCGGTGAGTTCTATGTCGACGCTTTCCACCGCTTGTTCGCCGAACGCCCGTCTTCGGCGGCCAATGACCGCGTTCTCTCCGCCGCGCTCCACACGAACGACGCTTGCGATGCCGACCCGGTAGTCCAGATCACGCGTTGCCGCTTCCAAATACATCCCTTGCGTTGGCAGCGGCTCGATCTTCCTTACGGTGTAATGCTTCACCTTCTCCTGCGGACGCTTCATACTGTTCACGGTCGTGCCGTCCGTAAAACTTTCCACCGTAACCGAGCCGCTGTAGTTTTCCGCCGTCACCTCATAACGAATGCCCGCGAGCCGGCGGTCCTGCTGGCTGAGATAACGGTAACCTTCGATTTTTGTAATGTTCCCGTTCTTATCTTGTAAGCGATACATTTTATATAACAGAGCTTGCTTCATGTCCAATGCTCTGTAGAAGTCCAATACCGTGCATTCCGTGGCGTCTAACCGGACGCCGTTGGCGTACAACCGCAGCCCGAAGAAGAACGGAAGATTGACGAGCTCCGTTACCTGCGCTTCCGACTTGTCGAACACGCCGGCGACGTACGTTCCCGTTTCTTCGCCCGTGTACATTTCCTCGAATGTTCCCCGCACGCCCATATATCCATTAGCAAGCGTGAAGCATGTCTCCAGATGCGGATCCGCCGCAAAGCGCCGCTGCTCCACAACCCAAGTTTTTCCCGATAATGTTACCATGTGTGTTCTCTCCCTCCGATGTGGACCTCACGTCTGTCTCTATCTAAACCATTACCCTTTCACGCCGCTGGAAGCGACGCTTTGCTGTACTTGTTCTTGCACGAGCAAATATATGATAATGCCGGGAAGCACCGTTAAGGTCAACGCGGCAAACATATTCGTATAGTTATAAGCGAAAGCACTGTCGAAGAACTGCAATGCCACCGGCAGCGTCCGATTCGTACTGCTCGTTGTCAGCATCAAAGCAAAGAAATATTCATTCCAATAATTCAAGAACATTAGGATTCCCGCCGTCGCAAGCCCGGACCTCGCCAACGGCAAGTTCACACTCCAGAAGGTGCGGAAGAAACCGGCTCCGTCCAGCAGCGCCGCTTCATCTAGATCCTTAGGAATCGTCATGAAGCTGGACCTTAGAATAAACAGCGACAACGCCATCCCAATGGAGGTGTAAACAAGAATCAACCCGGCCTTTGTATCGTACAATCCCAAGTTCATTATTAAGGCAAAAATCGGCTGCGCCTTCGTATGTCCAGGCACAAGCAAGGTAATCGTACAGAGCGCAAACAGAAGCATTTTGCCTCTAAAATCAAATTTTGCAAAAATGTATCCCGCCAAGGAGTAAATAAACAGCGCAATCACCGTCGCACAGCCGGCAATCATCAGCGAATTTAAGAAGTAATTCAGGAAATTGTACTGGGTAAATACGTTCACATACGCTTCGAAATTAATGCTTGTAGGGAGCGTGAAGGGATTCCCTAGAATTTCACGGTTGCTCTTAAAGGACGAGACCATGACCCATAACAGGGGGAAAGTACAAACGATGACCGTAAACGCCATAACGGCATACATAAAGATTTTCCCAATCCACTTGTTGGAAGAACCAATCTCCTGCATATGCTCTCCCCCTCTCAGTAAACTCTCTCGTTCATCTTAAACAGCCGGTTGATCAGCACTAACACCAAGATGCCCAGAAGGATCATGATCGTGCCGGCCGCGTTGGCGTACCCGTACTCGTAATTGACGATCCCTTCATACAGCATCAGCGAAATGTTGTACGTCTCGTTGCCGGGCCCTCCCCTTGACGTCAACTGGATCTCCTCAAACATGGCAATCCGTGACGTAACGGACAGAATGACCCCGGTACCGATGGCGTTGCGCACCAGCGGCAAGTTAATAAATCTAGTGACCTGCCATTCCGTAGCTCCATCCAAATAGGCGGCCTCGTGAACCTCTTTCGGAATGGCCATCAAATCATTCAGTACAATCAAGCAGACATACACGGCAAAGAACAGCCAAGTAAATGTAATGGCAAAGAAAGCGGCAGGCGATTCATAGAACCATTTCACATGGAAATTTTCAAAGCCGATCCCGCGAATGAGGTTGTTGATCACGCCGATGTCGTCGTTAAACATAAACTTATAGATGATCGCCCAAGCCGCCGCGGCAATGACGTTGGGAATCATAAAGACGCCTCTAACGACCTTCCATCCGCGAGGGCGCTTATACAGAATGAACGCGACTAACGTCCCGAAGCCCACGTGTATCGTCCCCGCGATCAAAGACCATAGCAGTAAATTTCGGATGGACACCGCGAAGGTATTGTCATAGGTGAACAGCTTGATGTAATTCTCAAGCCCGACGAACTGCGGTGCGTTGAACCCATTCCATTGCGTGAATCCGGTGATAAACACCGTTGCGATCGGAACGACATAGAACATAGCCAGCACAATGATGGTGGGCAGCAGGAATAAAGCAATCCATAGGTTCGTTATTCGCTTCCGGGTCATATCTCTCACCTCCGGTAATAATGGAGCCCCCCACAAGGTGGAGGGGCTCCTTGTTGCGTCCGTATGTTACTTCTTGAATTGCGCCGCTTTGCTTGTCAGTTCTTGCGCAAATTGCTCCGGCGTCAACGTTCCGTCCGCAAGCAGCGGCAAATATTTGCCGAACTCGCTCGGAATTTGCGGAGGCCAGATATTCTCGAAGGACTGAACCGTAACCTTCAGGTCATTCGTCACTGCTTCGTTAAATTCAGCCAGGATCGGATCCAATTGCGACTCGAATTCTTCGGACGTTTGAAGCTTCGGCGCGTTGCCGCCTTCCAGGACCATGTAAGTTTCTAGCTCCTTCGGCGTGTACATGAACTCCAAGAACGCGAGGGCGCCTTGTGTCTGTTCTTCCGGAAGTCCGCTCGGAATCCACCACAGATAATCATATGTTGTCGCGACGGCGACGCCGCCCGGATACAAGTCAGCGCCTACCTTCTGGTTAAAGCCTTCCGACGACTTCGCCGGGTCTGAGAAGTCGCTGATCATCCATGTGCCGTTGGCAATCGTAGCGGTACGTTCGTTCAAGAAGTTGTTCGCCGCGTCCGCGTATGCAGCGCCTACCGCGTTATTGGTCGTGTACTGCTGCAGGAAGGTTTGGAGCTTCGCGAACGTATTGACCCACGGTTCACTTGTATAATCGTAATCCCATTCCGTACTGTTCAAAATTTCAGGGCCGCCCGGTTCGTTCGCCATGAATGCGGAAGCGAGCAGCATCGTGGTCCACGCGTTCTCGCCGGTCATCAGCGTAAGCGGAGCAACGCCGCTAGCTTTGAGCGCATCCAAAGCTTGCACGAACTCATCCGTGCTCATCTGGCCGATGGACTTCGTAATTCCCGCTTTTTCAAACATGTCTTTGTTGTAGAACATGCCGATCGGACGAATGACTGCCATCGGCAGCGAGAAAATTTTCCCGTCCTCGGTTGTGTTGTGTTCGATGGATTCTTCAATCATGACGCTCTTCAATTCCGGTTTGGAGTCAATCCAAGGCTTCAAGTCGTAGAATGCGCCGTTTTTAATTACAACGTCCTCAAGGAACTGCTTATCGCCGGTTTCGATGATCGGCGGAAGCTTCTTCTGCTGATAGAGCAATTTGATTTTTTCCGCATAGTCGTCCTGCGGCACCTCTTCAACAACGACTTCATATTGCCCGTCATAAGCCGCGTTAAAGCGTTCCACTAAGCCCATAAAATATTTCGCGCCAACGTTCTGGCCCGTTTTATAATGAGGAATCTTCAGAACGACCTCTTTCTGAGCCGTCTCGCCTCCCGCTTGTTGATCAGGATTTGTTGCAGCGCCGCTCCCGCAAGCGGTCAGCAGCAAGGATGAAACAATCGCCAGCGCCGAAGTAACGGTAAGCCATTTTTTCATTTCTTGTTCCCCCTATTTCTGTAATCACTTAGTTAATGTTCCAATCTGCTATCACAGCATTCATGAAACTGTGTTTTCCAAAACGTTTTGGAACTTAAAGAAAAAAATCCAGGGAAGGCGTTATTGGAATACTCCCGTACTTTCCCTGATCACTAATGAAGTGCTAAGAACCACTTTATGCTTGACCTGCATGCCTTCCAGCATATCGACAATCATCTGAGCCGCCTGATAGCCAAGGCTATACTTGTCTTGCCGGACGGTTGTCAATTTCGGAGTGAAATAGGAGGAGATCGGAATATCGTCAAAGCCGACAACCGAGACATCCCCCGGCACGGATTTGCCGATCCGCTTCAACGCTTCGATCGCGCCGATGGCCATAAGGTCGCTCGCGCAAAACACCGCGGTTGCCTGCGGATGTTCCTCCAATGCGCGAAGCATACATTGCCCGCCGCCCTCCTCATCGAAATTGCCGTCGTAGACATAGGAAGGATCATATGGAATCCCAGCTTCCTGCAACGCTAAAATATAACCGTTCAGTCTCTCTCTGCTGACGGAGGCTTCGTCATACCCGTTAATCATGATGATATGCCTGTGCCCTAACTCGACCAAGTGCCGCACCGCTTCCCTTGAACCGCTTACATTATCTGAAGTCACGTGACCGACTCTTTCCCCTGACAGCGGAATATCAATGAGTACGCTGGGAAAGTTCGTCTGGCTGACTACCTCCTTCATATAAGGGTCGCTTAAGCCGAGTCCTTGAAGGATGACCCCGTCCACGTTGCGCTCCCGGCAAAGGTCAATGTAGCTCTTGTTCAATTGCTTATTGGGGTTTGTGCTAAACAGCAAGATTTCATAGTTCAACTCGCTGACTCGGTCATTAATCCCGCACAGCACCTCGAAAGCGAAAGAATCCTTCGCTTCGGACTTCCGAATGTGTGACATAATGACACCGATCGTGCGGGTCTTCTTCAACACTAAACTCTGCGCTAACGCATTCGGACGATACCCCAGCTCTTGAGCTAATTTCTTTATCTTCTGTCTCGTCTTCTCGTTGACATCGGAATACCCGTTCAACGCCCTTGATACGGTAGTAACGGAAACGCCCGCAGCCTTCGCCAAATCTTTGATTGTGATCAAATGGTCCCATCACCTTCTTTTCCGAAACGTTTTGGAGAACTGTTCTAAGTATAGCGCTTTCTTCTCCCTTCTGCAATAAAAAGCATCGAATCCCCGTTCCACCGAACACGGCACGCTAATGAAACGGCTGCGGGCAACGCACGAAGGGACCGTCCTTCACGGGACAGTCCCTTCTTACTTAATCCGCGCTGGCCGGGTATTCCCCAACCTCTTGCGCCGTCGCGCGGTATTGCATGATTTCTCCCTCTTTAATGTAATACACGGAGAATGCGTCAACCGTCGTGTCATCGCCAAACTCCACTACGAGCTGCGCCATCATGTTGCCGTCCGCAAAGCCTTGGGTATCGACCGATATGACTTCTTCCTCATAGCTGTACCCTTCCTTCGGGTAATGATATTGCCAGAGCAAGTACCCTCCCGCATTCGAGGTTACCTGAGGTTTCCCGTACATGGACTCAATGTCTTTGGTTGTAAGATCAAGCAGGAATTGATCCTTCAACATATGAACGGTCTGCATGACTTCTTCGTCGATCTCCTCTTCGGCAGCAGGCTCGGGGGCGGGTTCTGACGCAGGCGCCGGCTCCGACGCGGGCTCCGATGCGGGCGCCGGTTCGGCAGCGGGCTCCGGGGCAGGATCGGCCGTTTTCACTTGTGAACAAGCTGTTAAAAATAGGATACCTAACATTAGAACGATAAACATTTTTCTCATATGACATTCCACTCCCTATTCTCTCTCTTTCAGTACCATAAAATCTTTCAGCATTTCTTTCTCTTTCGCATTGCCAAACACATCCAGATAAAGCCGCCTGTTCCGCCAACAACGTTTATTACTCAACCGGATACCGTCTTTTCTCCCATTCCTCCCCCCTTTAACATCCCATCCAAAAGAAACACCAACTTATCAACGTAAAAAGTTTGCAAATGTTGCCAAAATAAAAAAATTTTTTGCTCTATTTACAGCTAACTATTGTTAGCTTATAATCCAAGGGGGCTAACGTTCGTTATCCAAAAATTCAAAGTAAGAGGTGCCTTATCCATATGAAACTGTTCTCCAAACCGGATTTTACGATTGCTTCTCCAGGCATTAGCGCTATAGAACGACTGACGGTCGGCGGTATTCCGCAGCAGATTTTGATCCAGTCGGTCCATCCGAGCAACCCGGTTCTGCTGTTCATCCACGGCGGACCCAGCATGCCGGTGCCCGGTGTCTGCAGCCGAGGCAGGGACTACGCGCTTGTAACCAATACGAAGGAGCTTGTTCAGCATTTTACATTAGTTTTCTGGGATCAACGGGGAACCGGCACCTCTTACTCTAAACATATCCCCCAAGAGACGATGCGCTTGGAGCAATTCGTGCAGGATGCCCTCGAGGTTACCGATTACCTGCGCCAACGCTTCGGGAAGGATAAAATTCACCTTGCCGCTCATTCCTGGGGCACGGTCATCGGACTGACCCTTGCCAGCAGATATTCCGAACGTTACTGCTCCTACACCGGCTTTTCGCAAATTACGAACTGGGCGGAGAACGATAAGCTGAGTTATCAGTGGTTGTTGCAAAAGGCGAGTAAGACCGGCAACAGCAAGGCTCTTCGCGAACTGAAGGAACTTGGAGAACCCCCTTATACGGAAGGCGCTAAACAATGGTCTGTCATCCGGAAATGGCAATTTAAATTCAATACAATGTTCTATAATAACAACGATAAGAAATCCGCAACCTTCTTTTCGGCATTTCAAATCTTCCTGAAGTCTCCTGACTTTACATGGAGAAATATATATAATTCCTTGGTCCGCGGCTTTGCGCTGGCTTACACCGATAAATTCGTGGAGGATTTGAATTCCTTCGATTTCTTTACATCTGCTCCCGCGCTCCGGATTCCAGTGATGTTCATCCACGGCTCCAAGGAAAAGCATATTATGCCGGAACTGGTCATTCGCTATGTTGAACAGCTGGACGCGCCTCAAGGCAAGCGGCTGCTCTGGTCGCCTTTATCTTCCCATGTGTTCCATTACGATGATGCCAGAGAGAATGAACAGCGGCTTATTGAGTTTGTAAACCATGCAGAGGTGATCGCTTGAATTTTGTAGACATTCACCTGGAGCCGATCCAGAGTGACACGAAGAAGAAGATTCTTGAGACCGCAATCGATTTCTTCTCGCGTAAAGGGTACACCGGCGTATCCGTTCGCGATATTACAAGGGAAGTCGGCATTAAAGAGAGCTCCTTGTATAAGCATTTTAAGAATAAAGACGAAATTCTCGAAACGATCTTTCTGAATTTCCGGATCGATTCAGCTATCATTTTGCCTCCGGTGGAACGGATCGACGCGATCCTTGAAGCCATTGGGCCCGAAGAGTTCTTAAACACAGGTTTAAAGAACTTTATGAAGCATGCGGAGGATCCGAATATGCGAAGCATCTGGCGTATTATGTATATTGAGCAATTCCGGGATCCGCTTGCCAAGGAAATTTATTCACACGATATTGTACGGAAAACGGTGGATTTTCTGGCATTGGCGTTCGGACGAATGATTGCCAGACAGCAGATTCGCCCGTTCGATCCGATGACCTTAGCCGTGGAATACCAGTACCCCCTGTTCACGATGATCATGGAGTACATTATGGTAAAGTCGGATGGCATGGATTCAAGTGACGTTGAGCGGAAAATGTCCGAGCATGTGAGATTCTTTTGGAGCGCTGTAAAGCCTTGAGGTAAATAGTGGAAGGATGGCGCATGACGAACGGAGTCAGGCTAAAGGTATCTACCTATTCGCCTGGAGGTATTCCTTCATGAAACGGTTCGATCCGGATATGGTGTTTTTTGAACCCGACGCACTGCAATACCCATTAGGTCAAAAGCTGCATAAGCATTTCGAGGAAGCCGGCACCCCCATCCGCATGACAACCTCTCACAACCGGGTAACGGGCATTCCCGGTGAGACGGAGACCGAACAATACCGCAACGCCAAGCGGACGCTCGTCGTCGGCATCCGCAAGACGCTCGATTTTGACACCTCCAAGCCGTCGGCCGAATACGCGATTCCGCTTACAACCGGGTGCGCGGGACACTGCCATTACTGTTATCTGCAGACGACGATGAGCTCGAAGCCGTATGTTCGAATCTATGTCAATTTAGATGATATTTTGGAGAAGGCGAAGCAGTACATTGAGGAACGGAAGCCGGAGATTACCCGGTTCGAAGCCGCCTGCACCGGTGACCCGGTATCTCTTGAACATCTAACCGGCGCATTAGGGAGATACATTGAATTTATGGCGAATCAGCAATACGGGAGATTGCGATTCGTTACAAAATTTGCGAACGTCGAGCCCTTGTTAGGCCTGAATCACGGCGGACACACGAGAGTTCGCTTCTCGATCAATTCCGATTACGTCATCCGCAGCTTTGAGCCCGGCACATCCAACTTCGAGGAACGGATCGAAGCGGCGGGAAAGATTGCGGAAGCGGGATACCCGCTTGGCTTCATTATCGCTCCGATCGTAAAGTACGACGGCTGGCAAGAAGGGTATTGGCAGCTGTTGGAGAAGCTCCATCACCGGTTGGAAGGCATCGAAGTACCGGATCTCACCTTCGAGCTCATCCAGCACCGGTTTACGAAAGCGGCCAAGAGCACCATCCTGAAGCGGTACCCAAAGACCAAATTAAATATGGATGAGGCGGACAGGCGGGTAAAATGGGGCAGATACGGCAAATTCAAATATGTATATAAGGCCGAAACCGTCGAAGAGTTCCAAGCGCTGTTTGAGAAGGCGATCCGGCACTACTTCCCGCAAGCGAAGATCGCATACTTTGTCTAAAACGGAAAGAAGAGCGGCAGCACCGCCACCATTACGATGCCGAGCACAACTTGCAGCGGCAAGCCGACCTTCACATAATGGCTGACCTGATACCTTCCCGCGGACATGACGAGCGCGTTCGGCGGCGTGGAGAACGGCGACGCGAAGCAGGCGCTTGCGGCGATCGCAACCGCGAATAAATACGGATAAGGGCTGACTCCCATCTCGATCGCCGCCGTCATCGCGATCGGAGCGAAGAGCACCGCGCAAGCGGTGTTACTAATAAATAAGGTTAGAATCGACACCGTCGTATAGACGCCCGCCAGCAGCGCCATCGGCCCGAGACTCCCTAATGAATCAACGAGTCCGTCCGACAGCAGCCGGGCGATCCCCGTCTTCTCTAACGCAATGGACATAGGAATCATGCCGCCGATCAACACAATGCTTTCCCAATTCACGGTCTTATAGGCCTCTTCCATACTGCGTACACAGCCGAACACGACCATCAGCAAGGCGGCCAAGATCACCGACGCTACGGCGGGGATCCACTCGGTAATAAGCAGCACTACCATCAAGAGCAGAATGCCCGCCGCAATCGGCGCCTTGATGGACATGATCACCTTACGCGATTCCTCCAGGGGCTGACCCGCCACAACAACGTCCTGCTGCTCCGCGGCAAGCAGTGCGATGTCCTTCCACGCGCCTTGCACAAGCAGAACGTCTCCGAACCTCATTTTCTCTTCTTTGAGATTATTTAATAGAAACTGATCCCGCCGTTGAACCCCAAGAATATTAAGCCTATATTTCTCGCGGAAGCCCGAATGCTTAATGAGTTGCCCGATGAGGCGCGAGTTCGGCGTAAGCATAACCTCCGAGATGCCTACATCGCTCGTTGCGTAACGCTCCGCTCCGATTTCCTGCTGTTTCTCCAGCTCCTGCCGGTCCAGCAGAACGAGTCCGTACTTGCGCGCCAATTGCTCCGTCTGCTCGAACGGCCCGTTGATGTACAGAACATCCCCTTCTTGAATGACGGTTTCCGGTCCGGCAATTTCTTGATTAATCGTCTTGAGGAATTGGTTCTTCGCGGAAATTTTACGCCGGATTTCAATCACGTTCACACCGAATTCGCCGGGAATATTGAGCTCGCGCAGCGTTCTTGATTGAATCGCCGCGCCGTTGTCCACCCTAAGGCGGAACAGGTTCTGCGTAAGCTGGTACTTGCGGGCAAGCTCCTTGACCGACCTTCCGTTCTGCAGGCTGCGCTCCTCTTCCCGGTTCTCCTTCGGAAGAAATCGGCGCAAGAAGATCAGCGCAATGATGCCCGTAGTCAGGGCAACGAGGCCGATGCCGGTGAAGGAGAAGAATGAGAGCCCCTTGTACCCTGAATTCAGCAGCGTCTCATGAATGACGAGGTTCGGCGGCGTGCCGATGAGCGTAAGCATTCCTCCGAGGCTGCTCGCGAAGGCGAGCGGCATCAGCAATCGGCCCGGATGAATGTGCGCTCCCATCGCAAGGCTGACGACGATCGGCAGCATAACCGCCACCGTGCCGGTGTTGCTGATAAACGTGCCTACCAACGTTGTCGCGAGCATAACGGTAATGAGAAGCCGGATCTCGCTGCCGCCTCCCAATTGGAGCAGCTTGCGGCTCACCATATTCGCCAATCCCGTCTGAAAAATACCGCCGCCAACAACAAACAGCCCAACCATCATGATGACCACCGAATTGGAAAATCCGGACAACGCTTCGGCCGGTGTGAGGATACCGCAAACCATGAATATAAGAAGCGCCCCGGCCGCTACCAGGTCGGAACGGATTTTGCCCGATACGAACAATACGGAAGCCGCCGCTAAAGTCAACAATGTTATTAACATCGACAAGTCTATCATGATGTCCTCCAAGCTTCTCTTATCGTAATCTTTCTTCTAACCACTCGGCCAATTCATAAGATTTGCTGCGCTTGGCGGCACCAAGAGGCGTCAGCCCGTCATACCCGACCCAGCCCGGATCGGCCCCTTGCGCAAGCAAATATTCGGCCGTTCCCCGCTGTCCTCCATGACAAGCCAGCCAGAATGCCTGAGTGATCTCTTCCGGCGCGGGGCGGTTGCCTCCAGTGAAGAAGTCCTCCACCCTCTCAAGCATGCCTAACGCCGCCGCATGCCACAGATTCGTCCGCGCTCCCCGCTCCACCAGCCGCCTTGCGGCGCGCCACTGGCCGAAAGCCACAGCGTCATTAAGCGGAGATCCGCCGTCAATGACCGCGCCTTGCGCCTCTATGTCCGCACCTCCGTCAAGCAGCGCGTCCAACGCCGCCACAAACGTCGCAGCTCGCCGCCCAATGCAGCGCTGACTCGCTATGGGAGCCTATAAACCTCGCGTTCACATCCGCCCCCGCCGCAACCAGTGCGGATATGGTGTCCGCCACATGCGGGTAATGCCCCGGCCAGTCTGTCGCCACATGCAGCAGTGTCCGCATCGCTCCGCCATCCCCGGCAATTCGCGCCCGCGCCAGTCCGGGATGCTCCGCTAATATATGCCGCAGTGTCGAAACATCCCCCTTGCGGATCGCCTCTATCACCGATTCGGCTAATAGCAAGTCCTCAATGACCTCCATATGCTCAGCCCTTTTCCACTTTCATTTCCTTTCATTTTACTATGCGGGAGAAGAAATAGGTATTGACAAATAAACGTCAGTATTACCGGCTGCCCCTGCCCGTAATACTGACGCTTTATCCATTATGGCTCCACAATTTCATCCAACGACGTATGCGGATCGCGATTCACGGCCTCGGCAATATTTCGGTCGGTTTCATTTTCCCCTTGGATCTGTACCGCCGCTTCCGCTTGCTGCTGCAGCTGCTCCTCGATCTGCCCGATTCCGTGTGCGCCTTGATGGTTTCGGCTTGATGGCATGTCCCGTTCACCTCCACTTCAGTAAGTTTCGCTATTTCTCCCGAATCGATACACGCTCACAAGCTCGTATGATACTATGTTAATCGTATTCATTTTCCACATATGATCTTGGAGTGATCCATTTGCAGCTTCTTATTAAGCAAAGCCGTTGGACAATGCTGCTGTTCGCAGCGCTGCTTCTGACAAGCTGTGCGGCGCACGCCAATGACGAAATCGTCGTCTCCGCCGCAGCCAGCTTGACGAATCCGCTCACCGAGATCCAAGCAGCCTTCGAAGCGGACCATCCATCCGTTAAGGTGGTGTTCAACTTCGGGGGCTCCGGGACGCTGCGCAAGCAGATCGAACAAGGCGCCGAGGTCGATCTGTTTCTATTCGCATCGGAGAAAGATTACCAAGCGTTGGTAGAAGGAAACATGGTGGGATTGGGGGGACCGTTGCTGCTCAATCGCCTTGTCATCATTACATCGGAATCGTCAGGGATCGCGGTGTGGCCGGAATTCCTAGAGCAGAACCGCATGCTCGCAATCGGCACTCCGGAAGCAGTTCCGGCAGGAACGTATGCGAAAGTAGCACTCGAACGGATGGGGATATGGGAACGACTGCAGGATCGGATCGTTTATACGAAGGATGTGCGGCAAGTATTGACGTTGGTGAAAAATGACGCGGTCCAAGCGGGGATTGTATATGCTAGCGATACGGCCGGAGAGGATCAAATCATGGTATTGGAAACCGTAAATCCGGAGCTGCATACGCCGATCCGGTATTTCGCGGGCTTAACGCATCATCACGCCGAGCGTGCGGAAGCCTTCTATAAATATATTTGGAGCGAGGCGGCTCTGGAAATCTTCCGGAGACACGGCTTCGATACTATCTTCTCTGATACAGGCAGGTGAACTGATAACCATGCAATGGTCATGGCATCCGGTGCAGCTCTCCTTCTTCGTTGCCGCTTCCGCGGCCTTCATCGCGCTGCTTGCGGCGACCGCAGCGGCGTACTGGATGACTTCGGCGAGAGTGAGGGGACGAACGATCATAGAAACCGTCTTCTTCCTTCCGCTGGTTTTGCCGCCGACGGTGATCGGATTTATGCTCATCATGGTGTTCGGCAATCAGAGCTCGCTTGGAAGATTGATCGAATGGGCGACCGGGCGCAGCGTCTTGTTTACGGCAGCGGCGGCGGTGATCGCGGCGGCGGTCGTCGCATTCCCGCTCATGTATCAGTCGATCAAAACCGGCTTCCTGTCCGTGGACCGTCACGTGATCGCCGCCGCGAAGGTGGACGGAGCTTCCTCGCTGCAGGCGCTTTGGGCAATCATACTGCCGTTGTCGGGACGGGCGTTCGCAAACGGCATCGTTCTCGGTTTTACCCGGGCTTTCGGAGAGTTCGGGGCGACCCTCATGTTTGCGGGAAATATCCCGGGCCGCACCCAAACCGTTCCTACAGCCATCTATTTCGCCATCGAAACCGGCAATTCCCAATTTGCCTGGTACTATACGCTGATCAGCATCGGCTTCTCGTTCGTACTGTTGCTTCTGATTAACCGCGCCAAGCCGGTGTAGCCTTCGCTTTGGCTTTGGCTTTGTTCCGTTCCGAGAGGATGAACATCGCGATAAAGACCGCACTGAGTATGTATGCAAACAGATCGCCGTATTTCGTGTAGAAGGTTTGCCCGGACGTAATAAAGGTATCCCCTACGATATATCCCCGCTCGTTCACATCGCTGCGCGCCGTCATTTCGCCGAACGGGGTGATCACTTGCGCAACGCCGGAGGTTGATCCGGAGCCGATCGCCAGATGGTTCTCAACGGCCCGGAACACCGCGTCGCTCGCCGCGAACACTGGGAACTGGCTGTTTCCGTAGAAATCATCGTCCGCCGGAATGAGCGCAAGCTGCGCCCCGTTCAAGGCGTAATTTCTCAAGATGGAAGCATCGTGGCGATCCCAGCAAACCGCGAGCGCAACATTGCCGAAGGCGGTAGGATACACGGGATAATCCCTCGGTCCCGGCGAGAAGCCATGTTCCTCTTCTCCCCACAGCGTAAAGATTTTCGGCGTTCGCCCGATCTCCTTCCCGTCCGCGCCGATCATCACTGCCGTATCGTACATCGCTTGCTCCGTTTCCCATACCGTGTCCGCGACAATCGCCGCGTGAAGCTCCCCGCTTAGCTCCGCCAACTGTTCATACAGCCCGCCGTCGGCCAGGTTCATGAATTCATTTTCGCCCCATACGATAATATCCGCTTGCCGCTCCGCTTGAATTTGCCTGGACAGCTCGCTGTTCACATCGAAGATGGCCTGCTTCATCTCCGGTGTATCAGCCAGATATCCGTCGCCCGCCGTCGTCTCGCCGCCCAGAGCAATGATCTCGCGGTCTTGGTTCACCAGATCGACGGTTGCCCCAATGGTAATCGGCTGACTGCCGAGGAGCGGACCGCTTTGCCGCAGCACCAAACTGCCGTAAATCACATTCAGAATCGGAAGCGTGATCAGAACCGCAGCAATGACGAGCTTCTTGCGGTTATTCCTGGCGTGAATGATGAAGGCCGCGAAACATACATTGGATAAAATAATGAGGAAGGAGAGGCCGATCGAGCCCGTTGTCGATAAAATTTGCAGGTGTTCCGGAACGGTCCACTGGGATTTCGCAACAAGCTCGATCCACCACGTCTTCGTGAACGGAATGACGGTTTTCACCCACTCCAGCACGCTGAACGCAACGGGCACTGCCAAGATAGAGTACCAGCCCCGAATTCTTTGGCTCATATCGTACCCCATCTTCAGGATCGCGGCATAAAACAACCCGCCGGCCACCATAATGACATAACCCCATTCCGACAAGACGGAAGGATACCACCAATGCGTGCCGACAGACCAAATAATACAAGCTATGTTGATGAGGAAATATTGCTGCACCGCCGTTTTCTTTTCCAACGCAACAAGAAGCGGTACAAGGCCGAACCATGCGAGGATCGAATAATCAAAGCCAGGCATACTCAGCATCATGAGTATGCCCGAGATGACCGCGAGAACGTACGCCACGAATTATCTGCTCCTTTTGTAATAAGTAATAGCCAGCGCAAGCGCCAACACGGAGCCTTTGACAATATCCATGGCATAGTAGGGAACAGACAACATGATGAGGCCATTGGACAGAATGCCGATTAACACCGCGCCGGCGAACGTGCCGAACGCGTTCGGCTTGCCTGCGCCAAATACGGAATATCCAATAAACGCCGCCGCGACGGCTTCCATCAGGTACGGAGCGCCGGAATTCACTTCCGCGCTCATGACCCGCGCGCCGAGCACGATCCCGCCGAGACCGGCAAATACCGCAGAAATCAAATATGCAGCCAACCGGTACCTCCCGACCCGGATGCCCGACAAGGCGGCGGCTTCCGGATTGCCCCCGATCATATACATATATCGGCCGTGCTTCGTGTATTTCAAGAAGAGATGAACGGCCAATACGGCAAGCAGCATGATGATAATGATCCAAGGCTCCTGTCCCAGCTTCTTGAAGCCGGCCGGGATGACCCCGGTTGCGAAATCGCCGTTCGGCAAAATCATATTTTGCGAGACCGTAGCTCCTCTCGTGTAGGTGAGAGCCACCCCTTGGAACACAAACATCGTCGCGAGCGTCATCAGCATGTCCTGAATTTTAAAATTAATAACCAGGAATGCGTTGATTAAGCCGACAACAAGGCAAAACAGCAGCGTGACCGCAATGCTGAAGCCTGTCGATTGGCCGTGCCATACAAACATCGAAATGACGAGCGCATTCGCAACGGAGGCGGTCGATCCGATCGACAGGTCGAAGCCGCCGACGGAGAGCGATACCGTGAGTCCGATCGCGATAATTGTAATAATGGAGATGGACCGCAATATATTGATGATATTCGATCCGCTTAAGAAGTTATCCGTTGCCGTTCCGAAAATCACGATGAGAAGCAAAATCGTAATTAACGTTCCGTATTTATAGAAGAATTCCAACAGGCTGAACGATTTCTTGCGCGAGGTTTCAACCGCGTTCATCGAGACACCCCTCCAATACTGTAAAGCATAATTTCTTCTTCATTCGTGCGGGCCGTCTCCAGCTCCTTCAACACTTTGCCGTCATACATCACGTAGATTCGGTCGGTGATGCCCATCATCTCCGACATTTCGCTGGAGGCATACAGGATGCTCTTCCCCCGGGCGGCGAGCTCCGCAATCAGCTCGTAAATATCCCGCTTCGCCCCTACGTCCACGCCCTTCGTCGGTTCATCGAATATATAGACGTCAGCGTCAACGAGAAGCCACTTCCCGATGGCAACCTTCTGTTGGTTCCCGCCTGACAGATTCGCGAGCCGTGTTTGATCGCTCGGCGTCTTGATGCCTAAGCTGCGGATCATGTCTTGCGAGGCTTGTTTCTCTTTCGCCCTGCTGACCCAAGGCCCCCACGTTAAGAACCGGTTCAGCGAAGCCACCGTTAAATTAACAGATACCGACTCTTGCACGAAGATGCCCTCCCTGCGGCGCTCCTCCGGCACGAGTATAATTCCGCCCTTCACCGCGTCATGCGGCGAACGCAGAAGAAGCTTCTTCCCCCTAAGCTGTATATCCCCTGAGGATAACCGCGACGCGCCGAACAGTACCCGGCACAGCTCCGTCTTCCCCGCGCCGACAAGGCCCGCCAAGCCGACAATCTCGCCTTCTCGAATGTAGAGGTCAGCCGATCTCACCTTATCCCCGTCGCTCACGGCTTTCACTTCGAAGCTCACCTTGCCGATGGTCCGTTCCTTCTTCGGGAATTGATTGTCCAGCTTCATTCCGAGCATATGCTCGACAACGCCCTGCTGATCAATGCTCGAGATTTCGCCGGCGAACACGACTCGCCCGTCCCGCATCACCGTAATGTCATCACAAATTTCGAACAATTCGGGGAGCCGGTGGGAAATGAAAATAATGCCGACACCTTCCGATTTCAAGCGCCGGATCAAGCGGAACAGCTGCTCCGTCTCGTTCGAGCTCAGCGGTGCGGTCGGCTCATCCAAGATCAGGTAACGGCACTTCGTAGCTACGGATCGGGCGATGAGCACCATCTGCTTCTCGGCCAGCGTCAGGTCGCGCACCAATTTATCTGTCGGGATCTTTGCCTGAATCCGTTCCAACGCTTGCTGCGCCGAACGATGCAGCTTCTTCCACCCGATCCAATACTTGCGCTTCATTCCGTGGACGACCTGCTCCATCACAATATTCTCGCCGACCGTCAAATACGGAATCAGTGCCGTATCCACCTCTTGGAACACGACTTGTATGCCTTGATCCTTCGCATCCTTCGGATTATGGATTTTCACTTCCTGACCGTCAACCTTGATCTCACCGGTGTAGTGGTTGTATGCTCCGGCCAAGATCTTCATCAGTGTCGACTTCCCGGCTCCGTTCGCGCCGATCAGCGCATGCACCCGCCCGCTGCCGGCTTCGAAGTTGACCTCCGATAACGCCTGCACGCCCGGGAAAGCGATCGAAATCCGCTCCATCTTTAATGCGCCGTTACCAATTCCTTCCATCATGCAGCCTCCTCCCTAACAGGGGTAACGCCCTTGTCCTAAGGACAAGGGCGTTGGTATCGTGTGTAAAGAGCTTCGGATTATTTGCCGTTCGCTTGCTTCAATGCCTTCATCCAGTCTTCCTCGAACGCATCGGTCGTACCCCAGCCCGGAATAATATCGGCAAGCGTCACCATATTCACCGGTTCGGCAGATTTCTTCAAGTCCTCTTGCTTAATTAACGCGGCTTCGAGATCGAAGGACGCCGGCGTCTCTTCCCCAGCAAGCTTCTTCGCAAGAATCCGCATGTCTACGGCACCGATCATTCTCGGATCAACCGCAGCGGTGGCTGCCCATGGGCTGTTCTCTTCCTGCATAATTTGCAGGTCTGCGTTCGATACGTCAATACCGTAAATTTTAATTTCCGTACGTCCCGCTTCAATCAACGCTCTTGCGGCGCCGATCGCGAACGCGTCCCATGTCGCGAAGATCGCGTCGATCTCGCCCGGCGGATATTTCGTCAGCATTGCTGCTACGGCGTTCTGTGTATCTACAGAAGTGTTTGCCGTTGCTACGCCGAAACGTTCCAATTCTTTAATGTTCGGATACTTCTTCTGGAATTCTTGATATACCGCGTTGCGGCGAACCATTGGCGGGAAGCCGTCTACCCACAGATAGATAATGTTCGCCTCTTCGCCTTGCTCAGCAGCCAGTTGATCCAGCGCGTATTGCGCGAGCGCCGCGTCGTCTTGCGCGGTTAGCGTAACGCCCTCTACTTCGGATAATTCCGTAATCGAATCGAATGCGACGACTTCAATTCCTTTGTCTCTAAGCTTCTGAACAGCTTCCTTCGTTGCCGCATCATCCCCGTGGGAAATAATGACGCCGTCAACATCGCTGTTAGCCGCTTGTTCCAGTGCGTCAAGGAATTGCGCCGTGTTGCCGTTCGCAGAGAACGTGTCCACTTTGAATCCGAGCGCTTCGCCCACTGCCTTCGCCCCAGCCAAGAATTGCGCCGTATGATCATCACCGCCGATTTTGCGGATGACTCGGATATTGATGTCGCCTTTCTCAGCCAGTGCCGCCGGTACATTCACCGATTGTTCATTGCTTGTATTTGCCGAACTGTTTGTTTTTCCGCCCGTTGTTTGGCCGCATCCGGTTACCACCAGCGCGAATGCCATCATGATACCGAAGAATGCATGAAACCCCTTTTTGTTCATGGTTTAGCCCCTCTCTTGTTTCTATATGTAACCGCATTTTAAAACAATAGTAATTCTATCGGAATTAACCGAATTCGTCAATCTATTTTTCATGAATACCGTTAACGTAATTAATATACTAGATTTCATCCCGGTTGAGGAGAAATATTTTGAGAAAACAAGAACGGCTGCCGTCAACGGCAGCCGCTCCTGCAACATTATGATTTTTCCCTGCTCTTGACTAATAGAGCGGAAGATTCGAGGTTACACGCGGCTGTTCATGCTTCACGATCAACCTCGGCAATACGGCCCAATAGAAAACGCCAACGAATAAAATACAACCCCCAACGAGCATATACAGCGATTCGATACTGACCCAAGCCGGGAATGAGAAACTAATAAAGCCAAGGGTTAAAGAGGTCGCCAGCATCATAAGCGGATCCACCCATCCTTGCACTCTGCCCATCATCTTAGGATCGATAATTTGCGGCATCCATCCCCCGATGGACACATTGATGAACGGCAGCGTAATCGAGAATAATCCCTCGAAGAATAAAAACATCGGCACATCTTCAGCCCATCCTATCGCAGTAATGCAGATCCCTCCGGCGAGCAGCCCCGCGATGAGCATATGATACAGCTTCATTTTATTTGCCAGCGCGGAAGCAAGCATGCTCCCAAGCAGTATCCCTACCCCGAACACAATCCCCCGCCACACCCCGACGAGTTCATAAGTTTCCGGGGCCAGCTTATATTTTAGAAGGAAGAGCGGCAGGACGCTGAAGAACCCGTTGATGACCCCAAACAGGAAGAAGCCCGAGACCAGCGCAATAATTAAACGATCGCGGAACATGTACTTCATCCCTTCGTTCAAATCCGCAAAGATCGAACGAAGCTGAATTCCCCGCAATGTCGCGTTCCCATTCGGGAGGCGAACCTCATCCGCAAACCGGCAGGAACGAATCAGCAGGGCCGACACCAAAAATCCCGCCGCATCGATCGCCAGCGATCCTTCCATCCCTAAGAACCAGTAGCTCGCCGTGCCCAGCCCTACGCCGAATAGCGCGAAGATGCTCCCCACCATTTGATTCAGTCCCGCCGATTGCGTGTACTCCTCCTTTTGCAGGATCCCTTGGACCAACCCGGCCTCCGCCGGCTGAAAAAACCGGGCCACCCCGCTCCGAAGAAATAACAGTGCGAAGGTTAGCGGCATCCAACCGATCTGGATAGACCCCAGAAGCAGCAAAGTAATGCCGAATCGGATCCAATTCGCATACAAGGCAATCTTTTGACGATCCAGGCGATCCGCAAGCACACCCACCAGAAAGAATACGAGCAGCGTGGGCAAGGAGTTCATCAGCTGCGTTACCGTCGCGAAGATCGGTTGTTCGCCGAACCGGTCCAGCAAATACAAGGTAAACGCCACCATGCCGATGGTCGTCCCGAGTTGTGACGCAACATTCGCCAGAAACAGCTTCGTGAACGTTCTGTTTCGCAATACGGAAAACACCGTAACCTTCATTGGTTATCCTCCCTCTTGTTTCCTATCCTCCGGATAAGCAGTCAACATAATTTTCCATTCCGGAACCGTTTCGTCATACGACTTACTCCTGGTCTCCCACGCCTGAAACCACGCTTCAAATTCGCGCATGAACTGCCTCATCTCATCCGGCGGAAGCCGAAGCAGCGAGTTCATGAGCGCAGGCTTTACCGCTTCCTTGCGCTTGTGTTCTTTCTCATACCGTTCAAGTGACGATAGGTAGCCGCGATGGTTTTCCTTCAACAGCGAATTCGAAAAAGCATATAGACTGCTAACTTTTCCTTGACGGTCCGCTTCCTCCTCCTGCAGCGCGATCCGGATTTTCTTGGCTACGGGCACATAATACTTCTCAACGACTCCTCCCTTTTCCCTCGTCTCCGTTAACAGGAACAAGCCGACGCGAACCAGCTCTTGCACATGGTAATGGCCTTTATTCGGGGGGATCCCCAGCATCTCGGAGATCATCTTTGACGTGCGGGGCACGTCATCGCCCATCGCTTCGAACATTTTCATCCGGATTTTATTAGACAGCACCTTCACTTGCTCTATGGAAGTCACTACATAAACCTCTTCCGACACGTTATCCGATCACCTCGATCAATTGTTTTTGTTCGATCAAGAAAATTTGATCATCTATGATTACAATATATCTCCTTTGTGAAGGAATGGCAACAATATTTTTCCATTTCATGAAAAAAAGGGACCCGGCCGTTCAAGCCGTGGCCCTGCATTCTCAACCTCCCTTACTCCCGTCCTTCTTCAGCGTCTTCTCCACTTCCCTGAAATAATACGCCGCCCCGCCAAGGAACCCGTTCGAGAAGCTGACAACGTCCTGACCTAATGCCGGTTTCCAACCGGTCAGCCGTTCGAAAAGATTGGCCTCTTCGTCATAATTGGCTTGGGAAAGCTTTATCTTTACATTTCCACTCCCCTGCAGGATATATTTTCCGCTTCAGCGCCTGCTTCGGTTCTTCGCCGGTTCCGGTAACGGCGGCCTGTACAGGAGATTCGGATGTTACGGGATCAAGCGCGTCCCCGTTGCGTTCGGCAAGCTTCACCTGTTGAAGGCTGTTCCATGCAAGTGCGGCGCCGCCCGCCGCGAGTCCTGCGATCAAGATCAACAACGCGATCTTGACGCTTTTCCCTGTTAGCCATGTTTTCATCGAAGGTATCCCGTCCTTTGATTGATTAGGCAGGTATTGAATTATTTTCCATATTAACATGAAACTGCTTGTTCATTTGAAACTATTTTCTATGTAAATCCCTCATTTTGCGGTATATTATTTAAGTGTATTTTTTTGGGCAATTTATCTTCGAATCCATTTTTCAGGAGTTGGTTTTATGACAGCAGTATCTAAGAGGAAACGGATCTGGACTGAGATCAATTCGCTCATCCTGATCACGGTTGGAGCGGTCTTAGCCGCCCTCGGGCTTGAACTGTTCCTCGTGCCCAACGATATTTTGGACGGGGGTGTGATCGGTCTGTCCATTATCGCAGCGAAGCTGAGCGGGTTGCAGATGAGCTTATTTATCGTCCTGTTCAACATTCCGTTCTTGTATATCGGTTATCGCAAGATGGGCTTGAAATTTACCTTTCATACGCTGTTCGGCGTCATCGTATTATCGCTTTGCACCTCTTTCCTTCATCATTTCGAACCTGTAACGCACGATAAATTTCTGGCGACGATCATCGGAGCCGTTATCCTCGGCGGAGGCGTCGGCCTTGTAATTAAAACCGGCGGCGCGCTGGACGGCACCGAAATTCTCGCAATCCTCGTAAGTAAGAAACGCCCCGTATCCGTCGGTCAAATCATCATGTACATGAACGTCTTTATTTTCGTTCTTGCCGCACTGCTCGTATTCAGCTGGGAAACGGCGATGTATTCTATCATTACGTATTTCATTGCCTTTAAGATGATCGATATCGTTTCGGAAGGTATGGAAGAGCTCAAATCGGTAATGATTATTTCCGACTATCCGGATGATATCGCGCAAGCCGTGCTGAAGCAGCTGGGACGCGGCATGACTTACATCCACGGTGAGGGCGTTTTTTCAGGGGAACCTAAGAAAATCATCTACACGATCGTCAGCCGGATCGAGTTGTCCACCCTGCGCGCCATCGTCAACGAGATTGATCCCAAAGCGTTGATCGCCATAGAAAATATTGCCGACGTTTCCGGCAGCAATTTCAGAAAGAAAGAAGCGCATTAAGTTCCATTACCATCACAAACCGCTGTTGAACTTCCGTTCGACAGCGGTTTTTTTTGCAAAAACTATTGCATTACGGGTCGAATTTTGTATAATATTCATTGTTTTTGTAAACTTCAAGTTTTGTTAAAGTAAACTTCCACAAGTGAGGTCCAGTATGCAAATCGGCTCCAAAATCAAATCGTTACGATTGCAAAAAGGGCTAACCCAAGAGGAGCTTGGCGAGAGAACCAATCTGAGCAAAGGCTTTATTTCGCAGCTGGAGCGAGATCTGAACTCCCCGTCCATCGAAACCTTATTTTCAATTTTAGAGGTGCTCGGAACCACGCCGAAAGATTTTTTCGACGACACCTTGAAGGAGCAAAGAATCGTTTATACGGCGCAGGATCAGACAAGCTATAAAGATGAGGAGAAAAGATATAATATTCGCTGGCTCATCCCGACCTCCAACGAGAAAGAGATGGAGCCCGTGCTCATCACCTTGTCGAAGCAAGGCGAATTTAAAAGATTCGAACCTTCTCCCGCTGAAACCTTTATTTATGTGTTAAGCGGGAAAATCCGGCTTTATCTCGGGGAAGAAGAATTTATCGCGGACAAAGGGAACGCCGTATACTATGACGCCACCTTCCCCCACCAAATTGTTAATGCGTATGATGGCATCACCAAAATATTGCTGGTCGCCACACACTCTTATCTATAGGAGGACGAAGATGACACAACAACCGATCATCCGCTTCGAGAATGTCTCGAAGGAATACGACAGCGATACGGTCGTACTGAAAAACATCAATTTAGAATTTGAGCGCGGGAAATTTTACACCTTGCTCGGGCCTTCTGGCTGCGGAAAAACAACGATCCTCCGGATCATTGCAGGATTTGAGAAGCCGACGAGCGGCAATGTGTACTTCGACGGCAAACGGATGAACGACGTTCCCGCGAACGAGCGGCAAGTCAACACCGTATTCCAAAACTACGCGCTGTTCCCGCACTTGAACGTGTTCGAGAACGTCGCTTTCGGACTTCGAGTGAAACGGAAGAAAGAAGCGGAAATCCGCGAACGTGTGGCGGAAGCGTTGAAATTCGTGAACTTAGCCGGCTATGATAAGCGCCAAATCAACGAGATGTCCGGCGGCCAGCTGCAGCGCGTAGCCATCGCGAGAGCGATCGTCAACGACCCGGAGATCATCCTCCTCGACGAGCCGTTATCCGCGCTCGACTTAAAGCTGCGCTCCGAGATGCAGTATGAATTGCGCGAGCTGCAGCAGCGTCTAGGCAAAACCTTCGTCTTCGTCACTCACGATCAAGAGGAAGCGCTCGCGATGAGCGATGAAATCTTCGTCATCAACGAAGGGCAAATCCAGCAATCCGGCACGCCGAACGATATTTATGACGAGCCGATCAACCGTTTCGTGGCGGACTTCATCGGCGAATCCAACATCGTCGAAGGCGTGATGATCGAGGACTTCAAGGTGCGGTTCAACGGGAAGGTCTTTGAATGCGTTGACCAGGGCATGAAGCCGAACGAGAAGGTCGACATCGTCGTCCGTCCGGAGGATTTAAGCATTACATCGGTTGAAAAAGGGAAACTGGTCGTGAAAGTAGCTACTCAGCTTTTCCGGGGCGTTCATTATGAGTTATCCACATACGACAAGGACGGCAACGAATGGCTCGTTCATTCCCTGAAGAAGGCGGAAGTCGGGGAAGAGATCGGATTGGATTTCGATCCGGAGGCGATTCACGTCATGCGTCTCAACGAGACGGAAGAGGAATTCGACAAACGCTTGGAAGCCTATGGAGATGAAGCGAATGCCAATTAAAGCAAAGGGGTACTTTATCCCCTATATACTCTGGATTGTACTATTCGTTGTCGCGCCGATTGCGCTCGTTGTGTATTATTCGTTCCTTGACCTGAACGGCAATTTTACGCTGGCCAACTATGCGAACTTCTTCTCGGCAGCCTATCTGAAGATGGCGCTGGCGAGCTTCTGGTACGCATTCCTCATCACGTTGTTTACGTTGCTGGTCGCGTACCCGGTTGCCTACTTGCTGACGAAGACGAAGCATAAGCGCCTGTGGTTAATGCTCATGATTATCCCGTCATGGATTAACCTCCTGCTGAAAACCTATGCGTTCATCGGCATCTTCGGCCTCTACGGACCGATCAATGCGTTCCTGCAAGTATTCGGTTTCGAACCGACGCAGATGTTGTTTACCGATTTCAGTTTCATTTTTACGGCGGTGTACATTTTCATCCCATTCATGATTTTACCGATCTTCAACTCGCTGGATAAGCTGGACAAGACGCTTGTTTACGCGGCCCGCGACTTGGGGGCGACCGGTTGGACCACGTTCCGCCGCGTCGTGTTTCCGCTGACGGTTGAAGGCGTAAAATCCGGGATTCAAGTCACGTTTATCCCTGCGCTGTCCTTGTTTATGATCACCCGGCTCATTGCCGGAAATAAAGTCATCACGCTCGGCACCGCGATTGAACAGCAATTCCTTGTTGCGCAAAACTGGGGCATGGGCTCGACGATCGCCGTCTTCCTCGTGTTGATTATGGTCGTTAGCATGCTGTTCACAGGTACGAAGATGAGAGGAGGCCGCGTCGGATGAGCAAGCTGTCGAAACCGGGTGCGCTGTACTTAACGATTGTGTTCATCATCTTGTACGCGCCGATCTTCTATCTGATTTTCTATTCCTTCAACAGCGGCGGTACGATGAATTCCTTCGAATCGTTCACGCTGGAGCATTACGCGGCTGTGTTTGAGGATACGCGTTTGATTGTCATTCTGCTGAACACGATTCTCGTTGCTCTGCTTTCAGGGTTGATCGCAACCATCTTGGGCACGCTCGGCGCGATCGGCATTGTCTCGGTGAAGAAGAAGCAGCTTCGCAATACGATCTTGTCGCTGAACAACGTGCTGATCGTGAGTCCGGACGTCGTCATCGGCGCAAGCTTCCTCATTCTCTTCACGTTGATCGGCGTACAGCTCGGCTTCGCTTCCGTGCTGATCTCTCATGTCGCGTTCAGCGTGCCGATCGTCGTGCTGATGGTGCTGCCGAAGCTGTTAGAGATGGATGGATCGCTTATCGACGCGGCTCGCGACTTAGGCGCAACGAGACGCGATGTCATGACGCGCGTGATCTTGCCCTATATTCAGCCGGGCATCTTTGCCGGATTCTTTATGGCGCTCACCTATTCCCTGGACGACTTCGCTGTGACGTTCTTCGTCACGGGCAACGGCTTCAGCACGCTGTCCGTTGAGATTTACTCGATGGCTCGCGCGGGCATCACGCTTACGGTGAACGCGATTTCCGGCATCGTATTTGTCATCACGCTGCTTGTCGTCGTCGGATATTACTTCATGATGAACCGTTCGAAGGCTCCGTCACTGGAGGTGCGCCAATGAAATCATTAGTTCAAGCCGCTCTGGCGATTCTCGTTGCTTGCGGGCTGCTGTTTTACGCTTCCTACTCCTTGAATGCGACTGGAGGTGGCGGCGGTTCCGGCGTCATCACGGTATATAACTGGGGCGAATACATTGACCCGGAGCTGTTAGACCGGTTTACGGAAGAAACCGGGATCCAAGTTATCTATGAGACTTTCGATTCCAATGAAGCGATGCTGACGAAAATTCAGCAAGGCGGTTCCGTTTACGATGTCGCCGTTCCGTCCGAGTACACGATTGAGATGATGAAGGAGGATGACTTGCTCATCCCTATTGATCATTCCAAGATTCCGAACTTGGCCAATATCGATCCGTACTTCTTGGATTTGCCCTTCGACCCCGGCAACGAGTATTCCGTTCCATATTTCTGGGGGACGCTCGGAATCGTCTATAATCCGAACATGATTGAAGAACACCTCACCTTCGATTCATGGGAGGATTTATGGGACCCATCCCTGAAGGATAAAGTGTTCTTGGTGGACGGGACCCGCGAAGTGATCGGAATGGGCTTAAACAGCCTCGGATACTCCCTGAACGTGAAGGATGAGGCGCTGCTGAAGCAGGCAACCGAGAAGCTGATTACGCTGGCTCCGAATATTAAGGGAATCATCGGGGACGAGATTACTCCGCTGATGGTGAATAACGAAGCGGCTGTCGCGCTCACGTTCTCCGGCCAGGCTGCCGATATGATGTGGGAAAATGAAGAGCTCGAATATAACGTGCCGAAGGAAGGCTCCAACCTGTGGTTTGACAACTTCGTCATTCCGAAGACGGCGAGAAACATCGACGGCGCTCACGCCTTCATCAACTTCATGCTGGACGCCGAGGTCAGCGCACAAAACACCGATTATGTCGGGTATTCGACCCCGAATGCCGCAGCGATGGAGCTGTTGGATGAAGAGGTCGTCACCGACGAACGGTTCTACCCGTCTGAGGAGCTGCTCAACAACTTAGAGGTGTACGAGAACCTAGGTCTCGAGTGGCTCGGCAAATATTCCGAGTATTTCTTAATCTTTAAAATGTCGCTGTAACGCGCAAATGGCGTGCGAATGGAATCTCTTCCTATTCGGCACGCCATTTCTATTATGATGGTTCGTAATGAACGTGTACTTCAAATACCTCGTCCGTCTTCAATAACTCCTTTTCAACTCTTGTTGCTATATTATGAGCCTCTTGAAAATTCAAGTCTGCTTTTAATAAGAGAACGACATCGACAATGGCGTTATTCCCATAGTTTCTTGCGCGGAGCTCCTTCACATCCTCCACCCCGTCAACCTGCATTACCGTATCTTTGAACGTGCGGATCGCAGACTCGTCGAATCCATCGGATAGATGGTGCGAGGCTTCGCGGAAAATCTCCCACGCGGTTTTGCAAATGATGAGGCCGATAATTACCGCTGTAAGCGGATCAAGCCACCGCATCTGAAATTGGGAACCAACAATGCCAATGACGGTCCCGATACTTACCAGAGCATCGGAAACATTGTCCTTCGCCGCGGCCATCACCGCCGGGCTTTTGATTTTTCTCGCAAGACTCAAGTTGTAACGGTACACCATATACATGACGCCGGCGGAGAATAATCCTGTCCACACGGCTATGAGATCCGGCGCCTGCTCACTCCCGTAAAGTGTTGATTTGACGGCATTGATCAGCACTTCTATGCCCACAGCCATCATCACGAATGACGCGATTAACGACGCGATCGTTTCCCATTTCCAATGTCCGTACGGGTGGTTCTCATCCGCCGGCTTGCGGGCTAATTTTAATCCGACCAGCACAGCAACGGATGCGACGATATCGGTAGCGTTATTTAACCCGTCGGCTCTTAGCGCTTCGGAGCCCGATATTTCTCCTATGCCTAGCTTCAATGCAGATAGGAACACATAAGCTGCTATACTAACGACAGCTCCGCGTTCCCCCAATTTTAATTGATCGTATCTCTGTTGATCTCCCACGTTTCCCTCGTTCTCCCTCACCGAATCAGTTCGCTGAATCATTCTATCAACCACGAACGGTGTGGGTCTAGAGAAACGTTGTTTCGCGAGTTTGAAAAAATAAGAAAGAGTCAAGAAAGTTGCAAGGAGGAAAAAGAGAGCCGCCCCCCGGAGTTATTTCCCATCAAACCCATTAACCCCATAAGGTAAACCCTTTACGTTTAAGATACAATGATCTATTGAAGCATCACAAATACAATAGGACGGTGAGAAAGTGAGAACAGCGGCTGTAGTGTCCATGCTTGCCTTCTTCTTTTCCAACGCCCTTATCATTGCAAATCACGCGATTGCTATGGGGGAAGAAACCACAGTTCAGCATAAAACGGAAGTTGTTGAAACGGTTCCAAAGGAAAGCGAAGTCCAAAAGGCGAAAGTAACGACATCGGCAACGCCTGAACAACCGAAGGTTAAACAAGAGGAAATCGAACTGCTGGCGCGGCTGGTCAGCGCGGAGGCCAAAGGCGAGCCTTATGCCGGGCAAGTAGCGGTGGCGGCGGTGGTTCTGAATCGCGTGGAGCATGATCACTTTGCCGATTCCATTCGGGATGTGATTTATGACAAAGGGCAGTTTCAACCGGTTCGAAACGGCGCCATCAATCGAAAACCTACGGATTCGGCCGTTCATGCGGCTAAGGCGGCACTTGCGGGATCCGATCCGACGAAGGGCGCTCTCTACTTCGCCAACATGAGCATCGCGGACCATCATCCGCATCCGAACGCGAAGGCTACCGTGAAGATTGGTGCACATACATTTTTCAAGTAAAATACATGAAGGGCATCATCACATGAAGGGCATCGTCCGCTGAGCGGCCGATGCCCTTTCTTGTTATTCCCGCGCTCTTGCCTCATCTTGAATTTCACGGCGCTGATCGGCAATCGCTTCGCGGCGCCGTTCATTCTTCGCCCGCAAATTCGAAGATTCGTACGGTGAAATTTCCTCGGCGTGCTCCGCAAGATACTCCTCTGTTTCTTTCATCTTATGAACCGTATTTTGCACAGTTTCCTGAAGCCTCTCCACGTTATCCGCGCGGTTATCAGGTTTCGCCATTTCCAGATCCCCTTCATCATAAGTAATGATTATTGTCGTAATAAAGAATCCCTCACTTTCGCGCAATATATGCAAAGCCCGAATGGAAAACCTTGTGCTCCTATAAACCGATTTTTACAATTTCGCCATTGGCGCTTTCTATGTCCACGATAATAAGATCCGGATGTATTTTTTTAATGCGATGCAATTCCTTCACGAACCGGCGTAAATCTGTGCCGCTAATCGGAAGATCGGCATTTACCTTCTTACGCAGTAAGCCGGCGCTGATTGCAGCTGTTAAGCTGTTAAAAATGAGCCGCGTGGGTATGGACAATCGAATCGTTTTTTCGCCGGGTGAGCTGATGAAAATTTTCACTGCTCCCACCTATTCCACTACCACTTCAACCAAGTCGCCATCTTTTCCTTCGATTTCTATAATCTTCCCTCTTACCCCGTGTTCTACAATTTTAAAGAGTTCTTCGAAATTAATATCCTTCAATGATTCATTCTTTGAAACCTGCGGCATCCGCATGCCGATTTCGAGCCCGACTTTGATCAGCGGCAAAGGCAGGTTTACGCGAACCTTATCACCGTCAGAAGAGTTTATTAAGATCCTGAAGACTAAGTCATCTACACTTTTTCTTTGTTCCGCCGGCAGCATCACGGTCTCCTTCTTGGGGGAGCTTGACAACAATTCATCTACGGTGACATGGAATACGTTAGCGATTTTCGGCAGCAGCATAATATCAGGACAAGAGAGGTCGTTCTCCCATTTCGATACGGCTTGCGGGGACACATCCAGCAACTCCGATAGTTCCTCCTGGGTGATTCCTTTCTCTTTTCTTAGTCCGGCAATCTTCTTCCCTATCGTCAAATCCACAGGAACGTCACTCCTTCGTTATGGTGATCCCATTGTAGAATGAAACATCGATTGGTCTGAAGCGAATAACAGTTGAGAAACGGATGTTTCGCACAACCAACCGTTTATTTTTCTCACAACTATTCGTTGAGTTTACTTTATATCATCCAATCCGCTGGATACAACGTGTTTCTTCGCACTCTCATTCCTTCTTCAATTTCTGTCATATTTCCAATGAAGTGACAAAAATTGTGTAGCAGGGAATGGAGGAAGTTGGTACACTGTGCAGCCAATGTCGCTAAGCAATCTCTTTTTCATTCCGCCCCGATCTTCTCCACGTGGATGTTCAATACCCACTCCTCATTACTTCCCTGATTGAAACGAACGCGCAAGTGATCCCAAATATAATCTATTGCTTCATCCTTATATAAGGTTCTCCACGTATTTGTGTTCAGCGGTTCTGAATAATCAATGATACATTCGGCCGGAAACATGGAATCGCCTTGCTCCGAACCAGTAAACATCAAATACTCAAGCACGGGGGACAGCACATCTTTATAACCTTGGTACGATGCCGCATTGTTCGCCAGCTCATCCAACCGGTCTATACTCACGTTCACCCGTTCGCATACCCGCTTCATTTCGGATCTTGCCGCATCCTGCACAAGTACTTCAGACCGAAGAGAGAAGGTATACAGCGCATATCCCGCTTCATTCAAGAAAATATCGCTTCTGGCATTCGCCGGAGCCTTACGGATACCGACGCTTTCCGCTAAAGCTGCGATGTCCTCCTCTTTCATCTGGCTTAATGTATGCACTCCCAGATGTTCGGGCAATCTGCCGTATTCCCGCAGCCATCCTGCGCTTCGAATCATTCCTTGCATTGCTCCCCGGTCCCGCACCAGCACCAGCATGAGCTTCATAAGCAGTTCGTTGTTTTCCATAACGTTCACTAGAATTCCCCCGTCTTCCAAGTCTCTGCTTAATTGTACCACTTGCATCCAACGATAAAATAAAATCTCTTTCTAATAGAATGAAATGCTTATATAATAATTCAGGTTCGATTCAGCAGCTTAAAGACAATAACCATCCTGATGAAGGGATACCATTTGGGGGAGTACGATGCTTTTTCACACCATTGCGGCCATCGTTATTTTTATCGCGACCTTAACATTAGTGATTTGGCAGCCGAAGGGATTGAACATCGGCTGGTCCGCCTGCGGCGGAGCGATCCTGGCCATGCTGGCCGGCGTCGTCGGATTCAGCGATGTGCTGGAAGTCATCAACATCACTTGGAACGCTACGTTAACGTTTATTGCAATCATTCTCATCTCTCTCATCCTGGATGAGATCGGATTATTTGAATGGGCTGCCCTCCATATGGCACGGATCGCTAAAGGCGGCGGAGTGAAGATGTTTATTTACGTGAGCATCTTAGGCGCCGTAGTCTCCGCTTTCTTCGCGAATGACGGAGCCGCTTTAATTCTGACGCCGATCGTACTGGCGATGGTTCGTAATTTGAACTTTCAGGAAAAGATGATCTTCCCGTTCATTATGGCCAGCGGGTTTATTGCGGATACCACATCCCTGCCTTTCGTGATCAGCAACCTAGTGAACATCGTCTCCGCGGATTACTTCGGAATCGGCTTTGCCGAATACGCCGCCAGAATGTTCATCCCGAATCTATTCTCTTTGGCGGCAACCATTACCGTCTTATTGATCTATTTTAGAAAAAGTATTCCGAGAACGTACGACGTATCGAAGCTGAAGCCACCGGGAGAAGCGATTCAAGATCCAACGATGTTCCGTCTCTCTTGGGTTGTCCTAGCCGTTCTATTAATCGGATACTTTGGCAGTGAGCTGTTCCATCTCCCGGTTTCTATCATCGCATGCGCCGTGGCGGGTTTCTTTCTTCTCATGGCAAGGCGGAGTAAAGCGGTGAACACGAAAGCGGTGGTGAAAGGAGCGCCTTGGAACATCGTCTTCTTTTCCATTGGTATGTATGTGGTGGTATATGGACTGGGGAATGTCGGGCTGACTAGTATTCTTGCGGGGTTGATTCAGATTGCTTCAGAGCAAGGTTTATTTGCGGCTGCCATGGCGATGGGTTTCCTGGCCGCCTTCTTATCCTCCGTCATGAACAATCTGCCGACGGTGATGATAGACGCTTTAGCGATTGCGGAGACCGCGACCTCCGGTACCGTTCGGGAAGCGCTGATCTACGCGAATGTGATCGGCTCCGACTTGGGCCCGAAGATTACGCCGATCGGTTCCTTGGCCACGTTAGTATGGCTTCACGTGCTGTCGCTCAAAGGGATCCGCATCTCATGGGGAACCTACTTCAAAACAGGTATTGTGTTAACCATTCCCATCCTGTTTGTTACACTGCTCGGATTATATATCACCTTATTAAATCTTTAGTTTTTAGGGAACGGGTATGCATGCACGATGGGAGTGGAGGATTACGATGCTGTCGAGGCCAAAATTCTCAAAAACGGGGGCAAAGTAGCTCTGCCAAAATACGCTCTTCCCGGTATGGCATGGCAGGGGTATTATATCGATCCTGAGGGGAACATCTTTGGCATTCATCAACCCGACGAAAACGCAAAATAATAGATGGCTGACAACAAAGATTGCTTAGCAACAAGGTTGCTAAGCAATCTTTGTGTCTTAGGATTAACGGTTCGATTGGTTTTTGCGAATCTGGTCCATATATCGGTCGATTCGATGATGCAAAAACCCGACCGGGTTCGGTCGGGTTGCATCGGTTATCTCCAACTGTCTATGAGTTGTTCCGTCAATGCGGTTAACGCGGCTTTGGCTTCATCCGTTACATGATTGTTCATCGCTTGATTGTGAAGATGCTTCAAGAAATCCTCCAAATGCTTGATCGCTTGCTCGGTGCGGCCTTGGCTGAGGTGGTGACCGGCTTGCTTCGCGCTGTTAGACAACTGCGGGATTAGCGGTCCCTTCACATCGCCGGACGACACATACGCGTCAAGCATAACCTGCAACGACTCAAGAGTGATTTCACGCGGAACGGTTACAGACAGCGGAATCGCGGTGTCTCCGATCATCACTTCAAGCTGCACCTCGCCCGGCGCGCTTGCTGTAATGACGTTATCGGCAATGGTTACAACGCCGTTCGATGCCGGCTGGATCGACAGTTCTGACGTTACGTCCTTGGTCAAAGGCCCGAAATCAGCCTTCGCGTACACCGGGAACGTTTCGCCAACGGCTAATGTGAGTGCGTCCCCCGCATTCAACGTATATCCAATAAGGGGATACACGGTAACAGGCGGCAGCGTGACATGATCGCTCTTGCCTAAGCCAGGAAGGTTGGCGTACACCTCATAGTTGTGCGTGCCGGCGGCCGGTGTCGGGACCGTAACCGTAATCGGCGTATCCATCCCTGCACCAGTCGCAGCAGCAACCGTCTCATCCCCGTCCTTCACGATAATGTCAGCGCCTTCCGTAGCGGCAACGGTGAAGGCTGCGTCTTCACCCGCGGCCAGATTCGTCGCAGACGCACGCCGAAGTTCAATGTTCGCTGCCTCATCACTCGAGACCGTGCTCGTTACAGCAACATGATCAACATAAACAGAAGCCACCCATGCCGCAGCGCCTATGACGATGATCCGCATATATTTCGCGCCCGCCTGGGCTCTGGACTCAAATCCGTCATTCGCCCAAGAATTCAAGGGGGTTGTGATTTCTTTGCTCATCGTTGTCCCCGAATTGGCAGGGTTGATCATATTTCCGTTGCTGTCGTAATATCGAACCTGAAGCGTGGGACGGTTCGAGCTTCGCCCCTCCGGCGGATTCGTCCTGTAAAAATCAGCGTTGATTCGATAAGTCCGGCCGGCGATCACAGGAATCAAATCGGATTCGACCGCGACGGCTAGACTTGTATCATTATCGAATAAGTATAGGCTTTGCTCTCCGTCTCTTACAATTTCGCTGGATACACGGATCTCCGCCTGTTTTCCTATCAACGATCCCGGGTTTTGGATGCTCCAACCCGGAATCGTTCCATCCGCATTCACAGCTTGCTCGAAGCCCGGATTCGGCACATCCAAGTGTTGAATCGCTGTCCCCGGAGCCGCCAATCTTCCCTCGAACATGCGCACGTTATCAAAATAAGACGTCCCTGTCCACGCCAAGGAAACGAACAGCACTATTTTTCCTGTCACCGCGTTAGCCGGTGCAATGGATTTGAACTCTGCTTCCGACCAAACGCCGCTTGGCCCTGTAATATAGTTCGCAGGTGCCGGCGATGGCGTGACTTCATTGCCGTTCGCGTCGTAATACTTCAGCGCGAAGATCGTGCGGCCGGAATCCAGAAATACATCTGCCTTCGCTGTGTACTCGAGACCCGGCTGCACCGGGAACGGCAACGAGATGATCCCCGTTTCAGCTTGATCTGACGTGTCCGTCATTTTCAAGCTTCTTGCATCGCTTTTCGCCTTCTCTGCCGTGATCTCGTACTCCGCTAATCCCGGTACCGACCCGAAGCGATCCCAACCGGGAATCGTACCATCGAAGTTCACCTGTTCGAAGCCGCTGTTCACGATCGGAATCTCCACATTCACATAAACTGGCGGCGCACCCGGTGTAACTGTGATTTTCTTCAGCTTGGAAGCTTCGCTGTAATAGATCGCCGTCTTCTCCGGATCAACGTTGTCCTTCCCCACGACCATTAAGTTCGCCTTCGTTCCGGGAATCACCGCATGCGCCATCGTTTGCGGATCGACGACCGTCAATACGCCGCCCAGCGTCGTGTACAAGAAACCGTCGTCTCCCCAACGGAGCTTCGTGGGTACCCACGAATGGCTGAATGCCCAGTTCGTC
>Ga0182742_1000837_pt1 | contig 44255 bp, 40 predicted proteins | sample eDN5th37CBELigMG_FD_128880 | JGI IMG/M metagenome (GOLD analysis project Ga0182742, IMG submission 128880) | Enriched Miracle-Growth compost microbial communities from Emeryville, California, USA - eDNA 5th pass 37_C BE-Lig MG (version 2)... ... | reverse complement strand
CATCATTCTCTGCATCATATTAATCACATCCTGAACAACCTTCACATCATTTGTTGTTCTCGTAATAAGTGATGCAGAACCAAACTTTTCATATTCCTCAAGAGAGAAATGCTCAATATGAACGAATAAATGTCTTCTCATATCACGACCAAACCCAAGTGATACCTTTGAAGCAAAATAACTTACCCCTACCATTAAAATAATCGCCATAAGAGAGCAAACTAACATCCATCCCCCGGTTTGCAGAATAAAAGATACATCAGAGTTGACGATTCCTACGTCTACAATCTCAGCCATCAAAGTTGGCAAATAAAGCTCAAATAGTATTGCAACTAACGAAAACAAAAGAACAAGAAAAAGCTGCTTTCTATAAGGCTTTAAATATTTTATCATTTCTATCATTCGGTCACCTCATTGCACATTTTTATACTATGACCATTATAATATAGGTCTTATAGTTAACCTAATGAAATGTTAGATTTGACCAAAGGCTTTCTAGTTTAAAATTCTCATTAAGTGGTAAAAGACTAGTATGGTTGATTTTTACTAATAAGGAGAAAGGTGTGGTTTTAATGCCATGGAACAAAAGTGATTATCCTCCCTCTATGAAAAATCTAACGGAATCAACTAGAACAAAAGCAATTGAAATTGCTAATGCTCTTTTAGAAGAAGGCTATGAAGAAGGAAGAGCCATTAGCATTGCTATTTCTAAAGCAAAAGAAGTGACGAACTCTATAGATTCATCCGAAAATGACGTAACCTATCACTTGGTCCCTCATAGTGGAGAATGGGCCATAAAGAAAGAAAACTCCAGAAGGGTAACCGAGGTGTTTCAAACAAAAAACGAGGCATTAGTAAAAGGGAATAAACTCATAAAAAAGAATAATAATGCTAGACTTATTGTTCATAAAAAAGATGGAACGATTGAGAGAGTAAGTTGAAAGCTTCAGAGAAAATAGCGGATTTGTTTAACAAAACCGCTATTTTTTTCTTGTCAATTTGCCTGAAGGCGTGTACAATACTGCTATATTCATTTTTGCGGGGCATTAGCTCAGCTGGGAGAGCGCTACGCTGGCAGCGTAGAGGTCAGGGGTTCGAGCCCCCTATGCTCCATCATAAAAAACCCTTGATAATCAAGGGTTTTTCTTATGTATTCAATTCTGTAAAAAGGCCTGTATTCACCCTGTTGTTGACAAACTCAGTTTTTCCATCTAAAATACTCCTTTAATTCATACAAAAGAGTGTCCAGAAAGTTTCAATTCAATTTACATATCATAAAAAGCGCCATTCTTTTCCAAGAATAGCGCTCGATTGTTGATAATCGTCATCTTCTTGGTAAGAGTATGAGAAAAAACACTCAATCATTGATGAATAGATTTTGTAAAACTAAGTCCACTTGAACTTGAAATGGCAGCTGAAACTTTTTCTGCAATTACTCGTCCACTTTCTGACAAATATAGTACCTCAATTCCCCTTGGGTCTTCTGTCCTACTTGCAGCATTAAAATCTACTAAGTCACGCATCCTTGAATTATGATAGTTTACAATGCTATTAACGTTCTCACTTTGAGTTTGTGAGATGTCATCATGGTACTGAACAACTTCAGCTCCGCAATCTCGTAAGTAAGTTGCAGTCTGAGGCACTACCTTACGTGCTTCATTTACTTCATCAATAACTACTTGCCCCTCTTATATATAATCCATGCCCACTTGAAATTACGATATTCATAGTTTACCATCCTCTCCTTATGTTTCATATTGCAAATAGGAACATAATTATTTCAATTACTATTATTCTTCCACAAAAAACTTATTGTAAATATTTAACTCACCGATTAATATTAGTCTGTAAGTTACATATAAAAATAAGAAAGAAGGACTAGTAATTAAAAAAAATAATTACACTTTTAACTTCTCTTGCTCTTGCAACTACATTATTAATCCCACAATCAACTGAAGCTGCAACAAAAACAATGAAAGTATATTTTATCAATGTTGGACAGGGTGATGCTACTTACATTAAGATGCCAGGTGGTGAGGATGTTTTAATCGATGGTGGTAGACAAGGTCAAGGCGATGAGGTTGTTGCATTCTTAAAGAGTAAAAAAGTAGACGATATTGAGATTATGATCGCTACTCATCCAGATGCTGATCATATTGGTGGTTTAGATGAAGTTCTAAAGGCATATAAAGTTGAAACTATTTATGCACCTAAAGTTTCACATACAACTGAAGCTTATAAGAACTTCCTGAAAGCTGTAAAAAATGAGAAACGTACAATTAAAACGGCAAAAGCTGGTGTAAAATTGGCTGTTAAAGGTGTTACTGCTAAATTTGTAGGCCCTGTTAAAGATTATGAAAAAAGTGATTTAAACAACTGGAGCGCTGTTCTTCATATAACTTATAACAAAAATAAGTTCTTATTTACCGGTGATGCTGAAAAAGCTTCTGAAGCTGATATGGTTAAAGCCAAACAAACATTACAGGCTGATGTAATTAAAGTTGGCCATCATGGAGCTAAAACCTCATCTAATACAGACTTCTTTAAAGTAGTTAAGCCAAAATATGCCGTAATAAGTGTTGGTAAAAACTCTTATGGCCACCCTACAAAAGATGTATTGAATCGTTTTAAAGGGGTAAAAGCTTCTGTATACAGAACAGATAAAAATGGTAATGTAAGTATTAGTTCTACTGGCACAAAAATCACAGTATCGGTACAGAAAAAATGAGAAAAGTTAGTGGAATAATTGACCGTTTTGAAGGAAATTTTGCAGTAGTTGAAATTAATGGAGTAACAAAGGATATTAATAAATCTCTATTCCCAAAGGAAGCCACAGTTGGTGATGTTATTGAATTTGATGGGGAAAAAGTAACTATATTAAAGAATGAGACAGAAAAACTAAGAAAAGAAATAGAAGATTTGATGAATGATGTATGGGAAGATTAATAATAAGCCCCTCCAATGGAAGGGCTATATAATTACTTAAACATTTTTTGATAAGAATTTCGCTTTCTTATCCCCCCAACCACGTTCATATAGCCAGTTGCTAAAGTCACGTTGCATTTCTGAAGACAATCCTGTTAAAGCTGTTGGATTACCTTTATTAAAATTAAAAGTAACCACTGCATACCATTTTTTCCAACAAAAAACTCAGCTAACTCTTTAAGCATTTAAGGGTTTAATCCACCAGTTTGAATTCGCACTCGTTCCTTTTCTTTCTCCAATGAAATTGATACTATAGGCTGTTGTGCAATTATTAAGTTTTTTCCAGTAATTGATTTAGCAATCGCCTTGCATATTTCTTCAAAGTGCTCTTGGTACAATTTAACATCATTTTTTGAATCTACAAAACAAACTTAAATTAAAATTGCTGTTTTTTCAGTCCCGTTTAAAAATCCAAGATTAGTTCTTTTTTTGCACCACGATTTTTTAACCCACTTACTTTTGAGATTGCAGCTGCTACTTTTTCCGCAATTACCTTTCCAGCTTCTGAAACATAAAGGACTTCCACACCACGTGGATTATTCGTTTTACTTGCTACTTAAGATGAACAGATACATCTAAATCACGTTTTTTACTATTATGATGTTTAACGATACGGTTTACATTATCGTCTTGGTTTTTTGAAGAATTATCGTGGTACTCGTAAATCTTACAATCTAATCCTTTTAAATAATCAACAACTTTACTAACAATTTTTCTCGCTTCGATGACTTCATTTATATATGAGTTTGCTCCACTAACATACTTTCCATGACCTGAAGATATAACGATATTCATTGTTCTTCCTCTCCTTTACTAAAAATAAAAAGCCACCAATGCGATAGCTTTATTTTTTCATTTCACCTTGAGCCCTCTATGCTCCACTTGATTTCAAGCCATTCTTAAACAATTAGGAATGGTTTTTTTCTATAGTGAGAAATGATAGAAGAAAACCTCACTGACTAAAGGGGATTTTATACCTATTTGCTTTTCCAAATATTATCTGTTATGATGAAGTAGAATTATTTTTGTTCGGTCTGTAAGGAAAAGAAGTATTTAAACTTTTCGCCTTTGATATCTAATTGAACAACTATAGTAATAAATTGTGGAATGGATCCACACAGGAGGCAACAATTATGCAACAAGGTACAGTAAAATGGTTTAACGCAGATAAAGGTTTCGGTTTCATCGAAGTTGAAGGTGGAGATGATGTATTCGTACATTTCTCAGCTATCCAAGGCGAAGGATTTAAATCTTTAGAAGAAGGCCAAAAAGTGACATTTGACACTGAGCAAGGTCAACGCGGTCTTCAAGCAACTAACGTTAATAAAGCATAATTACTGAGGGCTCCATTATGGAGTCCTTTTTTTATTTGTATAAAAAGTAAAAAACCCCATTCATTACTGAATGGGGTGAGGACAAAACAATGTAAAAAGGTATTAAATGGTTAGCTTAAGCATAACACACTACATGCAGAATACCTAATATTATTAAAAAATAATTAACATTTACCTTAATCTAGATAATCATGCATCCTGATATTTGATGATATATGAAGATCTTTGTTGATAATCATAAATCACCTTAGTCGAAACTTGATGATAAAAAACCACGCCCTATCACATCACTCATCAATGAAAAAGAAGAAGGTCAACACCATCCTCTCTACATACTTTGATTCATTTCTTCTTTCCTCCCCATATGCTTCTTCTCAGTCTCAGACACAACCAAAGCACATGCCGCATCCCCAGTAATATTAACTGCCGTACGAGCCATATCTAACAAACGGTCAATTCCTAATATTAACCCAATACCAGCAACAGGTAATCCTACAGAACTAAATACCATCGCTAATAAAATTAAACCTACACCAGGGACTCCAGCTGTACCGATACTTGCGAGCACAGCCGTTAATACAACCGTTACTAACTCGATCATGGTTAAATTCACACCATAAACTTGTGCAATAAAAATGGTTGCTACTCCTTGCATAATGGCTGTTCCATCCATGTTTATGGTAGCTCCAAGGGGTTGAACAAAACTGCTTATTGACTTAGGAATGTTCAACTCTTTTTGTGCTGTGTCCATTGAGACTGGTAATGTTGCGTTACTACTGGAAGTACTAAAGGCAACACTCATGGCAGGAGAAAACTTTTTAAAGAATATGAATGGATTATATTTTGCTAAGAAGAAAACAGCTGAACCATATGTGACGATGGAATGGATAAGAAGGGCTAAAACGACGACAATCATGTATAATCCCATTGCTTTAATTGCTGATAAACCTTGACTTCCTACAGCTGTTGCAATTAAACCGAATGTTCCGTATGGCGCAAACTTCATAACAATATTCACCAAATACATCATGAGGTTATTTCCCTGCTCCACTACTGTAAGCAAAGCTTCTGCTTTCTTACCTAGCATAGCTATACTAAATCCAACAAAGATGGAAAACGCTATAATTTGGAGCATATTGCCTTCAGCAAATGCTTGAATTGGATTAGATGGGATGATGTTCAGTAATGTTTCTCCAGTTGATGGTGCTTTTTCTGCTTCGAATGAAACTCCTTCTGTATTAAAGTTTCCTACATGACCAGGTTGAATGATCATAGCAAGGAATAAACCAATAATGATCGCAATTGCTGTTGTCACTAAAAAGAAAGATATCGTTTTAAAGCCAATTCTTCCAAGCTTTTTAGGATCACCTAAACCTGCAACACCAAGTGTAATGGAAAAAAAGACAATAGGTACAACGAGCATATTAATTAAATTTAAAAATATTTGTCCTAGCGGAGTAAATAAATAGGTATCAAGGACTTTAAAAACATCAGGAGATACAATGTTTAAAACCAGACCTACAACGGCACCTACGATTAAACCTATAATTATTTTTGTTGCCAGCCTCAAGCTAACCACCTCACTTTCTAAAATTTATGTTTTATTTCCCTAATTTATCATGATAAAAACCTATTTTTTAAGATTATATTAACCCTTCAAAATTGTATAAAACACGACATAAAAAATAGCTGATCAATAATGATCAGCTCTATCCGTAAAATAATAGTTATTTACCTTGTGCCAATATACTCTCCGCCTGTTGCCTGAATTGTTTTGCGGCTTCTTCCGGCTTTAGAACTCTATATGCTATTTGATCAGCTGTGTTTTTTAATAGATTTATTACTTCTGCTGCTTTGGTCGGATCTGGTCCATTATATGGGGAACTATGTTCTCCAGCCCAAGCTACATAGTTGAATACTTGCTTTTGTGCAGGTGATAACAATGGCAATAATGCTTCCTGAACTTTTGGAGATCCAGGAACACCTCTGTTACCAATCTCTAATCCTTAGGGAGTTTTGCATGATAACATTATGTCATTGATTGATAAGCTAATAAATCTTCTACATTTATTGACCGCTTTTGTTTGACTGACTTCCAAACAGCTTCCCCTGTTGTAACGGCATATGCACCATCCTCACTACCTGATAAAATCTTGTAAGGGCGGAATGGGTCAACTCCTAAAAAGATATCTTCTTGCATAATTGGGTCTCCTCCACCATGTCCACCTGTACGTTCTACAACGTGAATGGTTTCCTTTGATCCAAAAAGTGGATAATAATCAATAACTTGAGTTGGAGTTGGAAATGGCACCCTTGATGGCGCGTGATATTCCATTGTTTCAATTCTGCCTTTCGTCCCATTTATCGCAAGTCTGTATCCTTCATACGGTAAGGAGAAATTAATGGAATAACTAAGCAAAGCTCCTTGGTCATATTTCACTGTTGCTGTATACGTATCTTCAATCTCGATTGATGAATCAAAAATGCACTGGTCTGTTCGATAATTTGTGTATGCATTCTTCCGCTTCATATCAGAGCTTATATGATCATCCTGTACACTGGCACTGTTGCTTCTTGTATTCCATCGCATATAATAAGAGCAGTTTGAACTTACATCACAAGTAAAGCAAAAACGTCCATCTTCCTGCTTTGGATTAAATGGACTTTCTTCACCATAATAGTTTCTGGCGCCAAAGGAAAAAACTTCTACAGGCTTCTGATCCAGCCACCAATTGACGAGATCAAAGTGGTGGGAGCTTTTGTGAATGGACAGACCTCCTGAAAGTTCCCTTTGGCGATTCCATCGTTGAAAATAACTAGAACCATGGTAGGTGTCAATGTACCAGTTTAAATCAACAGACGTTATTTTCCCTAGCTTTCCTTCTAATATCATCTCTTTTATTTTCGTATGATATGGATTGTATCTATAATTAAAAGTAACAGTAACGGTTCCTTTACTTTTTTCTTCTGCATCAATAATTTTTCGGCAATCTGCTGCTGTTGTTGCCATTGGCTTCTCCGTAATAACATCTAAGTCGTGTTCCAAAGCTTTTACAATATACTCTACATGCGTGTCATCTCTGCTTGCTACGATAATTACATTTGGTCGTGTTTCTGTAATCATCCGTTCAAATTCCCCATTATGAAAGGTCGGGACGTTCACTGTTTCTGGAACTAAATTTCGACATACATCAAATCGCTTGTCATCAAAATCCAGCATTCCTACCAAGCTACAAGTCTCAGAGAATGTTTTAAATATAGGCTTAATAAACATATCAATCGCCCGATTACTAACACCACACACTGCAAACCTTTTCAACCTAAATTCCCCCTTAATATTCATAAAAGCATGATAGTTTTATAACTAATACTCACACAATGAATGAAACCGCTGTCTTTTTTAAGAAACACTCAGGACTTTTATGATATATTCTTCATTATAAAGGGATAATAAGGACTGTTTCCTTACACTTATCAGATAAAAATCTATAAAAATCAGGTTTTTTTGCATGAATTAAGAAATAAAGCACCTAACCGTATTAGAAAATAGGTAGGCGCTTTGAGTCATTCTTATTCTATTAGCTTTTTTTACACACTAATTGCCGGTCATCGATCTCGTAGATACAATCCGCCACTCGATCAATAAACATATGATCATGTGACACAAGAATAACAGTACCTTCATATGCCTTTAAAAATTTCTCTAATGCTTCGATACAATAAACATCTAAAAAGTTAGTTGGTTCATCTAATACCAGCACATTATACCTTCCTAAAAATAACTGACACAATTCAAGGCGAATGGCTTCACCACCACTTAAATTTTGCGCATTCTTCTTCAAGTCAGTTCCAGTAAAATTCATAGAATGCAAGACAGAGCGAATTTTACTTTCTTCGTAGTCACTTCTTTGTTTCATATATTCGGTTTCACTTTTACCAAATTGATAAGCCATTTGATCATAAACACCGATTACGGCTTTAGGAGAGATCACCATCCCCTCTCCCTGCTTTATGATATGTTGGAGAAGAGTGGTTTTTCCTGAGCCATTTCTCCCTTTAATCACAATAATTTGTCCTAACGAAAATTGGAAGCTGGTTTCATGAAGAAGTGTTCTTTCTCCAGCTTTTATTGTGACCCGTTCACCCATAATCGGATATTTATTGTGCATGCTAAGAGCTGGTGGTTGATGAAAGCGAATTGGTTGTTCACTCTTTGGCGCTTCAACCTTTTTTAATTGTTCAACCCTTTGTTCAATGGCTTTTGCTGCACGCTGAACTGCTTTTTGGCCCGTGTCTTTTGACTTTGTCATAAACATTTTATTTGCTTTTGCCTTCGTTTCTTTTTTTGATATATGCCCATTGGCTTGTGTGATTTTATCTGCCTTTTTCATTTTTTCATCGGCAGCCTTTAATAATCTTGTTTTTTCCTTTACATATTTCTCGTGTTGCTCTTGGTGCTGCTTTCGTTCCAGCTCTTTTTGTGAAATGTAGTCTGAGTAGTTTCCTGTGTATTCTTTCACAGACCCATCGTCAATTTCCCAAATTTTTGTTACAAGTTTATCTAAAACATATCGATCATGACTTACAAGCACAAGTGCTCCATAATAATAGGTCAGTTCGTCGATAAAAAATTGTTTTCCTTCTTCATCAAGATGTGTTGTTGGTTCGTCAATTAACAACCCTTCATGATAGGTTGAAAATAGTTGCGCTAATTTTAGCCTTGTTTTCTCGCCGCCACTAAAATGTTTAATTTCCGTTTTTGGAATTAATAATTTCCCTCTTAATTCAAAGTCGACATCTTTTTCTACTGGTATTGATAATTGATCAAAATACTCAAAGCTTGCATATTGCTTTACATGACCTTTTTCCGGCTTGATTTGACTATTCATCAGCTTTAGCAGTGTACTTTTTCCTGACCCATTCTTGCCAACAATCCCAATTCGATCAAATTGATGCACAGCTAACCTTGGGATTTGTAACACCAATCGATCTAAATATGAAAGCTCTATATTTTCTAATTCAAGACATACTTTTTCCATCACTTTACTACCTCACTTTTTTTCAAAAATAAAAAATCACAGGTAATCTGCCTGTGATTTTGGGTAAAGGGATGTAGTACGATCCTTATTTAAGACAAGAGTTAGCTGGTAGCATAAGCAATAAACCTTCCTTTTTGATATAAAAGAAGGCTGATTAAACATAAATAAAGAAAGGCAGAACGATCCGCCTTTCTCTCCATTAACACATTTCATACCATTAAAGGGATGAATAATCACCTGATGGTATAAAACATATGTGAAATAAAAAATGAAGATGATTAAAAAAGGACAGACTGATCCCGTTTACCCTGTTCACAGAACAGAGCCTTTGAACGTATTCAATTACTGGTTCAAAGTAGGGAATCGTAGTCTCATCGAATGTGTCATTTTTTAATAATCCTCCTAAATGTAAATTACAACGAATATTATAAAACCCCTCCTAAAAAAAGTCAAATTAACAGCTAAAGTTCAATATTCCACAATCCAAGTCTACCCTTAGCCACAATAAATTGGTCGAGCATTTGCATATTTGTTACTTCCCACGCATAGCCACCTACTTTATAGTCACCAAGGAAATAGTCCGTCTCATTAACGATTCTTCCATCTTCTAAAACAGCCCATGTTTGATTATCTTCCAATATTTTATAACAGTGTTCCAGATTACACTTCGCAATGATCATTCCACTTGGCAGAGTTTCAGCTGTTAAATCGTGTTTCTGTAGCAATGATTGTACTAAAGGATCAAGACAGGCTTTCTTGTCTACCTTTTTGCTAGTATGGATTGCAAGTGGGCCTCTGTAATTCGTTTTCCAAGTCCTCGTTTCGTATTGAGCTTCTCTAAGAGCAAATAGACTTGCCCACGGCTGGATCATGGATAAGACTTTCATAAGCGGCCTCCCTTCGTTTTTCCTTCTGATACTTTGGTCAATTCCACCTTTCCAATTGCAAAGTAAAACGGGGAGGGAAATGGAGGTAGTTTTTTCTTTCTAATATTATTCATTGCATGTTGAAGCCAATTTCGTTCGCAATGTAAACCTGTGAAAAACATATATAACGTATCTTGATCATCTTCTGATTCCCCGTAATGACCACATGGGCTTCCGATTCCATTTTTGTACCAATCCTCACCTTCTTTAGCATCAAGAATTAACAGAGGAGTTTTAGACCAATTAGCCCGATCACCATTAGGTTTTTGTCCTTTTAATAACCACATACCCTGCATCGGGAACGGAGAACGCCCATATAGATTTGTACTTCTACAGACAGCCATTTCATATCCATACGTGTTGGATTTATGTACTGAAGCATCATAAAAATTCTCCTTACCTAAAAACAATGGTATTGGAGTAGACCAGTTGTTTATACCGTCATCACTCTCAGCATACATCATTGTATAGTTTGGATATCCGTTTTTTCCAGTCTCTTGCTTTGTTGTTACATACCAGGCTCTCCACTTTTCCTCTATATATCTAATCTTAGGTTCCAGGACATTAGGAGCATCTTTTGTTCCTCTTATAATCGGACTGGGATAGCGATTCCACCCGTCAACTGTTTTTTCTAGCATCCCGATGGAGTAAGGGGCTTGATTATCTACCACTTTATTAGAAGCTCTTCCAGTATAATAAACTCTCTCAACTACTGTTCCATGTTGGTCTATTCCACTAACATAGCATGGAGTGTGAAAACCATAAAAGTCCCAGCTTCCTTTTTTGGAGTTTTCACAAAGCGGTTTTGCCTGTTTTTCATTATCTTCATAAGTTGTGATACTCCAGTTATTGCTGCTTAACGGATCTCCCACAGGAAGTGAAGCAGTAAAAATATTATTTTTAAAATTGGTTTGAAAGCCGCCAACAAACATCCACCACTGATTTTGAATTTTAACTACATGGGGATCTCCAATCCCTAAAATATTGTGGATACCATTATACTTATCAATTTGATCAAAAAGCTTGATCGGTTTTTGCATCACAAAATTCATTCAGATTCCCGCCTCAAATTGTATTACTTTTATTTTGTGAATTCTTTTATAGGTTATTCTATTTCAGCGAAAATCCAAGGCACTTCTAGTCTACAGCACTCCTGTTCGCTCTAATTAGTTCGATATATTGTGCATCACCTAAACCATATTCTTTGAATTTACTTAAAAGTAATACTACTAGTTCCTCCTCAGGTAAATCCCGATGCTCATGAATATACATCATAAGTTTACTGTCAGGGTTAAGGTACTGCAAATATAACTGAATTCCTCTTTGTAAAGAGTGAGGAAGAATAGTACCTGGAGTTTGTTTTTCAATAAGCACTTGATTGTATATTTCCTTATAACCTTTTGGATAAAGGGTTTGTTTTTCAATAGGCTTGAACTCTTCATCAACCAAGACAAGGGTCACCGTATTCTGATAATCAATTTGATCTAACCAGGCAAGAATCGTTAGTAAGTTAATTTGGCAAAACATGTCATAGTCAAACCATAATGTTAATGTATTAAAATTTTTACTTAAAAGTGGTTGTATTGCTTTCATCGTAATGTTTTTATATTGATCAAGTGAAACATTATGAACCTTTGAACGCGTTTCAAGAAACTCCGTTGAGAAAATAGAGAATGAAGTCATTCCATAGCACATCGCTTCATTAAAAGAAACAATGGTTTCACCCTTTAAAAAACCTCCTTCTTGAAAATAGTTGTACATAACCTGTCCGTTTACAATATGTAGTGTGTTCGTTTCCATATAATTCCCACCTTTAACTTAATTAAATTACCACTAAAAATGCTATTCCCCTCTATTGGAGAATAGCATAAACTCTTTTCCTCTTTTCAATTAAACTGCTTAGAATACAAGTGTGTGTATACACCGTTTTTCTCTAGTAATTCATCATGTGAGCCTTGCTCGGCAATCCCCTCTTCTGTTAATACAATAATTCGCTTCGCATAACGTATTGTAGACAGACGATGAGCAATGACAATAGTTGTTCGATTCTTTGCAAATGCTTCCAATGATTCCTTTACAATGCTTTCACTCTCATTATCTAGTGCACTCGTTGCTTCATCAAAAATAAGAATTGGTGCATCTTTTAGAAATACACGTGCAATACTGAGCCGCTGCTTTTGTCCACCAGAAAGCTTTACACCTCGCTGTCCGATCTCCGATTGATACCCTTTAGATAAGCTCATAATAAAATCATGAGCATTTGCACGTTTAGCAGCTTTCACAACCTCTTCATCACTTGCATGTACATTTCCATATCGTATATTTTCTAAAACAGTTCCTGAAAAAAGATACACATCCTGCTGAACAATTCCTATATTACTTCGGAGTGACTGTATATCAATATCACGAACGTTCATTCCATCTATTAGTACAGCTCCACCGGATACATCATAAAAGCGGGGAATCAGAGAACATAATGTTGTTTTTCCTGCTCCTGACGGTCCAACCAACGCTACATATTCACCAGGCTGTATGATAAAAGATAAATGAACGAACACATTGTCATCATGATCACCATAGCAAAAAGAAACTTCATTAAACTCAATTTTCCCTTCAAGATTTGCCAGTTTAATTGGATTGGGTTTGTTTTTAATAGATGGTTCGATATGCATCATTTCCATAAATCGTTGAAAGCCTGTAATTCCCTCTTGAAACTGCATACTCATATGAGTTAATTTCTGAATTGGTTCAATCATATATGTGATATAGAGCAAAAATGTGATCAAATCTGCTAAATCCAGTGACTCCTTCACAATGCTCGCACTACCTAAAACGATGACCGTAATGGTAATAAGCTGAATAAAGGTTTCCATACCATTAAAGAAATAGGCTTCTGCTTTGTAGGTGTTTTTTCGACTTTCAAGAAAACGTTGGTTTGCTTTAGAGAATTTTTCAGTTTCAATACTTTCGTTAGCAAAGGACTTTACTACCCGAATTCCTGAGAGGCTATCTTCCACCTGTGCGTTAATATCCGCTATCCGCTGTTTGTTATTTCCTAATGCACTGTTCAATTTTTTATTAAAAAACAAAGCAAATGCACCCAGGAAAGGTAAAAAGGCAAATACCGCCATTGTTAGTGGTGCATTAATAAAATACAAGATCACAAACGCCCCGATAAAACGAACAAAGTATTTAATATAATCCTCAGGCCCATGGTGGTATAATTCAGATAGCAACAACAGGTCATTAGTTATTCTAGTCATTAGTTGGCCTGTTTTTTCTTGGTCAAAAAACCGGAATGGCATCTTTTGTATGTGTTCAAATAACTCTGCACGTAAATCACTTTCCATACGTGCACCGATTTCATGCCCTTTATAATCAACAAAAAAATTCCCTGCATTTTGAATCAAGACGAGAACAAGCATCAGTCCCCCAATCCAAAATACTTCATTAAGAGCAATGGATAAGTCCCCTTCGAGAACATCTTTTGTGATATAGCGAACAAGCAGCGGAAAGATTAATGAAACTGCTGAAACAATAAAAGCACATCCTAAAACAAGCAAAAACAACCTTAAGTATGGTTTATAATAGGAAAGAAATTTTTTAATCTGAAATTGCATCATATACCCCTTTTACAGTGTTTTTTCCTAAAAACACATATAAGGGTGTGACTGCATAAATATTAAGACAAAGTTACCCCCTTATATGCATGGCTACCTTGGGATAAATTGTTTTTCATCCTAACTCCTCCTTTGATATTTGTATTTATATTGTAAACGATTTCTCATGCTAAAAATAGAAAAAAAAGAGGAAAATGTTCAGGGATAACCCAAAACATTTTCCTCACCATTCATTTATTTTTGTGACATAGTTTCTTGTTGTTCTTGAAAATTCCGCACCCATTTTGCCAAATCCTTACGCTTTAATGGCGGAGAATAATAATAGCCTTGTATTCCCGGTTTTTCAGGCATTTGTGAGAGAAATCTCACTTGTGCTTCTGTTTCAACACCTTCAATGATGACATCCATATTTAATGAATGACAAAGGACAATAATTGCTTTAATGATGGCCGAATCTTTTTCAGATTCAGGTACTCCATCAACAAATGACTTATCAATTTTCACTGTTGTGATGGGCAGTCTTTTTAAATATGATAACGATGATAGGCCAGTCCCAAAATCATCAAGTGCTACTCTAAAGCCGTATTTCCGAAATTCCCCTATTGAACTGATGGCATTTTCTATGTTATTAATCACACTTGTTTCTGTAATCTCCAACTCAAGAAAATGACTGTCGATTTTATATTTGGAAACAGAGTTCTTTAATACGTCCATTAAACGAGGGGATGTAATATATTGACCAGGGATATTGATGGATACTGCTTTCAATGGATAATGATTCGCTATCCAATTCCCCATTTCCCGACAAACCTGTTCAATGATCCAATCTGTTACATCAGTAATCTTCCCATTCTCCTCTAATGCCGGGATAAAAACTGCGGGTGAGATAAACCCTTGTTTTGGATGATTCCATCGCAACAAAGCCTCCGCTCCAATAATTGCCTTGTTCGAACCGATTTTTGGCTGATAAACAATGAACAATTCATGATTATCCATTGCTTTATCAATATCTTGAATAATACTTCTTTCAAATGAAAAAATGTGAATGTTTGGATCATATTCAATGACTTCATGTTTGTATTCAATGGATGAATGCTGCAGGACAGCCGTTGCATTTGAAAAAAGCTGCTTTGTCTCTTTTTCGCGATCACCGGTTGAAAGTGAACAGACCATGTCGATGATGAACTTGTGATTTGAAATTTCAATTGGTTGCATTAGCTCCTTCATTATTTTGGCTAAACTTTCCCTAAACTGTTCATAATGGTGATGTCCTGTAATCAGCAGTGCAAAGCGGTTTCCCTCAATTCTATAAGCTTCAGCTATCTCTTGTTTGTGTTGAATGATCCTTTGCCCAACTTCTTTAATAATGTTGTCCCCGAATGCATAACCATATCCACTATTCCATTTTTCTAAACTATCTAAGTGAATAATAGCTAAGCTTCCATAGGTAAATGACATTTCAAGCTTTTTTTCAAACTGTCTTCTATTTGGGAGTATAGTTAATGCATCAAAATAATTTAACCTGTAGTCAACATATCGATCAAGAATACTAGATAATCCTGATAACGCTAGAAAAATACTGATTCCTACTGTAATAAATAGAATAAGAAGAGGAAGATTCATTGAATGAGCATGGTTCGCATGTTCAATTAAAGGTGTTTCACTATAAAAAACTACAGCTGACATCCCCGTATAATGCATGCAAGCAACAGCAAGCCCCATAATAATAGAAGTAATCATTTTTACAGCCAGGTTTCTAGTAAACCTTCTCATCGTCGAAAAAATATAAAGTGCTACATATGAAACGATGATCGCAATCACAATGGATGTAAAGAAAATCCATGGCTTGTACACAAATTTCGCATCCATTTTCATTGCTGACATACCGATATAATGCATGGACGCTATCCCGAGCCCCATCGTAATCCCTGCGATTACGTAAGATAACTGAGTTTTATTTTTTTGATTAGAAAAATAAAAGGCAAGGTATGATGCAAGTACAGCAGGAAATACAGAAATAATCGTTTGAATGATATCGTATTCCATTGATACAGGAAGCATAAAAGCACTCATTCCAATAAAATGCATGGACCAAATTCCCATCCCCATTGCAATGGAAGCCAATGTTAACCAGAAATTACGACTAAAAAAACTGTTTTGTTGAATCCTCTCATTTAAAGAAAGAGCTGTGTAAGAAGCCAAACAAGCAATTACGACTGAAAGTAAAACAATCCAAGGTGAATATTCTCCTTCAAGGATGATCATGGTGTCTGAATTGGGTAGAATAAACATTTTCACAACCTCTTATTGTAAGATAAAGTACTAGTCTTTATATCGGTTGTTTCTTAAATTCATTTAGCTTGATGAATGAAAAAAGAACGGCTTTCTTATCCTATCATCCACAAATACCATGACCTGATAGTTAAAGAGTTTTACGTTCTTCTCATCTACGACTCAGATTATTTTTCTCCCCATTTGACTTAAGGCAAAATGAATACCATGCTGTAACGATTGAAAACATTCAAATTGAGAAAAATTAATCGTTGATCGTGAGATGGCAATGCTTAATTCAGTTGTAATCCCCACCAGAATTGTCTTTGTTCCAATTAATGAAGAAGCAGCACCAATTTTTTCTATTAAACTTGCTGTATGGTCACTAATATCTTGGTCAAGTCCTGTTAGATCAAGAATGAGATAATTCGCTTTGTGTGCAGGCAGGTTGTTCAATGTATTTATAATAAGATATTCTGCACGGTCTAACTCATACGTCCCTATCAGAGGAACAACAACGATACCATCCAGTACAGGAATGATCGGAGAAGAAAGCTTCTTTACCAATCCCTGCAACTCTCCCGTTTTTTCTTCTACCAGCATCTCCAAATACTTAATTTGCTCAGATTCTTTTTTTCTAGCAAGCTCATGAATATTAGAAGAGATATTTATTTCAGAAGGAAAATATTCAATGATACTAAAATCATTCCCGGCCAATTGCTGTTGGATCGTTTTATACCATATATTCGTTCCAAATAGGCCTGTAAAAATCCCTGCAAAATGAGCTGGAAGAAAGCTTCCTCCCTTATCTTTCCCTTGTGCAACATTGATTTTATGTTCCCATGTATCTTTTAAATAAGCAGATAATGTTTTTGTATGATAATTAAGTTCTTTTATCTCAATTTGCCCCCAACCCGCAGAGGCATATGTAGTCGTAATAGCTTTAGCAGCATCTTCAACACTTAAATCCTTCATTCTTTCGAAATATTCCCCAACAACTAACCCCTGCCGAAATCCGGCAGTCTCAAACACCAAGTTTGAGGCTTCTTCACCTGAAATTTCTTCAATTGTATCAAAAAAGGATTTCATGGCAGTTGAAATCCAAAACAGGACAGCTTCCTGCCCCTCAAATTGGAAAACCCCTCTTTCAATTTCCCAGTTAAATTTGAATCCATCTATTATTGTTTGGCTATCGTTAGTCACTTTTAAACCACCTTTTCCCCTCACATTTACCTTATATGTATTATAGTATGCAAATAAAAAAATTCCAATAGAAGGTAAATCTAAAGGAACAGTTAAAGACATTCACCTATCCCAATCCACATGAATAATGTGTACTGTGATAGGAGGTAAAAAAGATGGAACTCCTGAAAAGGGACTTAATAAACAGAGATAAATTGCCTTTTTGGAAAAAAGATGCTTTAGAAAAATTCGAAATGAAAATGATGGATAAAGATAAGCCTTTTCCATGCATTCCTGCTACACAAGGATTTTCCTTAAATCATTTACAATATGCATTTGTAGGAGATCCGAGAGAAGATTCCTCTTCTTATGAATTGGCAGAATTGCTTTCATCGTATACATTGAATTCCAAAGAGCTAGGAAGATACACATCACTCATTGTCTTTTTCGAGACTCCACCTGACTTATTTGACGCCTATAATGTGGAAAAGTTCGAACAGCTATTTTGGAAGCAGCTTAACAAGTTAACTGAGTTAGATTCAGTCGAATGGCCAAATCACATCCCTTCTGATCCAACTCAACCTGCTTGGGAGTTTTGTTTCCATGGAGAACAATATTTTATGTATTGTGCCAGTCCAGCTCATAAAAATAGATTGAGCAGGTCATTTCCCTATTTTATGCTTGCGATCACTCCCAGATGGGTGCTTGAATTATTTAATACATCCCCGTCTTACTCAAAGAAAATAAAAGAAAACATTCGGAAACGATTAAATAAATACGACTCCATTTCCATCCATCCTGATCTAAATACGTACGGGAATTCGGATAATTTTGAATGGAAGCAATATTTTTTGCATGATGATGACTCGACATTAACTAAATGTCCTTTCCATAAGATAATAAATGAGGTCAAAAAATATTGATAAAAAGTTGAACTTCCCCATCTTTTCATTAAGTGGTGAAGTTTTTATTTTTCCAGAATGAAATGATTTATCAAGACCTACACTATCCTTAACTAGTAGTTAGAAAGGAAGGGAATAAAATTGAGTCAACTATTTACACAACCTGCATTATTGGTCTTAGATGTTCAAAAGGGGTTTGATGATCCCTATTGGGGAAAACGCAATAATGTACAAGCTGAAAATAATATTCAAACTTTACTAACTGAATGGAGAAAACGAGACTGGACAATCATTTATTCACAGCATTTATCACTTGATCCCCAATCTCCACTTTATTACAAAAATGCCAACCAAACAGAATTTATGGACATTGTAAGTCCACTTCCAGGTGAAATGATCATGCAAAAGAATGTAAATAGCGCCTTTATAGGAACTCAATTAGAAAGCTATTTAAAAAGCTATCAAATCAATTCTGTCGTTATTACAGGATTATCCACACAGCATTGTGTCTCAACGACAACAAGAATGAGCAGCAACCTTGGGTTCCAAACATTCCTTGTCTCTGATGCCACTGCTGCCTTTGAAATAACAGACCACACTGGGAAACGTCATACTCCAGAGGATATTCATCAATTTGAGCTCGCTACGTTACATAAAGAATTTGCAACGATTTTAAATACAAATGAAGTGATCACGCAACTTAGCTAAAATAAAATGTAAAAATAGTCCGTATCACTTAATGAAGTGAGCGGACTATTTACAATGCTACATATGATTTCTTACCACTGACCTCCTCGCTGAAAAAATGTTACGTAAAGTCTGAAAGTTGATCAAGATAATACCAAAAATAATCGTTACAGCTCCTAAACCAGTGACAATTGAAAAATGTTCATCATATAGGAAAAACCCTAAAGCCAATGCAATGATCGGTGATATATAAAGCCATGTTGATGGAAATACCGGGTTTGTTTTTGAAACGAGCCAATAGTATAAGCTATGTCCTATCATTGACCCTGCAATAATTAAATAGATAAGAGATCCAGCAGATTCTGGTTGAAAAAATGCACTAATTTGAATATCTTCTATGAAACTTGCTAATACGAGTAATAGGACTCCGCCATACATCATTTGAACAGCGTTTAACGCAATGGGAGAAGCTTCTTTATATCTTTCTGTTACTTTTCTCGTGTAAATTGTACCTGCAGCATAACAAACTTCTCCAATTAAAATGGCTACACAGCCAGCCAGCCAAAAAGTGCTCATATCCATTGAAAGAGTTTCTTGCACAAGCAATAATACCCCTATAATCCCTATAGCACATCCGAACACAGAATATAATGTCGCTTTTTGTCTTAACAGAAAACGTTGAATAAAAATAATCATCATCGGTCCTGTAGCTGATAAAACCGCCGCTATTCCGGAGGTTACATATTGCTCAGCCCAATATAATGTTGAAAAAGTCCCAAAAGTCAAACCAACACCTGAGAAAAACAGTTCTTTTCGAAATAATAATTGAAATAAGCCCTTATTTCTCATAATCATAAAACTAAAGATGAAAAAACCAGCCAGAAAAAACCGGACTCCTCCCGAAAAAAACGGTGTTAAACCTGAATCAATGCCAATCTTAATGGCTAAAAAAGTTGTTCCAAAAATGAAGCACATAAAACAAAAATTAATAAAGATCATTTCATTCTCCTCCTCTGCTTCATCTTAATAGAAGAGAAATAGAACAGTTTATTTTAAATAGAACAGATAGGGATATAAAATGGTAAAATCTTAATATGAGGGAGGGAACAATGTGGAAAAAACAAAGGATAAACAGGATTATTTATTTAAACAAGTATATGAGTATGTCTTAAATCACATTGAACGTAATGAATGGAAAAAGGATGATAAACTCCCTTCTGTCAGGAGCTTAGCAGATCAGCTGAATGTTCATCGCCTAACGGTCTTAAGGGCATATCAGCTACTGAAACAACATAATAAAGTATATGTGAAGGATAAATCAGGATATTTCGTTAGATCAGAACAGTCGGTGAATCCTGCTAATACCGAACTCCCAATTATTTCAGCCTATAATCAAAAAAATCACTTGTCTGATATACATCAGCATCAAGTAGAATATAATTTTTCTCAAGCACTTATTGACCCCAACTTATTGCCAAATCAATTTCTATCAGATTATGTAAAAAAAGTATTTGATTTACACCCTAAAGTACTTGCAACATATTCAACTGTACAAGGTGACGCTGAACTAAGAGAGTTATTGTCTCTTTACTTTGGAAAGCAATATAAAACTCCTCTTCATATGGATGATTTATTAATTACATCCGGTTCTCAGCAAGCGATTCACTTAATCTCTGAAACTTTTGTTAAACCTAGAGACACAGTTTTACTCGAAAGACCAAGCTATAGTGCAGCAATTGATGTATTCAAAGCTCGTGGGGCAAATATTGCAACCATTGATATTAGCCAGAATGGTTATGATTTAGATCAGGTTGAAAGGCAGATGAAACTTTTTAAGCCTCGCCTATTTTATCTGAATCCTACCTTTCATAATCCAACTGGTATAACAATTCCTCCAGAGCAACGAAAACAACTGGTGGATTTAGCTGAAAAATATAAATGCCTGCTCGTTGAAGATGATGCATACTATGATACTTACTTTGATCAACGTCCCCCACTACCAATATATACATATGATACAGCTGGTATCGTCATTTATGTTCGAAGCTTTTGTAAATATATCTCTCCCGGGTTGCGGGTTGCATCAATCATCTGTCAATCACAGGCTACAATGAAGTCGTTATTATCATCTAAATCACTAACAGATAACGGTTCACCACTTTTAAACCAGAAAATTTTTCTGCACTATTTTTCTTCATTGCGACTACAACAACATTTAGAAAAATTAAGAATAGCTTTACAAATTCGCAAGGAAATCATGGAAGAAGAGTTGGCTGCAACGAATTGGAAATGGCAAAGCCCAGATGGTGGATTAAATTTATGGATTGAACTGCCTAATGGAGTTTCCACGCAGGAATTGTACACAAAGGCAATTGAAAACGACATTTCCTTTGTACCCGGAGCTGTTTGTGATCCATTACAAGAGTCAACATCATTTGTCCGGTTGAGTTATTCCTATGTAAATGAAAAGCAGATTCGAGAAGGGATTAGAAGATTAGTGGATATAACAAAATGAAGTTAAATAAGAAACTAAAAGCGACAAAGGTAACCCCATCAAAATCAAGAGGCCCTTTAAGCAGGAAAGGCCTCTTTTTAGACGCATATCATCAAGTCAAAGAGATTAAAGAATCCTTATACCAAATCGGTTCAGAAGGTTTCGTTTCCACAATTAGATGTCCATCTCGAATCACATAGCGACAAGCAGGCTGTTTACTCAGCATATCAACGACATTATCAACCGGGAGTATAATCATGTTTGCCCTATTACCAACTTCAATCCCATAGTGATCCTTTATTCCAAATGCTTTTGCTCCATTTTTCGTAATCATATTGATTATATCAACTCTTTCAGCCTCACCTGACATATGAGCTAAATGTGCCCCCATATGTGCTGCTTGTAAAATATTTCCGTTACCGAAAGGATAAAAAGGTGTTTGTATATCATCGTGGGCAATACATACATTCACATCCGCTTCATTTAATTCCTTTATTCTTGTAATTCCTCTTCCTTTAGGATATGAATCGAAACGTCCCTGCATCGTGCAATTTATCAAAGGACACGATACAACCGTCATATCTGCTTTTTTCACAAGTGAAATGACTTTAGCTGCATGGCTATCAGAATAGTAAGCCATTGCATTGGCATGGCTTACTGTCACTCTTTTTCCCATTCCTTTACTTATCGCCAAATCTGCTATGACTTCTAAAAAACGTGAGTGCTCATCATCCACTTCATCTGAAAAAATGTGGACAAATGAACCATAATGTTCCGCAATTGCAAAACACTCTTGTATTGACTTAATACCATTTTCACGGGTATGTTCAAGATGAGGGACAGCACTAACCGCATCTGCTCCTAGATGAACAGCTTCAACCAAACGATCTTTATTCTTAGGAGATGAAATAATTCCTTCTTGTGGAAAGGCAATAATCTGGATATCAATTGTATGTTGTAATTTTGCTCGAAGTGAAATGATTGCTTTTAGAGCTGTTAATTCAGAATCAGATATATCAACCGCTGCACGCACATAAAGAATACCGTGTTGAATTAGTAGTTTAATCGCTTTTTCTGCTCGTTCAAGCACATCCTCATAAGTCAGCTTAGCTTTACGCTCCTGCCACAGCTCGATTCCTTCCATTAATGTTCCTGATAGATTTTTTAAATCTTTTCCTGATGTTAGCACAGTATCTAAATGGGTATGCATTTCAACAAAAGGCGGGAGGGCAATTCCTCCACCTGCCTCCCACTCTATTTCTCCATGAATGACATCCTCTGTCATTCTTGCAATCTTTCCATTTTTAATACCAATATGAAACAGTGAACTTTGTTCTAGTAATCTTACATTCTTAATAACTGTTTCATATACCATCTTCTCTCCCTCCAACACCTACAGCTTTTTCTGATATAAGAAATTGAGTCTCTGATGTTGTTCCGCTCACCCATCTTCCCTTATGATAAACGAAACGAGATGGAGAAAGATTTGCAAATAATTGATACATGTCTCTCCCTTCTAAAAGTACAAAGCTCGCATTTACCTTTTCCTGCACACCATGATTTTTCAGTCCATAAATTCCTGCAGGGGTCTCCGTCATCATCTTCATCACATGCTGAAGTTCACTTTCACTTCCTAAATGAGCAGTATAGGCTGTTAATAGACCAATTTGTAGTAAATCACATCTTCCAAAAGGATGAAATGGATCATTTACATTATCTGAGGCTGTTGCGATTTCAACCCCACCGTTTAGGAATTCCTTTACTCTCGTAATGCCTCTTCGTATAACTCCTCTATCATGTCTTCCTTGCAGATACATATTTGCACCCGGTAATGTAACAGCTCCTATTTTAGTACCAGCCATCTCTTCTATTATAGTTGCAGCTCGTTTTTCATTCATTGCTGATAATGAACATAGATGACCTGCAACCACTTTTCCTTGATAATTGTATTCCTTCGTTTTTTCTATGATATGTTCAATCGTACATATAGAAGGATCATCCTGTTCATCAACATGCAGGTCAATAAATTTACCGAATTTCTCTGCCAACTGAAAGATGAAATCAATGTCTTCCATTGAATTTGGGGATAAATGTGGTGCTCCACCAATTCCGTCCACTCCGAAGGATACCGCCTCTTCTATTATATCTATTTGTTTTTTAGGACGGGATGATAGATAAGAAAACATAGGTACAACTTGTATTGATATGATTGAACGTAACTCTTCCCTCACCTCTAAAACAGCCTGTAGGTGACTAAGTGCTAACTTTTCATTCATATCCAATTCAAAATTCACATGTGTTCTAATATGAGTTGTTCCATAAGATAAAGATTGAAGCGCTGCTTTTCTTACTCTCGCTTTGATCTCATGTTCTGAAAAAGATGCTGCCTTTTCACTATAATTTCTTATCGCCTCCTGCAGGGTGCCAGACCTATTAGGTACAGAAGTTAATGAAAATGCCTTATCCAGATGTGTATGGATATCAATAAAAGAAGGAAGAAGAAATCTTCCCTCAACATCAATGGCATTTTGTTCAGTTACATCACTTATGCTTAATTTCGATATTTTTGCACCATGTAGCAGCCGAGCAGAATCAGTTTGCTTTTGAATTGTTTCGTAAACACCATTTTTAATCGTTATAGAAAATAATTGGCCTATTGAATCCTGTGGTAAACGTACATTATACAGGTGTAATTCTTCTTGGTTATCTCTCATGTTATTGCTCCAGGAATTCCGTTGTAAAGGCTTTAGTAACATCAACTTCATTCTTTATAATGCCTAATTGTAATAGCTCCTCCTGAAGCATGCCCCAACGCTCTTCAGACATATACCCAAATCCATGCTCTTCAGCGTCTCCGCCAAAGATTAGTTCTTCTTCTGCTTTCGCTCCATATTCCATTTTCTCTAATGTTAATTCAGGGTTCGCTTCCTTAATATATGGATTCACATCTGCCCAGTTATCTCGATAGAATTCCCACCCCTTAACAGTTGCATCCATAAACGCCTGCACAAGCTCTGGGTTTTCTTTTATTACTTTTTCTGTAGTAAAAATAATGTTTGCATACGTTTCAAATCCTGAATCATGAATAAAGAGATAATCATTATTAACTCCTTGCTCATCTAATGAATATGGTTCAGATGTTACATAACCTTGTGTAACAGCATTCTCATCTTCAATAAATGTTGCGAGAGAACCAGTATATGACATTTCCTTTACTTCAGTGAGATCATATGCGGATTTGATATATTCCCAATATCCGCTTCCCGGAGCTGTATAAACTGTTTTACCATCAAGATCTTCAAAATCAGCCACAGTTCCTTCATGAGTAATTAATACTTGAGGGCTTTTTTGAAAGATAGCTCCGATTGCTACAAGAGGGATTCCTTTGTCACGAGCAATTAATAGATCTTCCGCTTGAGTATATCCAAATTGAGCTTCACCTGATGCAACAATTTGGGTAGCTGAAACTTGGGGACCACCAGGCTCAATCGTCATCTCCAATCCTTCTTCCTTATAAAAACCTTGCTGTAATGCTGCGTAGTTTCCTCCATGCTCAGGTTGTGCAAACCAATTTGTTACGAGTTTTGCCTCACCTAATTCTTTGCTTTCACTTGCTTTCGCTTTCTCTTCACTATCAGAATTAGTACTAGAACTAGAAGATTCTGTGCTGCCACAGGCCGCTAGAAGGAATAGAGACAAAATACTAATCAACACACCAATCTTAGCCATTACTTTCCTTTTCATCGTATAACCCCCTGCATAATCGGTTTAGTTTTGTTTTTTCATTTCTGATTCATGCCAAGACCCTAGCAACAGCTTTGAAATCAAGTTCACAATGAGGAAAAAGACGATACCCAAGATGGCAGCTGAAATTCCACAGGCAAATAGATAAGCTGTCTCTAACCTGGAGGAGGCAACAGTAATGGCATAACCGATTCCGCCGGCACCGCCTCCAATACCGGCAATATATTCTCCAACAATTGCCCCAATAACTGCTAATGTACAAGATATCTTCAAACCTGCCATTATATAAGGTAATGCAGCTGGTATACGAACCTTCCACATTATTTGCCATTTAGAAGCTTGATAGAGTTTGAGCAAGTGTATCATTCCACTGTTAGTAGAATTCAGGCCAATTAATGTATTAGATAGCATGGGAAAAAATCCAATCGTAAATGCTATAATAACGATCGCATTCATACCTGAACCAAACCAAATGACAATGATCGGAGCAATCGCCACAATAGGAATGGTTTGTAATAGAATGGCATAAGGATATAAACTTTTCTCCAATAACTTAGAACTTGCCATAATAATAGCTCCTAAAACACCACCTACTACACTAAACACAAATCCAACAACAGCTTCTGTAATCGTCGTTAAGACAGCTGTGCTTAGATTTTCCCAATTGCTCACTGCAGCTTGAACGATATCACTTGGCTTTGGTAATAAATAGGTAGGAATTTGAAGAATCTGTGCTCCAAATTGCCAAAAAGAAAGAAATAAAACAAATACAACGACTGGAGGTATAATATTATTTGGAATATTCAGTTTTTTACCCTTACTCTTCTTCAAAGGTACACTAGAAACCTCTAGTTGAGTATGTTCCATGAAAATAACCTCCTTTTCTATTGAACTATTTCTTTATTACTTGGAATTTTCCCGGGATTCAATAAATTGAAAGGATCATTTTTCTTTTTCATTTTTTCTATTTCTTTCATTCTTAAATTATAACCTCCAAATCCCAGCAGATAAGTATGGGGATTATTAATTTGGACCCCTACACTTTCGAAGTAGTTTATAATTTCATTTAACCTTTCTTCTGATTGATAAATGAGCACCGGAAGAGAGGCGGGAGTAATCTCACCCTTAATCTTAATAAACTCAAAATGAAATTGTACTTCATAGCCATATTTCATACGAATCGCATCCATTTGCTCAAATATCCTATTCTTTTCAAATCTAGCTTGTAAATAGGTGATATTCTCACCATGTTTATGTGCCCATAATGTGGCATGGTTCCAAGTGAAATCAGAAAGTTTCAACCCTTTTTGGTAGTTTTCAACAGGTATTTTAAACGTTATTTCTCCATGATATTCTTTAGCAAGCTGCTCTAATTTCTCTTCTGCTCCTTCCTCAATTTCCAACATAACGATCGATTTCCCATCTTGAAGGAATTTCTTTAAACCTGGGAAATGGGACGGAATTGGCCATTCACAAACTGACACTAATCGTTTAATAATCGCTTCATTATGTGCAAGGGCATCACTAAACTCAACAGCCTTTTGAAATTCTTCAAATGAAACAATATGCTGAGCCCAATCTGTTTTCGGTTCAATAAATAAAGCCGCCTCTACAACAATGCCTGTTGTTCCGTAGTTATGGATATATGTCTCCATTTCCTCGCCGCTTACTGTTAGTAGTTGTGGCTCCTCTTCAATGGTCATAACAGTAATAGATTGTATATTACCATCCCATAAATTGCCCCATCTAATAGACCCAATACCTCCTGATCCTCCACATAAAAATCCTCCTACTGTCGCTTTCATATAGGTACTAGGGTAAATTCTTAATTCCTTTCCTTGTTGTCGCAGGTTTTTTTCTAATACACCAAGCTTCACTCCTGCTTGAACATGTGCAGTAGCTTCTCTTATCTCTATGATATGATCAAGCTTTGTTACATCTAAAACAATCCCTCCCTCCATTGGTATGGCCTGACCGTAATTACCAGTTCCTGCTCCCCTAACTGTAATAGGAACACGATTCTTCACGGCAAAAGCAACAATCTTTTCTACTTCATCAATTGATTCCGGCTGAACGGCACAATCTGCTCGTTTTTCTTTTAATTGTTGATAAAGTACTGGGGAATACCAATAATAGTCTTTTGATAATCGTTCTTTAACAGCTTCTGAGATTAATACCTTTTCTTCTCCTATAAATTCAATTAACTGTTCAATCCACATAGTTTTCCCTCCTTTTAAAACTTTAAGTCTTGTGATACTTTTGCTGCAATATCACTAAATTGATGTGATGTTCTAATGTCTTCATTCCGCGGAAATGGGAGGGGGACCTCTACTACAGATTCAACTTTTCCAGGACTAGGTGTCATAACCGCAATGTTTGTTGATAAATACACAGCTTCAAACACATTATGAGTAATAAATAAGACTGTCATCTTTTCGTTCTCCCAAATTCTTAGGAGTTCTGATTGTAAGTTTTGCCTAGTAATCTCATCCAGGGCCCCGAATGGTTCGTCCATTAATAATAATTTCGGTTTTGACACAAGCGCCCTTGCAATTGAAACACGCATTTTCATTCCACCCGAAAGTTCTCGAGGTAGCGCCTTTGTATATTCTGATAATCCAACCATTTTAAGGACATGGTGAGCTTTCTCAAGCTTTTCCTGCTTTGTTACATTTCTAAATTCTAAGGGAAGCATGACATTTTCTACTACAGAGCGCCACGGTAAAAGAGTAGGCTCTTGAAAAACAAATGACACATCTGTGCTTTGTTGTCTTGCTATTGCTGGTGTTGTCCCAAGGATCTCCAGTTTTCCTACAGAATGCTCAATAATCCCGGAAATCATATTAAATATTGTCGATTTCCCACAACCGGAAGGACCAACAAATGATATAAATTCCCCTTCCTCAATCTCTAAACTAACGTTTTGAACAGCTGTTTTTCCATTTGGGTATACTTTGCTCACATTTTCCATAAAAACAACTGGACGTTCTTGATTATGTTGCTTTGGTTTTGTTAATGTAGGCATTTCCTGCTTCAACACCATCTCCCCCTCTACTGTTTCACCATTTTATTTGTTAACATATCAATATCAAAGTTGCGCATTTCTCTTAATGCTTCAGCAATTGATTCAGAAACATATCGATTAATCTCCATCCCTTTCTCTATGGTAGCTTGTGTTGCATCTCCTGCAACTCCTGTAGTAGAAATATCATTGATCACCCAAGCAAAATAGCTGGTTCCTTTTAAATAAAGATGCTTTGTATCCTCTGGCAATGTTACAAACTCAGCAGGAGATTTATCAGGGTGAACCCAGTTATTTTTAAAGTCCAGGACCATAGAAGTCTCCACATCTCCCCCATGAATGCCAAATTTTTGTTCACGCTCAGTGATGAGGTCATTTGTTTTCGACGAACCAGGATTTAATCGGAACACCATCATTCCTGTCTCAATTCTAATTTCTCTCGAAATCATATTTAATAAATCATGATTTCCGCCATGTGTATTAAATAAGAGTAGTCTTTTAAATCCACTTGCATGAACACTTTTCGCTATATCCGTGACAACAGCTTGTAAGGTAGCAGCAGATAATGTCATCGTACCTGCCATTCCTAGGTGCTCAGTACTCTTTCCATACGGCAATGGCGGCAAGACCCAGATATTAGCTTCCTCATCCAGCAATTCTAATGCCTTATTTAACAACCCTTCTCCAATCAAAGTATCCGTGTAAATTGGTAAATGAGGGCCATGCTGTTCAATCGCTCCAATAGGTAGTATGATCAATGCATCTTCCTTACTCAATTCCTTCACTTCCTCTGTTGTTAAACGAGGGAGAAACCTCTTTTCAAACGCAATTCCCTTATACCTTTCATTCAGCATCACCATCAACCTTTCAATTAGGATTTTACATTCAGGAAATCACTTTCTGATTTGATTGTTATATTTTCTAACAAACATAACACTGTATATATCTTGAATTCTAAAAAAGACCTAGGATACGTTAAGAAATGTAACATCTGTCCTCATTTTATTATAAATTTCTCTAATAATCATTGACGTATCTATTAAAAAGAAGAAATCCTTTTGTTCGAATTAACTAAAAATTCAGACTTCTTGTTAGATTATATGACATTGAACATCGATATTTATTCATAATTGAATGCAGAACAAAAACAACAGCCTCTTTCTTAAAGAAAGAGGCTGTTGTTTTTTACACCATCACTTTACACATATCATTTGTAAATTCAACTGGATCCTGAATTGGTAAGCCTTCAATTAATAAGGCCTGATTATATAGAAGGTTCGTATATAATTTCACTTTTTCTTTATCCTGATCAAAAGCGTTTTTCAATGATTGGAATACTTCGTGATTGCTGTTAATCTCCAACACTTTCTCAGCTTTTACATTTTGATTATCAGGCATTGCACTTAGAACCTTTTCCATCTCAATTGTTACTTCACCAACAGTTGATAAGCATACCGGATGAGATTTTAATCGTTTTGAAAGCTTTACATCGGATACTTTTCCTGCTAATACTTCTTTCATTAAATCAAAGAGATCTTTATTTTCAGTTTGTTCCGTTTCTGTTTGCTTTTGATCTTCTTCTGATTCGATTCCCAAGTCACCACTTGAAACAGATTTAAATTCTTTCTCACTATATGTCATGAGCATTTTGATCGCGAATTCATCAATATCCTCTGTAAAGTAAAGAATTTCATAGCCTTTTTCAGACACCATCTCTGTTTGAGGAAGTTTTTCAATTCTCTCGATTGATTCACCTGTAGCATAATAAATATATTTTTGATCCTCAGGCATTCTTGAGACATAGTCATCTAGTGAAACAAGTTTTTCCTCTTTTGAAGAGTGGAACATTAATAAGTCCTGAAGTACTTCTTTGTTACTTCCAAAGTCATTGTATACTCCGAATTTCAGCTGTCTTCCAAAGGATTTGTAAAACGCCTCATATTTTTCACGATCATTTTTCATGAGACTTTTTAATTCATTTTTAATTTTTTTGCTTATGTTTTTCGCAATGAACTTTACTTGACGATCCTGTTGCAAAATTTCCCTTGAAATATTTAGAGATAAATCCTCAGAATCTACCATACCTTTCACAAAGCTGAAGTAATCAGGTAAAAGCTCTGCACATTTATTCATGATTAATACACCATTTGAATAAAGCTCAAGCCCTTTTTCATATTCCTTTGAATAAAAGTCAAAAGGAGTTTGACCAGGAATATAAAGAATCGCATTATAACGGACTGTCCCATCAACGTTAATATGAATATGTTTAATTGGCTTGTCAAATCCATAGTGCTTTTCTTGATAGAATGACTCATAGTCTTCATCTGTTAATTCACTCTTATTTTTTCTCCAAATTGGCACCATGCTATTAATAACTTGCTCTTCCGTGTACTCTTCTAATTCACCCTCTGTTCCCTCTTTTGGACGTTGTCCTGATACATCCATCTTGATTGGATAACGAATAAAGTCAGAGTATTTTTTAATAATCGTTTTTAACGTATATTCTTCTAAAAATTCATCATAGCTTTCTTCTTCAGCACTTTCTTTGATTTTTAGAACAATCTCTGTGCCGACAGTCTCTTTTTCATACGGTTCGATTGTATAACCTTCTGCACCTTCAGATTCCCATTTATACGCTTCATCACTTCCAAGTGCTTTACTAATCACTGTAACAACATCTGCTACCATAAAAGCAGCATAAAAACCAACCCCGAATTGCCCGATAATATCGTGGCCATCCTTTGATTCGTTTTCCTTTTTAAATGCTAAAGAGCCGCTTTTTGCAATAACACCCAAATTATTTTCAAGTTCCTCTTTCGTCATACCGATTCCAGTATCAGTAATCGTTAGTGTGCGATTTTCTTTATTAGCTGTAATTTTAATATAATAGCTATCTTTATTAAAAGTTAGTGAATCATCAGTTAATGCTTTGTAATAAATTTTATCGATCGCATCACTGGCATTTGAAATCAACTCCCTTAAAAATACCTCGCGTTGAGAGTAAATAGAGTTAATCATCATTTCTAAAAGTCGTTTGGATTCTGCTTTAAATTGTTTTTTTGTCAATTTAACCTCTCCTTTCAATGTTTCATCAACTTCATCACAATTAGCACTCTAATCACCAGAGTGCTAACATATACATTTTAATATCATATCATACTTTTTCTGTCAATAACATGAAAGGAATAGGGCAAATTTTCGTACTAGCTAAAGGTTTCTACTTCTTCGATATGAGAATGGTTGTTTTTCTTCAATGACGAAGATGTTATCTTCATCATGACAAATCCGATAAAGCTAACTCCAAAGACTGGTATTAGCCCCGGGATAAGTGAAAATAGAAGATAGATAAGTAACATTAAAGCAGATAAGAGGACAGTTTTGATTGGTCTTCCTATTACAAGAACAAACGCATATTTATAATACTCTAGAAATTTCAAATTATAGTGCACAAAAATAGGAAATAGATAGAAAGTGATAAACATGTATAAAACAAGGAGTAAATAGAGTGCAATCGTTACTACTTGATGCATAAAAGTAGTTTCAACCTGATGTAAAACCCTCACGTCAAGTAAAAGAGCCGCCCCCATAATTGCCCAAACATATCCAAGTATATTCCCTCTAAAAAACTCTGATTTATACGTTTTCCAGAAGAGATGAAAGATCCGCACTTCTTCTTCAGGTTCCATCGTTAATTTCCTTAGAACTGCAAAAAGGGCGACAGTTGCAGGAAAAATCCCTAATAAAAACGCGCCAACTAGTGAAAATATAAACCATAAACAGTTTAATAGAAACAAATTCAAACACCATTCTCCTAATTGAACATACTTAGTTCCTAATGCTTTCATCCTCCTGCCCTCCATATAAAAAGCTATCGATAGATTATCAATAGCTTTGTTCTCTTTTTTATCCCTTTACTGATCCAATCATGACTCCTTTTTCAAAATACTTTTGGATAAATGGATAGACAATTAAGATCGGAAGAGTTGAAATAATGATAACCCCGTACTTAATTTGATCCGCATATCTTTGAGCATATCCACCAGCTGCACCACCACTTCCCGCTCCTTCGGCGAACACCTGATTAGAGAGCAGAATATCTCTTAATACAATTTGCAATGGCTGTAGACTATAGTCCCGTATATAAATTAATCCTGTAAAGAAATCGTTCCAGTGCCACACTAAATAGTAAAGTCCAATAACAGATACAACCGCCTTTGAGAGAGGCATCACAACCTTAAGGAAAAATGTAAAGTGATTACATCCATCAATTGATGCGGCTTCATATAATTCATTTGGTATGTTTGTCTCAAAAAATGTCCTAGTAATGATTAAATTAAACACATTTACTGAGAAAGGAATAATAAACACCCACATGGTGTCAATTAGCTGTAAATCTTTCATTAATAAGTACGTTGGGATTAACCCTCCATTAAAAAACATTGTAAAAACAAAGAAGAACATCAAAATTCGTCTTGCACGAAATTCTCTTCTTGATAACACATAGGCAGCTGGCAGTGTTAGCAATAAATTAACAAACGTACCTAAAAGAGAGTAAATCATTGTGTTTTTGTAACCAACCCATATCCTTGCATCCTGAAAAATTTCTTGATATCCAAATAAACTAAACCCTTTTGGAAATAACAGTACTTTCCCTGTAGAAACAAGGGTTGAATCACTTACAGAAGCGATTACAACAAAATATAGCGGATAAGCGATAATTAAAAATACAATCGCACATATTACATAGATAAATAGATCAAAAATCATATCATTTATATTTTTCCCTTTTTTCGTAAGTAGTGCCATAACAGCTCCTCCCTCCATAATCGGATACTAGCTCAAAATCACTTTACCAAAGGCTAATATTCGAAAATCTTTTTGCTATATAATTCATCGTTAACAGTAAGGCAAAATTAATTAATGTATTAAACAACCCAATGGCTGCTGCATAACTAAATTGATTTGAGATAATCCCAATCTTATAGACATATGTTTCGATTACTTCGGAAACTGGCAGATTTAGTGGATTTTGCATTAAAAAGATTTTTTCAAAACCTGTACTGATAATGGAACCCATATTTAATATCAATAGAATAATAATTGTCGGGATTATCGCAGGTATTTCAACATTCCTAATTATTTGCCAGCGATTTGCTCCATCCATTTTCGCTGAATCATATAACTGCGGATCTACACTGGATAATGCCGCTAAATAAATGATGCTATTCCACCCAACATGTTGCCATACATCAGATAACACATATACCGGAACAAATGTATTGGTAGATGCCAATAGATTTACATCCTGAAATCCAAATGCGTTCATGATATGTCCAACGATTCCTGTGTTAGGAGATAATAGGACGTTTAATAATCCAACAAGTACCACAATTGAAATAAAGTGAGGCAAATATACGGTTGTCTGGAGAACCTTTTTTCCCCTTTTCCATTTAATCTGGTTGATGAGCAAAGCCAAAATAATTGGTGCAGGAAAGCCTACAATAATGGTGGTTAAACTTAATACAACTGTATTTCTCAATAAATCTGCAAACATATGGCTTTCAATGAATTGAATAAAATACTTTAAGCCTACCCAGTCTCCCCCGGTCAGTCCTTTTGTAAAATCAAACTCTCGAAAGGCCAGCTGAATTCCGTACATTGGGATATAGTTAAAGACAAATACAATGATAATTGCAGGCAAGATCATGATCCATAATTGATAGTCACGTTTAAATGTATTAAAAATGGTAGGCTTATTTTCCAGTTTTATATTTGGTGCACTATTCGTTTTAGTTGTTCTCGTGCTTATAAAGGCCATATACATTCTCCTTTACTGAGGAAGACCGGGCTGCATTAATTAATGTTGCAACCCTGCCTCCTTAGGTAATCATTACTCCATATTACTCATGTATTCGTCATAATAACCTTGGATAATTTCAGTGTTTTTATTAATTCCAATCTTATCTAGTTCTTTTACATAATCATCCCACTGTGAATCAATTCCGCCTTTTGTGATCCATTCAGAATATTTTGCCATGGCTAAATTCATAATTTCTGTGTTTGCCAGACTTAATGTATTATTGTCTTCATCACTATATTTAATAAAGGTTCCAGGGAAAACGTCTTTCTCTTTATCTAAAGATTCAAAGACTTGTTGTAATGGCTCTGTTTGCTTTCCTACTGATTGCATATCGCTTCCAAGCGTAAGTTCTAAAGAATCTGAAATATACATCGGTCCATTATCAGCCCAGGTTGTTGTCCATTTCCAAGTTCCAGGATCCATTTCTTTATCTTCAGGTGGCAGGACAGAGTAAGTACCATCACCATTGTCCGAAATGTTTGTTCCCAGTGAACCAAATAACACCTGCATACTAACTTCCGGATCATATAATTCATTTATAAATTTCATCGCTGCTTCTTTGTTTTTACTTTGAGATGACATTTGAATAAGATTAACACCGTAGTTTAGGTTGTTATAATCATAACTCCAGGAAAGCTCTTCTGTTGAATCAGCTGAAACTTTTAAAGGTGCCATTGATTCATATTGTGGGGCAAGTGTAATACCAAATCTGTCAGTTACTTCCCATCCAAATGTATAACCTACCTTTGCTGTGTCTCCATCTCCACGTGCAACGGACTGGTATTTTGTATAGTCTTGTGTAAATACTTCTTTATTGATTAAGCCTGCTTCCCAACATTTATTCAGAAATGACACAAGCTCTTTATACCGTTCATCAACCAGGAAATTTTTCACTTTCCCATCTTCCACAAATATCCCCGTTCCACTTCCATCTCCTATTGTGATCCCCATACTACCTAGTAGAACTGTTGGTTGAAAATGCCCAAAACCAGTTGTCCCGGTTGGCGAAAAGTCCATAGGAATTTCATCTTTTGGATCTCCATTCCCATTTGCGTCTTTCTCTTTAAATGCCACTAACACTTCATAAAGTTCATCCCAGTTTGTTGGCATTTCCAAGCCAAGATTTTCTAACCATTGCTTGTTAATAAATTGTCTAGTTGCTGTTTCCGGCCAAAACCTTTGATATTTTGGCAGACCGAATATTTCACCTTCTCTTTGTGTTGATAGTGCCTTTAATTCAGGCTTCTCTTCAAACATCTTTTGAACGTTTGGAGCATGCTCTTCAATCAATGGAGTTAAATCTGCAAACAAACCATTAAATTTAGCAAATTCAGCATCAGTAATAGCATTTGGACCAACGATTAAATCAGGTATATCACCTGCTGCCAGCATAGCCCCCTTTTTTTGGGACCAATCAGCTGATACTTCCTCCCACTTAATTTCAACACCTGCTCTTTCTTCTGCTTCCTGCAGCCATTCCATTTTCGATAATTCCTGTGTTAATGCGTGTTTCGTAATTAGTGCAGTAAGGACTACTCTGCCATCTTCTGTTTGTTCCACTTTTTCGGTATTGCTACAACCTACTAATACAGATGTTAAACATAAAAAAATAACTAATAGAAAGACTGTCATTTTTTTCATCCTAGCATCCCCTTTGTTTTTTATTTCGAAACAGATACTATGCAACCCCTTACAATTCTTCATATGAGCATACATCCATTTCTTTTATAGCTAGTTTTCTTATTGATTTCATTATGAAAGATTTATTAAATGATGAGAATTCACAATTCCTCAGAAAACATATCTTTTCTTTGGATTTTATAAAATGAATTAATTGGGGTGTTGCTCTATGTTGAGCTTGAAAAATGGCTGTGGGTGAAAAAATTGAGTAAGTGATTGAATAATCTTGGATAGTGGTTGAATTAATAGAAAAGTGGTCGTATTCTTTGGAAATGTGCTCTAAATTGAGATGTGGAAAATGGCTGTGGGTGAAAAAATTGAGTAAGTGATTGAATAATCTTGGATAGTGGTTGAATTAATAGGAAAAGTGGTCGTATTCTTTGGAAATATGCTCTAAATTGAGATGTGGAAAATGGCTGTGGGTGAAAAAATTGAGTAAGTGATTGAATAATCTTGAACAGTGGTTGAATTAATAGGAAAAGTGGTCGTATTCTTTGGAAATGTGCACTAAATTGAGATGTGAAAAATGGCTGTGGGTGAAAAAATTGAGTAAGTGGTTGAATTAATAGGAAAAGTGCTTTAATAGATCCTTAAAAAATCAAAAAAAGAAGACTATGTCGATATAGTCCCCTTTACAACAGCAATCAGCTCTAATTCTCTTGGAAAATAGTATTCGTATTCACAATTCTTATCTCGTATACCCCCCCTGCGATTTTGTTTTCTTCAGAAGCGAATTTTACCTCTACTTTTTCCTTTCCATTCGTTAATGACATCGGAATCTCATAGCAAACGGAAAACAATTCTCCTGGTTTATTCTTTTTAAGAACTTGGTGAGCAATCACTGTATCATCTATGAAAATATCAAATTCGCGTACGTACATTTTTCCATCGATATGCCGATCAGTATCATCCCCATTATAAGTCACGAATACGTACATTTGCGTATCATTTAAAACCTTCATTTCATAACTAAAAAAACCTTTATTGAGACTTTCTCTCCATCCACAATTATATAGGTTTACATACCCTGATCTTGAATTCTGTTTTTTAATCGAATGCTCTACTTCAGGTTGTTGCTCATTAGGTTTGACAGCATCTATCGTTATACGATTAAGAATATCTATTTTTTCCTTTTTTTCCGTCAAAAATGATTGATACTTAGAATGACTCATTATATTCCAATACAATGTATAACGCTGATGATGCAGCTTATAAAACGGTATGAGTGTAACCTGTTTATTTCCTGGTTGGCCAATTGAATTTGTCTTAAATGTGAGGGGCTCACCTTCAACAGGTTTTACCCAATTCCTTACATTCATGTCATCTGTGATAAGATCCGGCACCTCTATTAATGGGTGATTATTTAATTTCAAATGATCATCCAATATGTCTGTTTCCGGAAATTTCTCTGTACCAAGTGCTCCTGCGAGTACAATTGGTCCATAGAGAATTGCCGCTTTTATAGGATCTTGTTTCATCGGTGATGAGTAAACTTCCATTGGGACTTTGATATCAATTATATCTCCCTTATTCCACTTTCCTTCAAGTGTGATGTATCCATTTTTTGTACTAGTATGTTTGTCTTTTTGATTAACTGTTACTGTTACAGGACCCGAAATCCAATTAGGTACCCTTATTTGGAACGTTAAATGTACGTTTTCTGCCTGCTCAACAATTAATTGAGTTCGGTCGGATTCAGGGAATACAGTTAGTTGTTTTACCGACATTTTTTTCTCTTCAAGAGAAATTTGCGATGCGATAAATAAATTGACAAATAACTCATCACCATTTTGATAGTAGATATTCTTTGTGTATCTTGCTGGGTTTTCCATCCCTGTTCCTGTGCAGCACCAAAATGATTGATCTGGTGTACAATACACTTTAAAATGTCCTGGTTGTGTTGAGACAAAATAAGTTTTCATACCTGTGTCTGGATCTTGTGAAGCTAGAATATGATTGTACAAAGCTCTTTCATAGTAATCGATGTATTCTACCTTTTGGTTAATGCGAAATAAGCATTCTGTAAGTTTTAACATATTATACGTATTACATGTTTCTGTCGTTGTCACACCTAATTCTTCTTTATCCTCTGGACCAAAATGTTCCCCTATGCTATTTCCACCAATTACATATGAGCGGTGCTTTGTGACTTGATTCCAGAAAAACTCAGCTATATGTTTATATTGTTTCTCACCTGTAACTTCATAAAGTTTCGCTGCCCCTATCACCTTTGGAATTTGCGTATTTGCATGTTTTCCTGCAAGGTTATCGATTCCTCTTGCCAATGGGTCTAAAACTGCTTTGTGACAGAACCTTTTGGCTAGCTCTAGATAAGCATCATTCTCCGTGATTTTATATAAATCAACAAAGACTTCATTCATTCCTCCATGCTCACAAATAAGCATTTTCTGAAACTGCTCTTCATTTAATTGACTTAGTCCTTCACTTGCCCAGTCTGCAAGCTTCCTTACAACAGTTAGAGCTTTTTGATTCCCTGTTAATTGGTACGCATCAATTAACCCTGCATATATTTTATGAATGCTGTACCATGGAACCCAGCTTCCTCCTAATGAAAAATGATCCACTTCGAAACTCCCGGAGAAAACGTTATCAAAACAAACTCTTGGAAAACCGCTTACATATCCATCTTTATCAAAAGATTGAATATGAGCAAGTTCATCGATTGAATAAGCTAATTTCTCTATTAACCGTTCATCCTTTGTTACAGAATACATTGTGGAAGCAGCTGATAACCAATGACCGATCGAATGACCTCTAATTCCTCTGGTTTCCCATCCACCATATGTCGTTTTTTTTGGTATTTCACCTGCAGCCTCATAACATGGAGCAACAAGTCGATCAACATCAAGATATATCAAATACTCCATCCCTTTTTCCTGGGATTCCTTGAAAATCCCATCTAGAAGTGTCACATTCACCATTATAAAGTCCTCCCCTTTTAATCGTTATATCTTCTATTGTGAAGAAAAGAAAGCAAAAACTGAATTCACAATTCCATATAATCCATATCTTTTTTTTGTTTTTTCGTGATAAAGTATAAAAAACAAAGTTAGGGAGGTTGGACAATGAATGAAGTCAGTTTATATACATACACTTTACCGTTAATAAGAGAAATCGGTCATATGTGGGATGATGAGGGAATCTTAGATCATCCTATTCGTCTTATGGAAACACTTAATGTGTTTATTTACGTTAAAAAAGGGGATATACAAGTGATTGAAGATGATGTGGAGTTTCATTTACAAAGTGGAACATATCTTTTTCTTAAAAAAAATGTTCCGCACTGGGGAACAAAACTTTATACACCTGGTACAGAATGGTACTATATTCATTTCTATGATTCATTCGATTACATAAATGTAGAAACTTCAGGGGAATATTCCAAATATCAGCACTCAACACTCATAATGGAAGAAACCTACCTTTCAAAAATGACTCTTCCAAAAACCGGGACTGTGAAAAATCCTGAATATACAGAGCTTCAGCTGAAGAAACTGTGTGAAGAATACTTGTCACCTCATACGCTGCGACCTTTAACAACATCCTCGATGACCTATCAATTTTTTATAGACCTATATAGTAAAAAACTAGAGGAATCCAACAAAACAAAACAACATCGGATTGTAGGAAAAATGATCGATCTTTTCAGTCACTCTTCATCTAAAAAATTATCTAGTAAAGAAATTTCCGACTCTATTGGAATGAACTATGCCTATTTATCAACTCTATTCCGAAAAGAAACAGGAAAAAGCATCACTCAATTTCAGGATGAATTACTAATTGAAAAGGCGATTAAAATGTTGAAAGAAAAATCCATTAACATATCTGAAGTAAGTGATTCTTTAGGTTTTTCAAATCCGTTTTATTTCAGTCGTGTATTTAAAAAAGTTACGGGTGTATCACCCACTACCTATTTAAATGAAATATATCGAAATTAAAAATCCCTCTCACAAGAAAGGGATTTTCACATGACTAAATATTAAACTAACACTGCCAGTCTTTCTTTTACTTCTTCTTCTGTTAACCCGTGCTCTGCCACGTAACGGTTTCGTTCATGAACTCGACATTCATGGCTGCATGCACGTAAATGTTTATGTTCATTTTCTTCTGAGCACAGAATTTTTTTGTTGCACTCAGGGTTTCCACAGTTAACAAATCGTTCACATGGTTCACCAGTATAATAGTCTTTTCCGACAACAGTCGGCTCCACTCTATTTACAGGGACGATAAGTCTTTCGTCAAACACATAACATTGTCCATCCCAGTCTTTCCCCTGTACTTCCGGGTCTTTTCCATAGGTGACGATTCCGCCGTGAAGCTGTGCAACATCTTCAAAGCCTTCTTTACGTAACCAGCCGGAAAACTTTTCACAACGAATTCCGCCAGTACAATAAGTTAGGATTTTTTTGCCTTCAAATTTTTCACGGTTGTCTCGAATCCATTCCGGCAGTTCTTTAAATGTATTTATATCAGGTAAAATCGCATTTTTAAAATGACCTACAGCATATTCATAGTCATTTCTAGCGTCAATAACAACTGTATCTTCTTGTTGCATTGCCTCTTGAAATTCTTTTGGACTATAATACTTCCCTGTTAACTCCAGTGGATTGACATCATCTTCCAATCGAAGTGTCACAAGCTCCGGACGATGACGGACTTTGATTTTTTTGAACGCATGTCCATTCTCTTCATCTATTTTATAAACCATATCGGCAAAACGAGGGTCTTCTTTCATGTGTGCCATATATTGCTCGGTTTGTTCAACAGTGCCGGATAGAGTTCCATTGATGCCTTCATGAGCAACTAAGATTCTCCCTAATACCCCAAGATTTTTACAATACTCTAGATGCTCTTGAGCAAACTCCTCAGGGTTTTCGATTGTAACATAGTGATAATATAATAAAACTCGATATTCTTTATTTTCCATTTAACTCTCACCTTCTATATTATATTTGCAAGATATACATACAGAGATGGTAACTTGCTGTTACGTTAACCAAAAAACGTAACATCTAATTAAAACAAATAATTTAACTAAAATCAACCGGTCAGATTTGGATAACCTGTTAAAAGTACAGGATCACCGATCATTTCTCTCCTCCTCTAAAATAGAAAAACTTGGCTTATCACCAAGTCCTAATGGCGAAAGCCTTAGGTTTTCTTATACTATCAACCATAAATCTTATTCTGGAAAGTACAAAAAAAGCTTCACCCAATGCCTTCTTACCCCCATAAATTACAAAGATTCAAGAAATATTGTATAAAGATATGTCATTATACTTTTTCTTATTTCAGGCAGAGGAGGACTATTATGGAGACGAACGTAAAAGATGCGTTAACTGAATGGAAGGAAGAGATGCTCAAGCAAAAGATCGAGCTTGATGAAGAATACGAAAGAGTAAAGAACGAGCTGCAAATCTACTCCTATAAATCCGGAATAACAAAACAAGTCATTCAGTCTACTATTAATGATGAAATTATCGAAACAATTAAAACGACCTATCAAGTACCTTTTGTAGAAAAATATGATGAACTAAAGCAGTACATAAGAATATTAGATGAGAAAAGAAAAGTATTTCAAATGTTTGTCGATAAAATTGAAAAAGTCAGTGAATCTGGAGAAAATGATTCCGTGTAATAGACAGGAGAAGGCTACATGCCTTCTCCTTTTTGATTCCACATTCCAACATTGGTATAATTGGATTAAATTACCAACATAAAATGGAGTGATAATGTGTTTAATAAGGCTGTCTATTTGATGATCTTGCTTTTATTTCTTTCAGGGTGTGCCTACGATGAAACCCCAAAGAACCAAATACAAGATATTGAAACAACAGGAAAGACTGTTGAAACTCTAGCTAAAAATCTGGATATACCATGGAACATAGCAAAGCATCATCAAACCTTCTATCTCACTCAACGCGCAGGAAAAATCATAGAAATATCTGGAGATACAAGAAAACAACAAAAGTTAACTCTTTCAAAACATGTTCATCATGAGGGAGAAGGAGGATTATTGGGATTTGTGTTAGCAACTGATTTTAAATACACCCATAAAGCATATGCCTATCACACATATAAAGAAGGAAATGAAATAAAAAATCGTATCATCGTTCTTAAAAAAGAAGATGACTCTTGGATTGAACAAGATACTTTAGTAGAAAATATCCCCGGTGGAAGAATTCATAATGGCGGGAGAATAAAGATTGGTCCTGACAACATGCTCTATGCTACAACCGGAGATTCAGGTAACCCCGACTTGGCACAAGATAAGCAGAGTTTAGCAGGTAAGATTTTACGTATGAAACTTGATGGGGCGGTTCCAGAAGATAACCCTATTCAGTCTTCTTACCTTTATTCTTATGGACATAGAAACCCTCAAGGTCTTGCATGGGATGAAGATGGTAACCTCTATAGCACTGAGCATGGGCAAAGTGCACATGATGAGATTAACTTGATTAAACCTGGACAAAATTATGGATGGCCAGTTATTCAAGGTAGTGAAGAAAAATCCGGTATGGTTACACCTATTTTTCATACAGGAGAAAAAACCTGGGCACCATCCGGTATAGAGTATTGGAATGGAAGTCTTTATATTGCCACACTCAGAGGTGAAAAAGTCCGACGTTTTGACTTATCTTCTAATCAGGTTTCGTCTTTTCACGAGGGTAGCGGCAGAATGCGAGATGTGTTAATTGAAGAAAATCACCTTTACACTATCACTAATAACCGAGATGGCAGAGGAACACCTCGTAAAGATGATGATAAACTTCTCAATATTCCTTTAACAGCACGAGAATATTAATGAAACATGGAAAGAATCCCTCTTCTAAAGTGGGATTCAGACTGTTGACAAACGCTCGCTTTCTTCGTTACTCACCTTGCTGCGGTGCTCATTACCAACACTGGTAACTCCGCTCCTCACAAGGCTTCGTGCTTTGATACGCAAGCGTTAGCAATCAGTCTGAAAGGCTAGCAAATTTTACTTTGTCTACAAACTGAAGTGGGATTTTTTACTGTGGAATCATTTCATCTGGGAATAAACAATATTTCACAATTTATATTTTTCCAATAATGTAAAATTTTATAATAAAAATCATAAAAACCATCTAAATTGGATATTGTTGGAACGGTTTGTAACTTTGCTAACATCTAGCTGTAACAACGTAAACAAACTGTTAAGTGCTTGTTCTTTTAAACTTTCTTTTTCGTGGTAAGATGAATTCATTGATTAGCACAACCGCTAACAAGGAGGTAAACAACATGAAAAGAAAGTTGATTTCGTTTATCACATTCGCATCATTGACAGCAGGATTTTCAGTACAAGCTGCTGCAGAAGAAATTACAGTAAAAGAAGGTGATACTCTCTGGGATATTGCCGAACAAAATGAAGTTGAAGTTGAACATATAAAAGAATGGAATAACTTATCAAGTGATAAAATTCTTCCAGAGGATCAGCTGGTTCTTAATGATTCTCATGAAGTAAAACTAGGTGATACTCTCTGGGATATTGCCGAAGAACACGAAGTAGATATAGACGAGCTTGAGCAATGGAATGACCTTGACTCCCACATTATTAAACCTGGGGAAGAGCTCCAAATCAAGCATTCTGAAGCAAAAAAAGAAACTACTGAGCCTGTTGCTACAACAGTAAAAAAGGTTCAAAAAGTTAAGAATAAAGAAACAGAACAAGAACCAAAAGGTCAGGAAATGACGGTAACAGCAACTGCTTATACGGCAAATTGCGAGGGATGTTCAGGTACAACCGCGACTGGAATTGACCTAAATGCAAATCCAGATAAAAAGGTTATTGCCGTTGATCCTTCCATTATTCCTCTTGGTTCAACTGTTGAAGTTGAAGGATATGGAACTGCGGTTGCAGCAGATACTGGCGGAGCAATTAAAGGCAATAAAATAGATGTCTTTATCCCTTCAAAGTCAGATGCTGTAAACTGGGGTAGAAAAAAAGTAAAAATTAAAGTACTTGATTAATAAAAACGTAAAATGGTTGTGTTATTTATAAACTCAAGTTACCTATTATCATAGTTTCAAAGGGCTGTCTCAATTGTGACAGCTCATTTCTATATCATCACGACAATCTGCACTAGATTAGAAAAACATGGCTAATAATGTCAAGTCCTGCAATAATACGATCCGTTTTTTAATTCTTAGTAAAATCATGTAGAGAATTGTAGATAAATTTTTGAAGGAGTTTTAAAAGATTTCTAAAATTAATGTACATAAGAGGAAAAGTAACTAAATAGAAAGGTGGACATTGTTCGTGAGAGATGATTTAAGCTTGCAACAACTTGCAGAAGGTATCCCAAAATCACTTTTGAATGCATCTGATAAAGATATAGAAAGCTTCCAGCATATTATTGAGGAGACAATAAAATTACGAGAAGGACACCGAAATTTACAAAAGCTTATAAAAAGCTTCTCTACCAATGGCATTCAACGTTCATAATAAGAAAAGCGCAAGCGCCTT
>Ga0182742_1000836_pt1 | contig 44290 bp, 39 predicted proteins | sample eDN5th37CBELigMG_FD_128880 | JGI IMG/M metagenome (GOLD analysis project Ga0182742, IMG submission 128880) | Enriched Miracle-Growth compost microbial communities from Emeryville, California, USA - eDNA 5th pass 37_C BE-Lig MG (version 2)... ... | reverse complement strand
GGCGGCGGCGGAGGCGGAGGCGGAGGCGGAGGCGGCGGAGCCGAACCACCCAGGTTCGCCACAAGCGTCAGCAGCGCGGAGTGCGTCGCCAGTTCGAAGCTGTTCGCACGGCCGATCGAATCAACCATCTCGAACCGCTTGGTGTTCAGGTAGCGGTACTTGAGGCCGATCTCCGCATCATCCGATACGGGCACGCGCAGCGCCACAATGCCCTGGTAGGCCCAGTCATGGTCGCTGTCGTTCAGGTAACCGCCGCCAGCGCCGGCGACCCGGTAACGCGAATCCACCCAGGCGTGGCCAGCACCACCGCCGAACGAAATGCCGACGCCGTCTTCACCGCCAATGTCGAACATGGCGTTGACCATGGCCGTGACCACCTGCAGCTCGCCGTTTACCGGATCGAAGGTTCCGGTCGAGGGAGTCGTGCCACCTGCCGGAATGCCACCGGCTCCAGTCGCAAAGATCTGGTCGGGCTCGAACTCCTTGTAGGCGAGCTCAGCCTCGGTCCGCAGCGGACCGAAGTCATAGCCGATGAAGGCACCAAGGTCCCATCCCTGGTCGAAGTCGATGCTTGCCGCATTGCCGACGCCATTGATGTTCATATCCGTGTCTTCGGCAATGGCAGCGCCCAAGTCGACGCCGACATAGGCTTGGCCATCTTTGGCCATAGCAGGCATGGCAATTGCCGATGCCGCCACGGCCATTCCCAGCGCAATCTTCCGCATGTTGTTTTCCCCTTTGAACCTGCGCACTCGGCCCTTTAGTGCCATCTCGGTGAGCTGGCAACATGAACTGCGGACACCGTAGTTCTCCCGGGCCGTCGCGAAATATCCCGCGCAGCGTGCATGCCAGCAAAGGGTTAGGGCGTCTTTGGTTCCTGCCGCCGCCTTCGAAAGCTGGGAAGAGCCCGCGGATGGTGGGAAGTAGTTGCGGATTTGCTACACATTCGCACCCAGCCACAAGCGTGAAATTTCTCAAGCCACTTCCTGCCGCTCCCTGTGACCGCCGAGAAAAATGGGGCCGGAGCAATGCTCCGACCCCTTGAGGTGGCGTTCGCAGGAGGAACGACTTTGGGCGGGGCCGGGAGCTGCTCGCTCCGGCCCGCCGAACTGTTGCATCAGTAGTTGTACGCACGCTCCCCGTGTTCACCGATGTCGAGACCTTCGCGCTCGACTTCAGGTGTGACACGCAGCCCCGTGACGGCCTTGACGATGAACGCGACGATGGCCGTGCCGATAGCGGCCCACACGATTGCGACCGCCACGGCCATGATCTGCACGAGGACCTGCTCGCCCATCGGGGTGGAACCATCGCCCGGCCCGCCGAACCCCGGCTGGTATACGATCCCCGTGCCGATCGCGCCAACGATGCCGGCAACGCCGTGGATGCCAAACACGTCCAGTGCATCATCGTAGCCGAGCTTTGGCTTGAGCTTAGCCACCGCGAAGTACGCGACCACAGAGGCAATGATGCCGAGGATGATGGCTCCGAAGGGGCCACTGTTGCCCGCGGCGGGCGTCACCGCCACGAGTCCCGCGATCACGCCGGAGCAGAAGCCCAGGGCGGAACCCCGGTGGCCGGAGAGGCGCTCCATCACCATCCATGCCAGCGCTCCGGCGGCAGTGGCGACGAAGGTGTTGATCATGGCAAGGCCTGCAATGCCGTCCGCCTCCAACTCGGACCCGGCGTTGAAGCCGAACCAGCCCACCCACAGCAGGCCTGTGCCGATCATGGTCAGGGTCAGCGAGTGCGGCGGCATGGGCTCCGTGGGATAACCAACGCGCTTGCCGAGAATCATCGCCAGCACCAGTGCGGAGACGCCGGCATTGATGTGGACGACGGTGCCGCCTGCGAAGTCCAAGGCGCCCATTTCGAACAGGAAGCCGCCACCAGCCCAAACCATGTGCGCGATCGGGAAGTAGACGATCGTCAGCCAAATTGCTGTGAACAGCATTACGGCAGAAAATTTCAGCCGCTCCACCGTCGCACCCAGGACCAGCGCGACCGTGATGGCTGAGAAGGTCATCTGGAAGGAGACGAAAACATATTCGCTGATCACCTCGTCCGAGAAGGTCGCAGCGGTGGTGTCCGGCGACACGGCCGAGAGGAAGAGGTTGCCCCAGGCAAAGAAGGCGTTCCCTTCGGGGCCGAAGGCTGTGGAATAACCCCACATCACCCAGATCAGCATCGCAAGCGTCGCCGCGCCGCCGATCTGCGTCATGGTCGAGAGCATGTTCTTGGAACGGGTGAGGCCGCCATAGAACAGCGCGAGACCCGGCAGGATCATCAAGAGAACGAGGAGGGTGGAGGTCATCATCCAGGCGTTGTTGCCCGGGTTGGGGACCGCCGCGGCAGCCTCGGCCACTTCGGTAGCGGCGGCGATCGGCGTACCGGCGGACGCGGTGACAGTCTCGAGGGCCTCGGCAGCCCAGGCGGTTGTCGCGGTGAAAAGCGCGGCCCCCGTCGCGCTTACACCACACAGGATTTTGCGAATCATGCTGTTACCCCTCATTGATCGGCGCTCACAGCGCGTTGTCGCCGGACTCGCCGGTGCGGATGCGGGTGGTCGACACGAGATCGAGCACGAAGATCTTGCCGTCTCCGATGCTGTCCGTGCTGGCGGTTTGCTGGATGGTCTCGACCACCTGCGGCGCCAGAGCGTCGCTTGCGGCGATCTCGATCTTCACTTTCGGCAGCATGTTGGTCGAGTATTCCGCGCCGCGGTAAATCTCCGTCTGCCCTTTCTGCCTGCCGAAACCCTTGACCTCGGACACGGTCATCCCCGCAACGCCGATTGCACCGAGCGCTTCTCGCACCTCGTCGAGCTTGAATGGTTTGATGATGGCGATGATGAATTTCATCACTGACCCCTGTTTCCCGCCGGACGGTCCCCGACTAAGGCCAGTTATGCAAGATGCGTGCCATTCTTTGGCGCGGCGCTATTTAGCACATCAGGGCGGATCAAGTGCGCCCACTACCGAGACAGCTGCTCAAAAAGCGGGCAATTGCCCGTTAAGCGGGCAGAAGGGTCAGCGTGGCTTTCACGGGCAGGTGATCGGAAGCCACCGCGGCGAGCGCGCTATGATGCACGGCGGTGTGCTCGCATTGCCAGTGCGATGAGTGAACAATCCGGTCCAGCGGCGCGAGGGGCTGGCGGCTGGGGAAGCTCTTGCCGGCGTTCAACACGGTCCACTCTTCCGCGAACGCCTGCAGCGCTCCCTTTCGCGGCGACCACTCGTTGAAGTCCCCCATCATCACGCTGGCGGTACGCGCGGCTGAAAGATCGGCGCACACCGCACCGATCTGCTTTCGCCGAAGCAGGCCAGACAGGTCCAGATGCATCCCCACAACCTCGAACGCATGACCTTCATGGCGAAGGCTGGCGCGGATCGCTCCGCGCGGCTCCAGCGCCGGCAACGTGATCGACTGCGCATCGATGATCTCGATTTCCCTTCGGACGAGGATCGCATTGCCGTGCCAACCCATGGAGGCAGGCCGGCCGGCGCAGGGCACGATCCGCCAATGCTGCTCTTCGATCAAATTGCGGGGCAGCACTGCCTCACGGCTACCGAAGCGCCGGTCGGCCTCCTGCAGAGCGATGATGTCCGCGCCCAGTTCGTGCAGAACCGTAAGGATTCGGTCGGCATCCCGGCGGCGATCTCGACCGACACCCTTGTGAATATTGTAGCTCGCGAAGGTGAGGCGCAGCGGATGGCGGCCGTTGCCTTCGGCGGCGTTGCCGTTCTTGTTAGCCATCTCGGGCTGGGCGCCGGGGTTGTCGGCCATCGCTTCTCGCTAGGTCAGCAGCACACGCGCTGCAAGATCAACGCTCTTTCGTGGCGCTGAATGCAACCTTGGGATTCCGCTCCTGCTGATAGCCTACATCCCAGGCAGACTTCGCCAGGAACACCATGTCGCCATCGCGATCGCGCGCCAGATTGGCACGGTTGAAGCTCGCAAACTCCTCCAGCGCGTCGATCGGCCCCTTCAGCCAGCGCGCCGTGGCGAATGGGGCGGGCTCCAGCATCGCCTCCACCTTGTATTCAGCCTCCAGCCGACTGATCAGCACTTCTAGCTGAAGCTGACCGACAACGCCGACGATCCACTGCGCGCCGATTTCTGGATAGAACACCTGGATCACGCCTTCCTCGGAAAGGTCGTCCAGCGCCTTCCTGAGTTGCTTGGTCTTCGTGGGGTCCTTAAGCGCGACCCGGCGCAGGATTTCGGGCGCGAAGTTGGGGAGGCCGGTGAAGCGCACATCGTTCTTCTCGGACAGCGTGTCGCCCACCCGAAGCGTTCCGTGATTAGGTATTCCGATGATGTCGCCTGCCTCCGCCGTGTCCGCAATCTCGCGATCCTGGGCGAAGAACAGAATGGGCGAATGGACTGCGATGGGTTTACCAAGGCCGGAGGGCGTCAGCTTCATTCCCCGGCGGAAGGTGCCTGAGACCATGCGCATGAAGGCGATACGATCGCGGTGCTGAGGGTCCATGTTGGCCTGCACCTTGAACACAAAGCCCGTCACCTCCTCCCGCTCCGGCCCGATCGCGCCCTGATCAGAGGGTTGAGGCCGAGGCGGGGGGGCATAGCTCGCAAGTGCGTCGATCAGTTCGGAAACGCCGAAATTCTTGAGCGCAGAACCGAAATACACCGGGGTCAGATCGCCGTTGCGATAGGCTTGCAAGTCGAACTCCGGGTAACCGCCATGCGCCAGCTCCGCTTCCTCGGCCACATCGGCTGGCATTCCCGCATCAGCCTCTCGCTTGCCGAGAAACTCGCGGCTGGGCCCTTCCGGCCGGCTGATCAAGCCGCTGGCGAAGTCCAGCACGCCGGCGAAGGTGCCGCCCATGCCCACCGGCCAGCTCTGTGGAGAAACGTCGAGGGCCAGAACGTCCGCCACCTCGTCCAGCAGCTCAAATGCGCTGCGCCCCTCACGGTCCACCTTGTTGATGAAGGTGATAATGGGGACGCTTCGCAGGCGACACACTTCGAACAGCTTGCGCGTCTGCGGCTCTATTCCCTTGGCCGCGTCGATGACCATCACCGCCGAATCGACCGCCGTCAGTGTGCGATAGGTATCTTCCGAGAAATCTTCGTGCCCCGGCGTGTCGAGCAGGTTGAAAGTGATTCCGTCCTTCTGGAAGGTCATCACCGAGCTGGTGACGGAGATGCCGCGCTGCTGCTCGATCTTCATCCAGTCAGAGCGCGCCCGCCGCGCCTGCCCACGTGCTTTCACCTCCCCGGCCAGGTGGATCGCACCGCCCTGCAGCAGCAGCTTCTCCGTCAGCGTGGTCTTGCCCGCGTCAGGGTGGGAGATGATCGCAAAGGTGCGACGGTCGGAAGCGGCGTGAGATAGCATGGCGCGCCGATAGACCCAGCCAGAGGCTCGGTCCACGCCCGCTTTACATGAGATGACAATCTCTTGGCGGGACGCATATCTCGTAAGCAGCAGCACTATCATACTCACGACGGAGATGATCGCCAGGAAGCTCGACGAGCATTCGGCTTTGAGATGTGCGACGATGTGGACGATGTGCTGTCCATCCTTGCGCCCGATGTAGAGCACGACATCGTCGGCCGCCCGGCTGGCCCAAGCCTTGGTCGAGACGCTAAGGGCGGCGTTCTCTACGGCCACCTTTGCCGATCTCGCCTGCGGTGAGGTACGCAGCGCGCGCCGCTAATATGGCAAGAACTTACTCATTGGCGAATCGATCTGGAAACGGACTGCCGCCGGTGGATCGTGCGGACATATCCGACTGCGCGTGCCGCGAACGGGAGGTCCGCTTCGCCTCATGCTCGCCCCGGTCCTGAAGGGGTCGGACATGCAGCCGGATCGTGAGGAGCCGCTGCGGCAAGACCGGCGTATTGCTATGTTGAGGTGGGCGGTCACTCCCGTCGAGGATAAGTTTGGCCGGCAGAACGCGAGTTGCTGATCCACGGGCCCGCCGTGACTATCGGGGCCGAGAGCAGGATGGCCCTGCAGGACCTGGCAGGCGTGGATGCCGACCAGCCCCCGGAGCGCGTTGCCACACTGTTGAAGGGTGCCCTCAGCGAGTGAGGCTCAGGCCCGCAGGACCCCGCCCAGCTTGCCCGCGGCCGCAACGATCCGTTCCGCGATGCCCTTCAGCTGCTCCTCGGTATAGCTCGCCTCCGTCGGCTGGAGCGTGACCTCGACGGCCAGAGACTTCTGCCCCTCCGGCACGCCCTGCCCGCGGAAATCATCGAAGATCCGCGCGTCCACGATGTTTGCCTTGTCGGCGCTCCGGACCGCACGGACCAGATCGGCCGCTGGCAGAGCCGCATCGACGAGAAAAGCGAAATCGCGTGTCACGGCCTGCAACGCGGGTGGGCTGTAGGCGCTGCGCGCGAAGCCGCCGCCCTTCTTCTGCGGCAAGGCGTCGAGGAACAGTTCGGCGGCGACGACCGGGCCGTCTAAGTCGAAATGCTTCAGCACGCGCGGATGTAATGCGCCAAAGCGAGCAAGCACCACCTTTGGCCCGAGGCGCAGCGTGGCGGACTGGCCCGGATGGAACTGCGGCCCCGCATCGCCCATCACCTGCAGTCGATCGACCGGCGCGCCTGCCTCCTTCAGCAGCGCGAGCGCCTCAGCCTTTGCGTTAAACGCGTCGAAGTGACCGCCCTTGCCCGCTGCCCAGCCGCGCGGCTGCTTTTCGCCCGCGAGCAGCACCGCCAGCGTCAGCGGCTCCTCACTGGCGCCAGCTTGCCCGCGCAAATATCGACGGCCGACCTCGAACAGGCGCAACCCCGCCGTGCCGCGATCGAAGTTGCGGCGCGCGGCCGCCAGGAGGCCCGGCAGCAAGGACGGGCGCATTGCCTTCATCTCTTCGCTGATGGGGTTGTCGAGCACCCATAGCGCGCCCTCTCCGCTCGCGAACTGCTCCGCATCGGGCTGCGGAAGGAAGGACCAGGTCACCGCCTCATTCAGGCCGCGAGCCGCGGCGGCGCGACGCAGCCGCCGCTCAAGCACCTGGCTGGGGGTCGCGGTGGGACGAGCGACGCCCTCGCCGCGAGGAAGGGCGACGCTCTGCACATTGTCGAGCCCGTGGATGCGCACCACTTCCTCGACGATATCAGCCGGACCTTCGATGTCGTGACGGCGAAGAGGCGCCCTCACCTGCCAGTCAGATGAGACTTCAAACTCGAGCGAGGCAAGAATGCAGCGCTGCTTTTCTTCAGGGATAGCTACGCCACCGAGCTTTTCGGCCAACTGGGGATCGTAGGCGACAATGCGCGGCTCGTGCGGGGGGGAACCGGCGCGAACCACCTCCGAGGCCTCACCGCCGCAGATCTTGAGGATCATCGAACTCAGCAGATCAAGCCCCTCATCGAGAAAGGCCGGGTCCACGCCCCGCTCAAAGCGCGTTCGGGCATCGGAGGTGAGGCCGAGACGCCGGCCTGTCACCCCGATGCGATCCGGGTTGAAGTAGGCGATCTCCAGCAGCACCTCCGTCGTGCTCTCGGAGACGCCGGAGTGCTCGCCGCCCATGATGCCGGCGATGTCGTGGACCTGCGCCTGATCCGCGATCACGGTCATCTCGGCATCGAGCGTGTAGGTCTTCTCGTTCAGCGCGAGAACCTGTTCGCCGTCCTTCGCGCGCCGAGCGACGACCGCGCCTTGCAGCTTTGCAAGATCATAGACGTGCGCCGGGCGACCGAAGGCGAGCATGAGGTAATTGGTGATGTCCACCAGCGCGCTGATCGGCCGCTGCCCTGCCGCGATCAGCCGCTGCTGCATCCATTCGGGAGACTCTCCGTTGCTAACGCCGCGGATCACCCGCCCGTAGAAAGCGGGGCAGCCCTCCGCGTCCTCCGTGCGGATTTCAACCGGGCAAGGGAAGCTGCCGGACACCGCCTCCATCCGGTAAGGCTTGAAGGTGCCGAGCCCTGCCGCCGCAAGATCGCGCGCGATGCCCTCCACCCCCATGCAATCCGGGCGGTTGGGCGTGATAGCCACGTCAAAGATCGGGCTGGTGCCGTGATATTCGGCGAATGCGGTGCCGATGGGCGCATCGGCGGGCAGCTCGATGATGCCTTCATGCTCGTCGCCGAGCTGAAGCTCCCGCACCGAGCACATCATGCCGTTGCTGGTCACGCTGCGGATCATGCCCTTGCGCAGTTCCATGCCGTTCGCCGGCACCACCGCGCCGGGCAGGCCGAGCACGCCCTTCATCCCCGCACGGGCGTTCGGCGCACCGCAGACCACCTGAAGGGGCTCGCCTTCTCCGGCATCCACCGTCAGCACCTGAAGGCGATCGGCATCGGGATGCGGCGCGGCGGTGAGCACCTCGGCGACGCGGAAGCCCGCGAGCTTCTCGGCCGGGTCCTCCACGCCTTCGACTTCATGACCGATCCGGTTGAGCGTGTCCGCGACCTCCGCGGCCGTCGCGTCCGTCTCAAGGAAGGTGCGCAGCCATTCGAGCGAGAACTTCATGCCTTTGCTCCCACACCGGCGGAGAGCGTCGGCTGGTCAAAAGCGGAGAAGCCATAGTGCCGCAGCCAACGCACATCGCCGTCGAAGAAGGCGCGCAAATCATCCATCCCGTATTTCAGCATCGCCAGCCGGTCCACGCCGACCCCGAAGGCGAAACCCTGCCACTCGTCCGGATTGAGGCCGGACATCTCGATCACGCGGCGGTTGACCATGCCGCTGCCGAGCAGCTCCATCCAGCCATGGCCCGGCTCGTCCCCGCTGCCACCTAGCACGCGGCGGCCATTCTCGATCGCGAAGCCGACATCGACCTCCACCGAAGGTTCGGTAAAAGGGAAGTAGGACGGGCGCAGGCGCAGCACGATGTCCTCACGCTCGAAGAAGGCCTTGAGGAAGGTCTCCAGCGTCCACTTCAGGTGGCCTAGGTGGATGTCGCGAGCGATGACCAGCCCTTCCACCTGGTGGAACATCGGCGTGTGGGTTGCATCGCTGTCACTGCGATAAACCCGGCCAGGTGCGATGATCCGCACCGGCGCGCCCTCGGCCAGCATGGTGCGCACCTGCACCGGGCTGGTGTGGGTGCGCAGCAGCATCCGCCCGCCTCTTGGAGCGACGTCCGGAAAGTAGAACGTGTCATGCATCGCGCGCGCCGGATGGCTTTCCGGCATGTTGAGCGCGGTGAAATTGTACCAGTCGTCCTCGATCTCCGGCCCCGTGGCAACGGAGAAGCCGAGATCAGCGAAGATCTCCGCCAACTCATCCATCACCTGGCTAACAGGATGGACGGAGCCCTGCGGTGTTTCCGGCGCGGGAAGGGAGAGATCCAGCGTCTCGGCGGCGAGCCGCTGCTCCAGCACCGCGGCTTCCATAGCCTCCCGTCGCTCTGCCAGTCCCTCGGCCACGCTCTGGCGCAGCGCCTGAATGGCTGGCGCCTTCTGCTGGCGCTCCTCAGGGCTCATCTGGCCAAGCGTCTTGAGCAGCACGGAGACGCTGCCCTGCTTGCCAAGAAAGGCGATCCGTGCCGCCTCCAGTTCGTCCAGCGTCGCGGCACCGGCGATGCGCGCGCGGGCGTCGCTCGCGATCCGGTCAAGTTCTTCAGTCGTGGTCATCGTGGCGGCGCTGTAGCGGGGCGGCTCCGCGTGCCCAACCCCTATTCGCTACCGGCGCAGACCGAGACGGCGCTTGTCTTCCGGCTCGCCATCGATTGGCACAGCTTCGGTGCGGTAGCGCAGGATCGTCGGCATGTCGGTCTCCGGCGCGGCACCCAGGTCAGCCATCCGCTGTGCCATGATCCGGTTGAGAATCGGGTGCGGATGCTCGGCATATTCCGTCGGCGTCATCCCCATGAAGGAGCGAAAGTCCCGGACGAACTGCGCCTGGTCATGATATTGCGCGTCCAGTGCCTCGCTCCAGTTGCGTTGGGGGTCCAGCATGTAGTGGGCAAGGCTGCGCAGGAAGCGCTGACGGCGCAGCAGCAACTTGGGCGGGAAACCGAAATAGCGAAGGCAGATCCGCTCCAGCGAGCGCAGGCCGAGTCCGGCTCGCTCTCCAAGCTCCGCCACATGGGCCACCTCCGGATCACGCAGTGCATCGTGCACGCGGAAGATCAGCTCGCCCCGCGAATCCTCCCGATCGACCTGCTGGATGAGGTAGGCGTTGATCTCCTCCGCCGCGCGATCGGGCGGAAACATCGGATCCTGCACCAGCGGCAGAAGCGGCGCGAACACGGCGAATGCGGGGTCCACTGATCCATCCAGCGTACGGTCTGAATAATCGCTCGCCCGTCCGGCCACGAACTTCGCCCAGCCTGCTGGCTGAAGGCCCAACCCCCAGATGCGCGAGGTGCCCAGCCGGAAATGCAAAGCCTTGCTGGTGGGGCCAGTCACCACAAACGGCGGTCTGGGCGCGATTGGTTCGCGCCCCACGCCTCCGGCAGGCGGAATACCGGACATGGTGAACCGCATCGCGGCCCATTCGGGATGGAGCCAGTCCTCAATTAGCCGATCTGGCTGGCAGGTGATGTTGAACAGGTAAAGCGCGGTAAAAAACGGCTGAAGTTCCGCACTGAGGCGGTAGTATCGCACCTCGACCGTGAAACCGGTGTCCATATGAGCGCACGACCCTAATGTTATACCAATCCGAGTTTAATCGGATTGGCCCCTCCTTCGGGCGCCGGGTCGCCGCCAACCTGCATCCGGCGCCCTTTCAGCGTGTTGTAACATTCCTGATACAAAATCGAAAATGGCTGAGCAAGCAAACGGGGGTGCTGGATCGTATTATTATGAGACAAACAAAAAGCGGGGCGCACCGGCAAACCGGTACGCCCCGCTTCCTGTTTCGATTCGGCTGACGTGGCTTAGGCCGCCGGCAGCGCAGCTTTCGCCTGGCTGATGATGGCGCCGAAGGCAGCGCCCTCGTTCATCGCAAGATCCGCCATGACCTTGCGGTCCAGCTCGATGCCCGCGAGTTTCACGCCGTGCATGAACTGCGAATAGGTCAGACCCTCCGCGCGGACGGCAGCGTTGATGCGCTGGATCCAGAGGGCGCGGAAGTTCCGCTTCTTAACCTTGCGGTCGCGATAGGCGTACTGGCCCGCCTTCTCGACGGCCTGGCGGGCAACGCGAATGGTGTTCTTGCGGCGACCGCGATAGCCCTTGGCCTGGTCGAGAATCCGCTTGTGCTTCTGGCGCGTGGTAACGCCGCGCTTGATACGGGGCATGGTCTAAGCTCCTGGTAATCCGTTGCTGGCTGAAACGCGCTCAGTCGAGCCCGTAAGGGGCCCACTTCTTCACCGTCGCGTTGTCCGCTTCGGACAGGACGGAAGTGCCGCGGTTCTGACGGATGTACTTGGCATTGTGGCTGATCAGCCGGTGGCGCTTGCCGGCAACGCCGTGCTTGATCTTGCCCGTTGCGGTGATCTTGAAGCGCTTCTTGACCCCGCTCTTGGTCTTCAACTTGGGCATTTTCGTCTCCTATCAAGGGACACGCCTGAGCCAGCCCTGGCAGCCCTTGTGGCCAGACCGGCGGATATCACGTGTCGGTGAAGCGCGCGCCCATAGATGGGCTGAGGCAAAATGGCAAGCGCCAGCTCCTCACCCTTGGTGCTGCGCGATCGCCACTAGGAAAGCATCGCCGTAGCTGTCCAGCTTGCGAGCGCCAACGCCGGGGATCGCGCCCATCTCGCTGCGGGAGGCTGGGCGGGCCACAGCCATCGCCCGCAGGGTGGCGTCATGGAAGATCACGTAAGGCGGCACCTGCGCCTCCCGCGCAAGATCGCGCCGCACCGTTCTCAAAACTTCGAACAGCGGATCGTCGGCTTCGTCCAGCGGCGCAGGGTCGGCGCGATTGCGGCGGCGGTCCGCTGGGGGTGGCCGGGTGATGGCGACGGTGCTCTCTCCTTTGAGGATAGCGCGCGCATCGCCGGCAAGCTGCAGTCCGCCATGCTCCGTGGCGACCAGGCTGCCGCGGGCCTGTAGCGAACGCGCAAGCGGCTGCAGCAGCCGCGCTTCCTCTCCGTCAACGATGCCGAAGACGCTCAGCGAATCGTGCCCCCGCTGGAGCACGCGCTCATCCCGCGCACCGGTCAGCACCTTCTGCACGTGGCCAAGGCCGAAGCTCTGCCCAGTCCGATAAATTGCCGAGAGCAGCTTGCGGGCAAGATCCGTGGCGTCGATCACCTGCGGGGGTGAGAGGCAATTGTCGCAATTGCCGCAAGCTTCCGGCGGGTTCTCGCCGAAGTGGCGCAGCAGGATGGCCCTTCGGCAGCCCGGGGCCTCAACCAAGGCGGCCAAGGCATCCAGCCGGGCGCGTTCCCCTGCACGGCGGGATGGCTCCACCTCCTCCAGTCGCTGGCGGGCACGCGCGAAGTCTCCTGCGCCCCACAGCATCAGCGCCACTGCGGGGTCGCCATCACGCCCGGCGCGGCCGGTCTCCTGATAGTAGGCCTCGATCGACTTGGGCGTACCGGCATGGGCGACGAAGCGCACATCGGGCTTGTCGATCCCCATGCCGAAGGCGATCGTCGCCACCATCACCATGTCCTCGGATGCGACGAACGCGGCTTGGTTTCCGGCCCGCTGTTCTGGCGCAAGACCGGCATGGTAAGGGAGAACCGGCCTGCCGCGGCTGGCCAGTTTGTCCGAAAGCTCCTCCACCTGGCGCCTTGTCGGCGCATAGATGATGCCGGGGCCCTTCTGCTCGCCCAGCAGGTCCTGCAACTGCTTCAGCCCGCTCTGACGCGGGCGAATGGCATAGCGGATGTTCGGCCGGTCGAATCCGGCCACGATCAGCCCATCCTCCGGAATGCCGAGCTGGGCCAGGATGTCCGCCCGCGTGTGCGAATCGGCTGTGGCGGTCAGCGCCAGGCGCGGGACGTTGGCAAAGGAATCCAGCAGAGGACGAAGCTGCCGGTAATCCGGTCGGAAATCGTGCCCCCATTCGGAAACGCAATGCGCCTCGTCCACGGCAAACAATGCGAGCCTCGCCTCCGCCAGCAGGGCGCGGAAACGCGGCTGACTGGCACGCTCCGGCGCGACGTAGAGCAGGTCCAGTTCCCCCGCTCGCATCGCCGCTTCCGTTTCCATCTGGTCGCTGTCGGCGCTGGTCAGCGTAGCGGCGCGAATGCCGTTAGCGCGCGCCGCTCGCAACTGGTCGTGCATCAGCGCGATCAAAGGTGAAACCACCACGCAAGTGCCTTGCAACAGCGTTGCAGGCAGCTGGTAAGTGAGCGACTTGCCTGCGCCGGTCGGCATCACGGCGAGCGTGGAGCGGCCCCTCAGCACCCGCTCCACCACTTGTCGCTGCACGCCGCGAAAAGCGTCGAAACCGAACACCTGCCGCAGTGCCTGCTCGGCATCCAGCATCAGATCTCGCACGTCCACCATTGGAAAGAGGCACTGGCAGATGCAGTCCTCCAGGGGAACCGGCAGCCGCGTGGTTTCCTTGCGTTTTCCTCGCCCACTTATGCGATCCGCTTGTCGATGGCGGGGCGGGGGCATAGATGCTGGGCCCTGAAGAATTCTCAAGACGAGGACCGACCATGAGGACATTCGCTACCATCGCCTTCGCTTCCGCCGCCGCGCTGAGCCTGGCCGCCTGCGGAAGCTCCGACGACGCATCGGAAGACGCGATCGCCGACACCGTGGAGATGCCGGCTGACGAGGCGATGACCGATGCGCCTCTGCCCGCCGCGGATGCGGGCGCGACGACCGAAGCGGCCGTGGATGCCGGCGCTCCAGTCGAAAGTGAGGCGACGACCAGCCTCGAGGATACCGGCCAGGCTGCCGAAGAGGCCGCTGCCGAAGCCGCCGCCGCAGCCGAGGCGGCGACCCGGGCTGCCGAAGAAACGATGTAATCCGATGCCCGGCCGAAAGTACGGCTGGGCGTTGCTTGCCGCCTCGTGCTGCGCCGCCTGTACGCCGGGCGGCGGCGCACGGGGCGATGCGGAGGCGGTGAAGCTCGGCGAGGAACAAGCGATCGCACGCGCGGCCGAGATGATCGAGGACCGTCCGGTAGCACCTTCTGCCGAACCCTCGCCCGTTACGCCCGCCACACCGGCCGACCAGAGCTGATCCTGCCGATTTGGTCTGCTGCCCCGCTGGTGCTAGACTGCCTGGCGGAACAGGACCCATGGCCACACACCTCTCACCCGAGAGCGACTTCGCAACGCTTCCGGCGATCTCAGCGGAGGTCTTTACCGCGCCGCTGAAGCGTCCTTCGCATGTGGGGGAAGACTGGCTCGAGCCTCGCCAGCGCGATTATGGACCGGAAGACGACGCGATCTGGAACGATCTGTTTGCCCGCCAGATGGAGATCTTACCGGGCCGCGCGTGCGAAGCCTTCCTGGAGGGGCTGGACAGACTCGACCTCGGGCGGGGCGGAGTGCCGGAATTCGCTCGCCTGTCGCACGAGCTGGGGCGACTGACCGGCTGGACCGTGGTGCCGGTGCCAATGCTGATCCCGGACCATGTATTCTTCTGGCATCTTGCCAATCACCGCTTCCCTGCCGGCAATTTCATCCGCAGCCGCAAGAGCTTCGACTACATTCAGGAACCTGACGTCTTCCACGACGTGTTCGGACACGTGCCGCTGCTGACGGACCCGATCTTCGCCGACTACATGCAGGAATATGGCCGCGCCGGGTGGAAGGCGATGCGCCACAACCGGCTGAAGGCGCTGGGCTCGCTTTACTGGTACACGGTGGAGTTCGGCCTGGTGCGCGAAAACGGAGGTTTGCGGATCTACGGCGCCGGCATCCTCTCTGGTCCGCGAGAGGCGGTGTTCGCACTGGAGGGGCAATCGCCCAACCGGATTATGCTGGACGTGGACCGGGTGATGCGCACAGATTACGTGATCGACGACCTGCAGCCGACCTATTTCGTGATCGACAGCTTCGCCGAGCTCTATCGCCGCACGGTCGACCGGGATTTCGACGATCTCTATCGCCAACTGACGCCGGGCTTCACCTTTGCCAACAGTGCACTGCTGATGGCGGACGAGGTACTTCACCGCGGTACGCAGGAGTACCACCTGCGCGGGGGCCGCGGCTCGAATGCGCGGCCGGTCTAGCAGGCAAAGCCCGCGCCCAGCCGAGTTCGACACCGGTACCGCCGCATTTCTCTTGGCCCGAAGCCCCTCTGTTGCTAGGCGCGCCAGCGAAGCACCCGTAGCTCAGCTGGATAGAGCGCTGCCCTCCGAAGGCAGAGGTCACAGGTTCGAATCCTGTCGGGTGCGCCAGCCTTGCTGCTGCTCTACGTTCGCTTCTCCGCTTTCGCTACAGTGGCGGCTTCCGGCCCGACAGCAGCAAGTGCGACTCGGGCGCGGGCGAGCTATTCCTTTGCCGCAGGATCATACCATTCTCGGCCGCTTCGATGGTGAGCGCTGGCAGCCGCAAGCCAGTCCCGCCACATGGTCGATCTGGTCATCGGTCGCGCAGGAGGTAATGGACCTCGGCGGACGCTTGAACACAGACTGCCGACAGGTGTGAGCATCCTCTATCCTGCCTAAGTCGCGCGCCTTGCGCGGAAGAGCTGGTCTGCAGCCTCCCTGATCCCGCTATCATCGCCCCTTTGCGGAGGCGGGCGAATGCCGTAGGCAACGCGGCTCCTGGGAATCGACCGCTTGCCTCATGTCTAATCGAGCAGGCCTCTACCGGCGCCAAGCTGTTGAGGCGCAGAACATCATGCATGGGCGCACGCGCGTTGCCCCGCCACCCAGCTGGACGGCAACGAACGTGCTGCTTGCGCTCTTCGTGGCCGGCGGAATCACGTTCGCGTCACTCGCGAACTATGCCCGGACGATAACGGTGCCCGCGGTTGTCGATGTCACGCAGGGCATGCCGATCCTTTCGGCCGAACGGCGCGGCATCCTCGAGCTGAAGGTGAAGCTTGGCGACACGGTTCAGGCTGGCGACGTGATTGCCGTCACCAGGATCGTCTCGCGCAACGAGCAGGGGCTTCTCGGAACGCAGCGCAGCGAGGCGAGCCTGGAAGAGGCTCGCAGTGCCGAGATGCAGGCGCAAGCGGCCGGGCAAGCCGGTCAGTCGCGCGCGGATGCCCGTCGCGCACAGGCCGAGGCCGCGAGCGAACGGATCAAAAGTCTCACGACACAGCTCGAACAAGCACGCGAGCAGACCGCAAGAGCCGAAAACGATCTCAACCGGGCGACTGCGATCGCGACCAGAGGCTTTCTCTCCAGACAGAACCTGGATGACAAGGAGGCGGCCCTCGCCGAGCGCCGCCAGGCGGAAGCCTACATCGAAGAGCAGATCGCACGCACTCGCGGGGAACGGGATGTGGCGCTGGCGGAAGCACGGCAGGCCCTCGACGAAGCGCGCGTGTCATCCAGCGCCGCGGCCATTGATGCCTCACGCGCGCGGCGCAGCGCGGTCGCGGACGATGCGTTGAAAAGCGTTGTTCACGTCGCCACGGTGGCCGGCAAGGTCGCCTCCCTTCCCATGCGCGACGGCAGCCTGATCGAAGCTGGTGCCACGATCGCGATTCTGGTCCCGGACGCCGGCCAACGCGTCGCGCGGATTTCGGTGCCAGCGCAAATGATGACAGATCTCAGCCCCGGTCAGAAGGTGCGTATCGCGGTAGACGCCTATCCCTATCAGACTTTTGGCATGATCAACTCAACCATCCGCGACGTCGCACGCGCGCCGGTCCAAACCAGGTCGGGCCCCATGTTCATCGTCGAGGCCGACCTGCCTGCATCGCTTCCCTATTACGGCAAGCAAGCAGACCTGCTCCCAGGCATGACCTTGAGCGCGCGGATTCGTACCAGGGAGCGCACGCTGATCGAGTGGCTGTTTGATCCGCTTTACGCGGTTTGGCGGCGATGAACGTCGAGACTGCTGAGCCCGCAGCAATCGGCCCCGTCACCAGCCTGCGTCGCAGGCGCCGGGTTCGACCGGTGGCGCAAAGTGAGATTGCGGAATGCGGTCTCGCGTGCCTCGCCATGGTCGCCGGCTACTGGGGCAAAAAGATCGACCTCGCCGAGTTGCGCCTGCGCCATCCGGTGACGATCCGTGGCATGGGCTTGAGCGAGCTCATAAAGACGGCGAGCGCCCTTCATTTCTCCAGCCGGCCGCTAAAGGTCGGGATCGATCGGCTCGGCGAGATTTCATTTCCGGCGATCCTCCACTGGGATCTCAACCACTACGTCGTTGCGGAACGGTTCAGCCGGGACCGTCTGTACATCGTGGATCCGGCACATGGCACCGGCGCCTGGCATGACCGAGCTTCGCTCGATCGGCACTTCACCGGAATCGTGCTCGAGCTTGAGCCGGGGGACAGCTTCGCGCCGGAGACGCTCAAACGCGAACTGCGCCTGAGCGAGCTTTGGGGGCGAACCGAAGGTCTTGCCGGAACGATCGGTCAGGCCGTTCTGCTATCGCTCCTCCTGCAGCTGTTTGTGCTGGTATCGCCCTATTTTCTCCAGATCGCCGTCGATGAGGCAATCCCCGCGGCGGACACGGACCTGTTGGTGACGCTGGCGGTCGGCTTCGCTGTGTTTGCGGTGATTACCGGGGCCGCTCACGCGATGCGAGGCTTCGTCCTGCTGTCCGCCGGCACGATGCTCGCATACGCCATGTCCACAAATCTGGCTCGCCATATGCTGCGCCTCCCGATCGCCTGGTTCGAAAGACGCAGCGTCGGCGATGTCCTGTCACGCTTCCAGTCCGTTCAACCGCTCCGGCAATTGCTGACGGAGGGCATGGCAGTCGCTTTGCTCGATGGCTTCATGGCGATCATCACCTTGGCGGCGATGATGCTGTACTCGCCAGTGCTGACGGCGATCCCCATCGTGTCGCTCCTTGCCTATGTTGCCTTGCGGGCCTTCACGCTGTCGAAAGAACGAGCGACCGAGGGAGAGGCCATTATCGCGCTCGGTCGCGAGCAGAGCGCGATGATCGAGACATTGCGCGGCATGAACACCATCCGCCTGGAAGGGCGCGAGTCATTGCGCCAGGCCGCTTGGCAGAACCGGCTGACGGATCTTCTCAGCGAACGCTATGCGCATGACAAGATTACCGCCACTCAACAGGCGGGCGGCCACCTGCTTGAGGCCCTGGAGATGGTGCTGGTCGTTTGGCTCGGCGCAGTCTTCGTGATCGACGGCGGCTTCTCCATCGGCATGCTGTTCGCCTTCGCCACCTGGCGACTGCAGTTCTCTCTCGCCGCCCGTAGGGTCATCGATCAGGCCGCCGCCTGGCGGAAGGCGAAACTCCACCTTGAGCGGCTGACGGACATCGCCTTTGCATCCGAAGACCCCGGCTTCAGTGAGCCGGAGTTCCGACGCGAGCCGATGAAGGGCAGGATCGAGCTGCGCGGCGTATCGCACCGCTACGGCCAGTACGAAGGCTATGTCCTGCAGGGGATCGACCTCGTGATCGAACCGGGCGAACATCTGGTGATTACAGGACCGAGCGGGAGCGGAAAGTCCACGCTCATCAAGATCCTTCTTGGTCTCGTGGAACCGAGTGAAGGCGAAGTGCTGATCGATGGTCAGACGATCGGCCGCTTCGGACGAAGGGCCTACCGCAGCCAGGTCGGCGCCGTGCTGCAGGAGGACACCCTGTTCACAGGCTCTATCGGGGACAATGTCGCCGGCTTTACCGGCATGGATGCCGATCGGGTGCGGGCGGCACTTCACGATGCCGCGATTCTCGAAGATATCGAGCAAATGCCGATGCGCGAGAATACGCTCGTAGGTGATATGGGGTCCACGCTCTCCGGTGGACAGAAGCAGCGGATCCTGCTCGCCCGGGCGTTCTACCGGGAGCCGCGGCTGCTCGTTCTGGATGAGGGGACCTCAGCCCTCGACATCGCCCATGAACAGCGGATCAACGATACGATCGCGCGGATGGGCATCACGAGAATTGGGGTTGCACACCGTCGAGAGACGATCGAGGCGGCGGAAAGAGTAGTGACGATACGGAACGGGACGATCCACTCCGATCAAGTCCTGAGACCCCGCAGCCGGAACGTCGCCGACTAGCCGCTTCTGCGCTGCTCGATAATCCTGAGACAGGCAAGAGCGACCAGCAAGACCCGGGCGCAAAGCACACCGGGTCTTGCTGAACTTGTGTCAGAACGTGCGGATAAGCCCGCCGCCGCCGCCCGCGACCTGATCGATTTCTTCGCTGGTCAGCGCGGTGATCTCGCTGGCTTCGGTCTCTGTCGCGTTCAGAGCGTCAATCATTGCAAACATCCCTTTTGAGCGCCGGACGATCCGGTCACCCCTCGATATTCGACCCTTTGACATTGGTAAACTGAATCTTGCTATCGAATACGTGTTGTCCCGGGGTGGGGCAGTAACGACTGTCTCGACGGCGGCGCTCCACAGCAACGCTGAACCAGCACACCAAGTGGGGGTGCATGTTCAATGCTTCCGCCGAGCGCGCCCACGGACCCAGCATATTTGCAATGGGGCTGCATTCTGGGCCCACAGTACAGTCGCTGGACATGACAGCGTTGAAGCGCAAGCATGCTGATCAGATGTCACATTTGCGATGGCCGATAATCGTGAGGCCGAGGAGGAACCGCGCCCCACGCGCCTCTTTCGCTGAAGCTGATCATCTGAACACTTGAGCGAGGAGCGTCGGCGGAATGCCTCGTCGCAATCGCTTGCTTAACGGCCATTCTGGCATTGGGATGTGGGGCGCGGGCTGCTAGGCGCGCGCCGCATGATCACCATCAACGGCATCACTGTGCGGCTTGGCGGGCACACAATCCTCGACAAGGCGGCTGCGTCGATCGCGCCGGGCTCGCATGTCGGCCTCATCGGCCGCAACGGCGCAGGGAAATCGACGCTGATGAAGGTGCTGATCGGGCAGATCGAGCCCGACGAGGGCACGATCGATACCCCGCGCAAGACGCGCCTCGGCTATATCGCGCAGGAGGCGCCCAGCGGTTCGCAAACTCCCTTCGAGACAGTGCTTGCCGCTGATGTCGAGCGGACGCAGTTGCTGGAGGAAAGCGAGAACTGCGCCGACCCCGATCGGCTGGGCGACCTTTATGAGAGGCTGCTGGCGATCGATGCCTACACTGCCCCATCGCGCGCCGCACGCATCCTGCTCGGCCTCGGCTTCGACGAGGAGATGCAGGCTCGGCCACTCGACAGCTTCTCCGGCGGATGGAAAATGCGCGTGGCGCTGGCTGCGCTGCTGTTCTCCGCGCCGGACGTGCTGCTGCTGGACGAGCCTTCCAACCATCTCGACCTGGAGGCGACGCTATGGCTGGAGAGCTTCCTCAAGAACTATGCGGGCACGCTGATCGTCATCAGCCATGAGCGCGACCTGCTCAACAATGTTATCGACACGATCCTGCACCTGCAGGGCGGCAAGGTGACGCTCTATCCTGGCAATTACGACAGCTTCGAGGCTCAAAGGGCCGAGCGGGCAGCACAGCTGGCGGCCGCGAAGGCGTCGCAGGAGGCCCAGCGCGCGCGGCTGCAGGATTACATTGCCCGCAACTCAGCCCGCGCATCCACCGCGAAACAGGCGCAGTCGCGCGCCAAGATGCTGGCAAAGATGCAGCCGATCACGGCGCTGATCGAAGACCCGAGCCTCAGCTTCGATTTCCCGAGTCCGGACGAGTTGCGGCCGCCGCTGATCACGCTTGATCTCGCCTCGGTCGGCTATGGCGAGCGCCCGATCCTCCAGCGGCTGAACCTGCGGATCGATCCAGATGATCGCCTCGCGCTGCTGGGCCGCAACGGCAACGGCAAGACCACGTTGGCGCGTCTTCTTGCGGCGCAGCTCACGCCCATGGACGGGAAGATGCAGGCATCAGGCCGGATGCGGGTCGGCTATTTCACACAGTACCAGGTGGAAGAGCTCGCCTCCGACGCAACGCCGCTGGAGCACATGACCCGGGCAATGGAAGGCAAGAGCCCCGCCGCGGTGCGCGCGCAGCTGGGCCGATTCGGCTTTTCAGGCCACCGGGCGACGCAGCAGGTGGCGAAGCTTTCGGGCGGAGAGCGCGCGCGGCTTGCGTTGGCCCTGATCACGCGCGAGGCACCGCACCTGCTGATCTTGGACGAGCCGACCAACCACCTCGACGTCGATGCTCGGGAGGCCCTGGTTCAGGCGCTCAACGACTTTAGCGGCGCTGTCATCCTGATCAGCCACGACCGGCACATGGTGGAACTGACAGCGGACCGGCTGGTGCTCGTCGATAACGGCACCGCCACCGATTACCCCGGCAGTATGGAGGATTACATCGACTTGGTGCTCGGCCGGAACCAGCCGAAGCCCGAGGCAGGGGACCGGGCGCCCAAGAAGAGCCGCGCCACGAATGTTCGCTCTCGCGAGGAAGAGAAGCGGGCGCGAAAGGATGTCACTGAAGCGGAGAAGGCGATCGCGCGACTTCAGGCGAAGCTTTCCGCCATCGACCTCGCAATGGCTGACCCTCAATCGGCGGCATCGGATCTGGCGCGGCTGACCATGGGTGAGCTTGGGCAACGCCGGGCCGCCGTGGCGCAGGAGCTGGAAGAGGCGGAACTGGGCTGGCTGGAAGCCACCGAGAAGCTCGAGGGGCAGCCGGGCTAGGGCCGGCCGGCGAGCCCCTTCCAGCCCACTCTCTCATTCCAGTTACTCCGCGGGCTTTACCGTCACCCAGACATCCACCGGCGCGACGAACTTCCCTGGCGCAGGCTTGCCCACGTCGATGCGCTCTGCCGTAACGAGCTCTCCGGTCGAGAGATTGAAGCTGGACCAAGGCTTGGGCATCCGCCCGAAGGTCATTTTCTGGATCGGGCGCCCGGTGGCGGTGTTCATGATGGTCGCGATGATAGCCATGCCGCGCCGCTAGGACGCCGCACATTGCCCTGTCCAGCCGCGTGCTCCGGCTCATCAACAACGGCAGCGGCTTGGCTCGGAAGCCGCTCCGACCGAAGGATCAGGCGGTGCGGTCCAGCGCGGCCCTACTCCCAACCCCGCTCCAAGAAGCGAAGCGCGCAGGCCGCAAGGAAGGCGGCGCCGCGGGGGAGCACGCTCTCGTCCACCATCATGCGGCTGGAGTGAATTCCGGGACATTGCGCCGCCTCCACCCCTTCGTGAGCCACGCCCAGGAACGCCATCGCACCGGGCACTTTCTCCAGAACATAGGAGAAGTCCTCCGCCCCCATGATTGGGTGGGCGAGCGTCGCGAACCTTCCGCCGGGTAGAGCCTTCGCACAGGCCTCGACCAGCGCGTTCGCGCGCGGATCGTTAATGGTCGGAGGAAACCCCTCGGTGATTGTCACCTCCGCAGTGCAATCATGAGCCGCGGCAATGCGGGTGGCGAGGTGGGTCAAGGCGTCTCGCACCTCCCGCCGCCGCTCCGGCGAGAGGGTGCGGATCGTGCCCCGCAGCGAGGCCGTGTCGGGAATGATGTTGTGCGCGCTGCCAGCATTGATCTGGCTGATGGTCACCACCACTGCTTCCGCCGCATCGAAGCGGCGTGTGAGAAGTGCCTGTATCGCACCCACGATCTCGCAGGCGGCAGGAATAGGGTCGCGGGCGTGATGCGGCATCGAGGCATGCCCGCCACGGCCCGCTACCGTGATCTCCAGCATGTCGGCAGCCGCGAGCATCGCCCCCGCGCGACAGACGAGCACGCCGTGCTCCGCATTCGGCATGATGTGGAGCGCGAAGGCCGCCTGCGGCAGCGGGTCAAGCAGTCCCTCCTCCAGCATGTGGCGCGCGCCGTGAAAGCCCTCTTCGCCCGGCTGGAACATGAAGCGCACTTCGCCCGCGATGCTGTCCGCCCGCGCAGAGAGGAGGCGCGCCGCGCCGGCGAGCATCGCAGTGTGCGTGTCGTGTCCGCAGGCATGCATCCGGCCGGGAATAGCAGAGGCGAAGGGCAGCCCCGTCTCCTCCCCCATGGGCAGAGCATCCATGTCGCCTCGCAGCAGCACCGCCGGGCCCGGCTGTCCGCCGCGCAGCACGGCGACCGCACCTGTTGTGGAGCGGCCCTCCCGCCATTCGAGCGGCAGGTCGGCCAGTTCGGCCCGCACCTTCGCCAAAGTCAGAGGAGTGTCGAGACCGAGTTCGGGTTCAGCATGAATGGCGCGCCTCAGCGCGGTGATGCGGGAGGCAATGTCGGTCGCATCGTCGAGCAGCGTATCGATCAGCACACCCTTTCCTAAGGCCACCGCCTTGCCCCTGCCAAGCTCTCCATTCCCTGTGAGGAAGCTGCGACACATGCGGTTCATGTCCGCGTTGCCACAGATCGTCATTCGGAGGCGGGAATTCGGCGATTGCTATACCCATCTATAGAGAAGTGTAGCAATCCGGAGGGCCTCGAGGCTAAGGCATCAAACATGGTCGGTACCGTTCACCTGTTCGAGCAGCTGCCGCTGGTCGCGCGGCCCGACCGCGAAATGGCGGGGGCTGCGACTGCCCCTGCCCGCCGCGTCCCGCTGGTGGGCATCATTCGCAATCCGCGCAGTCATCGCAACAGCGGGACACAGCCCGAATGGACGGGCCCTGCGACACTCCTGGTCGAAGCGCCGAAGCGCCGCAGCGAGCTGACGGAGATCCTCGCGCGCTTTGCGGAGCAGCACATCGACTTCCTCGTCGTCAACGGGGGCGACGGCACCGTCCGCGACGTGCTGACCTGCGGGTCCGGTGCGTTCGGCGAGAGCTGGCCCCCTCTGATCGTTCTGCCAAGCGGCAAGACCAATGCGCTGGCAACCGATCTCGGCTTGCCGGCGAACTGGTCGCTGGATGAGGCACTGCGGATTGCGAGTGAGGGGCGCACGGTGCAGCGGCGGCCGCTGGTTATCTCGGAACATGAAAACGAGAACGCCCGTGTGCTGGGCTTCGCCATGGGCGCGGGGCTCTACACTTCCGCGATCAGCCTTGGGCAGGAAGCCCATCGCAAGGGCGCCTTCAATGCGGTCGCGGTGGGCGTCACCACTGGCTGGACAGTGATGCGCGCCCTGTTGGGGAGAGGCCAGGAGGGCCTGCGCCGAACCACCCGCATGCAGCTGCATGACGAGGCCGGGCAGCCGCTCCCGCATAGCCACCTCGGCCGTGAGGATGAGCGCTACCTGCTCTTCGCCTCCACCATGGAACGCTTCCCCGCCGGGCTGAACCCGTTCCGTCACGTCGCCGGCACGTTGCGTGTTGCAGTGATGGATGTTCCCAAAGCCGGGCTGTTGCTGCGCATTCCCTTGATCGTGAGCGGCATGCTGCGGCCCGGCTCCGCCAAACGGGGGTACCACCTGATGGCCGTGGACTCCTTCGAAGTCGACTTGGGCGACCGCTTCATCCTTGACGGGGAGGCCTTCCCCGCCGGCCACTATCGCGTCACCCTGGGGCCGAAGCTGCGCTTCGTTGCGCCATGATCTCCAGAACCGGATGAGTAGCGCCACAGCCGCCCTACAGCCCCGACAAACGGAGCGCCTGCTCGACCCCGCCGTGATTGCCATTGCCGAAGAGCTGGGCCTCGAGAGCGGTGCGGCGGCGGTGTTGTTCTATGGCTCTAACCTGCGCACCGGCTCACTGGAGGGCGTGCTCGATTTCTATGTGCTGCTGCCGGGGCCGCCGGAGCGCGGGCTATGGCCACGCGTCTCCTATCGTGAGTGGGAGCGCGACGGGCATAAGCTTCGGGCCAAGATCGCGACCATGCAGCTGTCGACCTTTGCCGAGGCTGCGGCGGGCCGCACGCTCGACACGACGATCTGGAGCCGCTTCGTTCAGCCTAGCGCACTGGCTTGGGTCCGGGGCGAGAACGAAGCAGAAGCCGTGAACGACGCGCTTGACGCCGCCGCGCGCACGGCTGCCTGGCTCGCCGTTGCGCTCGGCCCCGCGGCCGGCACTGAGGAGGAATATTGGAGCGCTCTTTTCCGCGCGACCTACAAGGCGGAGTTCCGGGTCGAGGCAGCGGGGCGAGAGCAGTCTATTCTCTCGGCCAACCGCGCCCATTTCTCCGGGTTACTGCCCCGCGCGCTGACGCAGGAGGGGATCGCCTGTGAGCGGAAGGGTGACATTCTCATCCCACAGCTTTCTGAACGCGAGCGCCGGCGTATCCTGCGGTGGTGGGAACGACGGCGGCGCATGGGCAAGCCGCTCAACGTGGTGCGACTGCTGCGTGCGGCGGCTACATTCGAAGGAGCCGCCCGTTACGCAGCGTGGAAGGTGGAGCGGCACACCGGCCTCACCATTGAACTCACGCCCTGGCGTGAACGGCACCCCGTGCTCGCCGCCCCAGGCATCCTTTGGCGTCTGTCCCGCGCGCGGAGGGGATCGACAGGCGCATCAGGAAAAAAGTCTTAGAGATAGCGCATCTGGATGGTCATGGACTTCACCTCGTTCGCGCCGACGGTGAAGGCCGTCTTGCGATAGTTCGGCTTGCCCAGGTTGAAGATGTTGATCGAGGGGTTGTTCGACATGCCCCCGCCATCACGGGTCAAGTCGGTCTTGCCATTGCCGTTGAGGTCGTGCCGGATGGCGATGCCGTAGGTACCGGCCTGCGGGACCGGCATGCAGAAGGTCATCCGTCCCGCGCGGGCCGGAGCTTCCATCCGGTAAATCCATCGCCCGCTGGCCAGCCAGTCCTGCTGTGTACCGCGATAGAGTTGCACCCGAACAATGCCGGTGCTGGCGCTCACATCCGTCGCGGTGACCTGAATTGCAGGCCCCGCGCCTGACCGGCAGCGGGACGGGTCGTTCGTGATTTCCTGCTTGTACTGCGCGTGTGCCGGCGCGGTGAACGACAGCAGCGTCAGAGGGATCAGCAGGGCTTTGACGGGGCGGGTAAATCGCAGTGAAGGCAATGGAAACGATCCGTAAAGATGATTCTGCAAGAAAGCTGCCTCGGCCTATGCAGCAGCGGACGAAATGGCCGATCCGGGTTGCGCAACAATCCATCAGCGCCGCTGAACTCGGGGTGAATTCCCAAGGGGACAAGAGCGGTGAGATGGCTTGTGGGTAGCATCGTAACGAGACGGCGCCTGCCGACAACAGCCAAGTGTCGCTTTGGAACAGTGCGAGGAGCGGGCCTTGTTCACGTAAGAGACTGTTGGCATGGGCGTTCCTGCTATTTTCGACGACCTTCCTGATTGCCTGCCGAAGGGACGTTCGAAGGGTAGGGCCGCTCAGCTCGACGGTGCGCGTGCCGGGACACCGCACCCGGAGGGGTCGGATCAGGTGCATGAAGCGGTAGCGGCAGAGCCTGACCTTCCCCGGGTGACGGTGGTCATTCCTGCCTACAATATGGAGCAGTTCGTAGAGCGATCGATCCGCAGTGCGCTGGCCCAGACCTACGCTCCACTCGATGTGCTGGTGGTGGACGACGGGTCGACTGACCGGACACTGGAGATTGCCACGCGCATCGCCGAAGATGAACCGCGTCTACAGGTCGTCTCCTTTCCCAATGGCGGCGTCGCGCGGGCTCGCAATCGCGGCACGGTGCTCGCCGAAGGCATCTATGTCGCCTATCTCGATGGTGACGATCTGTGGCATCCGACCAAGATCGAGAAGCAGGTGGCTGCCCTTCAGGCCGTTCCGCCAGGAGAAAACTGGGCCGGCTGCTACACCTTGTTTCGCAAGATCGACGAGGAAGATCGAATCGTCGGCAGCGGCTTCGGAGCGGGCTGGCGCGGCGACTTCTTCTTCGATCACCTGCTGCTCAACAATGTTGGCAATGGCAGCAGCTTGCTGGTGCGGCGCGACGCAGCATTGTCTGTCGGGGGCTTCGATCCGACTTACGCGGAGCGAGGGATCACCGGCACGGAAGACTTCGATTTTCAGCTGAAGCTGCTGCTGCGCTATCGACTGGAGGTCGTGCCGGAATTTCTCGTCGGCTATCGGCTGCATCCGCGGCAGATGTCTGCCAATTTGAGCCGCATGGCGCTGGGCCATATGGCCGTGGTCGAAAAGTTCGTGATGCTGGCACAGCTTGATGGGAAAAGCGGTCAGCTGGCGCTCGTGACTGCCAACAAAGGCGCGTGCGCTTCGTTCGCAAAGGCGCATGACTGGGCGAACGTAAGGCGCTCCGCCCTCAAGATTTACGGTGACGACCGCTCTGCCGCGCTCGTCTTTGGCTTAAACCGCGCTGCACTTGGCGCGCGGCGAATCCTGGCGCGCCTCGCTGATGGGCTTGCCCACGGCATTGGCCGAGTCGCCCCACGTGCAGGTTCACCGCGACCGGATCTGTCCTTCCACGCCATCGATCCGCGCCCCGGCATCGGAGCGGATCGACGCCCCATCGCGCCGGGATCGAGATTGTGGCCGGAGCCGCTCATTCGCACGTCTCGCCCATCGCCCCCGCCAGAGGATGAGGACGACTAGACCCGCTCCGGCCAGTTCGGCGCCGAATTACGGAGACTCGGCGCTGCCAATGTCTAATCTGTGACGGAGCAGCGGCCGCAGCCGCGCGACGAATCGATCGGGCAGGACGCGCTTCGCGAACTGTGCCGCTGCTGCGAAAGCGGAGGGCCCGGGGGCAATCATCGTCATGCGCAGCCTTTCCGAAAGGAGGCGGCGAAGCGGCCAGCCAGGCCGCGGCCGCCAGGCTCCGTGGGCATAAGAGGAAGCCCATTGGCGCCGTCCCTGACGATAAGCGCGCCGTTCCTCCCGCTCAGCGCGAGGCGGGCGGTGACGCTCAAGCACTTCCAGCGCCACCTGCAGCATGGTAGCGGCATCGGCAGACATGTTTCGCCCGTGAATGCGGTATTCCGCGACAAGCCGATCGTGGCAAGCGACGGGCCAGCGGCGGGCGAGGCGAAGAAAGAGGTCGTAATCCTCGCAGCGCGGCAGGGCCGGGTCGAAGCCGCCAACCTCGATCAGCTTCGCCCGGTCGAACAGGGCTGTGGCGATCATGCCGACCGCATTGTCCTGCAGGAATTCACAGAGCGGCTCGGCTGCAAGGGGGTGGTACAGCTTGCCTGAAATCGGCCTCAGTTCGGCATCCACGCGGCGATGTGCGCCATAGACGAAGCCGGCGTCGGGGTTCTTGCCCATGCAAGCCACTGAATGAGCCACCGCATGGGGCAACAGCCGGTCATCGGCATCCAGAAACAGCAGCCAACGCGCGCCGGCGAGCCTCATACCGAGGTTCCGGCTCTCCGAAAGGCCGCGATTGAGTGGCTGGCGCACCAGCCGCACCCTTTCATGGCGCGCAGCAATGACGCTCGTCTCATCGACCGAAGCATCATCCACAACGATGATCTCGCGCACCGGAAGGGTCTGGGCGAGAACGCTTTCGATCGCCTCCGCCAGGAAGCGTGAATGATTGTAAGCCGGGATCACCACTGCGACGTCCGCGATCTCGGGCCGGAACTCACCGCCGTCCTGAGCCGTCGCCTGCACCACCGCTGTCCTCCCGCGTTAGGGTGCCTATGAGGCTCTAAGGGAGCGCGATCAACGCTGAAGCGCCTTCCGATGCCCGCTCGTGCGACCCAACTGCACTGCATCGTCAGGGCACCGAGATGCTGCGCGCTGCCGTGTGGAAAATCAGACGAATGCGCTTGTTGCCTTGCCTTGCGCTGGTAAGCGGGCAACAGGTTCGCCCATGGCTACGCCCCTGATCTCCCCCTCGATCCTCTCTGCCGATTTCGCTCGGCTTGGGGAGGAGGTGCGCGCAATCGACGAAGCGGGCGCCGATTGGATTCATGTTGACGTAATGGACGGGCACTTTGTCCCGAACCTTACGATCGGTCCTGCGGTGGTGAAAGCGCTGCGGCCGCACACCGCGAAGACATTCGACGTGCACCTAATGGTTTCTCCGGTCGACCTTTGGATCGAACCCTTCGCCAGGGCCGGAGCCGACATCATCACCGTCCACCCTGAAGCGGGGGCCCACGTCCATCGCACCGTGCAGGCGATCAAGGCTGCCGGGAAGATGGCGGGCATCTCGCTCAATCCTGCCACTCCGGCAAAGATGCTCGATTACCTCATCGACGATATCGACCTCGTGCTGGTGATGAGCGTCAATCCGGGCTTTGGCGGCCAGAGCTTCATCGCCTCTCAGCTCCGCAAGCTGGAGGCGGTGCGCAAGATGATCGACAAGTCCGGCCGCGACATCCGGCTGGAGGTGGATGGCGGGGTCAACCCTGAGACGGCCCGCCAGTGCATCGCAGCGGGGGCCGACGTGCTCGTTGCCGGATCGGCCGTGTTCACCGGAGGGCCCGAAGCTTACGCCGCCAACATCGCTGCCCTGCGGAGTGGCGCGTGAACCGCATCGCCAGCCGCAATCGCTTCCTCGACGGTGCGGAACCGGGTGTGCTGCCGGAGGATGGCGAGGCGGACTGGCAGGAACGATTGCAGCTGCCTTTAGGACTGGATGCCGCGCCTGCGCCGCCTCTCTCCGCAGAGCCGGCGCTGCTCTCGGAAGGCGAGCCTGTCGCCCCGCACCTTTCCGCGGGCGATCGACTGGTGCGTTTGGCCTACAGGTTGGGCGTGCCGGGCTCCACGCTCGCCCGGCCGTTCGGTCGGCCGGCAAAACTGCGTCTGTTGGCGACTGTTGAAGCGCCCCTCGCAGGAGATCGCGTGAGGGGTGTTGCGCTCAGGGCTGGGCACCTCCTGGTGCACGGGCTCAAGGTTCCGGTCGCGCAACTGAATTTCGGGCCGGCGGCGCGGCTGGCTCCGCCGGTAGAGCGCGTCGTGCATGGCTTTACCTGGCTTCGCGATCTCGCGTCCTGCGCGCCTGCACCGCAATGCGCCGCGACAGCGGAACTGGTGCTTGCCGACTGGCTCGCCGCCAATCCGGAGCCTTTGTCAGGCGCCGCTTGGAAGGTGGGGAACGTCGGCCGCCGCTTGCTGAACTGGCTCGTCCACGCCCCTCTCGTCCTCTCCGGCAGTGACAGAGACCTGCGCGCGGATACCCTGCGAGCGATGGATGAGACCGCGCGCTGGCTCGACCGCGCAGCTGGCAAGGCTGATGATCGGCTGGACGAGGTTGCTGCGTGGTGCGCCGTGACTGCCGCTGGCCTTTTGATGCCGGACGGCAAACCCCGACGGCTGCATGGGGAGGGAGGCCTGGTCCACGCGCTGAACGCACTGATCGGTGCGGATGGCGGCGTTCTCTCGCGCAGCCCGCAGGCGCAGTTGGAAGCTGTTGAGCTGCTGGTTGAACTGTCCGCCTGCTATCGCGCTGTCCGCGGCGACCCGCCCGCGCAGCTTGGCGCGATGCTGCAGATGCTGCATCCGCCGCTGCTTGGCGTCACGCATTCGGACGGCGGGCTCGGCAGCTGGCAGGGCGCCGGGGCCGTCTCGGGCCAGCGGGTAGAGGCGCTGCTCGCCGCTGCCGCCGTCAGAGCCCGGCCGCTGCCGGACGCCAGGCAATGGGGCTATCAGCGCCTGGCGGCGGGGCGCAGCGTCCTGCAACTGGATGCCGCTCCGCCCCCGCTCGCGCGGCATGCGCAGCACGGCTGTGCTTCGACGTTAGCGTTCGAGCTTTCGCATGGCGCGCATCGGCTCGTCGTCAATTGCGGCGGTGCCGTCGCGGCGGGCGGCGAAGTTCCCGCTCGCCTGGAGCAAGGTCTCAGGGCCACGGCCGCCCATTCCACGCTGGTGCTCGGCGATTCGAACTCTACTGCCGTCCTGGTCGGCGGAAAGCTTGGCCCGGGCGTCAACCAAGTGGAGGTGGACCGGCGGCGGGAAAGTGCGGCCAGCACGATCGAGGCGAGTCATGACGGCTATGCCGCCCGCCTGGGCCTGATCCACCGGCGCACACTGACTCTCTCGGATGACGGCACTCAGCTGGCTGGCGAGGACCTGCTGGTTCCTTCCGGCCGCAGGAGGCGGAGCGGCAGAATTTCTTTCGCCCTGCGCTTTCATCTCGGACCTGGTGTCGAGGTGGACGTGGAGGACGGCGCAAACACCGCGCGGCTGGACGTGGCCGACGGAAGCAGCTGGGCCTTCATCATCGATGGCGGCACTGTCGAGCTGGACGAGAGCCTGTGGATCGATGGCGAGGGTCTTCCGCATGCGACACGTCAACTCGTGGTGCAGGGGTTTGTATCGCGTGGTGGGGACAGTTTCGCCTGGATGTTCGAGAAATTGGGGATGGGAGTAGAATGAGCCGGGATGTGACCGAAGTGCCGATCCGGCGCGCGCTGCTGTCGGTCTCCGACAAAAGCGGCGTCGTGGAACTCGCTTCACGCCTTGCGAAGGGGGGTGTCGAGCTGGTCTCGACCGGCGGCACAGCCCGCGCCCTGCGCGATGCGGGCCTGATGGTGCGCGACGTGTCCGATATCACGGGATTTCCGGAGATGATGGACGGCCGCGTGAAGACCTTGCACCCATTGGTCCATGGCGGCTTGCTCGCGGTGCGCGATGATCCCGAACATACTGCCGCAATGGAGGCGCATGAGATCGGCGCCATCGACCTGCTCGTCTCCAACCTCTACCCGTTCGAAGAGACTGTTCTGCGGGGAGCGGAGCGCGACGAGATCATCGAGAACATCGACATCGGCGGCCCGGCCATGATCCGCTCCGCCAGCAAGAATCATGCATACGTCACCATCGTCACCGATCCTGCTGACTATCAGGCGCTGATTGACGAGCTGGCAGAGCATGATGGCGCGACGACGCTCGCCTTTCGCAGGCGAATGGCGGCGAAGGCCTTCTCCGCCACGGCTGCTTACGATTCGATGATCAGCCAGTGGTTCGCTTTCGCCGACCAGCGGCAGCTCTTCCCGGACATGCTGGCCCTCAACGGGCGCAAGCTGGCGGAGCTCCGCTATGGCGAGAACCCGCACCAGCAGGCGGCGCTCTATGCCCCGATGGGCCCGCACGCCTCTGGCCTCGCCCAAGCGGAGCAGGTGCAGGGCAAGGCGCTCAGCTACAACAATTACAACGATGCCGACGCGGCGCTGGAACTGGTTTCCGAATTTCGGGAACACGATCCCGCCGTCGTGATCGTAAAACACGCGAACCCCTGCGGCGTGGCCCAGCGGACGAGCCTTGTCGAAGCCTGGCGGGACGCACTCGCGTGTGACCCCGTTTCGGCCTTCGGCGGCATCGTGGCGGTCAATCGCCCGCTCGACCGGGCCACTGCCGAGGCAATCTGCCAGATCTTCACCGAGGTGGTGATCGCCCCGGCTGCGGACGAAGCGGCGCGCGCGACATTCGCGGGAAAACCCAATCTGCGCCTGCTCCTGCTGGATGAGCTGCCGAACCCGCGCCGGCCGGGCCTATCGATCAGGCCCATTGTCGGCGGACTGCTCGCGCAGACTCGCGATGCTGGCGCCGTCGATGCGGCGGCCCTTAAAGTCGTGACGAAGCGTGCGCCGACCGAGCGGGAGCTGAAGGACTGCCTGTTCGCCTGGACCGTGGCTCGTCACGTCAAGTCGAACGCCATCGTCTTCGCCAAGGATGGTGTCACCGCAGGCATTGGCGCGGGCCAGATGAACCGGCGGGACAGCGCTCGGATTGCCGCGATTCGCGCGCGAGAAGCGGCCGAAGCAGCCGGCTGGACAGAGTCACGCACCGTTGGCAGCGCCATGGCTTCCGACGCATTCCTGCCCTTCGCCGATGGCCTGCAGGCCGCGATCGATGCAGGCGCGACCGCCGTGATCCAGCCCGGCGGCGCGATGCGTGACGAGGAAGTGATCGCCGCAGCGGACCAAGCCGGCCTGGCGATGGTCTTTACGGGGATGCGCCACTTCCGCCACTAAGCCCGGGCTCACGCTCCCGGCCTTGTCGCGAGGTTGGAGTCTGGCAGCCACGCTCCTATATGTTGGGCGGAGATGAACGGGCCCGCACCGCGCAGTTCAGAGCCCGTCAAGGACACGTGGAGCAGGAATCATGCCCTCGAAGCGAGCTACAACGGACCTGAACTATCATGCGCCTGCTGAAGAACGACTTCGTGCTCTCCTTCCTCGTCGGCTTCGGCCTGGCGGCGGCGGCTCTGGTGCCAAGCCTCGGGCTCGCGTGATGGGGCTGCGTGGCTTGCTCGCGGCGGGCGCGCTGGCCATTGCCGCCTGCGCACCGGCGGTCGCGGCAGAGAGCACCTTCGATGCGCCCGCCGCTCAGCGTACGGCGCGCGAGGGCGCGGGGCTCAGGACCGCCTATTTCGCGGGCGGCTGCTTCTGGGGCGTAGAGGCCGTCTTCAGCCACATGAAGGGGGTGAAGAGCGCTGTCTCCGGCTACCACGGAGGAAACGCTCAGACAGCGAGTTACCAGCAGGTCTCCACCGGAACCACGCAGCATGCGGAGACGGTGAAAGTCGTCTACGACCCATCCGTGGTCCGCTATGACCAGCTGCTTCGGGTGTTCTTTTCCGTGGTGGCGGACCCGACGCTGAAGAACCGGCAGGGTCCTGACACCGGCCCGCAATATCGCGCCGCACTGATCCCCGTGAATGCGGAGCAGCGCGCCGTCGCGTCGGCGTATCTGGCTCAGATGCGCTCGAGCGGCGTGTGGAGCCGGCCCATCGTGGTGGAGATCGAAAGCCCCAAGAAGTTCTACGAGGCGGAGGAATATCACCAGGACTTTGCCAAGAAGAACCCGGGGCACCCCTACATCCGCCGCTGGGACGCGCCGAAGGTGGCCGCCCTCCGGGAGATGTTCCCCTCGCTCTACAGCGCGAGCTTTCAAACCGGCTGATTGTGGACCACCGCGCAGGTGCCTATATCGCGCGCATGGGCGGTCATCGGCATCATGAGCATTCAGGCACCCGTCTCATCGAGGAGGCCCGGAGCGTCCTGACGGGGGCGGGGGAGCAATGGACGGAAATGCGCGCGGACGTGTTCAGCGCGTTGGCCGAGCATGAGCGGCCTGCATCAGCCTACGATATCGCGGAAGAAGTCGGACAGCGGCGGGGCAAGCGGGTCGCCGCCAACAGCGTCTATCGCATTCTCGACCTGTTCGTGCGAACCAATCTCGCGAACCGGATCGAGAGCGCCAACGCCTATCTCGCAAATACTCACCCCGGCTGCCGGCACGACTGCATTTTCCTGATCTGCGATGATTGCGGCGCGGCCACGCACCTGGATGATGACCGCTTGACGGGCGCATTGCGCGACGCCGGTCGAGCGGCCGGTTTCGCGGATGTACGCCCGGTGGTGGAACTACGAGGCCTGTGCGACGCCTGCGCGGGGTGATGGGATCCGGCAACGCACTGAAATGGATTGCAACCTCATTCATCGACAGGTGTTGCCTGGCCGTGTAAGCCCCGCGGGATGAGCGTGCCTCCCGCCACCCCTCTTCTCGACACCGTCTCCTATCCCGCCGACCTGCGCAGGCTGGAGTCGCGGCAACTGCGCCAGCTTGCCGACGAGTTGCGCCTGGAGATGATCGACGCGGTCGGCTCGACCGGGGGCCATCTCGGCTCCGGCCTCGGCGTCGTAGAGCTTACGGTCGCAATCCATTATGTTTTCAACACGCCGCAGGACCGGCTGATCTGGGACGTTGGGCATCAGGCCTACCCGCACAAGATCATCACCGGGCGGCGGGATCGCATCCGCACGCTGCGCCAGGGCGGTGGCCTGTCCGGCTTCACCAAGCGCAGCGAGAGCGAATATGACCCGTTCGGCGCGGCTCATTCCTCTACTTCGATTTCTGCCGGCTTAGGCTTCGCCATCGCCAATCAGTTGACGGGCGCACCTGGCAAGGCGATCGCGGTGATCGGCGACGGCGCGATGAGCGCGGGCATGGCCTATGAGGCAATGAACAACGCGCAGGCCGCCGGCAACCGGCTGGTCGTGATCCTCAACGACAACGACATGTCGATCGCGCCGCCAGTGGGGGGCCTGTCTGGCTATCTGGCGCGACTGGTCTCCTCCGGCAAATATCTGGGCCTGCGCGAACTGGCGAAGAAGTTTGCCCGCCGCCTGCCCTCCCCACTGCATCGCGCCGCAAAGCTGACCGAGGAATATGCTCGTGGCATGGCCATGGGTGGCACCCTGTTCGAGGAACTGGGCTTCTATTACGTCGGCCCCATCGACGGGCACGACCTCGACCAGCTGATCCCGGTGCTGGAGAATGTGCGCGATGCGGCCGAGGGCCCGTGCCTCGTTCACGTTGTCACTCAGAAGGGCAAGGGCTACGCTCCAGCGGAGAGCGCGGCCGACAAGTACCACGGCGTCCAGAAATTCGACGTGATCACTGGTGAGCAGAAGAAGAGCGCCGGGGGCCCCCCTGCCTACCAGAACGTCTTCGGCGAAACGCTGGCTAAACTGGCGGACAGCGACTCGCGAATCTGCGCAATCACCGCCGCGATGCCGAGCGGCACCGGCGTGGACAAGTTTGCCGCTCGCCATCGGCAGCGCACTTTTGACGTGGGCATCGCGGAGCAGCACGCGGTGACCTTTGCCGCCGGCCTCGCTGCACAGGGGATGCGGCCTTTCTGCGCCATCTATTCAACCTTCCTGCAACGGGCTTTCGACCAGGTCGTACATGATGTGGCGATCCAGAACCTGCCTGTTCGCTTCGCCATCGACCGGGCTGGGCTGGTAGGGGCGGACGGCGCGACGCACGCGGGCAGCTTCGACATCACCTACCTCGCCACGCTGCCGAACTTCGTGGTGATGGCTCCTGCTGACGAGGCGGAGCTGGTGCACATGGTGCACACTGCCGCCGAGCATGATTCCGGACCGATCGCATTCCGCTATCCGCGCGGCAACGGCACCGGCGCGGAATTGCCAGCGGAGCCGCAGCTGCTCGAGATCGGCAAGGGCCGCGTTGTGCGAAAGGGCGGCAAGGTCGCCCTGCTCTCACTGGGTACCCGCTTGTCAGAGGCGCTCAAGGCTGCCGATCAACTGGACGCGAAGGGTCTCTCAACCACCGTCGCCGACCTGCGGTTCGCCAAGCCGCTCGACACCAAGCTGATCCGCCAGCTCATGACCACGCACGAGGTGGTGGTGACGATCGAGGAAGGCGCCATCGGCGGTCTTGGTGCCCATGTGTTGACGCTCGCAAGCGACCTCGGCCTTACCGATGCGGGCCTGAAGATCCGTACCATGCGCCTGCCGGACCTGTTCCAGGACCATGATGCGCCGGATCGCCAATATGACGAGGCACGGCTCAACGCACCCCACATCGTCGACACGGTGCTGTCCGCGCTGCGGCACAACAGCGCCAACGTAGAGGAGGCGCGGGCTTAGGCCTGCAGCTTCGCAACCGCCACGACATAGTTCCGGCCATAGAACTCGGCGCAGGCCGGACAGGTGGTGAAGTAGAAGTAGAACTGTTCCGCAGCGTATCCCTGCGCAGCCAAATCCTCCTCGAACTCATCCTGCCATTTCGCCACAAGCCGGTAATCACCCTCGAACAGTTTCGTTCGATACGCGCCATCCAGCCGCACCATCTCAAGGCCAGGGACATTCTTGCTGACGGCGAAGAGATGTTCCGCCTGCCGCGCCGGGAGAAGGCGGTTGAGCACCAGCATCTGCTCATCCTCCCAGGCACCCGCCCTCTCGATCGCACTTGCGGCGGCGGCATAGGCGGGCGTCATGTCCTGCGGAACTCTCTGGACCCCGCGCGACATTGCCCGGGCGAAAGGCTTCCGCTCAAAATGCAGCGTCTGCGCATCCCACCGTTCGGGGCGAAAGCGTGGGCAGCAACCCGTGGGGTTGTCGCGCAGATCGGTGGCGGGAACGCGGTTCGTCTCCAAGACGCTGACCCGCTCGACGATCGGCACAAGACTGAGTGCGGAGACCTGCTGAACCATTGTCAGTTCACCCTCGGTTTCGTGGTTCCGATGCGCCCCGCAACGATCCCGACTCAGACGGCGGGCTTTGGTTGCGCTACTTTAACCTGAGAAATCCTCCAGCGCAGCAAGGATGATGAGCGCCTGTATCGCGCGAGCCTGCGCGGTGCACCTTGTCAGTCCTGCCTGATGGCCGCCCGCGCAGCTCGACGCTGCCGCTCTGATGTCAGCGACCAGCAATCCCCTGCAGCTCGACCTGGAACAGGAGCGTCGCACCGCCAGGGATGGGGCCCCCTCCTACTGGACCGTAAGCGAGGCTCGCAGGTGCGGCGATCTCGATTGTATCGCCGATCCCCGCCTGGGGGATGGCCAATTGCCAGGCCGGGATCAGGCCGCGCAGCGGAAAGGTCACAGGCGCGCCACCGGCCGAGCTGTCGAATACCCGCCCGTCGATGAAGCTGCCAACATAGTGCACCGTCACGGTATCGGCGGTCGTCGGGTGCACGCCGCTGCCATCGCCAGAGATCCTGCGCCACATCGCCCCGCCCGGAAGCGCGTACCACTCTCCGCTCGCCGCGCGTTCGGCGAGTGCGAGGGACTGCCGATTGTGCCAGACGCGGTCCTGCGACGGATCGGTCCCACGGTCCTGCGCCATCGCCGCTGCGGGGAGGAGCGCCAATGCGCCCACGATCAGAACTGAGCGCATCGATCAACTCGCCCGCGTCGACGGGTGCATGCCGGCTTCGTGGGCCTCGATCCCCGCTTGGCTCTGCCCCTCCAGATCGTCTCCGACATCGGCATCGCGCAAGGTGTCGAGATGCATCAGCCGGCGGATCAACGGACTGATGGCCAGGACGCCCACGCCCACGGCAATCGCGACCCACCCGATAGTGGAATAGACATCCAGCACGGTCTGCTGGGCCGCGCCCTCGCCGCTCGCGGCTTCGGATCCGGTGGCAGCCGCGATCAGCCCGGCAACGAAATTGCCCGTGGCCGAGGCGAAGAACCAGGTGCCCATGATGAGACTCGCCATATGCGCCGGTGCCAGCCGGTTCATCGCGGAGAGACCCACGGGCGACAGGCAAAGCTCCCCCGTCGTGTGCAGGAGATAGATCAGGAAGATGAACAGCACCGCCGTCTGCGCCCCTTCCCCGCCCAAAGCCGCGCCCGCCACCAACACGAGGAAACCGGCGCCGAGCTGCAGCAGGGCAAGGCCGAACTTGGCCGGCGCGCTCGGCTCCAGCCCTCTACGCCCGAGCCACACCCACAAACCAGCGAAGGCGGGGCCGAAGAGCACGATGTAGATCGCGTTGATCGACTGGAACATGGACGCAGGCACGCCGCCACGGTCCACGTAACGGTCGGTATAGAGGTTCAGGCTGGAGCCCGCCTGCTCGAACAAGGCCCAGAACAGGATCGAACCGATGATGAGGAACATCGCGGCGAAGATGCGATCGCGATCGTGTCGCGGCAGCTTCACGACCGCGGTGAAGAGTACGTACCCCACCAGGATCACACCCGCGATCATCAGCAGCCAGCCGACCAGCGCTTGGTACTGGATCAGCCACCAGATCACCGCCACGGCGGCGACGCCTAGCGCGTAGAGCCCCCATTCCAGCCCCTTGCTGAGCGCCATCGGCGGCTCGCCCCGACCAAGCAGCAGGGGCCGAAAGACCGTAAATACGATCAGGCCCAGCAGCATGCCGATCCCGGCGGCGCCGAAGCCATAGCTCCAGCCGTAAGTCTGTCCGAGATAGCCGCAGAGCAGCGAACCCATCGCCGCGCCGAGGTTAATGCCGACGTAGAAGATCGTATAGGCGCCATCGCGCCGCACATCCGTCCGCGGATAAAGTTGGCCAACGATGACGGAGATGTTCGCCTTCAGGAAGCCGGAGCCGACGATGATGAAGGACAGCGCCAGCCAGAACAGGCTGAGGGCAGCCTGATCCTGCCCGCCCGACCCTTCGAACCCCATCAGGAAGTGCCCGAAGGTCAGCAGCACGGCGCCATAGGCGACCGCCTTGCGCTGCCCCAAGTAGCGGTCAGCCAGATAACCGCCGAGTACCGGAGTGATGTAGACCAGCGCTGTATAGGCGCCGTAGATCACTCCGCTTTCGCTGTCGCTGAACAGCCAATGCTGAGTCAGATAAAAGATGAGCAGCGCGCGCATCCCGTAATACGAGAAGCGCTCCCACATCTCCGCAAAGAACAGGACGAACAGCCCCTTCGGATGACCGAGGATGGTCCCTCGCGCATCACCGCTCTCAGCGTAAGTGGTTGCCAATGCGTCAATCCTTCTGGCGTTTCGGCACGGGTCCGGGTCCCGCGAAAGCGCGCACCGTAGCGGATCGTCCGATCATGTGAAGCACTTCGTTGCAGACGAAACTGGAGCGCACCTCCCGCATTGCTTGCGTGCCGCGCTGTATTATGGCACCCAATCACCCCATGCTGGACAACAGACCCGTCTACCTGCGGCTGCGAGAGCAGATTGCCGCCGCGATCATCGAGGGGCGTTACGCGGAAGGCCACATGCTCCCGTCAGTGCGGGCCTTCGCGGCGGAGCAGGGCGCCAATCCGCTGACCGTGGCCAAGGCGTACCAGCAGTTCCAGGCCGATGGCCTCATCCGCGTGCAGCGTGGCGTCGGGATGTTCGTGCGCGAAGGCGCGGCTGAGCAACTGCGTGCCGCAGAACGCACCGCCTTCCTGGAACAAGAATGGCCACATATCCGAGAGCGGCTGGAGCGGCTGGGAATTGCCCCGGCCGATCTGTTCGACCTCGCCTGACCGCACGGGTCCAGAACACGAGGGTAAACTTGACTTTTGTTGGCGAGCGATTGCACGCGGGGCTCCGCTCTGGCAGGAAGAGGGGGGATCGTGTGTGCTGCGTCTGCGGCACGGCATGCTATGGGGCGACCGGCGGAGAGGCGCGGGGAAGGGACAACAATGATCAGATCAGAGCTGCTGCAGGCCTTGGCAGACGGCAATCCCGATCTTCGCGCCGAGGAGATCGAGCAGATCGTCGAGATCTTCTTTGATGAGATTGCCGCTCGGCTGGCCGAAGGGGGGCGCGTGGAGTTGCGCGGTTTTGGAACGTTCTCCACCCGCCAGCGGGAGGCCCGCACCGGGCGCAATCCGCGCACCGGTGATGCGGTGCCGGTGCCTGCGAAGCGGGTGCCCTATTTCAAGCCCGGCAAGGAAATGCGCGAACGGCTGAACACCGATTAATCATTCCGCGCCGGCTGGTCACCCGAAGCGGGCCCAGCTACGCACTTCGCGCAGGAGTGCGGGCGTGGCGGAATGGTAGACGCCGGGGACTTAAAATCCCCTGGGCTTTGCCCGTGCGGGTTCGAGTCCCGCCGCCCGCACCAGCCTGATTCGCCGGCAAACACTGGCGGCTGAATCCGCGGCCCGAGCCAGTTTCACTCCGGTCCTGTGATCTCGCGGCTCAGGCGGCGCGGAACGTCATCGCCACGCCATTCATGCAGTACCGCTTGCCGGTGGGAGGAGGTCCATCGTCGAACACGTGGCCGAGATGGCCGCCGCAATCGGCACAATGCACCTCGGTGCGAGGATAGCCGAGCTTGTAATCGGTACCAGTGCCGATCGCGCCCGGCAGGGGCCGGAAGAAGCTCGGCCAGCCCGTGCCGCTTTCGAACTTGGTCGCGCTGGAATACAGCTCATTCCCGCAGCCGGCACAAAGATAGGTACCCGCGCGCTTCTCCTTGTTCAGCGGCGAGGTGAAGGCGCGTTCGGTCGCCTCCTCGCGCAGCACCTGGAACTGCGCAGGCGTAAGTTTCTGCCGCCATTGGCTTTCACTCATGGAGACGCGGAAAGTCTTTGCCTGGGCCGGACTTCCGCACGCGGCAAGAACTGGCAGGGCCGCCCCGGCCCCGAGCCAAGCGAGAGCGGTCCGACGGGTGGTCAGATTCTGTGCCATGGCTTTCGTCCTACGCAGATGCATCCGAACTGTTCCTGAACGGGCATTGGTTGCCTGTACCTGCTTCAGTGACTAGCTCCACCCGATGGACGCTGCCACTCGAACGATGCGGCCCGAGCGCGATTCGGCAACGCTCGAACCGTTGAAGACGCGTCTGGCGGCTAAGGCCCATGAACTCGGCTTCGCTTCCGTTGGGATCGCCAGCGCCCGGGACGATCCGCTGCGCGCCCGGCGCCTTCGCGAATGGCTCGAAGCCGGCGCGCACGGCCAGATGGAGTGGATGGAAGCGCGCAGCCATCAGCGCCAGGGGCCGCAAAGCCTTTGGCCTGCGGCGAAAAGCGTCATCGCCCTCGGGATGAGCTATGCTCCTGGCCATGATCCTCTGGCGCTGGAGAATCACAATGAGCGGGCGCGGATCTCCGTCTATGCGCAAGGGCGTGACTATCATGACGTCATCAAGAAGGCGCTGAAAGCGCTGGCACGATGGCTGGTGGAGGAAACGGAGGCCGCCGGGCTGGAGATGGAGTTGAAGGTCTTCGTCGACACCGCTCCGGTCATGGAAAAGCCATTGGGCGAGGCGGCAGGCATAGGGTGGCAGGGGAAGCACACCAACCTCGTCAGCCGCCAGCATGGCAGTTGGCTGTTCCTCGGGGCAATCTATACTACCCTCCCCCTCGCTCCCGATGCACCCCACGCAAATCGCTGCGGATCATGCGATGCGTGCCAAGCCGCCTGCCCCACCAACGCATTCCCGGCACCATACAAGCTCGACGCACGGCGTTGCATTTCATATCTGACGATCGAGCATTCCGGCCCCATTCCGCACGAGTTTCGCGCCGCGTTAGGCAACAGGATTTATGGTTGCGATGATTGCCTCGCGGTTTGCCCCTGGAACAGCTTTGCCAGCACCGCTGCCCGTCACAAGGCATTCCTTCCCCGTGCGGAGTTGGTCGCCCCGCGCCTGGCCGAATTGCTGGCGCTGGACGATGCGGGCTTTCGCCGGCTCTTCTCGGGATCGCCGATCAAGCGGATTGGGCGAAACCGCTTCGTCCGCAACTGCCTGATCGCCGCCGGGAACAGCGGAAACCCGGCGCTGCATGCTCCGGTTGCCGCCCTGATCGATGATCCAGATCCCGTCGTGGCAGAGGCAGCAGGCTGGGCGCTGGATCGGCTTACAATAGCGGCCTAGTGGTATCCAGCAACCGCTCCGGCTCGACCATCGCTCGTGCCTCGATCAGCTTGCGGCACTGGACGTAGTCCTTCACGGCATTCACGCAGTCGATCGCGACGACCCGCTCATCCTTCAGGTAAATCACGGAAAAGCTGCGATCTTCCGGTTGCCCGCGGAGCACCGTCGAGTCGTGATCCAGGCTCAGGCCTGCAGTCTGCAAGCGCAAATCGTACTGGTTCGACCAGAACCACGGGATGGCATTGTAGGGCTGCCGGTCGCCCAAAATCGCACTGGCGGCCACCTTGGCCATGTCATGCGCGTTCTGCACGCTCTCCAGCCGGACGACTGCGCCACCCGCATAGGGGTTTGCATGAGCGGCGCAGTCGCCAATGGCGAAGACGTTGGGCAGCGAAGTGCGGCAGAACTCGTCCACATCTACCCCGTTCGCTCCCGCCGCGCCGGCGGCGATCAGCGGCCCCACGGCCGGGACGATGCCGATGCCAACCACCACAATGTCGCAGGCAATCTCCTCCCCGCCAGCAAGGCGCACTGCGCGAACCGTATCGTTCTCACCGGCGATGCTCTCAACCTCCGCGTTGAGGCGGATGTCCACGCCGTGCGCTCGATGCTCGGCCTCAAAAAAATGGGAGAGGTCCTCTCCAGCGACCCGTGACAGTACACGCTCGCGCGTCTCCACCAGCGTAACGCTGCAGCCTTCTTCGGTGAGCACAGCGGCGGCTTCCAGCCCGATATAGCCGCCGCCGACGACGACCACACGTTTCGGACCGCCCTCCAGCGCAACGATGAGACGGTCGGTGTCCGCTTTGTCACGCAAGGCATATATGCCCTGAAGCTGCGCGCCTGGGCAGGAGAGCCGCCGCGGATCACCGCCGGCAGCCCAGATCAGCGTGCCGTAGCCGATCGAGTCCCCCCGTGCGACGGCCAGCGATTGTGCTGCCGGGTCAATCCTCGTCACAGTGGTGCCCAGCTTCAGCCCGATGTCCCGCTCCGCCCAAAAGGACGGCGGGCGAATCAGGATGCGCTCAAACGGCTTCTTGCCCGCGAGATAGTCCTTGGACAGCGGCGGTCGCTCGTAAGGCGGCGCCTGGTCACGCCCCACCATCAGAATGGAGCCGGCAAAACCCTGCTGGCGCAGCGCGATCGCCGCCTGCGCGCCGCCATGGCCCGTGCCCACGATCACCACATCCGCTTCAGTCATCGCCGCTTGCCCCCGGTCTCGTTCCACCAAGCCGCCTTATCGGTGCAGCAGGTTGCGCGCCTGGCTGGCGATCTGCGCCAGCATGGTGGGCGATAGCGGCGTGGCCGCCTGCGCCCGGCCGATCATGGCGCGAAAATGGCGGATGGCAGCCTCGCGGCTCTGCGTCCACTCCTCGATGAACGTCAGCGGGTCCGCTTGGCCGGCCGGTCCAGGCGCCAGTTGCCGCAAGAACTCAAAGCGCATCTGCTGGAAATCCCGGGCGAGGCCGGCAACCAGCAGCCGCTCCCAAGGATCGGAGGGATTCATCACAGTGGCCCGCGACTGCGCCCAATCGAGTCCAAGCCGCTCTCCCAGCACGATGAAGGCGTTCGTCAGCCTAACCGGAGGGATCCCGGTTGCGCGGGACAGGCTGGAGAGGCCGATCGCTCCATCCACCGCGAACAGGCAAGCCACGCGCCTGGCAAGATCCTCGGGCGCGCCCGCTTCCAACAGTCCTTGGGCGATGGCATGCGAGTGGCCTCTCGCCTCCGCGGCCAGCAGATCATCCACATGGTCCATCAGCTCGGCGACACCATCGGTCAGCTCGCCAACGAGATCGGAGGGAGAGAGAACGGCACTGCCCGCACGCAGCAGGTCCGCCATGTGGCCGCGCAACGCCACCGCAGCCTGCTCGAACAGCATCAGCCGCGCCTCCTCCGGCATTGCCGCGGCGTCGATCGCTTCCCAGATCGGCTCCATCCCGAGCAACTCACAAGCCGAGACAAAGGCGGCAGCAACTTGCGCAAGCCCGGCGCCTTCTTCCTCCGCAAGCTCGAACGGGTGCACCAGACCCATACGGTTGACGATGCGATTGGCGACAACCGTTGCAACGATCTGCGGGCGCAGCTGGTGCTGCAGGATATACCGGCGCAACTCTCCCCGCATCTTCTGCGGAAAATCGCCAAGCAGGAGGGGCTCCACCGCCCCATCGCTCGCAAGGTCGCTTCTCTCGATGGCCTCCTGCAGAACGAGCTTCGTGTTCGAGAGCAATACGGCCAACTCAGGACGGGTCAGGCCGAAGCCATCGGCCGCGCGGCGGGCAAGTTCCTGCCCCTCCGCGAGTCCCTCCGTGCGGCGATCCAGTCCACCGATGTCCTCGAGCGTTTCGATCAGGCGCATGAGGGATGCAACGGCTTTGGAACCGCCGCGCTCCTCTATCGAAAGTGCGAGCGCCTGCAGGCGATTGTCCTCCAGCACCAGTGCCGCGACTTCATCCGTCATCGCGACCAGCAGCTGGTTGCGCTGCTCTTGAGAAAGCTCCCTGGCCCGGCAGGCAGCGGCAAGCGCGATCTTGATGTTGACCTCATTGTCCGAGCAATCGACGCCGGCCGAATTGTCGATGAAGTCCGCGTTAATCCGCCCACCTTTGAGCCCGAACTCGATCCGC